>JADMIO011478744.1_pt1 | contig 13713 bp, 8 predicted proteins | sample 8958161 | NCBI WGS metagenome assembly JADMIO01 (sample SAMN16585339, study PRJNA669376) | soil metagenome | isolation source: Crop rotation soil | place: USA: Cullars Rotation, Alabama | collected 2011 | reverse complement strand
ATTAAACCGCTGGAATTTAAACTTGAAGATGTAATTAGAGACGTGATCACCAGTTTGGAAGCTGACGCCACTCAAAAGCGCATCGCTTTAACTGTGGAACACATGGATTATTTTCCAGAAACCATTCGTGCGGATTTTGATCGTCTACGCCAAATTCTTCAGCAAATCGTCGGCAATGCGATCAAATTTACCAGCCACGGTTCGGTGGTTTTACGAATTTCGGGAGGAGCAAAATCACTCCGCATCGAAGTCGAGGATTCGGGAATTGGAATATCCCGCCAGCAAAGTGAGTCGCTTTTTAAACCATTTTGCCAATTGGATTCCTCGCCGACGCGTAAATTCGGCGGCACGGGATTAGGCTTGGCGCTCGCCCGCAAACTCGCCCGCGCTATGGGAGGGGACTTAAAGCTAGCGTGGAGTATTCCAGGCGGCGGCAGTTGCTTCGCACTGACTCTTGGCGAACCGTCGCAGTCTCTGCCGCGCGCGGACCGCATCGCCTATTGACGCTCCATTTAATCTCAGTGTTAACTGGGGTTTTAAACGGGAGCGACCAATGGTTTTATTTTTCTTATTCTTGAGCCAACTCTTTGCTGCTGAACCTGCAACCCTCGTGCGTTTTTACCCGGCGGAAGTTCTGCGTAATGAAACGGTGGAGTTCAAACCGGTCGACGGCCATCATTTCAGTTTTGAAGCGCCACAAAACTGCGGCAGCGGATCGTTGAATGAAAAAACTCCGCGCTCAATCAAATGCCAATTTTTGCAAGCAGGCCAGACGCAAGCGACACTGAATATTTGCGACGATAAAAAAACCTTTTGTAAACCGACTCAACTAAAAATCAATGTGGCTCAACGCGAAGGTGCGGACGCCGCCGCCTTAAAAGCCAATGAACATTTGAACAAGGAACTCAAAAAAACTTTGATCGCAGGATTTGGCGAAGGCACAGCCGAAGAAGTCAAAGCCAAGGCTGCTGAACTTCATCAGCCGGTGCTCATCATGGTTTCAACGGATTGGTGCCCGCCGTGCAATGAATCGAAAGAATATTTATTGCCCTCTGAAGCGTTCAAAACGGCCACTAAAGATTGGTACAAAGTTTATGTCGACGGCGACAGCGTGGGCGCCGCCGCTTGGGAAAAGGCGGTTCCTTACCGTTATTTTCCAAGCTACATTTTGCTGAATGAAAAGATGGAAGAAATCGGCCGCTACAACGGCGAACTCCGTCAAAGCGATTTTGCGGCGTGGGCAAAAATCCAAAGCGGATATTTGCACGACCCGATTCGTGATTTGAAGGAACGTGTGTTGGCGCGCTTGGCAGGGAAGTGGAAGCAAAAAATTAAAGATCTCTGGCATCGCACCTCCGCCGAAAAAATCCACAGCGAGAACGACCGGCTGCTAAATTGGGCACTGGACCAGCAAGATAACGATCTTGTTTCACGTCTGGTCGCTGAAGGTGACTATCCCGGTCAGCGTGCACAAATTCTGCAATATCAAATTAATGAATTGGACCGCCTCGCCGCCGTACACAAAAAAGATTTGAACGCCGAAAAAGGCAAACTCTACCAAAATCTTTTACAAGAAACGTTTAACGGTGAACATTGGAGCGCGCATTTACAAGAATATTGTGAACTGGATGCGGCGTCTTGTAAGCCCTATGTAGCAAGGATTCCAGAGCGAGTGGCGTTTTTAGAAAAGCGCGCCGGCCTGCAAGAAGTTGAGCGCGACAGCCTTTTGGGTGATGAATATTATTACATCACGCAAACTTATCAGACTCTTGATCAAAAAACCGCGCTCAAAGATTTTGCGGTGAAGTGTGTTGCTCATTTTGAAGCCATGCAAAAGAAAAGTTCGCTCAAAATTTCGCGGTCGGGGTATCAAGGAATGGTCGCTTGCCTCGAATTGGCCGAAGCATTTACGCGCGAAGAAAAAGCCTTGAAAGCCTTGATGGAAGCCTATCCCAACGAGCCGACGTTTCAGTGGCGCATGGCCCGGATGATGCGTAAACAGAAAAAGTTTGACGATGCGATCGCGTGGATCAATAAAGCTGAAACTTTGGCTTACGGTTACAACTGGTTCAGCCTTCAATTGTTGAAAGCAGAAATACTTTTGAGCCAGAAAAAGCGCGACGAAGCCAAGTCGGTGGTCCAGTCGACCTTAGCCCAAATCCAGCTCGACTCAAGTACCGAGAGCCGCAACCAAAGGCTAGTCGCGAAACTTCGTAAACTGCAAACTTCGGCCAGTGAAGTAAGCCAAAATTAACTTTCACCACTAAGGTCTTATCCAGCTTAGGCTCCATATTCCGATAAATCTATTGTGCATATATAGATTGGAATTTGAAGCTTGCAGAAGCAGAACCGCACCGACCGCATTTTAATTATCGCCGCGCTCGCAATTTTGTTAATTGCGACGGGCCTTTTTTATTTTGACGGATGGATGTGGGGTAAGCGCGGCAACCGTGGAGAGCGCATCGGTGTTCTCTCGAGAAAGGCCGGCGATGTGCGCATGAAGTTCGAAGGCGATCTCAAATGGCAGAAGGCCGCTCCCGGCCAAGATTTAATTTACAACGATAGCATTTACGCGGGCTCCGCCTCCGAAGCCAACCTGCAACTCGGTCTTTCAGAAATGAACGTGACCGAGAACACGCTCGTGGTTTTGCGCCGAGAAGACAACGTGAATTTCATGAACCTCTCGTACGGAAGTGTTTTTGGAAGTCTCGCGAAGAACGAAAAAGTGATGATCGATACCGGCGACGGCAAGCCGATCGAACTTATGCCGTCAACGAACACCAAGATCATCGTGAAAAAAGTCGGCAACCATTCCGAGCTGAGCGTGCAGTCGGGTAGCGCGGACCTCACGATCAACGGCAAGAAAACCAAAGTCGAAAAGGATTTCAAAGTTGTCGTCGACGGCAAGTCGGTGCCGAAACTTGTTGAGAAGGCTTCGCTTGAGTTGCTCAAGCCTTTGCGCGATCAAGTGTTCTACTCTGAAAATCCCGCTCGCCTGGACTTCCAATGGAAATACTCCAACGGCCGCCGGCCCGCAGCCAGCGACGACTTCACCGTTGAATTCGCAACCAATCAAACTTTCAATCAGATTCACGCCAAGCGCGAGGTCAAAGGCCAGCTCAACGCGACACTCAACGCCGCCGAATCGCTAAGCCTCTACTACCGCGTGCGCGGACCCAACGGCGAAGTCTCGCCGATCGAGAAAGTGAATTTTGTACGTTTGAACAAACCGCTCATCGTGAAACCCGTGGCGCGCAGCCAATTCATGGTTCCGGCCGAGCGCAACGCAAAAGTGGAAATTGAATTCCGCCGTCCCCAAGACGCGACGGTTTGGTATCAGATCGCCAACGATTTAGAATTTCAATCGGTCGTAGCATTGGAAAGTACCAAAGAGCTCAACGCCGTTCGCGAATTTGCTCCCGGCCAATATTACTTGCGCGCGAAATCTGATTTCGGTGACGGTCACGAGACTTCTTGGACCGAGCCGGTCCCATTCACGGTCGATCATAAGATTGAAAAGCTGGACCTCAACAAAGCTCCGATGCAAACCAAAGTTTATATTCCGAACTACAATTATCCCGAGTCTCTATATAAGTCTCAGCCGGCGGCGGTGAAAGAGTATTTGGCTAAGCGCGGCCTGTTGAAGGACTTCTTCCCATTCCCGCGTGAAAGTTATGAGAATATTAATTTAAAATTCGACACGACGACTAAGGTCACGACTCAAAATGGTCCAGCGTGGCCTGCAGAAAAACTGCGTCCGGGCCGTTATCAATATAAGTATCAAACTACGAAGAAGGGTTTTGAACCTTCGCCGTGGTCTGATGATAAAAAATTAGAAATCGCCATGGAGCCTCCGCGTCCTGTGGGCGATGTGATGTACGGACCAACGGCGGCCAACGGCGAGAGCGAAGCTCAGTGGAGATTTACTCCCTTGTTATTCGCGGGCTCCTACGACGTCGAAGTGTCAAATGATCCTGGAATGCGCAACGCCCGAGAAGTTCGCGTGAGCGAACCCTTGGTGAGAACGACATTAACCGGTGATAATTACTGGCGCGTTCGCGCTCGCGACCCGCAAGGCCGCATCATCAGCGATTTCTCCGCACCTTATAAGATGAAAACCGGAGTGCCGACTTACCTGGCAAAAGCTCCACCGGCGCCGCGCGAACCTCAGCGTAAACCGGCGGCGACTGAGCGCACGTCCACGCGCATCGATGCAAAACATGAAGAGCCTTTCGAGAAAAGCGGCTGGTGGGCATGGCTCGGTATGGGCGAAAATTACGTGGATTACCGTCAGAGCACGAATGGCCGCGGTTCGCTGAGCGATCAACATACCAAAGGCATGAGTAAGTATTTAGAAACGGGATTTATCAGCCAAAATAACTGGGGCGGAGTATTCTCCTATAAAAATACTCCCGGCGAATTCAATCCGAAACTTCCGGAAGGATCGACGCTCGATTCAACGACGTACACGTGGACATCCATCGGCGTCGAAGGAATTTTGCGCAAAACTTCGCCGTTCTCACTCTTTGGAACACCGGTCACTTACGGAATGCGCGTAGGAATGCAGCAACATAATATTCCATTTGTATTCCTCGATTCCGATGGCAACTTGCAAATGAAGAACAACCAAATGACCACTGCCTCCGCGGGAGTCTTGGCCGAGTGGACGCGCAAACGCATGACTTACTACTGGTTGATGCGCTATCAGTATCCGCTTTCGAGCAAAGCTGATGGTTCCAGCCAATACAGCATCACTCCTGTATTCGCGTTCGACGGATCTATCGGCGCCAGCTACAATTTCACTCGTCAGTTAAAGGGCGGGTTGTTCTGGTATGGTCAATGGCACCAATTCGGATTCACTTACGCGGACGGCTTAGTGACCAATCAAGGTTTCCAATCCTTGTTCTACTCCAACATCGATCTTCGCCTCGGCTGGGATTTCTAAAAAACAACCGGTTCTTTTTTAATTTCACCCTGAGCTGACTGCCGCTTTTCGGCTCTGCCTTACCTAATTTCACTGTAAAAACTGAGAATTCTCCGTAATCACAGGGTAAAGCCGCTGTTTAAGGTGGCATAAATAGTGGAATAGAGACCTTCGCAGGAGTGAGCAGGATGCTCGCTTGAGGGTTACATGGATGTTTAGAGAATCAGTCCTACAGACTGTTATCGCGATGTTGGTTACTGCCACGATGGCAATTCCAGCACCGCTTTATGCCGCGCCAAGCGCGCCGGCTGGGGTGCAGGGGAGTGTCACGGATGACATTCCTGTCGTACTTCAACCGGTGCAATTAAAAGACGGCCGCCGCGGTTACATCGCCATTGTCCCTTATCCACAAGAACAAGAAGCGCAAGTCCTTGGCGCCCTCGCAAGAAATCAGCCCGATAAAGTTATCTTTGGCTTCGCCGGTCCCGACGATCCCGCAATTCAGGCGGCGATGTCGAGCGGGAATGTTTCATGGATGAACACCTTTATCGTCGCGAACGCCGATAAAGCACCCATCCTCGATAAAGCCCCGGTTAGTCTCAAACAAAAACTCAAAGACAAATTTAAAAGACTCGTCAATTTCTGCAAGACTGAAAAGGTCGGTTTTGTAACGGCGCTAGTGGTGTCGGGCGCATTGAGTGTATTCATCGGCACTTCGGCGTCGGTCCCGTCCACAGTGGGAGCTTTCCTCGCGCTCTTCGTTTGGTACGGCTGGCAGTCAATGAACAGTGAAATGTGGGACGGTTATCTCGAACACGGTAAAGACACGATGAGGAATCTCCTCACCCGCAATCTCGGCCGCGATGCAACTTCGATGGAAATTCAATTGTCAGAGACGGCCGGAAAATTCCACGCGTCGTACTTAGCGAATATGGGAGTGGCCTCATGGATTCTAGCGATGAGCGGGCATTCCGCCGGCTGGAACTTTGAAGGCGCAATGCAAATCGCCTGGTATGGATATTTAGGATCGACGGATGTTTTAGATTCAGTCGCTGCTGAAAAACGCCGCGAGGGTAGAGTTGGCCCCAACTTTCACGCTGGATTTATTGTCGGCCGAATCCTTGCGGCCACCGGATTTGAAATCGCCGGTTATGCGCATGTCCCTCACGTGCAAATTCTCCTCGCAGGAATCACCACTACAGCAACTCTCTACATGGCCTTCAGTCATCAAATCGATCCCGCAGTCATTGCCGCTGGCCAAGGCATAAAAACAGCAGCAGTGAATTCTGGCGAAAATATAAAAAACTCTATGATCAACACGCGTTCACGAGCGCTCACAGTCACCAATGAGCTGATCACGCGCGGAAAAACACTCTGTGATTACAGTTTATCGAAAGCAAAAATTCATATCGCACATATGGGGGAGCCTGCGGAATGAAACATAAAATTTGGAGTCACTTAAGAAAAGGCGCGGTCACCATTTCTGTTTCCGCCGGCTGTCTTGCGATCGCCAATGTGGAAACGATTTGGCAAGTCCATCAATCGCAAGATCATCAAGAGCAGAATCGCTTTTTAGCATCGCGTTCCAGTGGCGGAAAAAAATCGCCCGTGAAGCTCGCGATTCCTGCCAATGAAAAAGTCGCTTACAAACCATTGCAATCGGCCTTAAGCCGCAGTTTGGAAGAAGACGAATTGCATGACGAAAATCCGTTCGCGCATCTCTCGACGCTCGAACCGTTGCAAAAAATCATGCAAAAAGGCGTCGCGCATTTTCACCGCGAAACTTTCCGCAGTCCCGATTATCACGAGGAGAGCGGTTACGATTTACTGTCGTACGAAATTGAACATACGGATGGCAGTAAGTCGGGTGTGATGGCTTATTTAGAAAAACCAGAAGCAGGAACATCAACTGCGATCGGAGCGCCCGATACGCGCATGGTTTTTGTGGTGTTTATGGTGGCGAATGGAGCGAGTTCAAACCTCTCTTTTTATAGGAGTGGAGAGTTGATTCAGCAGTCGGAATTGAGTACTTCCGAGGTGCAAACCTTCATTGCTCATCGATTAAGCGAAGGGATCCCATTTCTTTCCGTGTCGCGCTAAATACAGTCGTGAACTCTTTACAGACGCCAACGATTTAGGTCGGTTCCGATCATCGCGAAATGAGCTGAGTTTATACTCTTGACGACGCGAAAAGACTCAGTGCATAACATTTGCATTACGAAACTGGGCCGGACTTTTAAATGCTGGTTACATGTTCGTTACTCAGAATTAACAAAATAAGAAGGGGTTGGCTTTATATGTTCAAAACAGTACTCGCGGCGCTTGTGCTCTCACTGAATTTCTCAGTTCGCGCGTTCGCAGCCGAAGAAAAGAAAAAAGAAGGTCAGTCTTCAGTAAAGATTGAAGACGTTTCTGGTCAAAAAAATAAAGTTGAAGGAAATATCGACGAAGAAATCACCAACGCAAAGTTGCGTGCTGAGTCCGGTTCGAAATCCAAATGGTCCGGTTCCTTTACAGCGAATTACCAAGGTTCTTCTCTCGAAAAACCTTTGGATAAAGATCGCGCTAATCCCACAAATTTAAAAGTTCCTGAGCGTGTGAAGTTGAGCGGCGATCTCGGTATCCGTTATCGCATGAACAAAAACGAATCTTTGTCTTTAGGTACTGGCTACTCTTTGCAGCGCCCGTTGCAAGAAGCTAAGTACGGAGACGTGAGCAATCCGTATTTGCAATACGGCTACGCCGGCAAAATTGGCAAAGTTCAGAGTATCTCGCAACTCACTGGCCAAGTGATCACGAATACTGATGACGTTGAAGTTGGTAACGTTGCTTCTGGAACTGCTACACAAATCATGATGTATGATTTCAACGGTTCGGCTTTCTCGGCCGGCTTAGTGTTCGAAGGTAGCTACAACTACTTCAACAAAGGTAAAGACGTAGAAGTTCAGCTCAAAGGCCGCAAGCCTGGTGTTGCTAGCGACTACCAAACTGATTATACGTTGGCCGCTTATCCTTTGATGGAATACGCTGTTACCGATCGCGTTTCATTGCGCACGGTTTTCCGTCCCTGGATCTACCAACACTCTGTAACTGCTAAAGGCTTCACTTTCGAGAAAAGCCCTTGGACTCAATCTCTCGGTATCGGCTTTGCCGCTACTCGCGACATCTACCTCTACCCGAATTTCCAATGGGCATGGGAAGACTGGCGCGGCGACGATTTCAACTGGTTCCGCAAACAAACTCGCGCGAACTCGACAGTTGGCCTCTCGGCAACTATCAACATGTTCTAATAGTTAGAAAGTGATTGAAAAAAGGCAGCGCAGGCTGCCTTTTTTTTCGACCTGAAAATAAATGTATAAGGAGTGATACTAATGCCAAGACTCGTAGTTATAGCTTTCATCCTCGTAGCGACTTTTTCGTTACGTGCGTTTGCAGCTGAACAAAAATCAGAGAGCGCTTCGAAGTTGAAAGTCGAAGAAGTCACCGGACAAAAAAACAAAGTGGCCGGCGATATCGACGAAGAAATCAGCAACGCGAAGATGCGAGCCGAGTCGGGTTCGAAATCAAAATACTCCATGTCGACAAAAATCGATTATTCCGGCGGTTCACTGGGATCGCCGTTCAATGCCGATCGTCCGAATCTCTCGGGAGTTCCGGGCAGTGAAATTAAATCGAGTATCAGTGCTACTTTGAATGCACGTTTCCGCGCGACTAAGAACGACAGCTTCACAGCTGGAACATCGTTCGCGATGATGGCGCCGTTGAAAGATGAACAGCGCAAAACTAATTTTCGCGATCCGACGGTTGGTTACAATCACGTCGCCAAAATTGGTGCGTTCCAAACGGTTGGTGTTCTTAGCTATTATTACGGCACTTCCAACGAATCAAAAGCTCAAGATTTGACCCACCAAGTGAACGCCTCGCTGAATGCCATGCATGACTTTGGCAATGGTTTAACCGCAGGATCGTCGTTCTCTTCGAGCTACAACAATTTTACTTCGCGACCGGGCACCAATGAAGCCAACGTTCGCCCTGGGCAGTATGGGAACGATAAGCGTGTAGCTTGGGACTTCTCCATCTATCCCCAAGCCGAATATAAATTTAACGACAAATACTCGGCGCGAACCGTATTTGGCTATTTCAATTGGAAGCATCTTTACGGCGATCCGAACAAAGGCCGTTTGCTGCAGAAATTCGTTTATCAATCGTTGGGTGTAGGTATCGCGGTGACTCGTGACATTTTCTTGTACCCGAATGTGCAGTTCGTTCCTGATAATATCCGTTCGGATTTTACCAACGTGGCAATGTCCGCGACGATCAACGTTTTCTAATTTGATCGCTAATTTTTGAATAAAAAAAGGCAGCTGCGAGGCTGCCTTTTTTATTTGCATTTTAGCTCTGAGATTTAGAAGGAGTAAGAGTATCCAACTTTACCGCCGAACGAAGTCGATGCGGTTTCCCAAGTGTCTTTGACGTTTGCATTCACATTTCCAGAAACTTTAGCTTGGCGGGATTTGAATTCCGCGAGCACGTGAATCAAATTGTGCTGACCGATCGTCCATTCAACGCCGCCATTGGCGTAGTAGCTGGTATTATTTTTTGATGTCAGATAACCCGAGTTACCGATGCCCGTGCCGTAATTGTATCCAGCCATAATGCGGAAAAGCAGGGACTCGCCCGCGGGCATTTGGTAAGCGAGATTCAACCCAACGATGATGTCCTGAACGCGAGTCAACACCAAGTGATTGGCCGTGCTCTGGTCGTAGTTAACAATCGGGTAGCCATCGTTACCAATGTCAATGCCGGGGCAAAGTTGATTGTAGAAAGTCGTTTTGCCGATCATGCAGAAACGATTGCGAACATAATAATTGTCAAAGCTCGCCGTGCTCGCATCAAAAGTGTAGGGCGTGCTGGTGGCGGCTTCCATCTTCATTGCGAAGTGTTGGTAATCCGCTTCAATGCTCCACATGGGAGTCACAAGAAGACGGTAGTTCAGGCCCCAAGCCGTCGCTGAATTTGAAAAGTTATAAGTGCGGCCATCCGAGCTTGTCCATTTGGAGGAGAGGCCCATCGGTGCTGCATAAACGCCGAGTTGGTGTTTGGGATAGCCAATGTACGCTTTGTATCCAGCGTCTTCGGGAACTGTTTCCGCATATTCTTTGCGGGGAGTTCCGAGAGGAGCTTCGCCCGAATCTTTGAAAACCATCGGTGCGTGGCGATCGGTCGAAACCGGCGCGCTGTCTGTATTAAATTTTAAATTTTCGCCGCGGGGAGTGGCGTCGTCTTCGCCTCCGCTGGCTTTCACTAAGCTTGGGCTGTCTGTTTTTGCAGCAGCAGCGGGTGCAGCCTTCTCCACGGCCGGAGCAGCTTCAACTGCCGTTGGTTTTTTAACTTTTTTAGTTTTCTTTGCCGGTGCAGGCGTTTGTGCGTTGGAAGTGTGAGTGGCCGAAGCCAATCCAACTACGCAAGACAAAGCTAGAACGGGAAAGGCCGAGTTCAGAGTTGCACGGAATATTCTGCTAACCATTGATGTAATGCCCCTGTGAAGATAATTTCCTTAAAGCGTAGATGAGGAATTCGGAGTTGCCAATATATAAGACTGGATCAAAGGCGCGATTGTTAAGATCTAGACCTGTGCGCTAACTTTATATAAAGAAATTTGCGCCTTTAGATTTCTATTGCTAGCATTGAATCACGATTTCACAACTCGACTACCTAATTTTTGGGGGCCATCATATGTTTACGCGACTGAGAATCACCTTAATATCCTTGGCACTGCTTGCCGGTCAGGCAGCTTCTGCTGATCCTATGGAAATCTACTGTACGATTCGCAGTAGCGGCGGACAATTGAACTGCCAAGTTATGGGCAAAGAGCGCAAAGTCATGAACGCTGAAGACATCACGAATTTCGTCGATGCCGGTGAAGTGGCTGCATATATCACTCTCAAAAGCCGCAAAGGCATGGAGAGAACATATATGATCGACGGACGCTCGGCTTCGTACAAACGTATGAACGACATCAAAAAGTCTTCTTCGATCTCTGAAATCGCAAAAGCGAAATCAGATTTGTTCAATGAGATCGAAAAGAAGGTTATCAAAGTTTCGGACGACCTCGACGGTCAAGCCGCAGCTGCTGAACTCGTGCTCTACGATTCTTCGCTCACATATGACAAGTTGAAGCGCGACAACCGCACGATGACGACGGAGCTCGAAGGTTACCGCAAAAACAAAGACAAAGTGTGCACGAACACTCCCGCATTCGAACAAATGTCGAAAGCCAACACACGTTTGCAACAAACTTTGTCGAACATCATCTACGCGTTCAACACTCCTGACAGCTGTATGTCTGAATACAAAGTGTTCAAAGATCGCGACGGCTCGGTTGATTTACGTCAACTTGACACTGTAACTGATCATTTCAAGGCGAATTGCCGTAAGAAATAGTTAGCGGTTCCTTTCGGGGAACAGCGAAAGTGAAAAGGCTCGCCGGTGGCGGGCCTTTTTGTTTTTGTGGCCGGGTAGTGAGTGGGGGCGTTGTGAGAATCAAAGACTCAAAAGAAAAAGGCCCGGTTTCCCGAGCCTTTTTTTGTTTTGCTACTGCATTTTAGTTGGCGTTAACAGATCTCGATATCTCGACCCATTGTTTGAATGCGCCGATTTGCGTGCACATCAAAGTTACTTGGCTACCGCGAGCAGTGGTGCTTGCAGTGGCTGCGGTTACAAAAGCCGCACTAAGAGTTAATGAGTCATTGGCAGTTGCAACAGCCGTATCGTTTAGGCCCCAAGTGAAAGCACCCGCACCAGCCACTAAGATGACAGTGAGTTGCTGACCGAGAGCGTACTTGCCGGCGTTACAACCTGTAATGGTAGTGATTGAAGCCGCTGCAGCAGTCGTAACAGTTACGTTCATGACTGCAGCTCCATTACCGGCCACAGTTTGAGCTGCTCCAGCCATACTCACAGCTTGAACGCCCCCTTGGTATCCCTTTGTTCCTGTGAAAGTTCCGTCAGCAGTTACACCTGTACCAGGCGTTACAACTACGCTACCACCAGTTCCAGCTGCCGAGCTACCACCGTTAAGATTCAAGGCGCCACCAGTTGCAGCGCCAGTTGCTGCGGAAGCGCCCGCAGAGATAGTTACAGGAGCACCGTTTGTCGCTGCTGTAGTTCCAGCGGCACCAGCTGCGATTGTTATCGCGCCAGCGAGACCGGTAGTTCCACCAGTACCACCTGCACCGGAAGTAATGCTAACTGCGCCACCGGGAAAGTTTCCAGTAGTTCCAGAGCCAGCGGCGATGGTTACTGCTCCACCGGCTGCGCCAGTTCCTGCGCCTGCAGTTAAACCGATCGCGCCACCAACGCCCGCCGAGCCCGCGCCCGCAGCAAGTGTGACTGCGCTGCCAGAAGTTCCGGAAGCCGCAGACACTGCCAATGCTGAGGTACTAGTTAAGATGGGAGTTGAAACTGAAGTAGATCCAGTAATTGCTGTTCCACCAAGAGTCGTAAACGTTCCAGCAGCAGCAGTTGTTCCACCGATTGCGCCAGGAGCGTCGAACGTCGCGCCATTCAAGCTCGATGCATTCAAGTTTGCAACATTTGTAGTTGAAGCCACTGCAAAGGGTGCAGTGCCTGTTGCAAGAGTCGAAGTGATTTGGCCTGTAGCAGACAGTGTAGTGAAGGCACCAGTGTTCGGAGTCACGCTACCGATTGCTGCGGGAGCAGACAAGGGAACTGCGGACCATGAAGTCACACCAGTGTTGTCAGTCAAGAGAACGGTATTGTTCGCGCCAACTGCGCCAGGAAGAGTCAATACATATGACGTAGGATTCAAAGGAGATTTCACACGAACGCTGCCAGTTCCGTTGATCAAGTCGATACCATTGCCACCGGTCACGCGTACGAAACCAGAAGCAGGGGACAAGAGCAAGTTACCAGCGCCAGTTTGGATCGTAGTATCTTGAGTAGAAGAAGCGTTACCAAGAGTCAATGCGCCAGTCGCGCCGGGATTTACAGTTACGCCAGCACCAGTCAAAGTCATTGCACCAGTTGCTGTTGCAGAAAGAGTTGTCGCTGCAGTCATCGCGAAAGAACCTGCGCTCGATTCAGTCAAGCCGCCACTACCACTAGTTACTACAGTGCTTCCACTTGAAGAGTTGTCACCGATCGTAGTTGTTCCAGTTGGCGAAGCTTTATAAGTGATTGAACCAGTACCAGTGATCGAACCGCCAGTGATGCCAGTCGAGGGGATCGGGGGAATCACAGAGATATCGAGTAAACCAGTTGTTCCGTCCATTGTCGGAATTTTGCCATTAGCAGTAGTTAGCGAAGTCACCGCGCTGAGGGCTGCGAGGTCAATTCCGCCTGCGACTACAGTTTGTGCTGCGGCTGCGACCATCGCGGTCGGAGTTGCACCTAATGTAATGTCGAAATCGGGGTGTGCTCCGTCGATCGGGTCAAACGCGTGGACGCGAATTTTCACTTCACCAGTCGTTGCAGCTCCAGTGAGGAGTGCGGCGCCTAATGTGCCGGCTGTTATGCCAGTCAGTCCAGTTGTTGCCGGTAAGTTGACCGCGTCTACCGGTAAGTTCACACTTGCACCGGTTAGAGAAGCGCTAAACAAACCGTTAGTAACAACCACGTTTTGTTTCTTAGTCCACACCACCGTCGTACCTTGCATTACACCGAAAGCCAGTGCGTAGGTACCGTCGCTGATCACTGTGCCTGAGCTCCGTTTCATGTAGCCTTGCACGTTGAGCGTGTCGATATTAGTGGTAAGTGCCATGGCCGGT
>JADMIO010789841.1_pt1 | contig 13716 bp, 9 predicted proteins | sample 8958161 | NCBI WGS metagenome assembly JADMIO01 (sample SAMN16585339, study PRJNA669376) | soil metagenome | isolation source: Crop rotation soil | place: USA: Cullars Rotation, Alabama | collected 2011 | reverse complement strand
CGCGACAACTTGTCCACGTGGAATTCTAAGCTTAGGATCCCAATGTGCTGGAAAGCGCCTCGTCGATCAGGCCGTTCAGGATCCGCCGCGGGGTCGGCGGAGGGGCCGTCGGGGCGGGCGTCGTCTCCGCAGGGCCCGGAGGAGCCGGAGGATCGTCCGGGGCCGCTCGGAGAGGGACGGCGAGGCTCGCGAGGAGCACGGCCGCGAGCACGGTCCGGGCGGGGATCATCGAGCGGCTGCCTAGCAAGAAGCGGGCTCACCCTCGGAACACAAAAAAAGGGGAGCGGATCCGAAGATCCACTCCCCAAGGGCTTGATGCGCCGCTTCCCGGCGCGCCCGTGCGTGGCGCAACGGGCGTGCCGCTCGAAAGCGTCCGATCAGAACGCGAGTCGGAGGCCCACCTCGTAATGCCGCGGACGCTGGTACGCGGTGTTGAAGTTGAACTGAGGGTTGTCGGGGTTCTCCAGGCCCGTCGTTCCCACGCTGCCGTTGCGTGCGACGGCGATCTCCGTGTCGAGGATGTTGTAGACGGAGCCGATCACCGAGAAGCGCACCGGACCGAAGGTGAAGTCCTTCTGGAGCTGAGCGTCCCACTGATAGAAGTGCGGCAGCCGGCGAGAGCCTCGCGGCTCGAGGAACTCGACCCCGTAGCCGGCGGGATCCGGGTTCGCGAGCGTGACGTTGTACGGCACCCCGCTGTCCCAGTAGAAGTTCGTGCCGAATACGAAGTCGAGCGGGAACCGGTAGTACCCCCAGATCTTGATCCGGTGGCGCGCGTCGTCGGAGAGATACCCGTACCGGTTGATGAAGTGGACCGGGAAGACGTCGAAGTCCGCGCCGGCGTTCTGGGTGTACTCGAGAGATCCGCGCGACTTGGAGTAGGTGTAGGACGCGAGGACGCTCGTCTTGTCGTTGATCCGGCTCTGCACGGTCAGGATCGCGCCGTGGTAGTCGGACCGGAGCCAGTCCTTCGAGCCGTTGGGCGCGTTCGTCAGCCAGAACGGGCCGGGGCAGTTCGCCTGGTCGACGCACGAGTCTTCGATGATGTTCCGGCCTTCCCGGTAGACGTAGGAGACGTCGACGCTCGTGTTGGTCAGGATGCGCTGCGTGATTCCCGCGTTGAACTCGTTGGTGTACGCCGCGGTGAGGCCGGGATCGAGCAGGTTGCCCGTCGGGCCGCCCGTGAAGAAACGGAAGACGTACTGCTGACGGCTGGGGCTGAAGACGAAGAACGACGACACCGATCCGGCCGTCGAGAGGTACGAGGGGATGTTCAAGCCGAGGTCTTCCATGAACTGGCCGCCCTGAGCGCGGACGACGGTCCCGGAGTTGTTGAAGACGTCCCATGCGAGGCCGACGCGCGGCTGCAGGCGGTCGAGGATCTTCACCTTGGTGTCGTTGTTGTCGTAGTAGTTCTGCTGGTCGTACCTCGCGCCGAGCTTGACGGTTACGTTGGGCACGGGGCGCCACTCGTCCTGCGCGTAGTACGCCATGCCGAATCCCTTGAAGGTCTGCTGCGGCAGGTTCGTGCTGACGACGAGGACGAACGGGTTGCCGTTGTTCGGCTCGAATGTCGCGCCGCAGACGGCGCCCGCCGGCTGGCCGAACTCCTCGCCGCAGAACCCGGGGTCCGGCGGCGTGCCGGTGGTGTTGTTGATGGTGTCGAACTTCGTCCACTCGAGATCGGTCCCGAGCTTGATCGCGTGGCTGCCCAGCGCCTCGAGGTAGTAGGTCGTCGAGCCGAGAACCTGGTTGCGGTCGCGGCGGCTCTCCTGAAAGTTCGTGAAGTTGCCGCTGACGATGCCCGTGGCCAGGTCGATCGAGCCCGTCGTCGTGAGATCTCCGCTCTGCGGGCCGGTGCGGAGATACGCGTTGCTGATCCCGCCCTGCAGGTTCGCGATCCACTTGTCGGAGAACACGCCGTCGTAGGAGACGTTGTAGATCTCGGACTTCTGGTACTGGTCGGCCGCCGCCTCCGGGGAGATCAGGTTCTGCGCGGCGACCACGTTGGGCGCTCCGCGGTTGTCCTGGAAGGAGTTCGTGTACCGGAACTGGAGGTTGTGGTTGCCGGCCGGGCTGGCGGTGATCTTGCCGAACAGGTTCCAGCCGTAGCGCAGGTCGGGCGCGATCCCGAGCTGGTTCACGTCGAACGGCTGGTTCCGGTTCATGTTCCGCAGCGCGTCGCCGAAGAACCAGACACGGTCGAGCAGGATCGGTCCGCCGATGCTGGCCTCGGGGTTCAGCGTCCGATACTCGCGAGCGTTCTTGTCGTTGGCGAGCGTCGTCGTCCCGGGAGGGAAGTCGGCGCGGCGGCTGCCCTGCTCGGTGAGCTTGTTGCTCGTGTAGCGGACGTCGGCCGTGCCGGAGAAGTTGTTTCCGCCGGACTTCGTGATCACGTTGATGATGCCGCCGACGGCCCGGCCGTACTCGGCCTCGAAGCCCCCGGTCTGGACGGCGATCTCCTGGATCGCGTCGAAGCCCATGTTGAGGCTGAACGTGTGCGTGACGGGGTCCGTCGTGTTCAGGCCGTCCACCTGGTAGGCGTTCTGGCCGAGGTTCGCGCCGAAGAACGACGGGTTGCCGCCCGCTCCGGCCTGGTCCGCGACGCCCGGCACGGCCTGGAGCACGTCCTGATACGAGCGGCCCGCCTGGCCGATCGTCGCGAGCTCCAGGAAGTCGGACTTCATGTTGACCTGGGTATTGGTCTGCGTCGGGTCGATGACGACGCTGTTGCCCGTCACGGTGACCGACTCGGAGACGCGCGACAGACTCATCGGGATGTTGATCTTGGTCGTTCGGTTCAACGAGACCACGACGTTGTCCCGGATCTGCGGCTCGAAGCCGGAGATGTTCGACTCGATGCGGTACGTGCCGGGAGGCAGCAGCGGGAAGTTGTACTCACCCGCCGCGTTGGTGGTCGCCGTCCGCGTGCCCTGCAGGGCCGGGCTGCTGATCGTGACCGTGACGCCGGGAAGCGGACCTCCCTGCGTGTCCGTGATGACGCCGAACAGCGCGCCGGTGATCGCCGAGGTCTGCGCCGCCGCGGGCGCGGCGACGAGAGCGAAGGCGAGCGCGGCCGCGCATCCGAGCGCCCCTGCCCGAATGGGAAACCGGAAGAACCTGAGCATGAGAACCTCCAAGAAAATCGACCGAGTCCGGTGGGACCGCGGTTCGAGGTGCACTTCGGGCAAAGTTCCTGGCACGCGAGATTCGACGAAGTGCTTCGTCTTCTTGGATTTACGACCAAAGGATTGGATGCGTTGGGCACTGCGTGAGACGGGGGCTCCGCACCAACGGCGCGGATACGGGCTCGGACGGGGCGAATCGGGGGACGGGGGCTCCGTCGCGGCTTCGTTCTCTACGCGGGAGGAGCCTTCGCCGCGAGGCGCTCGATCCGGCGTGGCCCGCCGCCGGAGACGTCCACAACGGCCTGGAGCACGTGCCGAACCCCCGGCAGCCGCGCCGTCCAGCCGACGAGGGCCCACCCGAGATGGATGTGCTCGACGGCGCGCGCGAGCGCTCCGACTCCCGACTCGGCCCAGGGGCCGTCCTCGTACGTGATGCGCGTCAGGTCCCGCGAGGGGTGTTCTTCGGCGGCGAGGATCTCGAGGCCGGCCGGTCTCCGCCGGGCGAGCCATGCGCCGACTCGCGAGCAGGTCCCGCATCCGGACGCGACATAGAGGCGCGCGTCGCGTGCACGGAACGGACGCCACCGCGGGACCCACGCCCGGACCTCGCGCCGATAGCGGCGCCATTCGCCGCGGAACCGCTCCTCGAGAGCGATGCCTTCGTGCCACGCGGCGAATCCCGCGGAGTACGCGAAGCTGACGAGAGCGGCGGCGGCGAGCCATGGGCTGCGCAGCACGGCGCCGACGCACGCGAGAACGAAGGTCATCGAGATCTGCATCGGGTTGGCCACGTACGCGTAGGGCCCGGTGACGACGAGACGGAGGGGTGGATCGTAGGGAAGCGGTGTTCCTCCGCCGCGCTGGAAGAACTCGGCGACGGCCGCCAGCCCCGGAACGGAGAGCAAGAGGAGGATCTCCATGGCGACCGCGCGCCCGGCGGACGTCGCCAACAACGGAGGCGGCCAGCCGGGCAGTCCGAACCGCTCGTCGACTATCGACGGTACGAGAAAGAGGAACAGCCCGCAAAATGCCCCGATCTGCAGGAGCACCCTCGCTCCGAGGCGGCGGTTCGTCGCCGTCCAGCGGGCGAGGAGCTGAGCGGGAAGAAAGACGACCGTGAGGGTCAGGATCTCGCCGGCGAGCCAGAGTCGGGGCGGGCCGAGGACGACGACCGGGCGGCACAAGGGCATCGCCGCGAGATCGAGGAGCGCCGCGGCGCCGAAGGCGATCGGCAGACCGATGCGCCGGCGCGGCGTGGCGAGGGCGGCGACCGGGCCCCACAGCGCGCACCACCCGAGGTAGAGGTCGACGGGAAACCCATGGAGGGTTCCGCCGCGGGCCGCGTAGCTCCAGGCGCCCAGGCGGCGAGCCGCCGTATCGGCCGCAGGGAGGAGGGCCAGGCACCACGCTCCCGCGAGGAGCGCTCCGGCCGCGGCGCGGCGGCCGGGTCTCCTCGAGATCCAGAGGAGCGCGGCCGCGGACAGCGGCAGATAGAGACATGCCGCCCGCACGAGGAGGAGCCGGACGTCGGGATCGCCGGTCATCGGTTCGGCGCCGGCTCGGGCGTGGCCGCGGTGTCGATGAGATACCCGGCCGCCAGCCGAACCGCGTACCGCTCCCACGGGCCGAAGTACCAGGCGGGATCGAGCCTTCGGGTGTAGCGAATCGTCCAGGTGACTCGCGTCGCCCTCGGCGTGAGCGCGGCCCAGCGCACCTCGGCCCCACGCCAGTCGAGCCAGTGCGCGATCTTGCTCGAATCCGAAACGACGTCGAACCGCGCGAAGCCGGGTCCGGTCTCGGCCACGCGGAGAACGAGATCGCCCGGCTGGCCCTCGCCTCCGGCGAAGTGCACGACGCGTCGGGCTCCTCGCCCGAGTCCGGAACCCGACGCGTGGACGGGCCGGGGAAACTTCAGGCGCAGGTAGACCGGAAGCCTCCTGTCGAACCGCGGCGTCTCCGCGAGCGTCCGCTCCACGTCCCCCGCGCTGCCCGCGACGAAGCGCTCGGCCGACACGGTCTCCTCGCGGGGGAACGACCAGTCGGGACGGACCCCTTCGAGCGAGGCCGGCAGCAGAGGAAGGAGAAGCAGGAGCCCCCACGTCCCACCTCCGCGCGCGCGGCGGCGGCGCTCGGCCCCGTCGACGATCAGGCCGATGACCAGTCCCACCGCGTAGAAGAGGGGCGCCGCCATGACGATGCAGATGAACCCTTCGCCGAGGAGGATCCCGGAGAGCAGCAGCAGGAGCGTCATGATCTTCAGGATCATTCCGGTGACGCTCCTCGTGTGCGGCGTGAACGCGAGGAGGAGCGCGAGGACGGCGGGAAGGCCGATGAAGAGCGCCGACGTCTGCTCGAGCTTGTGGAGCACGAGAAGGCGATACGCCACCGATCCGGCGGCGAGGACGAGGACCAGGGCGACGAAGATCCAGCGGGAATTGTCCCCTGGTTGGGGTTCGGGCTCGAGCTCCATCAGTGCCCCCTCTCTCGTGGACGAACACGGTCCCCGGCGGCGAGCCGGAGGAACCAGCCGGCGAACGCGGCGGCCGCCGCGAAATAGGCCGCGTACCAGAGAAAGAGAAACGCGAGGAAGGACCGTATCGCTGGCGTCATGCTTCCGCTTCGTCCGGCGAGTCCGGAAGGCTCGGGTCGAGCAGGGACTCGAGCAGCCGCAGGCCGGCGCGGCGCAGAGGCGCCAGGACGGGTAGACGGGCGAGCTTGACGAGCCGGACGATGAGATCGAGCGTCCCGTCGAGGAGCCGCTTCGTCCTCGCCTGACGCGGCGAGCGGTCGTAGATCCAGAAGAGGACGATCCCCATCTGGTAGAGCCAGAAGAGGTACGGCAAGCGGCGTCCGAGGTCCTCGGGCACCTTGACGTCCGAGCCTTCGACGGCCTTGCGGAACATGTCGATCGATTGCTCGCGGATGTCGCGGGTCTCGTCCGAGAAGGGAGAGAGCGGGCTCGCGGGATCCCCCGCGCTCCGGAACAGGGCGCCGAGGAATCCGCGATACGGCTCGAACTGGGAGAGCTTCAGATCGATGAGCGCGTGGATCCGGCCGCGCAGGTCGCGGATCTCGGGAAGCGTTCTCTGGACTCGCTCGTCGGCTTCGAGGTGGGTCTTCCAGTAGAACGCGAGGACGATCGACTCCTTCGACGGGAAGTAGTAGTACGCCGCGCCGGTCGCGACGCCGGCCTTGCGAGCGATGTCGCGTATGGTCGTCTCCGCGAAGCCGCGCTCCTGGAAGAGATCGAGCGCGGCCTCGAGGATGCGCCGGCGGGTGTCTTCCCCCTTCGTGGTCGCGCCGGCACCGCGGCGGGTGCGGCGGGTACGGTGGGTCGAGCCCGCCCGAGCCGTCATCGCGCGGGGCTCGCGGCGGGCGGGGCGGCCGGCGGAGGCGGCGGGGCCGGCTGCGGGACCCGGACGGCGATGCGCTCCTGCGGAGCCACGGGCGGAGGCATGTGCCGAAGCAGGGCGCGCTTGCGGAGACGGGTGAAGACGTAGAGGTTGAAGAAGTGCATGACGCCGAGGACGAGCAGCACGAGGCCCACCTTCGTACTGAGCACTTCGATCCCTTCCGCCGTGTCCTTCGGTCGCGCGTTCTCCTTCAGCGCGAACGCCACGAAGCCGATGTTGATCAGGTAGAACCCGACGACAAGGAGGTGGTTGACGGAGTCCGCGAGCTCTCGATTCCCGAGGAACGAGTCGACGAGGAAGACCCGGCCGTTCTTGTGGAGCGTGCGAGCGACCCAGATCGTGAGTCCGATGCTGATGACGAGATACGCGAGGTAGGTCTGGACGAGCAACATGCTCACCTCCTGTCGTTCGGACGGTTGTCGGTCTCCGGAGCGGCGCCGGCGGCGATGAGCGCGTCGACGACGCGGGTGTCTCCGGCGAGCCGGGCGTGAGCGAGCGCGGAACGGCCCTCGTCGTCGCGGGCGTTCGGATTGGCACCGCGGGCGAGGAGCGCGCGGACCGTTCCGATGTCGGGATGCTCGCAGGCGGCGATCAGCGGCGCCTTGCCGGTTCCCCCCGTCGAGCAGCGCCCGGACGGATTCCGCGTGGCCTCCGATCGCGGCTCGCCACAACGGCGACTCGTCGGACCGGTCGCGGCGATTGGGGTCCACGCCCGCGCGGAGGAGCGCGCGAACGCGGTCGGTGTCGCCCGCCGCGGCTGCTTGCCTCAGAGCCTCGTCGGAGTCGAAGCCGATGACGCGCAGGGAGGAGGCGTTGCGCACGATCCCGCGGCCGAGCAACCAGCTCGCGATCCCGTCGTGAAAGGAGCCGACGAGCACGTAGAGCAGGATCGCGATGACGAGCCCGAGGACCACTTTCGTCGCGCTTCCACCCCGGTCCGGCACGCCGTAGAAGGGGAGGGGGGGCTTGGCGCAGGACGGCGAGACGTGCTCGAGCTCCTCTCGCAGCTCGGCTTCCGGGAGGAGCCCGAGCGCCGTGGAGAGCGTCTTTCGGTTCCGGGCGACGAGCTCGAACGCCTGCCGCGCATAGGGGAGCAGCGCCGAGCCGGAGAGCCGCTCGGCGAGCCCTCTGTAGTCCCGCAGCGCCCAGAGACACGTGAGCCAGGCCGAGTCGCCGCGGTAGACGTCCCCGTTGCTCGCCACGACCGCCAGCTCGTCCCGCGTGCCCTCGAGGCCGGGGAAGTCGACCGCGGCGGCCTCCGATCCGGCCGGCAGGAACTCCAGGGGGACCCAGGCGGGCTGTCGCTCGAGCCATCGCCGGCAGGAGACGCAGAAGCCGCACGAGCTGTCGTAGAGGATCCAGAGCTTTTCGACCGGTGGGTCCGTCGCGGCCGTATTGAACATGTTCAAATCTTCCGCGGTCTGAGCCCGCGTGTCAAGGACTATTTGAACATGTTCAATCCAAAGGATTACGGGGTGCTCGTCTCGACCTCGAAGACGTCGACCCCCGTCCCTGCTCGGGAGAAGGCGTCGATGGGGCTGCGAGACCAGAGCCGGCGCCAGCCCGGCATTCGGGACTTCCCGAACAGCGCCAGAGTGATGCCGTGCTCGCGCGAGAAGCGGAGGAGCTCGTCGGCGACGCGATCGCCGGCCAGCCACACGACCTTGGCGCCGAGCTCCATCGCGAGCGTGACGTTTTCGGAGAGCTGCCGGTGCTCGCGCGCCGGCATCCGCTGCGGGCTGTCCCTCTTCGTCCGGACGTAGACCGCGAACCAGTTCGTGTTGAGCCGGCCCGCGATCGCGGAAGCCCGGCGGAGGAGACGCTGTGTCGTCGCCGGATTGGAGGACATCGCCACCATCAGCTTGGGCGCGACGGCCTCCGGGTCACGTGATCCGGCCGGCCCCCGCCGCTCCGCCTCGAGACGGTCCGCGATCTGCCGCATCGCGAGCTCGCGCAGGGAGGCGAGGTTTTTTTCCTTGAAGAAGTTCTCCAGAGCGGCCTCGACGCGCTCCGCGGGATAGATCTTGCCGGCCTTGAGCCGCTCCCTCAGCTCCTCGGAGGGGAGATCGACGTTGACGATCGCGTCCGCCTGCCGCAGGAGGCGGTCCGGAACGCGCTCGCGCACCTCGACGTGCGTGACCCGCGACACGATGTCCTGCACGGACTCGAAGTGCTGGATGTTCACGGTGGTCATCACGGAGATGCCGGCGGCGAGGATCGTCTCGACGTCCTGGTAGCGTTTCTCGTTCTCGGCGCCCGGAACGTTCGTGTGCGCGAGCTCGTCCACGAGGACGATCTCGGGCCGGCGCGCGAGGATGCCCGGCAGGTCCATCTCTTCGAGGTCGCGCTCCTTGTATCGGATCTTGCGGCGCGGAACGACCGGAAGGCCTTCGAGCTTCTGCGCGGTCTCCGCGCGCCCGTGTGTCTCGACGATGCCCACGACGACGTTCGCACCCTTCGAGAGGAGCGCGTGCGCGTCTTCCAGCATCTGGTACGTCTTGCCGACGCCGGCGGCGTGCCCGACGTACATCTTCAATCGGCCGCGCTTGCTCTTCTCGATGAGCCGGAGGAAGGTCTCCGGGGAGCTTCGGGTCTCCTCGAGCGTCGTCGGCATGGGCGATTCTAGGGGCGAGTCCCGGGGCCGGCGGAGCCGCTAGGAGCCGGAGGAGCGGCCCCGAACTCCCGGTCGAGGTCCACGTTCGTCAGAAGAACGTTCACGCGCGGCTCGCCCAGGAAACCGAGAGTGCGGCGCTCGACGTGCCGCCGTATGACCTCAACTATCCGATCCTCGGCGACGCCCCGGGCCCGGGCGACGCGCGCGGCCTGCCACATCGCGGCATCGGGGGATACGTGCGGATCGAAGCCGGAGGCGGAGCTGGTCACGAGGTCCGCCGGCACCGGCCGCGCGTCGCCCGGCCGATCGGAGCGGACGGCGGCGACGGCATCGGCAATCTGCTTCGCGAGTCCCGCATCCGTCGGACCCTTGTCGGTTCCCCCCGAGGCGGTGGCGTCGTAGCCCTCCTTGCCCGCGGCGGAGGGGCGGCCGTGGAGGTACTGCGCGCCCTGGAACTTCTGGCCGATCAGCTCCGAGCCGACGACGCGGCCGCCCGCCGACACGAACGAGCCCTGCGCCTTCTCCTTCCAGAAGAGGCGCGCGATTCCCGTCACGGCGAGCGGATAGACGAGCCCGAGGATCACCGTCAGCACGACGACGTAGAGGGTCGATTTCAGGATGAGCTTCATCAGCGCCTCACGCGAGGTGGAGGGCGAGGACGACCCAGTCGATCAGCTTGATGCCGACGAACGGGACGAGGATGCCGCCGACGCCGTAGATCCAGAGGTTGCGGGCGAGGATTCGCGCGGCGCCGAGCGGCCGGTAACGGACGCCCGTGAGGGCGAGCGGGACGAGCGCGACGATGACGAGCGCGTTGAAGATGACCGCCGAGAGGATGGCGGACTGCGGGTTGCCGAGCCGCATGACGTTCAGCCCGTTCAGCGGCGGGTAGGCGGCGGCGAACATCGCTGGCAGGATCGCGAAGTACTTGGCGACGTCATTCGCGATCGAGAAGGTCGTCAGAGCGCCGCGGGTCATGAGGAGCTGCTTGCCGATCTCGACGATCTCGATCAGCTTGGTCGGATTCGAGTCGAGGTCGACCATGTTGCCGGCCTCGCGGGCCGCCTGCGTTCCGGTGTTCATGGCCACGCCGACGTCCGCCTGCGCCAGCGCGGGAGCGTCGTTCGTGCCGTCGCCCGTCATCGCGACGAGGTTCCCGCCCTCCTGCTCGCGCCGGATGAGCGCGAGCTTCTGCTCCGGCGTCGCCTGGGCGAGGAAGTCGTCCACTCCCGCCTCGCGGGCGATCGCGGCCGCGGTCAGCGGGTTGTCGCCGGTGATCATGATCGTGCGGATGCCCATGGCGCGCAGGCGGTCGAAACGGTCGCGCATCCCGGCTTTGACGATGTCGCGCAGCGCGATCACTCCGAGCGCGCGGCCGCCGTCCGCGACGAGCAGGGGCGTGGCGCCTTCGGCGGCGATGCGGTTGACGAGGTCCGTCACCGCGGTGGGGACGTCGCCGCCCTGGCCGCGCACCCAGTCGATCACGGCGTCCCCGGCGCCCTTGCGGACCTTGCGGTCCTCGACGTCGACGCCGGACATCCGCGTCGTCGCGGAGAAGGGGAGGAAGGCCATTCCCTCGACGTGCCGTCCGCGGAGCCCGAACCTCTCCTTCGCCAGGACGACGATCGAGCGCCCCTCGGGAGTCTCGTCGGCGAGGGAGGAGAGCTGGGCGGCCGCGGCGAGCTCCGCGTCAGGAACCCCGGGCGCGGCCAGGAACTCCGTCGCCTGCCGGTTGCCGAGGGTGATCGTGCCGGTCTTATCGAGGAGGAGCACGTTGACGTCCCCCGCCGCCTCCACCGCCCGCCCCGACATCGCGAGGACGTTGTGCTGGAGGACCCGGTCCATTCCCGCGATGCCGATCGCCGAGAGCAGGCCACCGATCGTGGTCGGAATCAGACAGACGAGGAGGGCGACGAGGACGGCCGTCGAGACGGTCGCGGCCGCGTAGGCGGCGAACGGCCGCAGCGTCACGGTGGCGATGAGAAAGACGATCGTGAGGCCTGCGAGCAGGATCGAGAGCGCGATCTCGTTCGGCGTCTTCTGACGGGACGCCCCTTCGACGAGCGCGATCATGCGGTCGATGAACGTCTCTCCGGGGTTGGACGTGATCTCGATGACGATGCGGTCGGAGAGCACCCGCGTCCCGCCGGTCACGGCGGAGCGATCGCCGCCCGACTCGCGGATGACGGGGGCGGACTCGCCGGTGATCGCGGATTCGTCCACGGAGGCGATGCCCTCCACGACGGTGCCGTCTCCCGGGATGACCTGCCCCGTCTCGACCACCACGCGGTCGCCTCTTCGCAGTGCCGTCGCGGGAACGTTCTCCTCGCCGCTCCCCTTCAGGACGCGGCGCGCCACGGTCTCCGTCCGACCCCTCCGCAGCGTCTGGGCCTGGGCCTTTCCGCGCCCCTCGGCCATCGCCTCGGCGAAGTTCGCGAAGAGGAGGGTGAACCAGAGCCAGAGAGCGATCTGGACGTCGAAGAGCAACGGCCCCTGGCGGGCGGCGTCGCGCACGCAGAGGACCGTCACGATCACGGCGCCCGCGAGGACCACGAACATGACGGGTTTCTTCGCCTGGAGGCGCGGATCGAGCTTGCGGAACGAGTCGACGACCGCCGGACGGACGATGGCGGAGTCGAACAGGGGACGGCGTTTCTGAGCGGTCACGGCGGTCTCCGTCCTAGAAGAGCTTCCCGGCGTTCATCAGCAGGTGCTCGACGATCGGGCCGAGCGAGAACGCCGGAAAGAACGTCAAGGCGCCGACGATCACGACGACGCCGATCAGGAGGATGGTGAAGAGCGGGCCCGTCACCGGGAAGGTGCCGACGGACTCGGGCACTTTCTTCTTCGCGGCGAGGGAGCCCGCGATCGCGAGGATCGGGATCAACATGAAGAACCGGCCGAGGAACATGTCGACGCCGAGCGTCGTGTTGTAGAAGAGTGTGTTCGCGTTCAGTCCCCCGAACGCGGAGCCGTTGTTTCCGGCTCCCGACGTGTACGCGTAGAGGATTTCGGTGAAGCCGTGCGGGCCCTGGTTGTTCAGCGACGAGAGCCCGGCGGGCAGCCTGGCGGCCACGGCGGAAAAGCCCAGAATGGCGAACGTGAGCACGAGGACGGACAGCATCGCCAGCTTGACCTCGTGGGATTCGATCTTCTTGCCGAGGTACTCGGGCGTCCGCCCGACCATCAGTCCCGCGATGAACACCGTCAGCACGATGAAGACGAACATGCCGTAGAGACCGGCGCCGACGCCGCCGAAGATGACCTCGCCCGTGGCGATGTTGGCGAGCGGGACGAGGCCCCCGAGCGGCGTGAACGAGTCGTGCCACGAGTTGACCGCGCCGCAGGACGCGTCCGTCGTGACGGTCGCGAAGAGCGCGGAGTCTCCGATCCCGAAGCGGACCTCCTTGCCCTCCATGTTCCCGCCCGTCGACCCGGCCGTCGGCGAGGCCTGGACGCCGGCCGCCTGATGGATCGGATTGCCTCGCTGCTCCGCCGACTCCAGGACCAGCGCGCCGGGGAGGAACATCACGGCCATCGCGGACCAGACGGCCCAGCCGTGGCGCTTCGAGCCCGTCATGCGCCCGAGCGTGCTCGTCAGGCCGGCGCCGATCGAGAAGACGAGGACGATCTCGAAGAAGTTCGTGCCGGGCGTCGGGTTCTCGTAGGGGTGTGCCGAATTCGCGTTGAAGAAGCCGCCGCCGTTGGTGCCGAGCTCCTTGATGGACTCCTGGGAGGCGACGGGGCCCTGCGAGATCTTCTGCTTCGCTCCCTCGACGGTCGTCACTTCCACGTCCTTGCGGAAGTTCTGGACCACGCCGCGGGAGACGAGGAAGAGCGCGCCGGCGAAGGCGACGGGCAGGAGGACCCAGAGGGTCGCGCGCGTGCAGTCGAACCAGAAGTTGCCGATCCCTCCGGCCTTCTCGCGCGCCACTCCGCGGATGACCGCGATCGCGATCGCGATGCCGGTGGCCGCGGAGAGGAAGTTGTGCAGGGCGAGCCCGGCCATCTGGGTGAAGAACGACATCGTCGACTCGCCCGAGTAGCCTTGCCAGTTCGTATTGGTGGTGAACGACACGGCCGTGTTCCAGGAGGAGTCGGGGGAGACGGCCCCGAACCCGTTCGGGTTGAGCGGAAGCAGGTGCTGCAGCCTCTGCATCCCGTAGAGGATCACGAGGGACGCGGCGTTGACGACCAGCATCGTGATCGTCCATTCCGTCCAGGTCTGGTCCTTCCTGGCGTCGACGCCGCACACGCGGTAGATGCCGCGCTCGACGGGCGCGAGAAGAGGGTCGAGGAGAGTCCGTTCCCCGCCGAACACCTTCTGCATGTAGCGTCCGAGCAGGGGGGTGATCGCGAAGACGATCGCGAGATAGATCAGAATCTCGAGCAGGTGGATTCCGGTCATGGCAGACGTCCGACGTCAGACCTCCTCGGCCTTCAGCATCGCCCTCAGGAGATAGATCGCCAGGCCGATGACGACTGCGAGACCGGCGATGTCTTCGACTTTCCAGCACAGTGGGATCCGAAGCTTGGAATTCACGTGACTTGAAGTCGCGGC
>JADMIO010001395.1_pt1 | contig 13716 bp, 8 predicted proteins | sample 8958161 | NCBI WGS metagenome assembly JADMIO01 (sample SAMN16585339, study PRJNA669376) | soil metagenome | isolation source: Crop rotation soil | place: USA: Cullars Rotation, Alabama | collected 2011 | reverse complement strand
GGCGGGTTGCCCTTGGATGAGCGCTTTTACCGGGTGACCGTTCCCTAACCGGGGTGGCAGCGCTAAGTCACTGGTTTTCAATCGCTAACGGTTGTTAGGCGCAATGCGAATTCCGTTGACTTCCGCTGGCAAATCTGGTCCGATTGAAGGCCGCCAGTTACGGCGAAATGTGACCTATTATTCACACGCTTTGCGGCTTTTCGTGGCCGCTTGTTCGGTCACCCTTGTCGTTGCCAGCGGCTACGGGCAGACGGTTCAAATTTCCAAAGCGGACTGGACCCCGGCCTGGGAGGCCGCGCGCGACCAGCACCTCAAAACCAAGCCGAACCGAAATCCCGTCCCGCAGCAGCCGCCACCGGGAGATCCGGATTACGTCGGCACCGGAACGTCCGGCACGCCGGGCGTCTGGCTGAATGCGGCCAACTGGAGCCCGGCCAATGTTCCGACTCCCAGCGAAATCGCCAATTTCGGCAACGGTGCCACTTTCGTCGGCATCGACCTCGGCAGCGGGTCGACGAATAACGGCGCCGCCAATCAGGCGGTGGGCGCAATCACCCTGACCGGCAGCAACAACATGACCATTGGCAATTCGTCGACCACGACGGCCGGGACGCTGACCCTGAACGGTACGACGGTCAACACGGTTGCGAACACGATCCTTTCGAACACCTCCAGTGGAAAAACGCTGACCCTGCAAAACGCCGTCACACCCGGAACCCAGACGGTCACGATTGCCCTCGGAAATGTCGCCAACATCATTAATGCGACTGCCGGCAATAGCATCGTTATCTCCTCCGTCATAAACCAGGTAAACGCCGGGTCGGCCATTTCCTTTACCGGCGGCGGAAATCTCACGCTCAGCGGCGTGAACCTGTTTAGCGGAGGCCTGACCATTGCCGCGGGCACTGTCGGGGCGACGACCTCAACCAGCGCCTTGGGCACCGGAACGGTCACGCTCGGTGACACCAGCGGCAGCGCGAACGCCACCCTTCTGGGTGACGGCCACACTTTCGGCAACGCGATCGCGGTTGCGGCGGGAAGCTCGGGCACACTGACAATCGGCAATTCCGGTAATGCCTCCGCCGTCTTTAGCGGCGCGGTTACACTGAACAATAATCTCACTCTGGCTTCGAACGGTAACGGCTCGGTAAAACTCAGCGGCGGCGTCACCGGCACGGGTAACATCACTTTGAGAGCGACGGGTGCCGGCTCCGGGACTTTTCTCGACACCACTCTGGTGAACAACACCGGCACGATCACGAACTCTGGAACGGGAACAGGCGGAGTAACCATAGCCGCGCTGCTCGGTGGTAACGTCACCCAACTCATTCAAAACAGCGCCACCTCGAGCCTGACCTTGAATGTCGCGAACAACAACGCCTTCGTCGGCAGTGTTGCCGTCAATGCCGGAACGCTCTTCATGGCCAAAGCGAGCGCTCTCAATGCCGCCAACGTTGTTTCGGTCGCATCCGGCGCCACCTTTGACATCAATGGCAATAGCGAGACCATCGCGGGCCTCAACACTGGCACGGGCACAGTAACAAACAGCGGCGCCCTGAAGACTCTTACTCTCGGCGGGAGCGGCAACTACATTTTCGGGGGCAACATCACCGGCACAACTCCGGCGAACATGGCCCTGGCGATCAGTTTGACCAGTGGCGGCTCGCAAACCCTGAACGGGGCGAGCAATTACGCGGGGGGCACCACGCTTAACAGTGGAACACTCATTGTCAACAACGCCAGTGCCATCGGCACGGGCGCGCTCACGGTCACGGCCAATTCAACTTTGGGAAACACCAGCGGGAATGCCATCACCCTGGCAAACACCAACAACATCAATCTCACCGGAGGCACCCTGACCTTCTCCGGGCCTAACGATCTCAGCTTCGGCAACAACGTCGTCGCCATGACCGGCAATCGCACGATCTCCGTGACCGGTGGAGGCACCCTGACCATTGGGAGCATCACGGAAGACACGCCTCCGCGGAACTTCACCAAATCGGGCAACGGCACCCTGATTTTGATCGGCGCCAGCACCTACACCGGCACGACCAATATCAGCAATGGGACGCTCCAGTTAGGCAACGGGGGAGCCACTGGTTCGGTCTCGATCAACAGCACCATCTCTGACGGAGGTAATCTCGCCTTCAACCGCAACAACGCCGTCGTCCAGGGGACTGATTTCACCAGCGCGGTGATCAGCGGAGCGGGCACGATTACCCAACTGGGAAGCGGATCGCTCACCCTTAATTCGGCCAATACTTATGCCGGCGGCACCACCCTTTCGGCCGGCACATTGAACATCAACAATGCCGGCACCGGCACGGGCTCCGCCATTGGCACCGGCAAACTGACCATCAGTGGGGTCTCCACGATCGATAACACCAGCGGCAGCGCCATCACCATATCGACTAACAACCTCGAAGCCTGGAACAGCAGCTTCACCTTCCTCGGTTCGAACGATCTCAACCTCGGGACAGGCGCGATCACTCTCGGTGGCAGCGGCACTCTGACCGCGAGCGCGAGCACATTGACCGTTGGCGGCTCGCTCGATCTCGGACCCGGCAACAACAACACGCGCACCCTGACTATAAACGGCGGTGGCAACGTCATCTTTAACGGGGTCGTGCAGAACACCGGCACGAATGCGAGCGGTTCGTTGACTTACGCCGGGACGGGGACGTTGACCTTGAATGGGAACGACACCTACAGCGGCACGACGACTCTGAGCAGCGGGACCGTTGCCATCGGCAACGATAACGCTTTCGGCACCAGCGCGCTCGCCATTGCCGGAGGCACCTTGAGCGCAGTCGGGGGACCGCACTCGATTGCCAATGCGACGACGTTGGGCGTCGGAGGCGGAACCATCGCCGGCGCTAACGACCTCACGTTCACCGGGAGCTTTACCGAGACCGGCGGAGATCGCACGCTGACGGTCAGCAATACCGGAACGACGACATTCAATGCGGTGAATCTTTCCGGGAATAACACCGGGCGCACCATGACCGTCGTTGGCGCCGGCAACATTGTTTTCAACGGCACCGTCGGCGACGGCGGGACCGGGCCCGGGGGATTGATATTTGATTCCGGTTACACCGGCACGGCGACAATCAACGGCGCAAACACCTACTTCGGCGGGACCACCCTCAGCGGCGGAACCTTTGTCCTGGGTAACAAATCCGCCTTCGGCACCGGCAGCGTCACCTGGGGAGGCGTTTCGGTTTCGGCGAGCACGAATCTGAGTGGCGCCAATGCCGTGGCCAATAACGGGACGCTGAAAAATACCAATACTTTCACCGGGACGAACAACATCGAACTCAGCGGAACACTCACGAACACGGATAACTCCGGCGTGATCCGGAATAACATGGCCGCCGGCAGTTCGCTCACGATTTCCGGAACATTAAACCTTTCGAATAATACCAACGCCCGAACTGTGACCTTCAGCGGCTCCGGAAACACGATCGTTAGCGGCCTGATGCAGAATGGCAGCACCGCTCCGGAGAACATCGTTAAGGCGAACGGCGGCACGCTGCAGGTAACCAACGTGGCCACCTATACGGGAACGACGACGATCAACGCCGGCGTCCTCGATATTAACAGCAACGCGACCACCACCGGCGCTCTGGCCGGGACGTCCAGCATCACGGTTAACAACAGCGGCACGCTGATGCTTTCCAACAGCGGCAGTTCCTCGAGCATCGATCGCATCAACGATGCTGCGACCATGACTTTAAATGGCGGCACATTTAAGACCGGCGGCCTTTCCGAACATGGCGCGACCAACAACACCGCGGGTATTGGCGCCCTGACCTTGCAATCCAACTCGATCATTAACCTCGGGAACGGCGCCAGTGTGATCGCCTTTGCCAACAGCAGCTCGCAGGCGTGGACACCAAGCACGACCCTGAGCATCTACAACTGGACCGGCTCACCCAGCGGTGGCGGCACCGATCAGGTTTACTTCGGTAACGACAACACCGGCCTTACGGCGAGCCAGCTCGCGGAGATCACCTTTTACAGTGACAGCGGTGTTACCGCTTTGGGCATCGCCCAGATCCTTGCCGATGGTGAGATCGTTCCGGTGGCTGTTCCAGAACCCGGGACGTGGTTTGCCGCCGCCCTCCTGGCGTCGACCTTAATTTTCCTCCCGCGCAGATCGAAGGAATCGGTCGAATAGCGGCCGATCGCGGGCCATTCGAAATTCCTTTCGCGTCTGCCGGGTTAGTCATTCGGCATTCGACAATCTCGCCTCGCTACCTAGGTTCTTGCCTTCTATGCCTTATAAAGATGTGACTCCGCCCCAAGGCGAAAAGATTACCCGCGGCCAGACGCTTAACGTCCCGGACAATCCGATCATTCCTTTCATTCGAGGCGACGGCACCGGCCCCGATATCTGGGCGGCCAGCGTGCGCGTTTTCGATGCCGCCGTTGAGAAGGCCTACCGCGGGAAAAAGAAGATTTCCTGGTTCGAGGTTTTCGCCGGGCAAGCTGCCAAGGACAAGTTCGACAACTGGCTGCCGGACGACACCGTCGAGGCCTTCCGTGAATACCTTGTCGGTATTAAAGGCCCCCTAACGACGCCGGTGGGCGGCGGCATTTCCTCCCTGAACGTGGCTTTGCGGCAGATGCTTGATCTTTTCGTTTGTTTGCGCCCGGTCCAATATTTCAAAGGCGTCCCCTCCCCGGTTAAACACCCCGAGAAAGTGGACATGGTCATTTTCCGGGAAAATACCGAGGACATCTACGCCGGGATCGAATACGCCGCCGGAACTCCCGAGGCTAAAAAGATCCTCGATTTCCTCGAGAAAGAATTTCCGAAAGCTTTCGCCAAGATCCGGTTCGGCACTCGTGAAAAGGCGTCCGAATTCTGGAAATCGGTCGGCGCCCCGGAAAAAGATGACGTCATGGTTGGCGTCGGCGTCAAACCGGTTAGCCGATCCGGCAGCATTCGCCTGATCCACAGCGCCATTGCTTACGCGATTCGAAACAATCGCAAGAGCGTCACCCTGGTGCACAAGGGGAACATCATGAAGTTCACCGAGGGCGCCTTCCGCGACTGGGGTTACGAGATTGCCAAGGCCTATTTTGGGGCCGAGGAAATTGATGGCGGCCCGTGGTGCAAAATCCCGATGGGCAAGCCCGGCGGCGGAATCGTTATTAAAGATGCGATTGCCGATATCACGCTTCAGCAGGTGCTGACGCGACCGGAAGACTTCGATGTCATCGCGACCTTGAACCTCAATGGCGATTACTTGAGCGACGCTCTGGCTGCGCAAGTCGGCGGGATCGGTATCGCCCCTGGCGGAAACATTAATTACATCACCGGCCACGCCGTTTTCGAAGCGACTCACGGGACGGCGCCGAAGTATGCCAATCTCGACAAGGTTAATCCCGGTTCGGTCATTCTTTCCGGCGAAATGATGTTCCGCTACATGGGTTGGACCGAAGTTGCCGACCTGATCCTTAAAGGGTTGAACGCCGCCATCGCCAGCAAGCGTGTGACTTACGACTTCGCGCGTTTGATGGAAGGAGCGACCGAAATCAAATGTTCGGAATTCGGAACCGACGTCATCAAGCACATGTGATGCATTCATTCCGCTTCCACTCATGAGCGACTCGCCTCTTTGGTCGCGGTTTAAAAAATACTTTCTGTCCTACCAGGACCTCGGAATCAGCATCGACATCAGTCGCATGCGTTTCTCCGACGATTTTCTCGCGAGCATGCGACCGCAAATCAGCGCCGCACTCGAGGCGATGAAATCCCTCGAAGAAGGCGCCATCGCCAATCCCGATGAGAAACGGATGGTGGGGCATTACTGGTTGCGTAATTCTTCGCTCGCTCCGACGGCGGAATTGCGCGACGAAATCGAGAAGACGAAAAAAAAGATCAAGGACTTTGCCGCGGCGGTGCATTCCGGAAAGATCAGGGCGGCCAACGCCGAACCTTTTCGCCATTTGCTTTTGATCGGCATCGGCGGTTCGGCGCTCGGTCCGCAGTTTATTTCCGACGCGCTAACCCGCCAAGATACTCCGCTCGACATTCATTTTCTGGATAACACAGACCCGGACGGCTTCGACCGGGTTTTTAACCGGCTCGGGGATGGCCTTCGACAAACCCTCGCGATAGTCATTTCCAAATCGGGAGGAACAAAAGAAACGCGCAACGGAATGCTCGAAACCGAGGAGCGCTTCCGTCGTCTTGCCATACCCTTCGGCAAACAAGCGGTGGCGGTCACCGGGGCCGGCAGCGAATTGGATCGCCATGCCGCCAGCAACGAATGGCTCGAGCGGTTTCCGATGTATGATTGGATCGGTGGCCGCACATCGATCATGAGCGCGGTCGGCCTCGTGCCAATGGCCCTTCAGGGATTCGATATCGAGAAGTTTCTTTCTGGCGCATCGGCCATGGATGAAAAAACGCGCGAGCAAGATCCGCTTAAAAATGCGGCCATGTTGCTCGCCTTGATGTGGTACTACGCCGGAGATGGTCGCGGCGCCAAGGATATGGTCATCCTGCCTTATAAGGATCGGCTCGCGCTCTTTAGTAAATATCTTCAGCAGCTGGTCATGGAGTCGCTCGGCAAAGAGAAGGACCTCAGCGGCAAAATCGTCCACCAAGGCATCGCGGTTTACGGCAACAAAGGCTCAACCGATCAACACGCCTACGTTCAGCAGCTTCGCGATGGCGTTCTCAATTTCTTTGTCACCTTCATCGAGGTCCGAAAGGACCGGCAAACGCCGGCCTTCGATGTTGAGCCCGATGTGACCAGTGGAGATTACCTCCAGGGATTTCTCCGTGGCACACGAACGGCCCTTTACGAAAGCGACCGCGAATCGATCACCGTCAGCATCCCCGACGTTGACGAATTTTACGTCGGCGCGCTGATTGCGCTCTATGAAAGGGCGGTCGGATTTAATGGCAGTCTGGTCAACATCAACGCTTATCACCAGCCCGGCGTTGAGGCGGGCAAAAAGGCAGCCACGCGGATTCTGGAACTCCAGAAAGCGGTCGTCAGTTCTCTTTCCGACCGCTCGCAGACGGCCGACGAGATTGCGAAGGATCTCAAAGAAGATCCTGAAGACGTCTTTCACATCCTGACGCACCTTCAGGCCAACAACCGAGCGGAACGATCAGGCTCCGGCAAGGCGGTCGACGATTCGTACACCGCGCCTAACGTCAGCAAATGAATTCGCCAGCGCCTACTCCTTCGAATCCTCCCGATCTTTCATGGGATGTCGTTGTCAAATTCGTCCGGCAGTTAAGCCACGATCTTCGCAACCATCTGAACGCGGTGGAATTGCAGGCAGCCTTCCTGGGCGAAATTGCGACCGACAAGGAAGTGAAGGACGAAGTCAAACGGCTGCGGGAGATGCTCGGGTCAGCCACCGGGGCGTTGCAAAAGCTGTCATCCGACTTGGGCCATGCGCGGCTCAACACCATTCCTTACAAGGCAATCGACTTCGTCGAGGATCTGCGACAAAAGCTCTCCGCATCGACGCCGGCTGGTGCAGCGGCCATCGAATGGACGGTCAAAATCGGGGATGTGACTTTGGATCTGGATCCGCAGCTGCTCTCCCTGGCCATTCTCGAGCTGGTCGATAACGCGCGGCGTTTCAGCAGCGGCGGGCCTCTCGGAATCAGCGCCATAACGGAAGGGACGGATCGGCTGGTTCTTTCCCTGTCCGAGCCCAAGTCGGAGGCCCCCCCGGACCTGTCCAATTGGGGCCGGGAACCGCTAAAAACCATCAGCCATGGCCATTATGGTCTTGGCCTGAATCGCGCCCGTATTATCGTTGAGTCGCACGGCGGACAACTGGAGGCGACGTATGATTCCCAGGCCAAAAAACTCGTTACCAGGATTACTTTGCCGGCGCGGGCAACAGGTTAAGCGCGCGAAGGGCTAACGAATGGGGGCGAACGAAAATCACCGGAACGGCGTCGCGGCGAACGGGATCGAGATTCGCCGCATTCTCATCATCGATGATGAACGCCCGATCCTGATGACACTCGAGGCGCTGCTCACGCGCCATGGTTACGACGTGGGGACCGCTTCCACCGCGAGCGCAGGATTAAAGACTCTGCGGGCAAAACCTGTTGCGCTTGTCCTCCTCGATTTGCAACTGCCGGACGCTCAGGGACTCGAGACGCTGGATCAGATCAAGACAGAGTTTCCCAATGTGCAGGTCATCATTCTCACGGCCCACGATTCCCTCAGTAACGCCATCGAATCGATCAAGCGCGGAGCCTATCACTTTATCAGCAAGCCATATGCGGCCGAGGAGTTGCTCAGCCTGGTGGACAAAGCTCTCGAGAAACAGTCCCTGCTTCGCGAAACCGCCGAGCTGCGTCAGAAAACCCAGCAGCTCGAGAAGCGCCTTGAACTCGCGGAGACGCGCCTCGGTCCGATTTTCAAGAGCAAGGTCATGCAGGAAATCCAGGACCTGATCGCAGCCATGGCGCCATCAGATGCAAATGTCCTCATTACCGGCGAAAGCGGCGTCGGCAAAGAAGTGATCGCCAACACTATTCACCAGCGCAGCCGCCGGGCCGACAAACCGATGGTGAAATTGAACTGCGCCGCTTTTCCGCAGGCCATGATCGAGGGCGAGCTTTTCGGCTACGTCAAAGGCGCCTTTACCGGCGCGGTCAACGATTTCAAAGGCATGATCGCGGAAGCCGACGGCAGCACTTTGTTCCTCGACGAAATTTCCGAAATGCCGCCGGACTTGCAGACGCGATTTTTGCGCGTCCTGCAGGAACGGGAATTTCGCCCGCTCGGAAGCACCCGCACCATCAAGGCGAACTTTCGGGTGATCGCGGCGACCAACCGGCCGATTCCACAAGCTCTCTCGGAGAACAAGCTGCGGTCCGATCTATATTACCGTCTCAATACCTTTCAGATTGAGATTCCGCCGCTGCGCGAACGGAAACAGGACATTGCGCCGCTGGTGGCTGCGTTTGTTAGGCAGTTCGCCAATCAACTCGGTAAAGAAGAACCAGCCATCGCTCCCGACGCGTTTGCCAAACTCCTGGAGTATTCCTGGCCTGGAAACGTCCGAGAGCTGCAAAATTGCATGGAATACGCCGTCGTTCTCGCCCGGCAAAATGTGATCAGCGTCAAGGAGTTGCCCGCGGAAGTTCAACTGCCGGTCTCGTTGCAGCAGACGGAGCGGGTCGTCGCGCGACAAGGCGTGCCGAGCCTGGACGAGGTTGAGCGCACGACAATCCTGCAGGCGCTGGCGCAGTGTCACGGAAACAAGAAGAAAGCCGCGGAACTCCTGGGGATCCAGCGACCGACGCTTTATAACAAGCTCAAGCGCTACGCAATCGAGCTCTAGCCGGAAGACCGTGGCGCGAGCCTTGGGCTTGCGGTTTGTTATGCTTCGCCAGCGGCACGCTCACGGCCGCTTCTCCTGGCTCACGTTTGCAATCGGCATGACGAACCGGACATTCTCCTGATGTCGCGCCACCTCGACCAGGTTTTGGCTCATGCCGAAAATCAGCTCGCGGCGGCTGAAGCCAAGCGGCCGACGGAAGTCCTTCCGCTCTACAAACGTTTTCTAAAAATCGAGGAGCACCGCCTTCGCCTGCGACACCAGGCCGGCGGCGGAGGACGCGAAGTTTGCCGGCTGCGTGTCGAGCTGGTGGACATTTTGCTCAAGCATGTTTTCGCCGCCGCGGTCACGGCCGCGCGCGCGGAGGGCCGGATTGAACAACCCATGGCGCTGATCGCCCTCGGCGGTTACGGCCGCGGCGAGTTGAACCCGTTGAGCGACGTTGACGTCATGCTTTTGCATGACTCTGGCCGAGGGAAAATCTCGCCTTTCATCACTAACATCGTCGAAGAAATCCTCTACTCCCTCTGGGACGTCGGGTTCAAGGTGGGGCATTCAACCCGATCGATCAAAGGCGCAATCACGCAGGCGAATTCCGACATGATGACGAAGACGGCCATGCTCGAGTCCCGTTATCTTGCCGGCAATCGCAAACTTGCCGACCTCTTCCGCGCGCAGTTCCTGGCGAAATGCGTTGTCGGTCATGAACGCGAATACGTCGAGATGCGCATGAAGGACCAGGAAAGCCGGCATAACAAGTTTGGCGACAGCGTCTACATGCAGGAGCCGAATTTGAAAAATGGATGTGGCGGCCTGCGTGATTACCAGAATCTCCTCTGGATGACCTATTTCAAGGAAGGCGCCCTGACCACAACCCATCTGGTCGGCAAGAATTGGCTCAGCGAAACCGATCGCCGCCGGATCGAACAGGCTTACGATTTCCTCCTCCGCCTTCGAACGGATCTCCATTACGCGACCAAACGGCCGAGCGACATTCTTCATCTGAACTTGCAGGAGCAAATTGCCGTGCGCCTGAATTACCCGGCACAGAAAGGCGAGCTGCGCAGCGAAAGCCTGATGCGTGATTATTACCGGCACGCGCGAAACATCTTTCGCGTGACCGAACGGATCAGCGAACAATTTGTCGAAGGCTACGCGACCGATAGGACGCGATCGTTTTTCAGTTTCTTGCCTTTGAAACGCGTACCGGAAACGCGTCTCGAATCCTTCCTCGTTCGCCAGGGCCGATTGAACTCAGTCCGACGGGATCTTTTCCAAAAGGATCCCTCGCAGATGATGCGGGTTTTCCAATTGGCCCAGGAACATCATCTCGACCTGAGCCCGGAACTCGAGGACACGCTCCATCGCCGGCTCGGCCTGGTGACCCGGACATTCCAATACGCCAAGGTCCCGCGGGAGATGTTCATCTCCATGCTCTCCCGCAAAGGCGAAGTGTCACGCATCCTTCGTATGATGCATCGAGTCGATTTTCTAGGACGCTATTTGCCTGAGTTCGGTCAGATGACCTGTCTGGTGCAACATGAATTCTTCCATCGCTACACCGCCGACGAGCACACACTTGTCTGTATCGACAAACTCGATGCTCTCGCGCGGACGGAGGACCCCAAGCTGATTGGTTATCGCCGGTTGTTTGAAAAGCTCGAAGACCCATTCATTTTGTATCTGGCGCTGCTCCTTCATGATTCCGGCAAAGCAGTGCGCGCCCGTCCACATTCTGAAGCAAGCGCCGTTTTCGCTCAGCGCGTCGCTTCGCGTCTGCAATTACTGCCGGAACAGCGCAAGGCCCTCATTCTCCTGGTTGACCACCACATCACCCTTTCAAACCTGGCCCAGCAGAGAAATCTCGATGACCCTGCGACGATCGTGGAGTTGGCCAACGCGGTGAAGAATCAGCGCAACCTCGACGCCTTGATGTTGCTGACCCTGGCCGATGGGCAGGGAACGGGAGCAAGCGCGTGGTCCGATTGGAAGGAACTTCTGGTTTGGCAGCTTTATCATGCCACCAGCCGTTATCTCGCCGATCAGGAAACATATTACAATCTTGCCCGGATCGAACGGGCCAACCTCCAGGAATCTGTGCGCGCGGAGCTGCCGGCGGATTTCAATGACGAGATTGAGACTCACTTCGATTACATGCCCGACACCTATTTTCACGGTGTCCAAAAAGAAGAAGCGATCCGAGACATCAAACTTTTCCGGAACTTCCTCGAGATCGCGACCGAAGGTTCCGACCCGCTCGTTCCTGCGGTCGTTTGGCAGCCGTCACCGGAACATGGTCACACCATCGCTGCTTTTCATACGTGGGATCGCGATCAGCTCCTGGCCAGGATTGCCGGATCATTCTCGGTCGTTCCAATCAACATTCTTAGCGTGGACACCTTCACCCGCGGCGACCAGACGGTGCTCAACGTCTTCCATGTTTGTGACACGCGTGGACAAGCCATTACCGACAAACGCGACTTCGCGACGGTGGAAGAAACATTGCGGCGCGCCCTGGAGAAGGAATCGTTCGATTTTGGTCCGTTGCTTGAAAAAGCACGGCGACAAACCCGGATGAAAGGAGCGCAGGACCTGGAATTCCCCACGTTGATCACAATCGATAACAAGGCGCACCCGGTTTATACGCTCGTGCAGATCCAGACGGCCGACCGCATCGGCCTCCTGCATGATCTCCTTAAATGTTTCGGGCGCAATTCGATGGTCATGGCCCTCTCCCGTATCAGCACTGAGAACGGCGCGGCCATGGACACCTTTTACGTGACCGACAACGCCAATCGGAAAATTACCGACGCCGGCAGGATCAACAGTCTGCAATCAGAGCTGCAAGCGGCGGTTCTGCCGAAATCCGAGCCGGGTTAAAGAGACCGCGCTTGCGCCGCAGCGGCATTTCAACGACTCGTCCCGTTACATGAATGTGCTGATCCTTGCCGCCGGTTACGCGACCCGGCTGTATCCTTTGACGCTTAACAAGGCGAAACCGCTCCTTGAGATCGCGGGCAAGCCGATGATCGAGCGAATCGTCGAACAACTCGAAGGCGTTTCCGGACTCGGAACCATTTATGTGGTTACCAACGCCAAGTTCGCAACGCAGTTCGAAGATTGGGCGCAAAGATTCCAGCAAGCGCACCCAAAAATGCCGATCAAAGTCATCAATGACGGATCGACCAGCGACGAGGACAAGCTCGGCGCGATCGGCGACATCAACCTTGTCCTGACAAAGGCGAACTTGTCGCAGGACGATCTGATCGTCATTGCCGGCGACAATCTCTTCACCGACCCGTTAGACGGATTTGTGAGCTACACCCGCGGCAAAGAAGCCGTGGTCGCCGTTTACGACGTCGGCAGCCGCGAAGCGATGAAGAAATATGCCAGCGTCACCCTGGATAAGCAGGGGGTGATCACAAAGTTCCAGGAGAAGCCGCAAAATCCCGAGAGCACCCTGGCCGCCCTCGCCCTGTATTACTATTCACGGAACGTTTTGCCGCTGATCAACGAATACATCGTCCAGGGAAACAACCCGGATCAGCCGGGACGTTTTCTTGAATGGCTTTACACGCGCAAACCGGTCAACACCTTCCAAATCAAGGGCCGTTGGCTCGATATCGGGAGCAAGGAGACGCTGGAAGACGCCGACCGGTTGTTTCGGGGCGCCTGATTCCCAGGCGCGATGATCAAATGTCGCCGGCAGTGCGGGACCGGGTCCTTATTTAAGGCGACCTTCGTCGAACTCAATCAAATCGAAATAGGTGCGGATATCTTTTCGCCCTTCGCCGCCGGCTTCTTTCAAAAAAGGAGAAAGCGCGCTTTCTTGGCCGCGGTATCGGGATGGCGCGAAATCATCGCCTGGTTCCATTCTTCGATCGCCTGCGAGTCGTGTTGAACGCCGTTTTGGCCTAACCAAGCCATGATTGCTTGGTCGTCGTCCAAACGGCCGACGGCCTCTTCAAAGGCGTCCGGATCAACCTTGAGAAAGGCGAGAAGATGTTTATCGAAGCCGACGGTTTTGTAGTTGTAGCCATTGAGCAGGCCCTTGCGATGCAAGCGGGCCTTGTCGATCAGGCGCGGCAAATGGACATAACCCCCCAATTTTTCGTAGGGGCTGCGGGGATAATGCTTCCGGTTCTTTAGCTCTGTTGCCATCGATCAGGCATGCTGCCGTTGTTTAGTTCCGCCGCCCAATCCGGACGCGGGACTCGCTTTATGCCGCTGGCAGATGTGCTGCACGTTGAAAGATCTTCGCAGCAGGATCCCTCGGCGCGGGGATGAACTTTGAGAGCGCTGCGCTCAGGTGGCCGGAAGAGGTTGGACAGACGCTGGGGGCAAAGATGTTTCCGCGGAGGAACCGGCGGCCGCCGG
>JADMIO011430631.1_pt1 | contig 13717 bp, 9 predicted proteins | sample 8958161 | NCBI WGS metagenome assembly JADMIO01 (sample SAMN16585339, study PRJNA669376) | soil metagenome | isolation source: Crop rotation soil | place: USA: Cullars Rotation, Alabama | collected 2011 | reverse complement strand
CCCAGGTAACCGCCGCCGATGGCGCCGCCGATGCCCGCGACAGCCGCGCCTCCGATGACGCCGGTCAGCAGCTTCTTGTCCTCGCGGGTGAGGTCGAGCGGGGACGGGGCGGCGCGGTGTCGGGCCTGGCGAGCCATGTGGATGGCAGTGTAGGCGGCCGCGCCGGTTGCCGCGCCGATCCAGCGCCCCCAGCTCATGCCCGCGCCGGCTGCGGTGGGCCCGCCCAGGAGCATGCCGATGAGCGACCCGACCGCCGAGCCGCCTACGGTCGCCAGCACGGCGTGCAGGGCGGCGGGCGCGGTGTCCTGGGTCTGCGGACCGCCGGGCACGGTGTGGTGCGGATCGATGCCGGTGCGGCGCAGCTCGTTGCCCGTCGCCATGGCGATCATCCCCACCGGGCCGCAGGCAGCAGTGAGCATGCCGGTGGCCATCTTGTCGGCGGCCTTCGGCGACATGCCCTGCATGGCGATACCGGCGAAGGCCGGGACCAGGCTCAGAGGGGCACACCCGGGAATCGCCAGCAGGAGGCCGGAGGCGAGGTTCGTCTTCCCCGCGGCGCTCTGCCCCTGCTCCATCAGGCCGCAGCCCCGGGCGATGCGCAGGGGGCCCAGCATGGCGCCCGCGAGGTCGATCCCCATCCGCAGATACGGGACCATGCCGAGCGTGTTGGCGACCGTCTTGCCGGCCTCACGGATGGCGGGGCGGTCGAGCAGCATCTGCATGCCGTCGCGGTGCTCGGAGGCGTCCATCAGATGGTACTTTTCCGGGAACTGCGCGCGCAGCTCGTCGGGCCGCAGGTGGTACCAGGTGTGCGTCTCGGCGAAGTCCTCGAGGTGGTTGGTGCGCGCGTAGTCCGAGACGAAGGGGGCGTGGCCGAACACGAAAGGATGGTGCCAGGAGGTGAACCAGCCGGAGTAATCGTGGGAGTGGCCGACCTCATGGGTGACGAGCTCGCGGGAGAACCAGCTGTCGTTGATGGACTCGCGATCGAGGATGATGCGGGTCTGCGAGCCCAGCGGCGGGGTGACGCCGGCAATGTTCATGTGGTTGGCTTGATTGAGGCCATCGTAGACCGTGAACGTGGAGACGCTGGTCACGTCGGAGAGCGGCAGGCGATCGAGGGCGTCGATGACGGCGGCCTTCTCGGCGGGCGTGGCGGCGACGATGTCGGGATAGGCGAAGTGGGGAAGCGCCTGGATGGCGCCGGCCGCGCTCAAGGCGGCGTCTTTGGCGGCCGATGGTGCGGGCGTCGTCTTGTGCTGCATCCAGGCGCCGATGGCGGCGCCGCCGGCGCCCATCAAGGCCATGGCCCCCCACATCCAGGCGAGCTGGTGGAGGCCGACACCGATAGGCGTGAAGAGCAGGGAGCCGAGGGCGACCCCGGCCATCTCGCCCGCCAGTGCGCCCGCGACGCATCGCGTGGTCTGCAGGACGCGGTGCTCCACGCCCTGGACAAAGCTGGCAATCCGATCTTCCTGGGTGGGGGCGGGTGCGGGCGGCGGCGGCGCAGGCGCGGGCATGGCGCTGAGCCGAACCGGGCTGGCAACGGTCCCCTGAATCCTCGTCACGACCGCCCCATCGTAGGCAGCGCGGGGCGGACAGGCTGTTACCGGATTGTTGCCAGTTGCCGCCGTGCCAGCTCGAGCAGGCGCTGCTGCTCCGGGTGCTCGCCGACGCGCACGCCCATGAAGCGTCCTTCGCCGAAGCGCTCGCAGCCGACACACAGCGTGTCGCCACGCTCTATCGCGATCACCGTGCTGCCGCCGCAGAAGCTGCATATGCCAGGCCGCTGGCCGCTCAGAATGGTCATGTTTCCTCCCCTTGAAGTTTTTTCCATTATATCGGACGTGTCAATACCCTTACCGAAATCTGTTCCATACAGTATATTGGAAGGACGAGATTACCCTGAGAGTGGAGGTGTTTCCCATCGATCCCTCATTGTGGACCCTGGCCGGGCTTGGGGTTGCGGCCATCATCGGTGGTGGCCTGTACTGGGATTATCGGAACAAGCAAGCCCAACCGGCACCTGCGCCGGAGCCGCCGGTGCGAAGAGCTCCGGCCCCTGCCGAACCCGCCCGGGCGGTGACCGCGCCCGTATCGGAACCGGCCCCCGCACCCGAACCGACGCCCGCTCCGGTGCAACCCGAGCCCGTCGCGGAGGAAGCCCCTGCCCCCGCGCCTCAGCCTGAGCCCGAGACACCGGCCGAGCCGGTCGCTGAGGAGAAGCCTTCCGTCGAAGAGGTCGCGCCTGCCGCCAGCGAGGAAGCTGCCGCCGAGGAAGCTACCCCCAAGGCCACACGGCGCACCCGCAAGAAGAAGGCCTCCTAGCATGGCATGACCGACCGGGAGCGGCTCCTCGAGGAGCTGCGAGCCGCCGGCACCATCGATTCCGTCGGCCAGTTCACGGTGGATCAGTCGAAAGCGCTGGACAAGCTCCGGCGCTTTCAACTTCAGCGCCCTGAAGACTGCATCCTCAAGCTCGTTCAGGCCGCCGTCGAAGCCGGCGCCTCGCGTATCGACATCGAGCACCCCGGCGACGAGCTGCGAGTTTTGTGCTACGGCGTGGCGTTGGAGCTTGCCGAGCTCGAGGATCTCTGGGGGCCGTTGATGGGCGGAAGCGGCTGGCGGCGCTCGCTCGCCATCGGCCTCAACACCGCCGTGCGGTGGGGCCATGTGTTGTTGATCAACGCCCGTCATGGCGACCATCGCACGCTGCGCATCACGCAGGAGGGGACCTTTCAGGTGGTCTCGGGGCGCCAGGACTGTGCCGACTACCTGGAGATCCGCACATGCGAGTTCCATCTCTTGCGCATCATCCAGGCCTGCCGTCTGGCGCCCATTCCCATCCGCGTCGAGGGGTACGACGTCCACTCGGTGCTGTGGCCGCGGTGCGGCCCTTTCTGGCTGGGGATGCTGGCGGATCTCTTCGCCGACACGGTCGCGATTCGCATCACTGCCTTCACGACACAGCGCTACCCGCGCTTCGCGCCGGTGGTGGAGACCGTGGTCGAACCTGGCTTGCGCGGGCTGGGGCTGCTGCGAGACGGCCAGGTGCTGCAAACGTGTCGGGCCGCTTTCGTCCAACTGCTCGATCCCGACCAACCGAGCGTTCTGTACGCCGTGCAGCACGGGGTGTTGTTGCGGAGACCGTCTTCGATTGCCGGCCTGTCGGGACTGGAAGTGGCGGTGTGCGTGGATGCGTTACCCGTGGACCTGTCGGAGTTCGTGCTGGCGGACGGGCCCCAGTTGGAGGCGCTGTATGAGTGGATTGGAAATCGCATGGCGGAGATGGTCCGTGAACTGCGCAGACAGTGGCCAGCGGACCGGTACGAAGATGCCCTGGCGAGGGCGCTGACGGACAACCCGCAGGCCAGGGTGGCGTCTTTTGTGTGACGAATTAAGGGGGTCCATGGAATTCACGCTCAACGGTCGAACGGTGACGGTGGCGGACACCGAGGCGTCGACGCCGCTGCTTTCCTGGCTGCGGCACAACGGGTTCACGGGGACGAAGGAAGGCTGTGCGGAGGGCGACTGCGGCGCCTGCACGGTGGTGGTCAGCGACACCGATGCGCAGGGCAACCCCACCTGGCGGGCCATCACGAGCTGCATCACGTTCCTGGCGCAGGTGGCGGGGCGCGACATCCTGACCGTCGAGGGGCTGCACGACCATCCCGCGCAGCAGGCCATGGTGCGCCACGCCGCGTCCCAATGCGGCTACTGCACGCCAGGGTTCGTGATGTCGCTCTTCGAGGCGTCGCAACGGGGGCCGCTGACGCAGGACGAGATCAGCGATCAACTGTGCGGGAACCTGTGCCGCTGCACCGGGTACCGTCCCATCCGCGAGGCAGCCGCCGAGGTGCCGTGCCAGAAGCAGGCGGTTGCGGCGCCGCGACGTGACATGACGCTTCAAGACGTGCTGCACGCCCTCGACGAGGGGGCTCGCATCGTCGCCGGCGCCACCGAGCTGGGGGTCGACTACAACAAGAAGGGCCACCGGTTTCCCCGCCTCATCGCCGTCGACAACGTCGCCGAGCTGCGGGCGATCCGCCATACAGACGGCGGGTGGAGCATCGGCGGGGCGGCCACGCTCACCGACATCGAAGACACGGTACCGATTCCCGCCCTCAAGAAGATGCTGCGCGTCTTCGCCTCGCGCCAGATTCGCAACCGCGCCACGCTCGGCGGCAACCTTGCGACCGCGTCGCCCATCGGGGACATGGCGCCGGTGCTGCTGGCCCTGGATGCAGCCGTCGAGCTGCGCTCGGTGCGCGGCTCGCGCACGGTGGCGCTGGCCGACTTCTTCACCGGCTACCGGCGTACGGTGCTGCAAGCGGGCGAGCTGATCTACGCGATACACCTGCCCGTGCCTCGCGGCCGGGTGGACTCCTACAAAGTATCGAAACGCCGCGAGCTCGACATCAGCATCGTGGCAGCCGCGTTCTGTATCGAAAGCGAGAACGGCATCATCAGGCACGCAAGGCTGGCCTACGGCGGCGTGGCGGCCACTCCGGTGCGGGCACGCCAGGCCGAGGCGCTGCTGGTCGGCAGGCCGGAGAGCGCCGACACCCTGGCCGCCGTGCTTCCTGTCCTGGCCGCCGAGTTCACGCCCATCACCGACGTGCGCGCCGGAGCCGAATACCGCCGGGGGCTGATCCCCAGCCTGTTTGAGAAGTTCTGGCAGCAGGCGTCCAGCCTGGCCCAGGAAGGTGCGCTGACGTGGGAGTCCGGGCCCGTCTGGGAAGCCGGCCGCCCCGAGCAGGCGCTGCCGCACGAGAGCGCCGTCGGTCACGTGACCGGGCGGGCGCAGTACGTCGACGACGGCGTGCGAGCGCGCCGCGAGTTTCTCGACGTGTGGCCGGTGTGCTCGCCGCACGCCCACGCGCTCATCACGCGCCGCGACGCCACCGCTGCCCGCCAGATGCCCGGTATTGTCGCAGTGCTGATGGCCGAGGACATCCCCGGGCTCAACGACGTCGGCGCCATCCGCCGCGACGAGATCCTGCTGGCCGACCGCGAGGCGCTGTTTCACGGCCACATGGTGGCGCTGGTGATCGGCGAGTCGCTGGATGCCTGCCGCGCCGCGGCCGCCAGGGTCGAGGTGGAGTACGAGCCGCGGCCCGCCATCCTCACCATCCAGGAGGCCGTCGCGCAGAACAGCTTCCATACCGACCCGCACCGCATCCGCCGCGGCGACTGCGAGCTCGCGCTGGCCACGGCGCCGCATACGCTGGAAGGCGAGCACGAGAGCGGCGGCCAGGAGCACTTCTATCTTGAGGCGCAGGCCGCGTGGGCGGAGTGCGGCGACGACGGCGACGTCTTCGTGTGCTCCAGCACCCAGCATCCGACGGAGATCCAGGCCTGCGTGGCGCACGTCCTCAACCTGCCGCGCCACAAGGTCGTCGTGCAGGCGCCCCGCATGGGCGGCGGCTTCGGCGGCAAGGAGACGCAGGGCAACACGTGGGCTGCCGTCGTGGCGCTGGCGGCCTGGAAGACGGGGCGGCCGGTGCGCATCCAGCTGGACCGCGACGTGGACATGCAGCTCACGGGCAAGCGCCATCCGTTCTGGTCGCGCTGGCGGGTGGGGTTCGACAACGACGGGCGCGTCCAGGGGCTGTGGGTGGAGATCTTCTCCAACGGCGGCTGGTCCATCGATCTCTCGGAATCCATCTGCGATCGTGCGGTCTTCCACCTCGACAACGTGTACTATCTGCCGGCCGTCGACCTGACCGGGCGGGTGACCCGCACGAATCACGTGTCGCACACCGCGTTCCGCGGCTTCGGCGGCCCGCAGGGGATCTCGGTCATCGAAGACGTGATGGACCGCATTGCCCGCCATCTCGGGCTGCCACCGGAGGTCGTGCGCGAGCGGAACCTGTATCACGGCGCGGGGGAGACGAACACCACGCCCTACGGCATGGAGATCGGCGACAACCGCATCCAGACGCTGTGGCAGGACGTCATGGAGAAGTCCGGGTTTGCCCGGCGGCGGCGGGAGATCGAGGCCTTCAACGCGGAGCAGCGTTACGTCAAACGGGGGCTCGCGGTGACGGCCGTGAAGTTCGGCATCTCGTTCACCAACGCCATGCTCAACCAGGCCGGCGCGCTTGTGCTGATCTATCGCGACGGCAGTGTGCAGGTCAACCATGGCGGCACCGAGATGGGGCAGGGGCTCCATACCAAGATCCGCGGCGTGGCGATGCGCGAGCTCGGGCTGCCGGCGGAGCGCGTCCGGGTGATGAAGACGAGCACCGACAAGGTGCCGAACACCGCGCCCACGGCGGCCTCCAGCGGATCCGATATGAACGGGCACGCGGTGAAGGCGGCATGCGATACGCTGCGGGAGCGGCTGCTACCCGTCGCCACGGAGCTGCTGGGGGCCGCACCGGACGCCTGGCGCGACGGCAAGGTGTGGGCCGGCGACAAGTGCGTGCCGTTCGAGCAGGTCGTCGACAAGGCGTGGCAGAGCCGAATCAGCCTGTCGGCGACGGGATACTATCGGACCCCGGGTCTCGACTACGTGAAGGCGAAGGGGAAGGGGCGGCCTTTCTACTACTTCGCCGGCGGCGCCGCGGTGACCGAGGTGGAGGTCGACGGGCTGACCGGGATGAAGCGCGTGATCCGCGTCGACATCGTGCACGACGTCGGGGAGTCGTTGAACCACGGCGTGGATCGCGGCCAGATCGAGGGCGGCTTCGTGCAGGGCGTGGGCTGGCTCACCGGCGAGGAGCTGCTGTGGGACGACAAGGGGCGTCTGCTGACGCACTCCGCCAGCACCTACCAGATTCCGGCCATCAGCGACGCGCCGATGATCTTCAACGTCACCCTGCTGCCGAAGGCCGCACAGGAGGGCACCATCCACGGCAGCAAGGCGGTCGGCGAGCCGCCCCTCATGCTTGCCTTCTCCGCCCGCGAAGCGATACGCGATGCGATAGCCGCGTTCGGCCCGCCGGGCGGTCAGGTCCCGCTGCCCAGCCCGGCCACGCACGAGGCGATCTACCACGCGGTGCAGGCCCGCGTCGCCTCCCTGGAGCCGCAGCAGGCGTGATTATCACCCGCAGTCCTCTGCGCATCACGCTGGGCGGTGGGGGGACAGATTTGCCGTCGTATTATCAGGAGTATGGGGGCTTCCTGGTGGCCGGGGCTATCGATGCGTACGTCTACGTGAGCATCCACCGCACGTTCTCCAGCGACATCCTGCTGCGCTATTCGCAACTGGAGCGGGTCGAGAACGCGGGCGACATCCGGCATCCGCTGATTCGGGCGGCGTTCCAGTACCTCAACGTGGAGCAGAAGCAACTGGAGATCACGACGATGGCGGACATCCCGGCGGGGACCGGCCTGGGCTCCTCCGGCAGCTTCGGCACCGCGCTGCTCAAGGCGCTGCACCGTTTCCGGCGGGAGACCATCAGCCAGCACAACCTGGCGGAGATGGCCAGCCACCTGGAGATCAACGTGCTCAAGGAGCCGGTCGGCAAGCAGGATCAGTACGTCGCCGCGTTCGGCGGCATCAACTGCTATGAGTTCCACTCCGACCACCGCGTCACCGTGCGCCCCCTGCGTATCGCCGAGCCCGTGGTGGAGCGCCTGCAGCTTCATACGCTGCTGTTCTGCACCGGCATCGTGCGCTCGGCCGGCGACATCCTGCAAGAGCAGCATCAGCGCACGCAGGAGCGCGACAGCGCGATGATCGAGCACCTGCACTTCATCAAGGAGCAGGGCTACCGCAGCCGCGACGCCCTGGAGAAGGGCGACCTGGACGAGTTCGGGCGCCTCATGCACGAGCACTGGATGGCGAAGAAGAAGCGCTCCTCCCGCATGTCGAACAGCCAGGTGGACGGCTGGTACGAGAAGGCCCGCCAGAACGGCGCCGTCGGCGGCAAGCTGATCGGGGCCGGCGGCGGCGGCTTCCTGATGTTCTACTGCGAGGATCCCGTGCGCGTGCGGGCCGCTCTCGAGGCGGAAGGGCTGCTTGAGCTGCGCTTCACGTTCGACTATGAAGGGACGTCGATAATCGTATGACGACAGGCATTCTGGGCGGTGGCATCAGCGGGCTGACCCTGCACCGGTTCCTGCCCGACAGCGAGGTGCTGGAGGCCGACACGCGGCCCGGCGGTCTGTGCCAGTCCTTCGAGAAGGACGGCTTCCGCTACGACATCGGCGGCCACATCTTGTTCTCCAAGCACAAGCACGTCAACGAGTACGTGGACAAGATCCTGGAGGGCAACCTGCACCGCGCCAGGCGCAACAACCGGGTGCTCTACGGTGGCCGCTACGTGAAGTATCCCTTCGAGAACGATCTCGCCACCCTGGAGCTGCAGGACCGTTACGAGTGCCTCATCGGCTACCTGACCGCGAACTATCCCAAGCCCACGAACCTCGAGGAGTGGTCCTACTACACGTTCGGGAAGGGCATCTCCGAGAAGTATCTGCTGCCGTACAACCGCAAGATCTGGAAGATGGAGCCGAAGGAGATCGGCCTGGAGTGGGTCGAGCGCATTCCGAAGCCGCCCATGGAGGACGTCGTCAAGTCGGCGCTGGGTATCGAAACCGAGGGCTACACGCATCAACTGTACTTCCGCTATCCGTTGGAGGGCGGCTTTGAGGCGCTGGTGCACCGCATGGCCGAGGGCGCAATGCTGCAGTGCGGATTCCGCGTCGAGCGCATCCGCCGGGACGGGGACGGCTGGCTGGTGAACGACCGGCGGTACGAACGCATCGTGGTGGCCTTTCCGATACACGAAGCGATACGTTGTTTCGAAGGCGTGCCCGAAGCCGTGCAGGCGGCGGTGCGCGGCCTGCGCTACAACAGCATGCGGATCGGGCTGGTGGCGGTCAACAACGAGTCGTTGATGGACAAGACCGCCATCTACATCCCGGATCCCGACGTGCTGGCGCATCGCGTCTGCTTCATGGGCGTCTTCAGCCCGCGCAACGTGCGGCCTGGCACGTCATCGCTGCTGGCCGAGATCACGGTCCGCGAGGGAAGCGACCTGGACACGCTGCCGGACGACGTGTTCATGGATCGCTTGATCTCCGACCTCGATCGGGTGGGGATCATCCGCCGTGCAGACGTGATCGTGACGGACACGCGGCGCATCAAGTACGCCTATCCGGTCTACGACATCGACTACAGCCGCAACGTAAAGGTGCTCCACGAGTACTTCGACGGCCTGGGCGTGCCGTTGCTCGGGCGGTTCGCCGAGTACGACTACATCAACTCCGACGAGTGCGTGCACCGGGGCATGCAACTGGCCGAGAAGCTCACGGGCCATCCGGTTTTAGCGTAAACTCGATCACGTCCTGGACCACGTCGCCCACGCGGTGCAGGGTGCGAGCCGGGTGGAAGTCCCGGAAGTAGCTGTAGCCCAGGATGAAGTCGGCGTCCTTGACGTGCGGCTTGAGCCACTCCAACTCCTTGCGGGTCAACTTCATCGCCATCAGCTCGGTGAACGGGTTGATGCGCCGGTCGGGCTGCTCGTCAGAGAACGAGATGCCGCCCGGCTGGCCCCACTGCCGGGCGTGCATGATGCGAATGCGTTTGACGAGATAGTCGACGCGTTGCTCGCGCGAGAGCGTCTTCTTGAGGGTCTCCCACTCCGTCCATGTTGGGAGCTTGAGGGTCTTGAAGTCCACGTCGGCGCGGGCCGCCAGTTGCTGCTCGAGCTCCCGCGCTCGGGCCTGGTAGGCGTAGCCGTCGAAGACGGGGCCGGCCAGGTGGTGCGCCAGACGGCTGGCCGTGGCGTAGTCGGCGTCCTGCGCGAAGGCATCGAGCATCTGCAGGTGGATCAAGGTGCCCGACAGGTCGCGCAGCACCCAGCCCATCCAACGGTCGTCGGCGGCGGCCTCCAGGCGCGGGAGCAGGAGGGCGATGGCGCGCGCCTCGTCGTGGCGTTGCCACAGCCAGAGCGCGGTCACGGCCTCCGGCAGGCTGATCCAGCCGGGTTCGAATTGCGCCGAGCCGATGCCCATGCGCGACAGGTACGCCGCATCCGCGTCCCGCGGAAAGCCGTTGCGGGCGGCATCGACTCGCTGGCGGACCTGCAGGAGGAAGTCCGCCTCGGCGGCGAGCGTCCACGGCCTGGTACGCGCCTCGGTGGCGTCCACCTGGCGCTCCATGCCGAAGCGGTCCACCAAGTGGATGCGCTTCGGCGTCTGGTCGAGGATCCAGACCGTCTCCTCGCGGCGCTCCGGCTTGCTGTCGATGAACACGCCCGTGCGATAGCTGAGGCGGACCAGGCGAGCCTCGGCGGGTACCGGCGTCGGCAGCATCTTCTCCAGGGCTTGCAGGTCGGCCACGAGCACGGCGGGCATCTCCGGCTTGTAGTCGGGAGCATCTGCTATCAGGGCGCGGGCGGCCTTGCGTACCGCGCTGCGCCAGTGGTTGCACAGGGGTCGGACGGCGTCCAGCTTCAGGTGGCGGGCGCGCACCTCGTGCAGGGCGGCCAGCAGCACGGCCTGGTTGGGATGCGGTGGGGCCAGCAGATGCTCGATCATCTCGTCGGCGCGCGGTCCTCGCGTCTTGGAGAGCAGGGTCATCGCGCAGACCTGGTTGTCCGCCAGCCGCTCGGTGTCGAGCAGGAACGCCACCGCGTCGAGCCACGCCTCGCCGTGCGCATTGCGATACATCTCGTCGACGACTCGGGATCTCAGCTCCCGCGCATCGACGGTCGCCCCGACCCCCCAGAACGGCGTCGCAGTCAACGCCGTCCGACCCGTCGTCTCGTCGTCGTAGAGCTGTCTGAGCAGCGCCGCCACGTACGCCACGTCCCCCCGCTGCACCGCCGCCGCATAGGGCGGCACCTTCTTGTGGTCCTGGTAATACGCATCCACGTCGTGCCTCACATCCGCCAGTACCGGCACCGCCAACAGCCACAGCAACAACAATGCTCTCCGCATACCCGGGTATTGTCGCCAGCGCTCCTGCAATCTTCCTTGTCGCCGCACGCGACCTCTGGTACTATTCCATGGCATGGGCCCTCGGGGGAGCTTGCTGGCGGGTGTCTTGATGGTGATCGCGCTGGCATTTGTCGGCGTGTTGGCGTTGGGAGCGATGTCGGCTTCTGGGCTGCGGCTGGGGAGCGCTCATCAGCGGCAGGCGGAGGCGGACCAGTTGGCCGAGACGACCGTGGCGCACGCCGTGACACGTATCTGTCAGGATCCCACATGGGGCACGCGGTCGGGCGACGGGCTGTCGGTGCCGCAGGCGAACGGCAACCGTGCCGAGCTGTGGTTCGATGCGGCGTTGGCGGCGGACCTCGAGTGCGAGGTCTCCTGCAACAATCTCACCGGAACCGCCAGCGTCACCACGGCGGACGGACTGGTGGTACCGCCCGGCGTCACCCTGCTGATTGCCCGGGCCCGTTGCGGCTCCGTGACGCATCGCCTGCGTGTCTGGGTCCACTTTCCGTCTTTCAACTATGCCATTGCCTCGACTGGAGCCGTGCACGTACAGAGCTCGGAGGTGTATTCGATAGACCCGAAGCACGCCTCCGACAACCCCCGCACCCTGCCGGGCGATCAGTTTCTCCCGGGCGGCATCGCGTCGAACGCCACGGGGGGCGGCGCGGTGTCCCTGGTGGGGAGCCAGGTGAGCGGCGACGCGCAGGCTTGCGGGTTGGTCGATCTCGACCCGGCCAGCTTGATCCTCGGTGAGGTGCGCCAGGAGGCGCCGTCCCTGACCCTCCCGCACATCGCCTACGACGACTTCGACCTCGACGCGGTGGGCACCGGGGTGCAGATGCTCGCCTCTTCGCTGCCCGCCACGACCACTCTCACCGGTTTCAACCGGAGCTCGGGCGGTCTGAGCATTACGGGCGTCCTACGCCTGGACAACGCGGTTGTGGTGGTGCCGGGCGATCTGCACGTGCAGGGGCAACTGAGTGGGACGGGCGCGTTGATTGTGGGCGGACAGACGACGGTTGTCGGAACGGTCGATATGAGCGCGAACGACATGGTGGCCCTGGTCGGGCGAGGGGACGTGACGCTGAGCGGGCAGGGCGGCGCGACGTTCCGCGGCCTGGTCGCGACGCAAGGCAACCTGCGGGCGTCCAACCTTACGCTGATCGGCCTCTATCTCAACGAGCCGCCGGCCGGCTCTGGAGCGATCGGCGAGGTGACGCTGCAGAACGTGCGAGCCGTGCGGGACGGCACGGTGGGGAGGCTGCTGCTGCCTGTCGAGCAGACGTACAGCATTCGTGTCGGGAACGGCGGCTACGTCTGGCTGGAGGACTCGCCGCCGCATCCGGCCGGCTTTCTGCCTTGCGATGTCAACCATGTTCCGCTGCCCGGGGCGACACCGCTGCCGCCCGGACCGCTGCCGGCCAGCAGCGTCGTGGAGATCCTTCACGTGATCCGCCGATTTGACCCGGCGACTCGGAAGGCTCGATACTATACCGACGTCCCGGTCTTCTCGACCCTCATTCTAAGCTCTGTCGTGCGGACGATGCACGGAGACTTCTCCCAGTTGATCAACGACATCGAAGTCAGCAACCCCACGCTAGCAAACGTCGCAACCTGGCCCATGCTGAAGCAAGGGATGCAAACCTTCTTCGGAGAGGATGCCCCCTCCGCCAGCGCCACCGCCTACAAGAAGTTTGGCACCTGGGACCTCAACGAGTTCCTCAGCCTCCAGGAGCGTGCCCGCGTCCTCCGGTGGCAGAAGCTCTGAGGATCGGAGTCGGTCATCTATAGGTCGATGTGGGGGGCGGTGTTGATGGACAGCCTCCAGATCTGGGCTTCGACGTCGAGGCTCTTGCCTTTCCAGCGTTTGAGGGAGACGGGCCACAGGGTGGTGGTGTCGAAGGCCATTTCCTCGCGCACGTCGCCTTTCGTGCCGGTGAGCACGTAGCAGTCGTGCTCGACGTGCTCCACGGGGTTGATGGCGGGCGGGGGAGGCGGTACGTCCCGCTCGTCGGGCATGATCGGATCGGGATCGGCCTTCACCACGACCGGCTTGTTGACGTCCACCACGACTTTCTGATGGGATTTCAGGGTGAACGGCATGGACGACAGATCCGTATCGAATTGATCGAGCACGGACTGCACCATCGGGGTTCCGGCGATCTTGAGCTTGTCGATGCTTCGCCACAGGCGCTTGTCGCCGGCCTGGATCTTCACCATCTTGTCCTTGACCTGCGGCAGGTAGACGACGACGGTGCCGCGGTGGGCACCGTCGAGGATCTCGGTGCGGATCTGCGAGGGGCGGACGCAGCGGTAGTCCAGCACGAACGCACCGTGCGGCCCCTCGGTGTAGACCGTGAGCGAATAGTCCTTGACCGTCTTCAGCTTCTCCTCGATGGCGGTGATGAGGGATTTCGCATCGGAGTACGTCGCTGCCGAGACGGCGGCCGCAAGCAGGATCAGCAGTACGAGAAAGCGCATGGCTGCGGAGTTTCGTGGCGTAAAGGGGAGCCCCTCCACAAGCGGAGAATGCTGGGCCCATGCGCAAGGTGCTTTTGGCCTGTCTTCTGCTGGTGGGATTGGCGTGGGCCGCGCCCGTGACCTACACCGTGAACGACGCCCGCAACCAGATGACGTGGGAGGGCCACGCCCACGGCGAGACCGTGCACGGCCACACCAATCAGGTGAAGGGCCAGATGGTCGGCAACCCGCAGGACATCACCGACAACCCGCAGATCGCCATCGAGGCCGACCTGGCCAGCCTTTCCAGCACAGTGGGATCCGAAGCTTGGAATTCACGTGACTTGAAGTCGCGGCC
>JADMIO011418080.1_pt1 | contig 13718 bp, 9 predicted proteins | sample 8958161 | NCBI WGS metagenome assembly JADMIO01 (sample SAMN16585339, study PRJNA669376) | soil metagenome | isolation source: Crop rotation soil | place: USA: Cullars Rotation, Alabama | collected 2011 | reverse complement strand
CGCGCTTCGTCATCGACCTGAACCAGCCGGTCTCGGTCTCGGACGCTCTCGTCATCCCGCCGGAAGCCGGCCTCGGCTACCGCGTGGTGATCGACCTGTTCGCGACCACGCAGGCCAAGTTCGACGAGACGTCGGGCTGGCCGGCGGATCTCAAGGCGCGCGAGAAGGCTGCCGAGCGGATCGCCTCGTTGCCGCCCGCCCAGACGCCGGCGCCGTCGCCGTCACGAAAGACCATCGTCATCGATCCCGGCCATGGCGGCATCGATTCCGGCACCAGCGGCGTCAACGGGTTGATGGAGCGCGACCTGGTGCTCGACGAGGGGCTCAGGCTGGCAAGGACGCTGCGCGCCAATCCGAACTACACCGTCTACATGACGCGCGACAGCGACGTCTTCATTCCGCTGCGCGAGCGGGTGAACATCTCGCGCGCCCACCACGCCGACCTCTTCATCTCGCTGCATGCCGATTCCAATCCGGACAGCAGCGTGACCGGGCTGTCGGTGTACACGCTGTCTGAATCGGGCTCGGACAAGGAGGCGGCGGCGCTGGCGCGCAAGGAAAACCAGTCCGACATCATCGCCGGCGTCGATCTGGGCGGCGAGAATTCCGCCGTCGCGCCGATCCTCCTCGACCTGGAGCAGCGCGACACGATGAACAAATCCTCGCGCTTCGCCCAGGCCGTAGTGATGAGCCTCGGCCGCGCCACCGACATCCTGCCCCGCCAGCCGCACCGCTCCGCCGCGTTCGTCGTGCTGAAGGCGCCGGACGTGCCTTCGGTCCTGATCGAGCTCGGCTATCTGTCGAACGCCGAGGATGCGGCGCAGATGAACACCGCCAGGTGGCGCAACGACGTGGCCGGCGCGATCGCGGCTGCGGTGGAGCGGCATTTTGCCCCGGCGACGATGGCCGCTCCGGCCGCTTCGCCGCCGGTATCGGAGTGACGTGAGCCGCGAGTGGAGACATAATCGAACGCCATGAACGACGTGCAGCAAGACCAGAAGATCGCGCCGAGCTTCGGCACGCCGCGCCGCCGCCTCGACGATCCGCGCGCCGAGACCGATGCCGCCTTGCCGCCGCCCCCGGGAGCAGGGCCGCCGCGCCGTTCGGGCTGGCGCCGCTATCTCTTCTATTCGGGGCTCTCGGCGGCGGCGCTGGCGGCGCTGGCGGCGCTGGCCGTGGTGATCTGGATCTGGTCGGTGACCCGCGACCTGCCGAGCCTGGAGACGCTGCAGAACTACCAGCCGGCGGTCACCACCCGCGTCTATGCCGGCGACGGCACGCTGCTCGGCGAATACGCGCGCGAGCGGCGCATCTTCGTGCCGATCGGATTCGTGCCCAAGAGGGTGATCGACGCCTTCACCTCCGCCGAGGACCGCAACTTCTTCACCCATCCCGGCATCGATCCCGGCGGCATCCTGCGCGCCGCGGTCAAGGACGTGTTCAACGTCATCGAGCACAAGCGGCTGGAAGGCGCCTCCACCATCACCCAGCAAGTCGCCAAGAACTTCCTGCTCAACAGCGACGTGAAGTTCTCGCGCAAGATCAAGGAAGCCATCCTGGCGATCCGCATCGACGCGACCTATCCCAAGGAGAAGATCCTCGAGCTTTACCTGAACGAGATCTATCTCGGCGAAAACTCCTATGGCGTCGCCGCGGCGGCGCTGAACTATTTCCACAAATCGCTGGACGAGCTCGACATCGCCGAAGTCGCCTTCCTCGCCGCGCTGCCCAAGGCGCCGAGCAACTACGATCCGGTGCGCAATCCCAGGGGCGCGGTCGACCGGCGCAACTGGGTGATCGGGCAGATGGCCGACAACGGCTACATCACCGACGCCGAGGCCAGGGCGGCGATCGCCGAGCCGCTCGTCACCCAGACCCGTCCGATGGGCAGCCAGGCCCAGGACGTCGACTACTACGTCGAAGAAGTGCGCCGGCTGCTCTACTCGAAGTACGGCGAGCATGCGCTCTACGACGGCGGGCTTCAGGTCAGGGCGTCGCTCGACACCAGGCTGCAGAACTTTGCGGTGAGCGCATTGCGCAGCGGGCTGGTGCGCTACGACCGCCGCCATGGCTGGCGCGGCGCGGCGAAGAACATCGGCACCGAGGATTGGAAGGCGGCGCTGGCCGCGATGCCCAACCAGTCGGGCATCGACACCTGGAAGGTGGCGGCGGTGCTGGGCTACGGCGACGAGCGGTCGGTGCAGATCGGGCTTGCCGGCGGCGCCACCGGCATCATCCCGTTCAAGGAGCTCGCCTGGGCGCGGCGCCAGCTGCCCGGCATGTCCGTCGGCGCGGCCCCCTCGCGCCCGCAGGACGTCGTCAAGCTCGGCGACGTGATCTATGTCGAGGCCACGGGCAATCCGGGCGAATATGCCTTGCGCCAGGTGCCGCAGATCAACGGCGCGATCGTGGCGATGGACCCGCATACCGGGCGCGTGCTGGCGATGTCGGGCGGCTTCAGCTACGCGTCGAGCCAGTTCGACCGCGCCATGCAGGCGATGCGTCAGCCCGGCTCGGCGTTCAAGCCCTTCGTCTATGCCGCAGCCCTCGATTCCGGCTTCACGCCGTCGAGCCAGGTGATGGACGCGCCCGTCGTCGTCGATCAGGGACCGGGGCTCGGGCTCTGGCATCCCAAGAACTTCAGCCACAAATTCCTGGGCGCCGTGACCCTGCGCCGCGCCATCGCGTTGTCGCTCAACAACGCCACGGCGCGGCTGGCGCAGGAGATCGGGATGGACAAGGTCGTCGTCTATCCCGAGAAGTTCGGCGTCTACGACCATCTGCCGCCCTATCTCGCCAACGCGCTGGGCTCCTACGAGACGACGCTGATCCGGCTGACCACTGGCTATTCGGAGTTCGTCAACGGCGGCAAGAAGATCAGCGCCTCGCTGGTCGACCGCATCCAGGACCGCAACGGCAACACCATCTGGCGCCATGACGGACGCAACTGCGACGGCTGCGAGGTACCCAACTGGCGCGGCCAGTCCGAGCCGCTGCTGGCCGATCCGCGCGAGCAGATCATCGATCCCAGGACCGCCTATCAGATCGTCTCGCTGCTGCAGGGCGTGGTGCAGCGTGGCACCGGCCGCTCGATCCTGGCGGTCGGCAAGCCGCTCGCCGGCAAGACCGGCACCTCCAACGACGCCAAGGACACCTGGTTCGTCGGCTTCTCGCCCGATCTGGCCTGCGGCGTGTTCGTCGGCTTCGACAATCCGCGCACGCTCGGCCACAACGAGCAGGGCGCGACGGCGGCGGCGCCGATCTTCCGCGACTTCATGAAGGGCGCGCTCGCCGACGTGCCCGCGACACCGTTCCGCGTGGCGCCCGGCATCGAGCTGATCACGACCAACGCCATCACCGGCCAGCCCACCAGCGCCGGCGATCCGGCCGCGATCCAGGAAGCCTACAAGGCCGGCACCGCGCCGGGCGAACCCAACGCGCCATCCAACGCGGTCATCGGCGCCGCGATCGGCCCCGCCAACCCGACCTCGCCCAGCGACGTCGGCGAAGGCACCGGCGGATTGTACTGAGGCGGATTCCCTGCTATACCTGACCGGTCAGACCGGTCAGGTGACGCGATGAAGATTTGGCCCATCCAGGACGCCAAGGCGAAATTCGCCGAGATCGTTCGGCGCGCCGCGAGCGAAGGTCCGCAAATCCTCACTCATCGCGGCGTCGAGACCGCGGCAGTGGTCTCGATCCAGTACCTGCGGCGCCTGGAGGCCGGGCGTCCCGAGGAAGAAGATGTGCTCCTCAGCGGGCCGAAATTCGACGACGACACGATCGCGATCATCAACGATCGGTCCCGGGACACCGGCCGCGACATCGATCTATGAGATTCCTGCTCGACACCAATGTCCTGTCCGAGACCCGCAAGCCGCGGCCGGAGCCGAAGGTGGCGGCTTGGCTCGCCTCCGTTCCGATCGACGCGCGCTACATCAGCGTGCTCTCACTCGGCGAGATCGCGAAGGGCATCGCGAGCCTCGAAGCGCGGGACCGACCGCGCGCGGAAACCTATCGCGATTGGCTCGATGTCGTGCGGCAGCACTACGCGGAGCGCGCTCTCGCCGTGGACGGGGACGTCGCCGAGACATGGGGCGTCATTTCCGCCGCCCGGTCGCTGCCCATCGTCGACGCGCTCATCGCCGCGACGGCGCGCGCGCACGCTCTGGTGCTCGCCACCCGCAATCGCCGCGACTTCCAGGATCTCGGCATCGAGGTTTTCGATCCCTGGACGGATTAGGGCCCGATCTCTATATCACCCGCCATGCGCCCCGAGACCGAACGCAGCGTCGAAGACATCCAGCAGGCCATCGCCCTGCTGAGGAGGCATCTTTGACTGGGACAAATCCGTCCGCCGCCTCGACGAGCTGAACGCCAAGGCCGAAGACCCGGCGATCTGGAACAAGCCGCAGGACGCCCAGAAGCTGATGCGCGAGCGCCAGAAGCTGGATAGCGCCATGTCGGCGGTGCGCGCGCTCGAGAACGAGCTCGCCGACGCGCGCGGCCTGATCGAGATGGCCGAGGCCGAGGGCGATGCCGCGATGGTCGCCGACGGCGAGCGCGCCATCGAGGCGCTGGCCAGGCGCGCCGAAGAGCAGCGCCTGGGGTCGATGCTCTCGGGCGAGGCCGACGCCAACGACGCCTATCTGGAGGTCCATGCCGGCGCCGGCGGCACCGAGAGCCAGGACTGGGCCGAGATGCTGTTCCGCATGTACACGCGCTGGGCCGAGCGCCACGGCTACAAGCTGCAGCTGATCGAGGAGAGCGAAGGCGAGGGCGCCGGCATCAAGTCGGCGACGCTGCTGGTCAAGGGCGAGAACGCCTATGGCTGGCTCAAGACCGAGGCCGGCGTGCACCGTCTGGTGCGCATCTCGCCGTTCGATTCCAACGCGCGGCGCCACACCAGCTTCTCGTCGGTCACCGTCTATCCGGTGATCGACCAGTCGATCGAGATCGACATCGCCGACAAGGACGTGCGCATCGACGTCTATCGCGCCAGCGGAGCCGGCGGCCAGCACGTCAACAAGACCGAGAGCGCGGTGCGCATCACCCACCTTCCGACCGGCATTGCGGTGTCGTGCCAGACCGAGCGCTCGCAGCACCAAAACCGCGCGGTGTGCTGGGACATGCTGCGCTCCAGGCTCTACGAGATCGAACTGGAGAAGAAGGCGGCCGAGACCGGCGCCTTCATCGGCGAGAAGACCGACATCGGCTGGGGCCACCAGATCCGCTCCTACGTGCTGCAGCCCTATCAGCTGGTGAAGGACCTGCGCACCGGGGTGGAAAGCCGCACGCCCGACGACGTCCTCGACGGCGGCCTCGATCCCTTCATGGCCGCGGCGCTGGCGCAGGCCGTCGGCGGCAAGAAGGCCGACAAGATCGAGGACATCGAGTAGGCGCCTTGCACGGTGTTCCCACTAGGGAGTGGACGACGGAGCAAAACAAAAACCCCGCCGCGGCATCGCCGGGCGGGGCTTGGGATTCGCTTTCGAAGTCGCGTCGCGCCTACGCCCCCGTCTTGATCGGGGCGAAGGTGGCGGCGCTGGGGCGCGGGGCGCTGTCCATCGGCGCGGCCGGGCGCGGCGGCATCGCGGACACCGGAGCGGGAGCCGTCATCGGCGCGGCGCTCGGCTGGGCGGCCGGCGCGACGACGCGCGAGACGGCTTCCTGGGCCAGCGGGTTGTCGGCGTGGCGGCAATTGCCCTCGAAGAAGGCGCCGGTCTCCACCGCGAAGGCCTCGTGCAGGATGTCGCCCTCGACGTGGCAGGTGGAGGCGAGCAGCACCTTGCGGGCGCGGATGCTGCCCTTGACGCGGCCGCGCACGGTGACGTCCTCGGCCGCGACGTCGCCCTGGATATAGGCCTTGTCGCCGATGACGAGGCCCGTCGAGTTGACGTTGCCCTCGACCTTGCCGTCGATCTGGATGTCGCCGCTCGAGGTCAGCGTGCCGCTCACCACCAGGTCGCCGCTGATGATCGACGGCGCCGAGGACGAGCGCATCGGACGCTTGGCGCCCTGGCTCGCGGATTGCGCCGCGGGCGCGGGGGGCGGGGGAGCTTCCTTACTCTTACTAGAGAACATGGCGGCCAGCCTCGATGAATCTGCTCGGATTGCGCACGACGTCGTCGTACCAGATCTCGTAATGCACGTGGGGTCCGGTGCTGCGCCCCGTCGATCCGAGCCTTCCGACGGGAGCGCCTTTGGACACCCTAGCACCAACACTCACAAGAACCGATGAAAGATGTCCGTAGCGGGTGTGAATTCCGAGCCCGTGGTCGACCTCGACCAGATTGCCGTAGGCCCCGTGCGGTCCGGCCCAGACCACGACGCCAGGCGCGGTGGTGTGCACGGTCGCGCCCCAGGGTCCGGCGAAGTCGACGCCGGGATGGAAGGCATAGCGGCCGGTGAAAGGATCGACGCGGGCGCCGAAGCCGCTGGTGCGCTCGAACTCCGAGCCGCTCACCGGAACCGTCAGCGGCACGTGGCGCATGGCGCCGAGCAGCTCGTCCATCTGGTTGAGCACCGCCGAGGCCTTGAAATAGGCGTCCTGGAAGGCGGTGTCGGCGATGCCCTCGATGCGCACGGCGTTGAGCGGGATGTCGGGGCCGCCGACGCCGTAGGCGCTCTCGTATTTCTGGGCGAATTTGTCGGCGTCGATGCCGGCATAGCTCATCAGCGAACGGATGTTGTGCACCCCGGAGGCGACCTCGATCTGGGCCTGCGCCATGAGCACGGTTTCCTGCGTGCCGATGCGCTTCACCCGATCGGTCTGCTGGGCCAGCACCGCCAGCGCCGGATGCCGCGCGAAGGCTTCGGAGGGCGCGGGTTGCTTCTGCGGACGCGCGCCGAACAGCATGCCGGTGATGCGGCCCACCGCGCCGCCGAGATCCAGCAGGCTCGCATGGGTCGGCTTGGCGGTGCGCGGCTGCGGCTCGACCGGCTGGGGCATGACTTGCAGCGACGTGCCGCCGCCGACCGCGTCGTCGTCCCCGCCGCCGGGCGCCGACGCGTCGAGGCTGTCGCCCGCGGACGAGTCCGGCCTGAGCGGCGCCGTCCCGCCGAGAGCGGGCAGGGCCGCGCCGGGGGCCGAGAGCAGCGCGTCGACCTGGCGCTTGCGGTCGAGGAACTTGACGATCGTGTTCTGCTTGGCCTGAAGCTCGTCGGCGGTGATCTTGAACTTGTCTCCGGCCGAGATCAGCGCGGTGTTCAGCTCGTCATAGGATATCTGCAGGTCGGCCACCCGGTTCTCATAGGCCGACTGCATCTGCTGATAGCGGTGGTCCTTGGCCGCGATGATGCGGTCCTTGAAGATCACGTTGACGGTGGAGAACGCGACCCAGCCCAGGAAGATCAGCGTCAGGCCGGCAAGCGTTGCCTGCAGCGACGGTCCGAAGGTGAAGAATTGCACCCGCCCATCGCTGCGGATGTAGATCTGCCGTTCGGGAAAAGTTTCATGAAGCCACGCCCACGCGCGCTCCACGAGCGTCTCCGGCATCTCTGGACTTCCCTTTTGGGCGTCTTGGGCGCCAACCCCTGTTGAGCCCATTTCACCCAATTGTCGGCGCCTGATCAAGCTCTTAGCCCAGAAAAACGACCGGGAGGTTAACCGGGGCCCAAAGGGATGGCGCGAAGTCAAAGCGATTTCGCCGCGGCGAGCACGGCCTCCACATGCCCGGGAACCTTCACTTTCCGCCAGATTTCGTGGATCACGCCCTTGGCGTCGACCAGAAAGGTGGCGCGCTCCATGCCCATGTATTTCCTTCCGTAGAGGGTCTTCTCGCCCCACACGCCGTAGGCCTGGGCCGCCTCGAGTTTCGCATCGGACGCCAGGGTCAGCTTCAGCTTGTATTTGGTCTTGAAGCGGTCGTGGCTTGCAACGCTGTCCTTCGAAACACCCACAAGATTGACGCCTAAGCGCTCGAATTTCTTCAGATTCTCGGAAAAGCCCTGGGCTTCGCGGGTGCACCCGGAGGTGTCGTCCTTCGGGTAGAAATAGAGGACGAAGGGCTTGCCCTTGAGCTCCGCGAGGCTGACGCGGCCGCCGCCGTCGGTGTCGAGCTTGAAGCTGGGGGCCTTGTCGCCGGGCTTCAGGTCCATGCGGGCTCCCGAACGGTCGCGGTTGCGTTAACGATAGGCGATAACGGGATGTTCGATTCGATACAAGTGGGCGGGTTTAGGGGCTATTGGGGATTGGCGGGGGAGAATGGCGGCCCTCGTTCGGCCCCAATCGGCGGCAATAGGAGCCGGCACTGCCTCCCATGATGGCCAATCTTCGGAATCTTCGTTTGTTCATAAGCCGATACATCAAGGCGCATCACATCAGCCGCGCCGCCCTGATCGCCGGCGGCATCGGCGCGGCGGTCGTCTTCTTCGTCGTCGGCGCGGTGATCCGCCTGCTGATCGGGCCGATCTCGCTGGGGCCGCTGGGCAGCGCGCTGCCCAATGCGCTGGCCCAGGCACTGCCGGGCATCACGGTGCGCTACGACCAGGCCGCGATCGCGTGGTCGCGCGACGAGGGCCGGGTGAACCTCGTCATCCTCGGCGCGCGCGTCTTCGACGCCGAGAACCGCATCATCGCGCAGGCGCCGGAAGCCGACATCGATCTGGCGGCCGGTCCCTTGTTCCTGCACGGCAAGGCGGTGGTGCAGCGCATCACCCTGGTAGGCGTGCAGCTCACCTTGGTGCGCACGATGTCGGGGGGCCTTAGGCTCGGCGTCGAGAAGGACAAGAACCAGCACGACATCCTGAGCCGCATCGCCGACGCGGTCACCTTGCGCAGCGACAAGAAGTCCGCGCTTCAGGCCTTCGCGGTGCGCGACGCGCGGCTCGCCTTCTACGACGAGCCGACCAAGCTCTTCCTCGTCGCGCCAAAGGCCAATTTCCACGTCGCGACCGCCGGCGCCGATCTCAAGGCGGCGCTGGACGCCGACGTCGAGGTCAGCGGCCGTCCCGCCCATGTGGTCGGCGAGTTCACCATCCCCTCGGGCAAGGCGCCGGTGCGCGGCTCGGTCGCCCTCAGCGGGCTGGAGCTGCGCGCGCTCGGCGCCGACAGCAAGACCTTCGCCAGCGTGAAGGGCATGGGGCTCGTCGTCGGCATGTCGGCGTCCTTCGTGCTCAAGGGCGCGCATGTGACCAGCGCCGATTTCGGCATGGATGCCAAGGGCGCGCTCAACGTGCCGGGGCTGATCCACGGCCCGCTCAAGGTGCGCTCGCTCGAGTTCGCCGGCCGATACGACGGCGTCTCGAACCGGATTCTGATCGACGACGGCACGCTCGACGCCGGCGGCGCAACCGCCCATCTGATCGCGCAGGGCGATCTCGTGCACGACGCCGCGGGCGCGCTCGAGCGCGTCACCTTCACCACCGCCATCGACAAGGTCGCGCTCAACATGCCCGGTGTCCTGGCCGGCCCGACCGCGCTTCGCCTCGTCACCGCGCGGGGCAGCTATCTGCCGGCGACGAAGGACATCGTCCTCGACCGGGTCGAGATCTCCGGGGCCGCGCTGTCGGCGCAAGCCTCGGGCACTGTCACGCTGGTGTCCGGCAAGGCGCCGGCGATCGAGCTCAAGGGCCAGGTGGCGCCGCTCGGCGTGCGCGACATGCTGCGCTATTGGCCGCTCAGTGTCGGCGAGGGGGCGCGCAGCTGGATCGACAAGAACATGCCGCTCGCCGCCGTCGGCCCGGTGAGCTTCGAGGCGCACATGCCCGCCGGCCTCCTGGACGAGGCGGTGCTGCCCGAGGCCGCACTCAAGATGACGATCCCGCTCAACGGCGCGGAGGTGAACTACATCGAGGGCCTGACCCATATCACCCAGCTCAAGGGCATCGCGACGCTGACCGGGGACACCTTCAGCGCCGAAATCGCGTCCGGCCGGGTCGGCCCTCTGACGGTCGGCCAGGGCAAGGTCGTCATCGCCAACCTTCACGTTCCCGCGGCGCCGGGCGAGTTCCAGGTGCGCGTCAACGGTGCGATGGGCGACGTGCTCGCGCTCGTCGACAAGAAGCCGCTCAACTATCCCAGCCGCTTCGGCATCGACATCGCCGGCACGAAGGGCGACGCCACGCTCGACCTCGCCTTCCACCTGCCGATGCGCAAGAAGCTGAGCGTCGACGATGTGAACATCGCGATCAAGGCGGCGGTGACCGGCTTCTCGATCGCGCTGGGCGAGCACGCCAGGCTCGCCGACGGCCAGATGAATTTCGACATCGACAACGCCAAGCTCCATGCGGTGGGCACGGCGTCGCTCGCCGATTCCAAGCTCGCGCTGGACTGGACCGAGGACTTCCGCACCGCCAATCCGGTGACGACGCGCATCGCGGTCAAGGGCACGCTCGACAGCGGCGGGCGCGAGGCGCTGAACTTCCGTTCGGGCACCTTTCTCAGAGGTCCGGCCCTGGTCAACGCGACCCTGACCGGCCATCGCGGCGCGCTGCTCGGCGCCGACATGACGATGGACCTGGCGCCGGCGACGCTCAGCCTCGACCTCATCGGGCTCAACAAGCCGGCCGGGTTTCCCACTTCGGCGCGGGTCGGCGCGACCTTCGGGCCCGCGAGCACCATCCGCTCCGAGACCATGAAGATCTCCGGTCCCGGGGTCGCGGCGAACGGCAGCGCGACGTTCGACAAGGACGGCCACATGACGCAGCTGGCGTTTCCGCTCGTGCGGTTCGGCGCCATCGACGACTTCTCGTTCACCCTGATGCGCGCCGCGTCGGGCACCGAGATTGCGGTGCGCGGACACTCGCTCGACGGCACCAAGCTCGCCAGCCGCGGCGCGAACAACAGCGGGACCGGCTCGGCCGGCGCGAGCACCTCCGCCGACACCACGCTCGAAGGTCCGTTCAAGATCAGCGCACATATCGACCGGCTGGTGTTGCGCGAGGGCGTGGCGATCGCCCCCTTCGCGCTCGACGTCGCGGGCGTGTCGGACCGTCCGGCAACGCTGGCCTTGAGCGGCGCGATGGCCAAGGGCGCGACGGTCACAGCCGAGATGAGCGCCGCCGGCAACGGGCGAAAGCTGGCATTCTCCAGCAGCGATCTGAGCCTGCTGGCCAAGGGACTGTTCGGTTTCTCCAGCCTGCACGGCGGCAAGATCGAGCTGAGCGCCAACTTTCCCGGCAGCGCCACCGACACGACGCCGCGCGAGGGACCGGACTACCAGGGCAGGCTCACCCTGCGCGACTTCAAAATCATGAACCAACCGTTCCTGGCGCGCCTGTTCTCGGCCGGCTCGCTCGACGGACTGCTCAACCTGATGCAGGGGCAGGGTATCGCCGTGGACAAGCTGGAAGTGCCGTACTCCTCCAAGAACGGCGTCATCGATGTGCAAGGCGCGCGCGCCACGGGCCCGGCGATCGGGCTCACCGCCGACGGCTGGATCGACCGGCCGAAGAACGCCATCGCGCTCAAAGGCACCTTGGCGCCGCTATTCGGCCTCAACAGCCTGCTCGGCAATGTGCCGATCTTCGGCCAGGTGCTGGTCGGCAAGCAGGGCGAAGGCGTCTTCGGGATGACCTATTCGATCCGCGGCAACGCCGACCAGCCCGATGTCAGCGTCAATCCGCTCTCCGTGCTGGCGCCGGGGATCCTGCGGCGCATCTTCGAGGGCAACATGCCCAAGGCCGCGCAGGCGCCCTCCAACGCGCCCGCGCCGCCGGCGGGAGCGCCGAAGCTCTAGGCGGGTTTCACGAGCACGTGCTTCTTCCTGCCGCTGGAAAGCTTGAGCACGCCATCGGCTGTCAGCGCGCCGGCATCCACCTGCATGCGCGGGTCGCGCACCGCGACGTCGTTCAGGCGAAGACCGTTGTTGGCGATCAGCTTGCGCGCCTCCGAGTTCGACGACGCGAGCCCGGTCGCCACCGCAAGGTTCAAGACGCCTTCCGGCAGTTTCAGCGTGAAGGTCGGCAGACCTTCGGCCAGCGCACCCTGCTCGAATGTGCGTTTCGATGTTTCCGCCGCCTCGTCCGCCGCAGCGCGGCCGTGGCAGATCGCGGTGGCTTCGGTGGCGAGGATCTTCTTGGCGTCGTTCAGCTCGGCGCCTTGGAGCTTCTCCAGCCGCGCGATCTCGTCGTCGGCAAGGTCGGTGAAGATGCGCAGAAAGCGGCCGACATCGGCGTCTTCGGTGTTGCGCCAGAACTGCCAGTAGTCGTAGGGGCTGCGCATCTCCGGATTCAGCCACACCGCCCCCTGCGCGGTCTTGCCCATCTTGGCGCCCGAGGAGGTCGTGATCAGCGGCGTGGTCAGCCCGAAGAGCTGCACGTTCTCGACCCGGCGCCCCAGGTCGATGCCGCTGACGATATTGCCCCACTGGTCGGAACCGGAGGACTGCAGCCGGCAGCCGTAGCGGCGATGGAGCTCGACGAAGTCGTAGGCCTGCATGATCGAGTAGTTGAATTCGAGGAAGGAGAACGGCAGGTCGTTGTCGAGCTTGGCCTTGACGCTCTCCATCGTCAGCATGCGGTTGACCGAGAAGTGCCGCCCGATCTCGCGCAGGAACGAGATGTAGTCGAGCTTGTCGAGCCATTCGGCGTTGTCGACCATGATCGCGTCCGACGGACCGTCGCCGAATTTGAGGAAGTTCTTGAACGATTTCAGGATCGCCTGCTTGTTGGCTTCGATGGTCTCTTCGCTGAGCAGCGGCCGCGCCTCGTTGCGGAACGAGGGGTCGCCGACCTTGGTCGTGCCGCCGCCCATCACCACGATCGGCCGGTGGCCGGCCTGCTGCAGGCGGCGCAGGGTCATGATCTGCATGGCGTGGCCGACATGCAGGCTCGGCGCAGTGCAGTCGAAGCCGATATAGGCGGTGACGCGCTCCTTCAGGAGCAGCGCATCCAGGCCTTCGCGGTCGGTGCAGTCGTAGTAGTGCCCGCGCGCCACGAAGTTGCGCAGGAAGGGCGATTGGAAATCCGACGCGCTGGTCATGCTATACCTTGTGGCGCTCATGCTTCGACAAGCTCAGCATGAGGGAATACTTTTCCCTTCACCCTGAGCCTGTCGAAGGGTGAAGCAAAGGGCCGGGTGTGTAGCACGGATGGCGGAGGTTCTTAAAGTCATCGGCTTGATGAGCGGGACCTCGCTCGACGGCATCGACGCGGCGCTGCTTGAGACCGACGGCGAGGCGGTCGCCGTGCCCGGCGCGGCGTTGACGCTTCCCTACGACCGCGAAACCCGCGGCCTGCTGCGCAAGGCGCTGGACGATGCCCGCGACGTGGCGGAGGGAAAGCCGGTGCCGCATTCGATCCGCGACGCCGAACGGCGGGTGACCGAGGCGCATGCCGACGCGGTCCGTGCCCTGCTGCACCAGGCCGGGCTGGGTGCGCGCGACGTGGCGCTGATCGGCTTTCATGGCCAGACCATCCTGCACCGGCCGGCCCAGCGCTGGACCTGGCAGATCGGCGACGGCGCGCTGCTGGCGCGGCTCACCGCGATCGCGGTGGTCAACGATTTTCGCAGCGCCGACGTCAAGGCCGGCGGCCAGGGGGCGCCCTTGGTGCCGCTCTATCACGCCGCCTTGGTGCGCGAGGCGTCTCACCTCGCCCCGCCGGTCGCGATGATCAATATCGGCGGTGTGGCGAACGTCACCTATGTCGGGCAGGACACGATCCTTGCCTTCGACACCGGGCCGGGCAACGCCCCGATCGACGACTGGGCGCATCGCCACACGGGACGGCCCGTCGACGCGGACGGACGGCTGGCAGGGCGCGGCAGGGTCGAC
>JADMIO011235853.1_pt1 | contig 13718 bp, 9 predicted proteins | sample 8958161 | NCBI WGS metagenome assembly JADMIO01 (sample SAMN16585339, study PRJNA669376) | soil metagenome | isolation source: Crop rotation soil | place: USA: Cullars Rotation, Alabama | collected 2011 | reverse complement strand
CTCTTCCGTGTAGCCGTATCCGCCGTGAATTTGAAGCGTTTCATCAGCGATCTGATTCAGAATTTCGCTTCCGGCAACTTTGATGATCGAACACTCCAACGCAAACTCATCCAGTCCACGGGGGAAAGGCGGGTTGGTGGAGTCAATGGTTTCCTTGGTTTCCAGCACCGCATCGATCAAAGCGGCTGTCCGGTAGACAGCGCTTTCGGCTGCAAAAATATTCACTGCCATCTCAGCCAATTTGTGCTGGATCAATCCAAAGGAAGCAATTGGCCGGCCAAATTGTTGGCGTTCCTGGGCATAGCGGTTGGCGACTTTCAAAGACTCTTTGCCTCCGCCGATTGCGCCCGAACCGAGCTTGAACCTGCCCAGGTTAAGAATATTGAACGCGATATAAGCACCTTTACCTATTCCACCCAAAACATTTTCAACAGGCACATGTACATCTTCGAGAATGACACGTCGGGTTGAAGACGATTTGATGCCGAGTTTGTGTTCTTCTTTTCCGGTGGAGAGGCCGGAGAAGGAACGCTCCACAAGAAAAGCGGTTACATCCTTGCCGTCTACTTTAGCGAAAACGGTGAATAAATCAGCCCAGGCAGCATTGGAGATCCACATCTTGGTCCCATTCAGGACGTAAGATTTTCCATCGGCTGAGAGAGTCGCTTTGGTCCGAAGACCTAATGCGTCGGAGCCTGAGCCCGCCTCACTCAAAGCATAGGCCGCCGTCCACTCGGCAGTGGCCAATTTCGGCAGATACTTATTTTTTTGCGCTTCTGTTCCGAAGTAAATTAACGGCTGAGTGCCGATCCCCGAATGCGCGCCGCAGGTGACACCAAATCCGCCCAGCCTGGTCATTTGTTCTTCGACGCCCACAGCCGAAACTTTGGTCAACCCCAAGCCTCCGTATTCGGTCGGAACGTCCATGCCGAGCAATCCCAAAACGCCGGCTTGGCGGAAGATTTTCTGGGACAATCCCTCCTGCTGGTGTTCGAGGGCTTCTACGTGGGGAAGCACCTCTTTTTCCATGAATTTCTCGGCCGTTTGCGCCATCAGACGCTGTTCGGGAGAAAGCTCTTCCGGCGTGAAGACCGAGGCGGGATCGGTTTCCGTCAGCAAAAAATTTCCACCAATCAAATGAGCGGGTAAAGATTTCAACTCTGCCATAGCAGCGCAAAACTTACCTTTGAAAGTTCATTTGACAATTATATTCCTGATTTGGGTGTTCGGAAAAACTTAAGATAGGAGCGCGGCGTTCGTAAAAAAATTCGAGTATAACCGCGGATAAAGCGCAGAGCACGGCAGGAATAAAGCAAATGTGTCGAAACCATAAAGCCACGATTTTCGCGAAGCGTTTGGAGTGCGCCGTATTCCGGCGCTTTCTTTAATGCCTTTATCGGAACTTTTCTTCAAGGAGTAATAGGCATTTGGGTTCGCAACAGCGTTTCACCTCGCAGCATTTTCCCCGCTTCATTAGCCAAACGCAGATACCAGTCGCTTGGCAAAGCTGGCCCATCAATATTGAGAGGCACAAACGTGCCTTGAACCGGCAGTTCATTGGGTGTAGGCGCCATCTTGAACATGGCAGTGCCTTCATCGACTTCATCAAACATGGCGCCGAATATCATCGAACACCCGGCCGAAACAGCATTATACGCTTGCCGCCAGTAGAACGTGCCGCCGTTACGTGGAAAGTCATTTAGAGGACCCCCGTTCAAATTGTGCCAGGAGAATCCAGGGAAAATGACCGGCATATATTCACGTCCATGAGATGTGGCATCCGCCAGGTCGGGAACGATCAGGTTTTGTTTAAAATTATCTGCCTCCGCCAAAGTCTTGTATCGTCCAACAGCCCAGGGACTGATGATGTCGAATGAACGATAGATAGAAGCCCAGGCCGCGTTGGTTTGCGAATCATTGTTCAACGTACGCCAAAAGGTTGGCACACCTCCCATTAAAGTGACGCCGTTTGTTTTGAAATAGTTGATCAATGTTTGAGCGTCAGACGGCGTCCCCGGCCGGTCGGTGAATCCGAACCCCCAGATTGCTACCACAGGCTTTCCTTTATGGAGCACGTACCGGGTACTATTGGTGATCTTCAAGATGTTAACCAGATAGGCCCAATCGTTAGTTATCGTGCTGACCAAGGTTGACGGCGGTTGGCCTGAAATGTCGTACATGATTGCGAACACCCGCCCGTAAGTTTCGGCGCCAGCCCTTACATTGGCGGTGACCTGGTTGCGCAATGCAAAAAAAGCTGGGTCAGACAGTTCAGATGAAAACCGCTGAAGAAAAACTCCATCCAGATGATTATCTTTCATCCACTTAAAATGCCGAATAACTGTCTTTCGTTTAAAAGCCGAATAAAGTTTGGCGGGGCTACCGTTGGTTAAAGTCATTCCTGTAGAAAAAAGCTCATCGGGGTCCAGTTCGGATATATCCGGCCAAAAATCGACTGTGGCATTCGTTGCGACGGGCGTTTGGCTTCGGAACCAATGGACCCATCGGTTTGGCGGAGAACCATCCTGTGGGCAGGCAAACCACCCCTGGTAACCCATCAACAGTTTTCGATTGAGCGTCGAACGATCCACCTCAATGGCCAGGCGAAAATAGTTTTCGGGAGTAATGGCAGGGAGAGTGATCGTGGTTTGCGTGTTGCTCGTTACCGGGGTATTTGTGACGCTTCGCCAATTTGTCGTTGCTGCAATATTGGTTGCCGATTGCAGGCTGAACGCTATCGCAGAAGTCGGCCAGGCAAGTTGCACATCGGGGACCGTTCCGAGAATGGATAACGAGGGTCGAACGGTTGGGATACTTAAGGTAACGGCCACAGGCGCGGAAACTGTAGTCGCCCCTGTATTGTCAGTGGCCACAGCGCTCAGTTGGTAGGGGCCGCTGTAGAAGTTCGACCAAGCCCAATTGTATGGCGCTGCGCCAACGGTTCCAATTTTTTCCGAGTTCGCATAAAACTCGATCTTAGTCACATTGCCATCGGCATCGGAAGCTGAAGCTGAGATTGGCAGGGCAGCTCCCGACGTTTGAAAAACGATGTTTGTTCCATCTGCGGGAGACAAAAGGCTGACACGCGGGCGCAAATTCGCGCCGGACCCGGAAGCAGCAGGCGGCAGAAAATTTGATTCTTTGGTGATAGCAATATTGTCCCATTGAGCGCCTATAGGAAAATAAGCTGCGGCAGCCCCAGAGTTTGCCAGTCCATCATAGAATGCGCGCAGCGTAATGGTGGAGCCAGTGTCCGCAGTATTGAAAGAACGATAAACGAAGTAACCCTGCTCGGCATTGGAATCAGAGTAGCTCAAGGTGATTTGTGGTTCCTGAGAAACATCGTTCATGTCAATCACAGTGGTGACATGATTTGCCCCATCGCCCATATTCCATAAATAAGCGCTCAAAACATAAGAAGTGTTTGGTTCAAGGTTGATGACGCGCTGATAAAGCGAGGCTGGAGCTCCCCCGTCCACATGTCCGCGAGCGACAACTCCGGCGTGAACGGAGCCCATGTTGATCCCGGGTCCGGCGAACATATCCCCAATTCGGGTCCACCCGATTGGAAACGGGTGTTCGTTGTTGACGAGCGGACCCTGCAGTTGGAAATCGCCGTTGTAAACCAACTGCACATTTTCAGTACCGGGTATGATAGTTGAAATTTTTAAAAGGGTCTGAGAGCTGGCGCGCACGGTCAGCAGATTCAAAATCAGAAGCGGGAGGGCGAGAGAGTATTTTTTCAACAACACGGGCTTCGAAGTTTGAAAGAGTAGTGACCTAAATCATCTTCTCACAAAGTCTCGTGCGACGTCAAGTGAGCCAAACCACAGTTAAGTGGCGGTTACACTGCAGAAATGGGGCTCATGAATAGGAGGTGATGAATTAGTTTGGGCTCTGTTTGAGTCGGGCCGGTGCGCCCGGGAGACCGGGCGCGGTCCGGGGCGCGTTCGACCGCGAGCCGTCCTCGGCTCGCAGCCGCAAGTATGCATTTGGCCGTTGGGTTACTTTGGGCCTCCACATGAAGTCAGGCCGCTGCGCCCGGGAGACCGGGCGCGGTCCGGCCGTTTCCGATACGGGTTTCGCCCTACTTTACCCGTTCCACTGCTATGCGAAGATATGGCGGTTGCCGTACGGGTACGTTGCGCAGCAAGGCGGGTGTCTGGTCCATTTTTTACGTACGGGCGGAGGCAAGTAATGGCGCAGATTTTTCGTAAAAGCAGCAATAGCCTGGCGCGAGTGACGTTGATTGGACTATTTCTGGGCTTCTTTGGTTTTTGGGGAGTCGTTTATGCGGTTTATCGATCACCATACACGACTGAGCAGACAGTGCCCGTCGATCAGGTAGTGCCTTTCAGCCACCAACATCATGTCGCCGGGCTCGGTATTGATTGCCGGTATTGTCATACCACGGTGGAGACTTCTTCGTTTGCGGGCATCCCGCCCACGGAAACTTGCATGACTTGCCATTCGCAGGTCTGGACAGATGCTCCGATGCTGGCGCCCGTGAGACAAAGCATGGTTACTGGAATTCCATTGAAATGGAATCGAGTGAATAACGTGCCGGACTTTGTTTATTTCAATCACGGGGTTCATGTCCAGAAGGGTATTGGCTGCTCGACGTGTCATGGCCCAGTGGAGCAAATGCCGCTTACCTGGAAGGAACACTCGCTTTATATGCGCTGGTGTTTGGATTGTCATGAAGCGCCCGAGAAGGCTCTACGCCCAAAAGAGGAGGTGTTCAACATGAAGTGGAAGGCGACACCTCGTCAGGAGCAGCAGGGCAAGAAATTATTGGCAGAATATCACGTGCGTGCCGAACAACTCAGAGATTGCAGCGTGTGTCACAGATGAAGGTCGAGGCCAACGAGACTAAAGGGTCAACTCCCTTGCCCGCGACAGCGCACGGCGCGTCTGACCAGCCCAGTTCGCCTCTTAACGCCAGCAGTTCTACGGGACCGCAGCCCTGGCGCAGCCTGGAGGAAATAGCACAACCGGAACAATTTCAATCGTGGACTCACGATGAATTTCCTGGGGGAGCCATGGAGTGGGAAGACGGAGTCAGCCGCAGGAATTTTTTAAAGCTTGCCGCGGCATCGTTGACGTTGGCTGGACTGAATGGCTGTACGAAACAGCCCGTAGAAACAATCGTTCCTTATGTGAAACAACCTGAAGGGATGGTTTTGGGTGAACCGCTCTTTTATGCCAGCGCATTTGTCCTTGGAGGCTATGCATCCGGCATCCTTGTCAAAAATCGTGAAGGACGCCCAATCAAAGTAGAAGGAAATCCTGATCATCCCGCGAGCCTGGGCAAGTCGAACATTTGGATGCAAGCATCCATTCGGGATTTGTACGATCCAGACCGTTCACGTGTTGTCGCGCGAAATGGTGAGATCAGTTCCTGGGATTTCTTTTTATCCGACCTGAACGGCCTGTTGCTGGAGCAATCTGCCACAAAAGGAACAGGTTTGCGTTTCCTGACCGAAACCGTTACTTCGCCGACACTCGCGGGTCAACTGCGGGATCTTCTGAAGAAATTTCCATCAGCCAAGTGGCATCAGTACGAGCCGGTTAACTTTGACAATGTTCACGAAGGAGCCCAACTGGCTTTTGGCGAAGTGGTGGCGACTCATTATCGCTTTGATAAAGCTGCCATCATTGTTTCGCTCGATTCTGATTTCTTATACACGCATCCGATGCGGTTGCGTTATGCGCGTGAGTTTATCAAAGGCAGAGAGGTGACCGGCACAACGAGAAAAATCAATCGTTTGTACGTGGCTGAACCGACGCCCACCATCACGGGCTCTATGGCGGATAACCGACTGATTGTGAATTCAGGTGGATTGGAAGACGTTGTTCGCTTTTTAGCTCAACAGCTGGGGGTAAAAAATCAGTCGACCGCGCAGTCGTCCTTGGGGTTTGCTGTAGAATGGATCGTTGCGGTGGCACGCGATTTAAAAGCCCATGCCGGCGAAAGCATCGTCATCGCGGGTGAACAACAAAACCCTGTTATTCATGCCTTGGCGCATCTCATCAATGATGCCCTGGGTAACGTGGGGAAAACTGTTTTCTATACACAAAGTGCCGAAGCTCATCCCGTCAACCAAACCGAATCTCTACGCGAGTTGATCACTGACATGCAAGCAGGTGCGGTGGACGCGCTTTTCATTCTGGGTGGCAACCCGGTATACACTGCCCCGGTCGATTTTGCTTTTGGAGATCATTTATCGAAGGTCAAGCGAACCATTCATCTTGGAGAATACCTGAACGAAACTTCGGCAATTTGTGGATGGCACATACCCGAAGCGCACGCGATGGAATCGTGGAGCGATGCTCGCGCCTACGACGGCACTGTTTCGATCCTGCAACCAATGATTGCGCCGTTGAATGGGGGCAAATCGGCGCATGAACTGTTGGGAGCGATGGCGCAACAACAACCCATCCCCAGTGCCTACGAGGTAGTCAGCAATTACTGGCGCAAACAAAACCTCTGGCCAGAATTCGAGAAGGGATGGCGCAAAGCTCTCCATAATGGCTTCATTGAGGGCACCGCTTATTCGGCTCGAAACGTCCAGGTGAGAAGGGAGTTTTCATCGGTCCCTAAACCGACAGGGCGCTCGCCTGAACCAGCCATTCCGGGCGTTGAGCTACAGTTCCGGCCCGACCCGCACCTTTGGGATGGCCGTTTCGCAAACAATGGCTGGCTACAGGAATTGCCCAAGCCTCTCGATAAGATTTGTTGGGATAACACCGTTCGCATCAGTCCTGCGCTTGCTCACAAACTGCGAATAGAAACAGGTGACGTTCTTGAATTGATCGTGGAAGGTCGCAGAGTGACAGGCCCTGCCTGGGTCATGCCAGGCCAGGCGGATCAGACAATAACTCTGACCCTGGGGTATGGTCGTCGACGAACAGGTGCGGCTGGAAAGAACGTGGGTTTCAACACTTACCTGTTACGTCTTTCGAACACGCCGTGGTGGCAAAGTGGTCTACAAATCAAGCGCACCGGACGACGCCACCAGTTCGCCACAACCCAGAATCAGCATCTAATCCCAAATCCGGAGCGGCAAGTCTACCGCGGAGGAACAATCCAACAGTTCGCGGCTGAGCCGAATTTCGTTCGAGAGAAGTCCGAAGAACCACCAAAGAGTGAAACATTGTATGACCCGACCGAATTCAAATATGACCATTACAAATGGGGAATGTCGATCAACCTGACCTCGTGTATTGGTTGCAATGCTTGTGTGCTGGGTTGCCAGGCCGAGAACAACATTCCGGTGGTTGGAAAGGACCAAATCACCCGCGGACGGGATCTCTTATGGATTCGCATCGAGACGTACTACAAAGGCGGCCTGGCACAACCGGGGTTTGTTCACATTCCTGTGCCTTGTATGCATTGCGAGAAAGCTCCCTGCGAGGTTGTCTGTCCGGTAGAGGCGACATTGCACGATAGCGAAGGTTTGAATCTGCAGGTTTATAATCGCTGTGTGGGCACACGCTATTGCTCGAATAATTGCCCGTACAAGGTCAGACGATTCAACTTTTTCCATTACGCGAAAAGCGAGGGACGCAGATTCGCGCCAATGCTGAACCCTGAAGTGACAGTGCGCTGGCGAGGGGTTATGGAGAAATGCACTTACTGTATCCAACGGATTGCGCAAAGCCGGATAAAGTCGAAGGAAGAAAACAGGCGGATTCGGGACGGCGAAGTCCTGACCGCATGCCAGCAAGCGTGCCCCACCGATGCCATTATTTTTGGCGATCTTAACGACCCTGAAAGCCAGGTTACAAAATTGAAAAAGCATCCCCTGAATTACTCGATGTTAGGTCAATTGAATACTCAGCCGCGTACCACCTACCTGGCGGAGATCAAAAATCCAAATCCCGAGTTGAAGGCATAACGGTTATATGGATCGGGTTCCCGCAGATTCGGAGAGACAAGCTGTCGAGGGGAACGGGAAACCGTTTTCCGTGGCGCCGCTTGGCTATCCGGCTCGCCTCCTTGATCCCAGGGAAACTTACCAATCGGTGAGCGACAAAATTGGCGGCATTGCCCTGGATCATCCGCATCCGAAAACCTGGTGGGCTGCCTTCCTGCCGTCCTTCTGCCTGCTGACCGTTTTAATGGTTGCATTAACCTACCTGGTGTTTATGGGCGTGGGCATTTGGGGGGTCAACATCCCGATCGCCTGGGGATTTGCCATCGTCAACTTCGTTTGGTGGATAGGGATTGGGCATGCCGGGACTTTCATTTCGGCAATTCTTTTACTGCTGCTGCAAAAGTGGCGGACCACGATCAATCGGTTTACAGAAGCGATGACTCTCTTTGCCGTGGTTTGCGCGGGCTTGTTCCCACTGGCGCACCTGGGCCGGCCATGGCTCTTTTACTGGCTTCTGCCCTATCCCGATACGATGGCACTCTGGCCACAATTCCGTAGTCCCCTGGTTTGGGACGTTTTTGCCGTCAGCACTTATTTTACAGTTTCGTTTATCTTCTGGTATGTCGGACTGATTCCCGACGTGGCCACGCTTCGTGACAAGGCCGTTACGAGGAGCAAACAGGTATTTTATGGGATCCTTGCATTGGGATGGCGCGGCTCAGCTCGGCACTGGCAGCGACATCAAGCGGCCTATCTTTTATTGGCGGGATTGGCTACACCGTTGGTTTTATCGGTGCATAGTGTGGTGAGTTTCGATTTTTCCGTGGCGATTGTTCCCGGCTGGCATTCCACCATTTTCCCTCCCTATTTCGTGGCGGGAGCGATCTACTCAGGTTTTGCCATGGTCTTGAACATTATCATTCCGATTCGAAAAATTTACCGGCTGGAAAACCTGATTACGCTGCGGCACTTGAACAACATGGGGAATGTGATGCTGGCCACAGGATGGATGGTGACTTACGGCTACATCATGGAGGCATTCATGTCCTGGTATAGCGGCGAGGTTTTTGAACGTTACATGATGTGGAACCGGGCTTTCGGACCGTACGGTTGGACATTTTGGCTGCTAATCGCGACAAATGTTCTGATTCCACAGGCCCTGTGGTCACGGCGTGTTCGCACCGATCCGCTGCTGCTTTTTTGCGTGGCTCTCTCTGTCAACATCGGCATGTGGCTCGAGCGGTTCGTGATCGTCATCACCAGCCTGCACCGCGATTTTGTACCCGGGATGTGGCGCATGTATTATCCGACCCTTTGGGATTGGCTTACATTCTTTGGCACCATCGGATTGTTCCTCACGCTGTTGTTTTTGTTTATTCGCTACCTTCCGATGATTTCGATTTCCGAATCGCGTGAATTAGTGGCCGAAAGGAACGGAGGGAAAGCATGAGCACAGCGGTTCAACCATTATTGCCTGCTGTTGAGGCAGCGGTCCAGGGACGTTGTCTTTATGGGCTTATGGCTGAATTTCAAGAAGACAAGGATATAATCGAAGCTGCGCGCCATGCTTTCGCTGCAGGTTATCGCCAGATGGACGCTTATACGCCTTTCCCGGTCGAGGGGTTGGCGGAAGAACTGGGCTCCCATTCGACCACTGTCCCGCTGTGGACTCTACTGGGCGGGGTGGCTGGCGGTCTGGGCGCTTACTTCATGCAATGGTATTCGCTGGCAGTTCTTTATCCATTCAATATCGGTGAAAGGCCGCGAAATAGTTGGCCGATGTTTATTCCAATCACCTTTGAACTCACCGTCCTGATCGCTTCTTTCTCTGCCTTGGTGGCGATGCTGGCGCTAAATCGGCTGCCGGAACCGCATCATCCTGTTTTCAATACGCCGGGGTTTGAGCGTGCCACACGCGACCGCTTCTTCCTCTGTATTGAGGCCGCAGACGAGAAATTTGCTCTCGAAGAAACCAAAGCTTTTTTAGCGCGCCTGAATCCGCTGCGAGTGACGGAGGTGATGGAATGAAATTCAGCGACCGAAAGCTGATTGCCTGTCTCCTGGCTCTGGCTGGCTTAGGCTGCCGCCAGGAGATGTATAATCAGCCTTCCTACCGGCCATTGCAGAAAAGCGAGTTTTTCGCGAATGCCATGGCCTCCCGTCCGCTGGTTCCCAACACAGTTGCGCGCGGTCATTTGAATGAAGACGAAGCATTTTTCCAAGGTAAAATCGGAACCAACCTGGTGGAAACGATTCCGATTCCAATTACGCGCGACGTCCTCGAGCGTGGCCGGCAACGTTATGACATCTATTGTTCGCCTTGCCATGCGCCAACGGGTGATGGACAAGGAATGATCGTTCAACGCGGCTTCCCCCCACCGCCCTCCTACCACATTGACAGGCTTCGGGAAGCTCCGGCCGGCCACTTTTATGACGTGATCGCTCACGGCTACGGCATCATGTATTCCTATGGTAATCGAGTGGTGCCTGCCGATCGATGGGCTATCACAGCTTACATCCGCGCGCTGCAATTGAGCCAAAATTCAAAAGCTGATCAACTGCCTCCTCTGGCGCGGTCTGAACTGGAGAAAACAAAATGAATTCCCTTTTGCGCTCTCGACTCGAACGAAATCAACGACTGTTTCTGGTGATGGGAATTTTGAGCCTTGGGCTCTGTAGCGCCGCGCTATTCAAGGATAGGAAGCAATTCTTCACGTCGTATTTTTTCGGCTACTTGTTCTGGCTTGGGCTAACCCTCGGCTGTTTTTCAATCACTCTGATTCACCATTTGACTGGCGGACGTTGGGGCTATCCGACGAGGCGTTTTCTGGAAGCAGGCTTTGGGGTGCTGCCTGTGATGACATTATTGTTCATCCCGATTCTGTTTGGATTGCCTTACTTGTTTCCCTGGGCGCAGGTTGATCTTGTCGCGAAGGATGAAACACTTGAGAAACAGCACGCGTATCTGAATACCTGGGGCTTTGTAGCGCGAGCCTTCCTGGTTTTTTCGCTTTGGAATGTTATGGCGTGGTGCCTGCGAAGATGGTCGCTGGAGCAGGATCGCACACCGGAACCGGGGCCTACGCGCAAACTGCGGACGTTAAGTGGGCCGGGTATTGTGCTCTTCGTGCTTTCAGCAACGTTCGCTTATGTGGACTGGATACTTTCGACCGAGTCACACTGGTATTCCACAATGTTCCCGGTCATTGTTTTGATCGGCCAAATCCTGACGGGGTATTGTTTTGCGGTTATCGTGCTTGCGCTGTTCCGGAAACAGGAACCTCTGTATTCTGTAATCAGCCGCACTCATTATCATCACCTTGGCAACCTGCTTCTGACCTTTGTTTTATTCTGGACCTATGTGTGCTTTGGGCAACTGCTCATCATTTACGCTGGTAACTTGCCGCGGGAAATCAAATGGTACCTCCACCGCATAGCGGGTAGTTGGGTTTGGATTCCAATTTGGCTTGGTCTGTTTCACTTTTTCCTTCCTTTCTTTTTACTCTTGTTTCGAACGGTCAAAACGCATGTGGCAACCCTCACAACAATTGCGGTGGTGCTGTTCGTTTCACATGCTCTCAATGTTTACTGGTTACTTGCACCGTCTTTTCATCCAAATGGAATCGCGATCCACTGGAGCGACTTTGCCGCATTCTTTGGCATGGGTGGGATTTGGATTGGCAATTTTCTTGCCGCACTGAAATCGGCCCCGCTGCTGCCGCAACAGGATCCTGGGGAACAATTTGCTTTTGCATATGGACACGCACACTGAACCGGGCGCGCTGCCGCAAGGTCTACCGCGGTTTAACATCAAGGAACATGAGAGGTCTGATGTGGCGGTTAAATGGGTATTCGGTTTCATGCTGGCCTTCTTTGCGGGTGGGATGCTGATCCATTTTATAATTGCATGGCAGCTCAATCACTTAAGGAACCAACGCACGGATTCGGATCCATGGACGCGCTCCGAGCGTCCTAAGATGGCAGCAGGGCATTCCTACCCACGGCTGCAACTCTCTCCGCCTGCAGATATGGAGAGTTTTCGATTAGAACAAGATGCCAGGTTACATAGTTATGGTTGGGTAAACAGGACCACAGGAGTGGTACGGATCCCGATAGAGCTCGCAATGGAACTTCTGCTGGAAAAGGAAGCCAGACAAGGAACAACCGAACGCAAACCTGGGGTTTCCAATTTGCAGTTACAGGAGCAACGTCCGCTGAAACGTGAGCAACCGCAAAAATCACCATGAAACGATCGGCCATATTGATCCTTGGAATCTGTGTTGTGGTAGCTGGCCAGGTTTTGGCTTTCGCAGGAACACCGGCCTCGACTCAGGCTCTTTCATCCGAGGAGCTGGCACAAATCATCTTTGAGCAAAAACTTGGACAGCAGGTTTCGCCAGGTTTGGAGTTTCGCGACGAACGAGGGAACCGCGTGAAGCTCTCCGATTATTTTGGGACCAAGCCCATCATTGTCGTCCCGGGCTATTATGGCTGCCCAATGCTCTGTTCGATGGTCCTGAACGGGTTGGTGGAAACTCTGCAGGACATGAAATGGAAAGTCGGGGACGAGTTTGAAATTATAAACTTCAGCATCAATCCCAGGGAAACATCGCAGCTGGCTGCAGCCAAAAAAAGATTGTATTTGAAACGCTATGGACGAACGGGTGCAGACCAGGGCTGGCACTTTCTGACAGGCGACGAAGCCCAGGTCCGGCAATTGGCCGATGAGATCGGTTTCCGTTATGCCTTCGATCCCGTTTCCAAAGAGTATGCTCATCCAAGCGGGTTTGTTGTGCTCACGCCCAAGGGCAGGGTGTCCCGCTATTTTTTTGGAGTCAGTCACATGCCAGGCGAATTGTATAATTCACTCCGAGAAGCTGGGCTAAACCAGACTGGATCTCCCATTCAACAGCTCTTCTATCTCTGTTTTCACTACAATCCTATTCGCGGAAAGTACGGCGGGGTGATTATGGCTGTCTTAAGGGTGGCGGGATTTGGAACTGTCGCGGGACTTTCTTGTCTCGTTTACTTTATGGTCCGAGCCGAACGCAGGCGACAAAATGATCCGGCCCAGCCTGCTCGATTCACAATTGCCCCGACGGCACCGGCTCTCCGCCAGGATAGCAGCTCTCAACCAGCACCATGAAATTCCCGATCTTTCCGGAACAAGCTTCCACCATCTCCCGGGCGGTGGATCAGCTTTATTTTGGCTTAACCGCACTTAGCGCTGTGATGATATTCCTCATTTTTCTGACACTGGCGTTTTTCTTATTTAAATACCGCAAGGGAAAAGAAGTCGAACGCGGGCCTGTGCGGATTCCTCAACTCACGATCGAGGTTACCTGGATAGTGGTTCCGTTGTTGCTGATGATGGTGGTGTTTGCCTGGGGAACTCATGTGTACTTCCATCAGCAACGGGTACCGCCCGGAGCAATGGAAATCAATGTGGTAGGTAAGCAATGGATGTGGAAGGTGCAGCACCCTGAAGGCAACCGGGAAATCAACGAGCTTCATGTGCCTGTGGGCCGGATTGTTCGTCTGACGCTGGCATCACAGGATGTGATTCACAGTTTTTATTTGCCGGCGTTTCGTACCAAGATGGACGTGGTGCCTGGCCGCTACACAACCGAGTGGTTTCAGGCCACAAAGGTCGGCAGCTATCATCTGTTTTGCGCTGAATTTTGCGGCACAAAACATTCTGGAATGGTGGGACGCGTCGAAGTGATGGACCCGGCTGATTACGAGAAGTGGTTGAGCGCTGGGCGCCCGGCCAGCACCATGGCCCAGGAGGGTGAGCGTCTTTTCCGGGAGCTGGGTTGCAGCGGGTGTCATGTCGGC
>JADMIO011124221.1_pt1 | contig 13719 bp, 14 predicted proteins | sample 8958161 | NCBI WGS metagenome assembly JADMIO01 (sample SAMN16585339, study PRJNA669376) | soil metagenome | isolation source: Crop rotation soil | place: USA: Cullars Rotation, Alabama | collected 2011 | reverse complement strand
ACTGCGCCAACGTCGTGCGCGTCCTCGAGGTCGGCACCACCGCCGGCGAGGTGCCCTTCATCGCCATGGAGCGCCTGCGCGGCAACGACCTGGCGCACCAGCTGCGCCGCCATCGCAAGCTCGGGCTCCCGGCGGTGCGGCAGGTCGCCGATCAGGTCTCGGTCGGGCTGGAGGCCGCGCGCGCGGCCGGGATCGTCCACCGCGACCTCAAGCCCCACAACGTGTTCTTCGCGGAGGACAGCGGGGTCCGCCGCTGGAAGATCCTCGATTTCGGGGTCAGCAAGGCGGGCGGCACGGGGACCCTCACCAAGGGTCACGTGGTGGGAACGCCGGCATACATGGCGCCCGAGCAGGCCCGCGGGGAGGACGTCGATCACCGCGCGGACGTCTACTCGCTCGCCGCGATCCTCTATCGCGCGATCACCGGCCATCCGGCGTTCACCGGTAAAGACGTCCCCAGCACGCTCTACGACGTCGTCTACCGGGTTCCGACCCAGCCGTCGATCCTCGTCAACACGCCCGCCGACATCGATCGGGTCCTCGCGATCGGCCTCGCGAAAGATCCCGCCGATCGGTTCGCGACCGCGGTGGAGCTCGCGCGCTGGTTCGCTGCGGCGGTCGATGGCGGCCTCGAGATCGACGAGCGCAGGCGTGCCGATGACGTGATCGCGAAGTATCCCTGGGGTACGCGGCCCGGAGCGGCGGCGATCCAGTCCTGACCGCGTGACGATCGCGCGACGAACGATCGTCGACATCGCGCGCTTGCAATGATACGTGTGAATAGCGGCGCTTATGGCTCGCATCCTCATCCTCTGGAACCAGATCGACGACGACGTCTACGTCCACTATCGTCGTGAAGGTCGGCGCGTCCCCGAATGGGACACGACGCTCGAGATCGAGCCGTGGGAGAGCGTCGAGGAGGAGATGCAGCTGATCGTGCGCGCCCTCGAGGGTGCCGATCACGTCGTCGAGCTTCACAACGTCCGCGACGACGTCCACGGCATGATGGCCGTGATCGCGCGGTTCAAGCCGGACGTCGTGATGAACCTGGTCGAGTTCTTCCGGGACGACGTCGAGCACGAGCACCACGTCCCCGCGCTGTTCGAGCTGCTGGGCGTCGAGTACACGGGCACCCGCCCGCTCTCGCTCTCGCTCTGCCAGAAGAAGCCCCAGGCCAAGGCGCTGCTGGCCGCCGCGGGCGTCCCGGTCCCGCGCGGGATCGTGATCGAGACCGGCAAGGCCACGCCGAAGGAGCTCGCGCTCCGCTATCCGCTCATCGTCAAGCCCGCGTACGACGACGCCTCGGGCGGCATCGATACCGGCTCGGTCGTCCACGATCGCGCCCACCTCGAAGCCCGCGTCGCCCACCTGCTCGGCGACAACAAGCACGCCGTGATCGTCGAGGAGTACATCGACGGCCGCGAGATCCACTGCGCGATCCTCGGAGACAAGCCGCTGCCGCTCTACGAGATGCACTTCAAGGGCGGCCTCGATGACGACGGCAAGCCGATGCCGCGGATCATCACCTACCGCGCGAAGTGGGACCCCTACAGCCGCGACCACCACGCCGTCGAGGGTCGCTGCCCGATCCCGGATCTCGAGCCCGAGATCGTCGGGCGGATCCAGGCCGTGGCCCTCGCGGCCTACCGCACCCTCGGCTGCCGGGACTACGCCCGCGTCGACATGCGGCTCGACACCGCGACCGGCGACGTCTTCGTCCTCGAGGTCAACCCGAACCCCGACCTCGCCGACTCCTGCGCCCTCGCGGCCTCGGCGCGCGCGGGTGGCCGCACCTACGATCAGCTCGTCTGCGAGATCGTCGGCCTCGCGCTCGCCCGCAAGACGCAGCCGCGCGTCGATCGCGGCCAGGTCGACGAGCTGCTCCGCGAGTACGTCGCCAAGCGCGCCCAGCGCTGATTCAGCGCATTCCGAAGAACGTGAAGTGCGCGCCGAGCGCGGTCGAGCGGCCCGTCTGCACGTTGTCTTCCTCGCTCACGGTCGTCGAGCCCTGCGCCACCTTCAGGCCGACGTCGACGGCCCAGTTCCGGCCGCGCACGATCTCGAACCCGGCCGCGGCCTCGACGACCGGGACGTCATCGCCACGTCCCTGGAACCCGCCGACCCGGACGATCGCGTGGCCGTTCCCGACCCCGCCCTGGATCCAGATGGCGTTCGCGAGCCAGTAGCGCACGTTGACCGTCGTCGTCAGGAAGGTGAGCGACACGTTGTTCTCGCTCGAGGTCATCGCCCACACGTCGACCAGCACCCCGAACCGAGGGCTGAACATCCAGCCGATGTGGCCGTTCCCGCCGCCGGCCTTGCGGAAGTCGCCGCAGTTGGTGCCGTCGCACGAGATGTTGCCGGCCCACAGCCCACCGCCGCCGAACAGGCCCGCCCGTACCGGGGGCGGCGGCGGCCTCATGATCTCGCTCACCGTCGGGGGCCCGTTCGGCGGTGGCGGCTCGGTCGGCGGAGGTGCCAGCGCGGCGACGACGGGTTGGGCTGCCGCGATTCCGGATCCGACGAGCAGCACGACGGCGACGAGGACGCCTCGAATCGACATGCCTCCAGGACATCACGTCCCGGCGCCGTCGTCCAAGTTCAAGGAGTCGGTCGACGACATCGCGCTTGCGAGGTGCGAAATCCTTCGTATCCTGCGCGAACGGGTTGCAGCGGTGGGCACCCGGCGCTCCGAGCCTATCCCCCGATCGCGCGATGCGCCCCGCTCCCTTGACAGGCTCACCCCACGTACGTCATCTATTGATCCCTCATTCCGAAGTAGCTCAGTGGTAGAGCAGGCGGCTGTTAACCGCCGGGTCGGGGGTTCGATCCCCTCCTTCGGAGCCCATCCACAGCGGTCGCAACGTTTCGTCCCAGCCTTAGCGCGCGAGCTTCTCGAGCAGCTCGGCTAGCTTCGTTTGCTCGGGCGTCGTCAGCCGCTCGTCGATCAGGTCGGACATGAAGGTGGTGGCCTTCGGGAAGTGGCGCTCGAAGAAGGCTTGTCCTTTCGCCGTGAGGCGCGCGAGCACCTCGCGGTCGGATGCCTCCGCGCGCTCGCGCACGACGAGTCCTTTCGCGTTGAGAGCCTGCGCGAGGCGCGTCACGTTCGCTGGAGAGACGACGAGCTTCGCCGCGAGATCGCTCATGCGCATCCCGGTCTGGTTGCCGAGCTCGACGATCATGTCGAACTCGGTGAGGCTGAGGCCCGTCTCCGTCTCCGTGAACGCGCGCGTCAGCTGCGTGATCCGTGCGTTGGCACGGAGCAGCTCGCGGAACACTCGAACCTGCGGCCAGGTACGGACGGGGCCCTTCTTCGATTCGGCCATCTGCTCTTTCAAGAGTTTACGGACGAAAGATACCCGTAGCAATAGTTTCTATATTGACAGTTCAGCAATGAAATGATGTCATCGGACTCGATGATGACGACCGAGCTCACTGCCCTCACCTGGATCACCACCTTCACGGCATTGCTGTGGATGCCCTACGTGCTCAACCGCCTCGCGGTCGGAAAGGGGGTGGTCTTCGAGGTCGGATATCCCGACGAGCCGACGAAGCTGTCACCGTGGGCGGACCGGCTCAAGCGGGCGCACTACAACGCCGTCGAGAACCTGGTCGTGTTCGCCCCGCTCGTGCTGATCGCGCACGCGACGGGCGCTCGGTCCGACCTGACGAGCCTGGCCGCAACGAGCTACCTCTGGGCTCGAGTGGCACACGCGCTCGCATTCACGTTCGCGATTCCGTGGGTGCGAACGGTCGCGTTCGTGGTCGGCTGGGCGTGCCAGCTCGTGTTCGCACACGCGGTCCTGTTCGGAGGTGCGTCGTGATCGCCGATCTCCTGGCGAAGGAAGTCGTTCCGTTCGAGGTGCTGCACGAGCGGTACGCATCCGTGATGGCGCTGGTGAAGACGATGATCGGCGTCGAGCCCAACTGCGATCAGTATCTCGAGATCTGGCCGACAGCGTTTCGCACGTACAACGTGCTGGTCCCGAATCTGCTCAACATGCCGTTCCTGATCTGGGGACTGGGGGCGCCGCGCGCGGCCGTGGGCCTCGGCATGTATGTCTCGAGCCGCGCGGCGGGATGCCCGTACTGCTCCGCGCACGCATGCTCGTTCGCGTTGCGGCGCGGTGCGAGCTCCGACCACGTGACGGCAGCACTCGAGGACGAGACGCGGCTCGACCCGCGGATGCGCGCCGTGGTCCGAGTCGCGCGGGGGCTCGGCCGTGCGGAGGCCAGGCTCGAGGACGGCGATGCTGCGGAGCTCGTGCGCCAGCTCGGTGCCGGGCCCGCCGAGTGGATCGTGCTCGCGATCGCGCTCATGGGCTGGCTCAACAAGGCCATGAACGGGCTGGGCATCCCGCTCGAACCAGCCACGGCGGCCGAGGTGAACGCGCTGATCTCACCCTCCGGCTGGAGTCCCGGCAAGCACATGAAGGAGGCGCCCGGCTCGGCCCACGCGCCTCGGGCCGATTCGCTGTGGACCAAGATGTCGATCGTTCGCCACGCACCGTCGGCCATCTCGCTCGACAAGCAGTGGACGGCCGGCGTTCCAACCAAGCCCGCGGCGATCGCCGCGTATCTTCGCGAGCACACCGGCCACGACTTCCCGGTCCTGACGCGGCTGCGCCACCTTCGCGCGATCCGCGCCATCGCCACCGCCATTCGCGACAACTTCAGCGATGCCAACAGCGTGATCGGGCGACCGCACAAGCTCGCGGCCGGCCTCGTCTATGCCGAGGCCGTCGGCGCCCACGGGGTGGCAACCGATCTCCGCGCCCTCGGCGCTACCCCCATCGAGGGCTCGCCGATCGCGGCCCTCGCGCGCGGCCTCGCGTCCAGTCCAACCGCGATCGACGACACCGTGACGGAGTCGTGCCGGGCGATTCCAGCCACCGGCATCGTCGAGGTCGTGACGTTCGTCGCGCTGCTACAGCTGCTCCATCGCCTTCATGGTTTCTACCCGAGTACGTGACGCCGCGAACCCGGCGACGAGTCCCGAGGCCACGACGAGTTGCAGCTCATGAGGGAGCTTGGCCAACGTCCTCAACTGCCGCGCGGTCACCAATCGTGCCGGCGGCCGGCATCTCCGCGCTCGACGTCATTCAGGGCGCATCTGCTCGCCGTTGCGTATCGCACTCCATTGCGACCAGAGCTCCACGCAACGGTGACCAGCCGCTCTGGTGGAACGCACCGAGGAGAACTGCGTTCCATCTGACCAGCGGCTATTCGGTGCAGTCAGATGACTTCGGGACGAGGACCTTGCACCCGCGATGAATCAACTGATGTCCCTTCGCCGCATCCTGTTCCACACCCTCTCCCTTGAGGTAGAGCTGACCGAGGTTCGTGCAGCCGAGAGCGAGCTCGGCGTCGCATGCGGCTCGATAGAGTGACGCGGCTCGGGTCACATCCTTCGCGACGACCGTCCCTCGCTGATACATCGCGCCAAGGTTGACGCATCCGACGTGATCGCCTCCGTCACAAGCAACCTGGTAGAGGGCAACTGCCTTGTTGATGTCCTTGGTGACGTCGGCGTAAGCAATCGCGAGCGCCCTGCAAGCCTCTGGCGAACCACCCTTGCACCCTCGCTCGTAGAGCCGCACCCCCAAGGCTTCATCCTTCGGACTCCCAGCCCGTCCTCATGCATCCCTCCGAGGTCGTAACATCCGCGAGGTTCGTCAGCCTCGCAGGCTGCCTTGTAGAGCTTCGCTGCTCGGCTCGCATCCACAGGCACGCCCATCCCTTCGCGATAGAACATGGCCAGGTTCAGGCAGCCGACTTGATCTCCGGCCTGGCAGCCGCGCTGAGTGAGCGCGACAGCCTTCGCTTGATCCTTCGGAACACCAGCGCCCTCGCTGTACTGGATTCCAAGCTCGACGCAACGCTTCGCATGGTTGTCGTCGCAGTCTTCGGCCACGTTGCTCGATGTGGGAGGGGACGACACGGAGCCGGCAGGACGCTCTTGCGTGCCGCACGCCATGACGAGCCACACGAACAGAACACGGATGTTTGAAGGGTAGGTCACGACTCGACCTCGGCGTTCGGCCACAGCTTCCTCGCCCGTGCGGTGATGGCCTTCGATGTGCCTCGCACGTCGACGTGCTCGAGCGGCAAGGCGGCGAGCGCATCCGGGAGCTTCGCGATCGGCGTGCCCTGGAAAGACAGCTTCGCGAGCTTCTTCAGGTGGGTGAGCTCCGCTGGAAGCTGACGAAACCCGCTCCCCCAGAGCTCGAGTGTCTCGAGCGACGCGCACTTGCAGATCTCGAGCGGGAAGGTCTTGAGCCTCTTGCCCGAGAGCTCGAGGGTCTTCAGCTTCTTCAGCTTCGTGACCTTGCTGTCGAACCGCGCCAGCGTGAGCGCGCTGATCCGCAGCGTCTCGAGGTTCGACAGCTCGAACACGACCTCCGGAACCTCGACGAAGTCGACGTGCGAGAGCGTCAGATGCTTGAGGAATGGCGCGAGCTCCGCGAGCCGGTCCGGCAGGTCGGTGATCGGCGCCGCCACCACGACGAGCGCATCGAACGCGACCTTCTTCCGCAGCTTCGGGATCTCGTCGAACAGCGCGTCGGGAATCGCCTCGAACAACACTTGCTCGTCGATCGAGTTTTCGACCTCGCGCTGAGTGAGGCACAGCTCCTTCGTCTTCTTGCGGAGGAGTTGCGGCGCGTAGTTGCGCACGAACGCGGGATCCAGCTCGAAGGCCACGCCATGTGCGCGTACGCCTTGTTCGACAAGCGCCGTCGCGAGCTCGCCGAGATCCGCGCGCTTCAGCCTGCGCAGGGCCGTCTCGACCGAGCTCGCCGGATGGTTCGCGAGTCCTGCCTTGAGGGTCAGCACCTTCTTGATCGCGGCCGCGTCTTTCACCTCGGCCGTGACGCGCTTCAGCGCCGCCGTTGCTGCCGCACCGGAGCCGCCGTAAGCGATCGCGATCTGCCTGCGCTCTTCTTCGGGAGTCATCGGCCACGCACTATGAACCGACCCGCCCCTCGACGTCGAACGGCGCGCAACCTGAACCGGGACTCGACGGTCTTGCTACAGGCGCCGCCGGGGAGCCCCCATTCGCAATACCCTCACCAAGATGAGGGAATGGGCACTTCTGGTCGGCACCTCGGCGAGGTAGTCGCGAAACGCTCGCATGCGCACGCGTGAGGATCCAGCCCGGGGCCATCGTGACAGGGCTGCTCGCGCTCCACGCCGCTGGGGAGCCAACAACGAATGTGCGACCATCCGTGGTCGCAGCGTTCAGGAGGAACCCGATGGGTTGGGCAGATGGACACATCGCGCGTCTCGCGCTCGGTGAGACCGTGCAGTTTCGGCCGCGCGGCAACAGCATGACGGGCAAGGTCGACAACGGGCAGCTCTGCACCGTCGAGCCGCTCGGCGAGCACGCACTCGACGTCGGTGACATCGTGCTGTGCCGCGTGAAGGGGAACCAGTACCTGCACCTCGTGAAAGCGATCCAGGGCGAACGCTTTCAGATCGGCAACAACCGCGGCGGCATCAACGGCTGGGTCACCCGCCGCCAGATCTTCGGCCGGCTCATCGCGGTCGCCAGCTGAGCGGAGGACGCGAGTCGGTCGCGAAGTCGCCTTGTGTAACTCGCTCCTGGCTCTTAGCCTCGCTGGATGCTCGATCCGGATCAGAAGCGCACGCTGGTCGCACTCGCATGCAAGGTCGCGTGGGCGGACGGCGTGATCGTCGAGAACGAACGCGTCGAGATCAAGGCGCTCCTCGACCGGCTCGGAGGTGCGCCGGTCACCGATGCCGAGCTCGATGCATGGCTGACGACCGGCGCGCCCGAGGTCGAGCTTGCCTCGTTGCCCGAACCGATTCGCGAGATGTTCGTCTACGACGCGATGAAGCTCGCCCAGGCGGACGGGAACCTCACCACCCGCGAGGTCGACCTGATCCAGTCGCTGATGGACCGTGTCGCCGAGCTCCGCCACGGTGTGACGCTCGGCAAGATCGCGCGGCCGAAGCGCTGAGACGAGGGCGGGGTTCGGCCCGAGCGCCGCGGCGACGCTCGTGATCGGTGTGGCGTAGAATCGGGTCGATGCTCCTCCGTCTCGCCCTCGCGCCGCTCATCGCGCTGTTGCCGCTTGTCGCCGAGGCGGGCCCACGTCAACAGGAGATGCTGTACGCCCCGACGAAGCACTCGATCACGGTTTCGGGTGCGCGGGTCACCGTCTCGCTCGATCACCAGATCGCCAACCCCGGCGACACCCTCCAGCTGCACCTCGACACGGACCGCAAGGTCGAGATCGGGATCGTCGTGATGGGTTCGACGGGCAAGGAGGGTGGAGACATCCCGTACCCGCCGCTCCGCGTCCTGCACAAGATCGTCACCGTGTCGGGTCCCGCGGACGTCCCGATCAAGCTGCGCGGCGCGACGTCGTTCGGCGCGTTCGCCCAGTACCACCTGATCGTGTTGTCGGCCAAGGAGGCATCCGCCCTCGAGGACCTGCGCAGCCACGCGACCCCGCCGACCCACCCGAAGGTGGGAACCCCGTCGATGTCCGGGCGCGGACAGCGACTGTTCGACGTGATGTCGAAGCTCGACCCAAAGGCGACGGCACAGCTCTGGGCCGTCGCACGCACACCGACCAAGGCGATCACGATCGCCGCGCCCGAGACGGCGAAACGCGGGCAGGCGTTCGACGTGCGCGTCTCGTTCGCGAACCCGAGCGGCAGGAGTGATCGCGTCGCGATCGTGCTCCAGTCCCCGATCTCGCTCGCGGGCGACGACTCTCACAGGGTCCCTCACGACGCGATCGCCATCGAGCCGAAGGCGGTCGAGCGCAAGATCGAGCCGCACAAACCCCTGGAGATCACGTTCCACGTGACCTCCAAGAAATCGGGACCGCTCGCGTTGACCGCGAGCTGTACGGGTTGCGGCGACGACGCCGGTGAAGTGTTCGAGGCCGTCGAGATCATCGAGTAGTCCCCGAGGATCATCACTCGGAGTATCTACTTCGATGCGATCAGCTCACAGCTGTGGGCAAGGCGCGCGCAATCGCGGTCACATGGCGCAGGTCGGAGCCACAGCAGCCCCCGAAAACGTTCAGCCAGGGCATGCGATCGGCGAGCTGCCGATACTGGCTTGCAAGCTCCTGGGGGTCGCCCGCATCGAGCGTAGGCGACTCGTTGAGCTCGGCGTGGCTCTTGCGGGACGCGTTCGCACGCACGCCACGAATGCGGCGCGCCCAGGGCGCATCCTGTAGCACGCCGGTGAAGTGATCCGGATGAGCGCAGTTGATCATGTAGTACGAGGGAAAGCTGTCGGTCGTTTCGTCCACCTGGGCGATCGCGTCGGCAAGGCTCTGGCCCGTCGGCAACGCTCCGTTGGTTTCGACGGTGAACGAGATCATGATCGGCATGCCGACCGAACGTGCAGCGCGGGCCAGGCCGGCTGCTTCGCCCGCCTGGTTGAACGTCATCGCACTGATCATGTCGGCCTCGGTTGCGGCAAGCCAGCCTAGCTGTTCCGAGTAGTAATCCTCGGCGGCCTCCATCGAGATGTTGCCGTCGGGACGATACGCGTCGCCACATGGCCCGACGATCGCGCTCAGCACGATCGGCTTCGCATTCGCTGAATAGCGCGCTCGCAGGTCCGCGATGAAGCGAATGCTCTCCTCGTTCGCCGCACGCAGCTCGGCGGTATCGGCTCCAAGGCTCTTGGCCCAGTGAGCGTGTGCCTTCCAGGTGGCGCTATCGAGGATGAACCCGGTCTGGCGATCGTTGGCAAGGTCGAGAAACCCCTCGTAGTAACGAGTCAGGGCAGCGCGGCCCTCCGGCGTCGGCAAGAGCGTGTGCGCCGCGAACTCACGGATCTCGATCCCGTGATTGAAGATGAGGTCGGTCTCCACGCCAGCGTCGGTGAGGAAGCGTTCGCCCGACAACTGCGGTAGGGCACTCCGGAACTTGGCCATCAGTGATCCTTCATCGTCGGAGCTTGATTGCTCTTCTGCACGATACACGGATTGTGGATCCGGCAGAGCGGGAGCTCTGGTCAGGAGGAGGCTTCGGATCGCCAATCAAGGCGACGTCCTCGCGCCGATCGAACATGGAAACGACAACCTGAGGATCGGCCTCTGGCGCGGCGCGAACGCGTAGCGCTCGACGCTCGGAGCTCACCGTGTTGGTCGAGGGAGGCCTCTTGCCTTCGCCGGTAGACGCTTCGCTGTCGGTAGCGCGAACAGGGCCGGAAAATCGTCGTCGTTGTAGACGAGGATCTTGGGGAGGTCTCCCCTCTGGACCAGGAACTGTTCACGCACGGTCGCGCTCCTCTTCACGCCGAGTGGCTGCCCTCCCCGCGCGCACGTCCCTTCCACCACGTGCTTCTTGTCCTCGCCGATCACGAGGTCGAAGTTAGCGAGCGGACCCGCGGTGGGATGGTTGGCGGGATTCGAGAGCTCGAGCACCACCGTGACGAGATCGTACGTTCCTCTCGGCATCGCGACGCCGCCGCACACCCATCGGTCGTCGACCACGACGGCTTCGACCACGACACGTCGAACGGTGATCGATGGTCCGTCGTGCGGAGTGTACGTCGCCCCTGGAGGGCGCCCTTCGCCACCTCGATAGCCCTCGGGTTCGGCCCGGACTTCCGTGGCGGTCAGGAGACACGCGAGAGCGAGGCCCAGCTCCGCGGCGCGAAACGACGACGACCGCAACGTCATGTCATGCCCCGCGACATCGATGCAAAAACGCGGACTCGAGGCTGTCTATTCCTCCTGTCCGTGGACGCCTCTACGCAGGCGACCGGTCGATAGACTACAGACCCCGCAGATTCTGGAGCTGCTGGCGAGCCGCGACGGCTTGCTTCGTGCCGCCGTACTTCTCGACAACCTCTTTGTACACGTCGCGTGCGTCGGCGAACCTCTTCGAGAAGTGATGGTCCTCGGCGATGCGCATCAGCTTCTTTGCCGCGTCGATCTCTTCGGGCGTCGCGTCGCCAGCGGGCAGGCCGCGATACGGATCGGTCGGTCCTTGCTTCGGCGCCTTTGGTTGGGGCGCGAGCTTCTCGAGCGCGGCATTCACCTCGCGTTCGAGCTCCAGGTCATCGAACTGCACCTTGGCCTGGAGCACCTCGGCCAGGCCCATGATCGTCGCGCGGAGCTGAATGATCTCCTTCGCCTGACGATCGGCGGTGGCCTGCAAGTCCGTCATCTTGCTCTCGACCGACTCGAGGGCATCCGCGTTCGCGTTGATCGTGTTGCGTTCGGCCCAGTCGCCACCGAGCCACTGAGAAAAGAACCCCAGCTTCTGCGCCATCCGATCAAGCTATCAAATCTACGGAGTCTCGGCGTCCGACGGCGTGTTCCAGGCCGATCGCACGCCCCTACAATCGGCAGGACAAACGCGCAGCGAGCCGTGGCGCGTGTGAATGGCGCCCGGTGGTTGATCGGCGCGCTTCAGGGGAACGACGGCGAGCGGCGCAGCTCGAGCCACGACGTCGCCTGACCGAGCTCGTGAATCAGCGCGACGTCGCTCCACAGGTCGCCGTCGACATCGGCGAGCGTCAACGTCTGCGCTTCCGTCGTGTTCAGCACCACCTTCGAGACGGGCGTGTCCGCCGTGTCCAGGCCGACGATGCGCCGCACCTGCAAGCCGTTCTCGGTGAGAAACACCGGCTCGTAGAGTCCATCGCCATCGACGTCACCGACGGCGATCGCGCGCGCCTTGTCGGGAAGCTGCACGAGCGTCTGCGTCTTGCTGCTGTACACGAAGATCTCCGGTGACGCGCCGACGATGTCGTCGCGGCCGTCGCCGTCGACGTCCGCGACGTACGGGCGTTGCGGGTTCTCGCCGTGGCCGAGCGTCCGTTCGGTGAACTGGTCGGGCGAGGTCTGAACCGCGAGCCCGAGCTCGCCGCTCTTCGTCGTGAAGAAGATGTCCGGCAAGGCCGATCCGCCGAGGTCGGCGATCGTGAGGTAGCGATACGGCTTGCCGGTGAGCAGCGTCGTCTCGTCGGAGGCCGCGACGGCGTCGTACATGTACGCCGGGACAACGCCGCGCCGCACGATGCCGTCGCCGGACGTGATGTAGTCACGCGTGCCGTTGCCGTCGAAGTCGAACCGGACGACGTCGTCGAGGGTGTGCTCGAACCGCGTCTGCGGGAAGCCGGCTCCGAACTGCACCAGCGTACGGCGGTCGTCGTGGATCGCCATCCCCCATCCGTCTTGCACCCGCAGCAGCTCCACCGCGAACGGGAAGTCACAGCAGCCGGTGAGGCCGAACAGGCTCCGCTCCCAGCTCGCTCCTTCGCCCCACGTGCCGCCGCATCCCCAGGTGACGAACAGCTCCTCCCAGTTCAACGAGATGAGCTCGCCGGCGACGGCACCGGTGAGGCACTCGCGCGCAAACCGCTCGCCGGTGGGTTCGGGCTCGAGCTCGGCCTCGGGCGGATCCTGGCTGCACCCCGAGAGCAGGACGGCGGCGCACGCGAACCGAAGCATCGTTCGACGATACGCCGATTGTCGCCGGTGACGCGGCCCGAGCGTGACGACGACCGCCGCGTGTCATTTGCGTCACATCCCCCGCGTCGGCTGCAACGACGTGGGGAGGGATGTCGTCATGGCCGACACGACCGCTTCGATCGCCTTGGTGGTTGATCGGCTCGGTCCCGGTGTACGGTCAGAAGCGATGATGCCGCCAGGGAGGGATCGGCGACTACGACGTCGAGCGCGCGCTCGGCGAGGGCGGCATGGCCGAGGTCTACGTCGTGCGGCACACGGTCCTCGGCACGCGCCACGCCGCCAAGGTCCTGGACCCCGACCTGCGCGAGGACTCGGAGGTGCGGCGGCGGTTCCTCGACGAGGCGCGCATCCAGGCCAGCCACCTCAGCCACCCGAACATCGTCAAGGTCGTCAACATCGTGTCGACGCCCGAGCACGCGGCGCTCGTGATGGATCTCGTCGACGGGCCGAGCCTCGAGGTCGAGGCGGCGCGGCTGTCGGGGTCGCCGGACGAGATCCGCCGCATCATGTTCGGCATCCTCGATGCGGTGGGGCACGCCCACGATGCCGGCATCATCCACCGCGACCTCAAGCCGGCGAACGTGCTGCTCGACGGCAAGGCGCGCACGCCCAAGGTGACGGACTTCGGGATCGCCAAGGTCCGCGACGCCAACCGCACCGCGAAGAATCACTCGACGCACACCAGCTCGCGGATGGGCACGCTGAGCTACATGAGCCCGGAGCAGCTGCTGCGGGCCAAGGACGTCACGCCGCGTTCCGACATCTTCTCGCTCGGGGTCCTCCTGTACGAGCTCGCGACGGGCGTGCTGCCGTTCGACGTCGAAGGCGGACACTCGATGGTGGACCTCGTGCTCAAGGGCCGCTATCCCGCGCCCGAGCTCCACAACCCGCGGATCGATCCCACGATCGCGGCCGTGATCCGACGGTCGATCGACGCCGACCCGATGCTGCGCTTCGCGACGTGCGACGAGATGGCGCTCGCGCTCGGGCGTGTGACGGGGCGTCCTGCCGATCTCGAGGAGACCCTGCGGCTCGAGGTGCTGTCGGCCCTGTGGCTCGAGGCGGCACGGTGGAAGCGCCAGCTCGAGAGCCTCGGTCACACGCCGTACGTCGAGGCCGACCTCGTCAACACCGCGCGCAGCGCCGCGCTGCACTGGCTCGACGCACGCCAGCGCACGCCGCTCCTGCCGTCGACCTCGGCGGTTCTCGACGTCGCGGCACACGTGTTCGCGCCGGCCCTGCT
>JADMIO011121750.1_pt1 | contig 13720 bp, 11 predicted proteins | sample 8958161 | NCBI WGS metagenome assembly JADMIO01 (sample SAMN16585339, study PRJNA669376) | soil metagenome | isolation source: Crop rotation soil | place: USA: Cullars Rotation, Alabama | collected 2011 | reverse complement strand
CCGCGACTTCAAGTCACGTGAATTCCAAGCTTCGGATCCCACTGTGCTGGAAAGCCGCAACGACGTGTTCGGCTTCCGGGAACACGTGTCCGATCGCCACGGCGAAATGGGTGGAGTCGGCGCGGATCCCCTCGTACTCCTCGGCGGTCAAGTGGATCCGCTCGAAGCAGTGCGGGTCCGCGCACTCGCAGTAGCGCATGATCGCCTCGTCCGCCGGCATGGCCTGGATCTCCGGCCATGCCGCGATCTGTTCGTTGACCGTCCTGAACATTGCCTGTTCCTCGGCGATGTGCACGGTGCGTCGCGACGCCATACACGCTGCCCTACCACTCCGCGCCGCGGCGGACGGCACCCGGGTCATCCCGATGGCCGTAGTGCAAGTCGGGCGGAAGCCGACGCCCCGGCTGCGCGGTCGCCCAAGCGGTGCCAGTGGTCGACCGCGCTGCACAGAGCGGGGTCGTGCATCGTTCTCGATGCAATACACCCGGGCTGTTTGGCTCTACGCCGCCAGTTCAACGGGGTCAGTGAAGCCAGAGTGGAAGTCGACCGGGCCAGGCAGGCGTCGAGGAGGTCCGCGGCCTGCGCCTCGGGGTCCGGCATGAGATGGCCATACAAGTCCAGGGTGATGCCAATCGTGGCGTGGCCCATGAATGCGCTGAGCGCCTTGGCGTTCACGCCCGCGCCGATCCTTGAGGCATACGAAGCTCTCGCGGTCGTGCAGCGTGAGGCGCGGTAGGCGGAGCGCGGCCCACGTGTTCACTGCCTGCTCGGCCCACGTGCGTACCTGCCGGTCGCCGCCGCACACCCGCCCGTGCTCACACCGCCCTCGACCCGCTCTCTAGTGCACTCCGCGCCGAATGTCTGCTTGGAGTCGGCCGCGTTCAACACGACCATCGGGAACGACGTTCGGCATCAGCGGCGGGGTGAACGACTGAAAAATCCTCGCGTTCCCGGCGACACATTGTCTGCGCAACGTTTCGTGAGCGCGGTGACGCAGGCCGTTCAGGACAGCACGTCGGGCTGCTGATGAGATTTCAGAGTCCGACAACCCCCGGCGGTGCCGAAGGAGGCCCTCCGCTGCTCCTGTCCTCTCGGGTAGGCCGCTCGTCGTCGGGATCGAAATGCATCGGCTTCGCCCCGGCGAGCTTGCTTTCGACGGGAGTCGCCTCCTCCGGCGAGGAGTCGTGCTTCTTCTCGCGCCTGCGCTCCGCCCAGTCCTTCAGTGTGTGCTTGTGCTCTGCCATCGGCGTACCTCCGTGGGCCGGACGCGCCGACGCTACGCCTTCCGGCGTTGGCGAGGCAACGCCGAGCGCGTGATCGCTGACCGGTACCGCCCACAGGTGCTTGTCCGTGCACCGTTTTCCGCGGCGCTGTGGCGGGGTGAACGGGCCTGCGCCCTTGGCAAAGAGGCGTGGACCTTAGCCGCGGTGCAGTTGGGTCCACTCCTTGCGATCGAGCGGAAGCCGGCGCGTGAGGGCGTCGTCCTCGACGACGTCCGACCAATCCGTGCCCTCACTGGGCTGGTACGCGATCGCCTCGCCGGCTTGCAGGGCTTCAAGTGCCCACGACGGCATGACGAGCTGCAGGCGCACGCCGTCGCGATCGACGACGTCGAGCGTGACTTCGCCGTCCACGTCCGGCTTGCTCGGCACGCTCGTTGCGAGCGCGAGTTGGGCCCAGACCCGGGTTCCGCCGGCGGTGCGTTCGACGCCCCAGTCTTCACTGAGGGTCTCGACGATGTTGAGTCCGAAGCCGCCGCACCGTTCGACGTCCGGAGCATGTAAGGCGATGGTGGCGCCGCGGCCGGGATCCTCGACTTCCAGGCGCAGCACGGTGCTCGACAGCCGAACGCGGATCAGGAGGGCGGCATCGGGCGGCGCGCCGGAATGGAGCACGCTGTTGGTGATCAACTCGGACGCAGTCAGCTGCGCGTCCTCGAGGACCGAGGCGGGCACCCGATCGCGCAGCGTGCTGACGAGGACGCCGCGGGCGGCTTCGGGCGCGTGCACGTCGACCCCGAGGCGCAGCTCGACCAGCGCGGCCGGCTGAGAACAGGGGTCCGAGCCCCAGCCTCGCTGAGCGTCCCGCAGCCCGTCGATTTGGCGGCGCAAGTCGATGTTGTCGGCTTCAAGCGCGGTCGCCCCGGTGCGCAAGCTCGTCACCGCCGCGGTGAGCGTGTCGATGACCCGGGCTTGGCGACGGTACGCCGCCTGCCACTCGATGAGCTCCGCATCCGGAGCGGTGCGGTCGGCCGCGAACGGTGGGTTCCCGTTCGTCGCGGCCTCCTCGTGTGCCTCCATAGGGCGCATCTCCTCGGAACCCTCCGCGAACGGGTCACGGACGCAGAAGTTTCCAGCAAAGGGCGGAGAATCAGCTCAGCGCTTCACGATCCGGTACCAAAGCCCGGTCACGCAGCGTCAGAAGCGAAGCTCCCGTCACGACACGGTAACGGCGCTCCAGCGAAGCCGCGACTACACCTGCCGGTTTGCGGACATCCGTCCCCCAGCCCCGGGACGATCCCGACGCTCGCCAGTGGAAGTCCGGTCGAAGTCGGCGCCCTCTCCCATGCGGTCCTGAGCGGAGCCGGGGCGGTTACATTCGGCTCTGGGCGGCTGACAACGGCTGTGGGCCGTTGAGGGCTCTAGATGTAGTACATGCTCGCGCCGGCCTCGCGATTCTCCCGCTCGACCACGCCGGTGATGCTGATGTTGGCGAGCACCGCGCGCGCGCCCGCCGCGGCGTCGGAGAAGACGCCCTCCGCGCCGGCACCCAGCGGGCCGTCGAGGAGCTCGACGACCTCGAGCACGGTGATGTCGGCCGGTGGGCGCGCGAACGCGTAGCCGCCCTTCACCCCGCGCTGCGAGCGGAGCAGCCCTGCCCGGCGCAGGACGGCGAAGAGCTGCTCGAGGAACTGCACCGGGATGTCCCGCCTGCGCGCCAGCTCACCGATGGGGACCGGATCGTCGCCGCCCATCCGGGCCAGCTCGGCGAGTGCTCGCACGGCGTACGGCGACTTGGTGGTGATGGACAGCATGGCCTCCGGCTGATGCTAGGGGACGGGCGGACGGCCGCCGCGCCGTCCGACCGCCGTGCCGTGCCAGCACCCGCGGCGCGGGAGCCCGTCGAGCCGTTCGTTCGAGCGCCGGCGCACCCGGGCGGCCGCCGCGCCGTGCCAGCACCCGCGGCACGCGCGCCCGTCGAGCCGTTCGTTCGAGGCGCACCCGGGCGGCCGCCGCGCCGCAGGCGCCCGAGCCCGCGGTTCGCTCGAGCGGCCGGGGGCGCGCGGGCGGCCGCCCGCTCGAACGGGCGCGCGGGACTAGGCGTCCGGGTCCACGGAGCGGGCGCGCTCCAGCTGCTCGTCGGCGGCCGTCCGCTTCTCCTCCGCCGCGGCGAAGCGCTTCTTCGCCTCCGCCTCGGCCTCTTCGGCGCGCCGTCGCGCCGCCTCGGCGGTCTCCCGCTCGGACTCGGCGAACGACTGGTGCGCGCGAGCCTCCTCGAGCTCCTGCTCGGCGGCTTCGGCCTGCCGCTTGCCCTCGGCGCCGCGGGCGCGGGCCTCCACGCGCGCGGCCTGCCTGCGCTGCTCGCCGCGGCGGCGTCCGGTGACGACGAGCAGCCCGGCGATGAGGAGGACGACGACGATCAGGACGATCAGCAGCGCGGTGCTCATGCTCGCCTGCTACCCGCGTGTCTGTTTCCCGCACACCTCGGGTACCGCACGGGCATGGCGCTTCCCGACGTCGACACCGCGCTCGGCTGGCGCGGCCGGACCGTGGTCGACTCCTCGGGCGAGGAGCTCGGCAAGGTGACCAACCTCTACCTCGAGGGCGACTCCCAGCGGCCCGCGTGGGCGGGCGTGAAGCGCGGCCTGCTGCGCGGCGGGGAGACCGTCGTCCCACTCGATGGCGCCGAGGAGGCCGACGGCGGCGTCCGCATCCCCTACGAGCGGGCGCTCGTCGAGGACGCCCCCGACGTGGACCCCGACATCGAGCTCAGCGAGGACGAGGAGCGGGCGCTGCGCGACCACTACGGGCGCCCCGGCGTCGCGCCGGCGTCGGGCGAGGAGACGGACACGGCGATGACGCGCTCCGAGGAGGAGGTCTCCTTCGGCACCCGAGTCACCCGTCACGCCGAGCGCGTGCGGCTGCGCAAGGTCGTCGTCCACGACGAGGTCAAGAAGACCGTGCCGGTGCGCAAGGAGGTCATCCGGCTCGAGACGGATCCGCCGCCCGAAGGGGCCGTCGAGTCGGTGGAGGACGCCGATCCGCGCGCGGAGCGCAGCGGCATGGCCGCGGACGCCGGTGAAGACCCGCGGGCGGGACGCAGTGGGTCGGCCGCGGACACCGGCGAAGACGCGCGGGCGGAGCGCAGCGGCATGGCCGCGGACACCGGCGAAGACCCGCGGGCGGGACGCAGTGGGTCGGCCGCGGACACCGGCGACGACGCGCGCGCGGGGCGCAGCGACATGGCCGCGGACACCGGCGAAGACGCGCGGGCGGAACGCGGCGACATGGCCGCGGACACCGGCGACGACGCGCGCGCGGGGCGCAGCGGCTCGGCCGCCGACGTTCACAGCGGGTCACGGGCCGCGGGGCGCACCACGACCGACGCCGACGGCGATCCGCGGACGTGAGCACCGCGGGCGCCCGCGCGCCGGCGCCCGACGACTGACCGGCCGCTTCCTTCCCCCGCTCGCCCTGATGGCGTTGATCTTCGCGCTGTCGGCGCAGCCCAGCCTCAACAGCGGGCTCGGCGCGTGGGACCTCGTGCTGCGCAAGCTCGCCCACATGACCGAGTTCGGCCTGCTGTGGGTGCTGTGGATGAGTGCGCTGCAGCGACCGGTCGCGGCCGCCGGGATCGCCCTCGCCTACGCGGCGACGGACGAGCTCCACCAGACGTTCGTGCCGGGGCGCCACGGCACGCCGTGGGACTGGGCGATCGACGCCGCCGGCGTCGGGCTGGCCGTGCTGGCCTGGTGGCGCTACAGCCAGCCGCGCTCGGTGGCGTGAAGCACCGCCTGCGCGCGGTCGACGGCGCCGAGCTTGCCGTAGATGTTGTGCAGGTGCGTCCGGACGGTGCTGGTCGAGAGCGACAGCTCGTGCGCGATCTGCTTGTAGACCATGCCCTGCGCCAGCCGCTTGAGGACCTCGAGCTCGCGTGTGGAGAGCGGGCACGGTTCGACGGACCGGGGGCGGTCGTAGGCCGGATAGGGCAGGTCGTAGAGCACGGAGCGCAGCTCGCCGGGGCCGAAGCCGACGGCGCGCGCGGCGCGGAGCAGCTCCTGCGAGGACACCGGGAGGCCGAGCGAGTAGTGCGCGAGCATGTCCGCGAGGCGCACGAAGGCGGCGTCGCCCTGCGCGTCGTCGGCGTGGTGGCGCTCGATCGCCGACGCGACGGCCTGCGGCAGGTTCCAGCGGCGGGCGAGGACGCCGCCGACGAGGGCGTGGTCGACGCCGAGCTCGCGGCGCTCGTAGTGCAGCCGCTCCTCCGGCGTGCGCGCCGGCCCGTGCACCTGCTTCGGATAGCCCGGGTAGGCGTGCATGAGGACGAGCTTGCCGATGTCGTGCAGGAGCGCGGTGACGAGCAGCCGGTCCCGATGCGGATAGTCGGCGGCGGCGGCGAGCCGGTCGGCCGCCCGCTGGACGGCGACGGCGTGCAGGCGGAAGCGCTCCGGCGCGGCGTCCCAGGTCTTGCCGCGCTCGAAGAACTCGAACGTCTCGGCGCTGGACGCCAGGTTCTGGACGGCCTCGGGCGAGAGGATCTCGACGGCGGTGACGATGCTCTCGACCTGGCCGCGGCGCGGGCTGTCCACCTTGTTGGCCACCCGCAGGACGGCGATGACGAGCGCGACGTCGGATTCGATCGCCTGGACCACGTCGCCGGTGGACGGCCGCTCCTCGGCGATGAGTGCGAGCAGCCGGTTGCGCGACTCGGCGAGCGCGGGGAACAGCTCGAGCGCCTCGAAGGCGGACGTGAGCCGCTTGCCGTGGCCCTCGTTCCGAGGCGGCCCCACGAGCGTGTACGGCTCGCTGGCGCGGGCGGTCGCGGAACGGCGGGCGGCCGCGGCCGCGGCGGACATGGGCGGGCTCATGAGCTCTTCATCGGTCACGGACTGACGATCTGGAGGTTCGCGAAGGGGCAGGTGATTCGCTCCTTTAACGCCTATCGGCAGCGCACGGACCGGACTTGAGACTCCAGAAGTCTTAAGACCTGCCGTGTCTACCAGCGGGCGCCACCCGCGTCGAGGGCGTGTCGTGTCTATCAGGCCACTTGGCGCCCGTCGAGGGCGGCGTCGAGGCGCGCGAGCGATTCGTCGCGCCCCAGCAGAGCGACCGTCTGGAAGATGCCGGGCGAGACCGTGCTCCCGGTCAGCGCGACGCGCAGCGGCTGGAAGAGCTGCTTCGCCTTCATGCCCGAGCGCTCCACGGCCGCGCGCAGCGCCGTCTCCACCGTCTCCGGCGTCCACGGCTCCGGCACGTCGCCGAGGGCGGCGCGCGCCGCCTCGAGCGCCGCCTGCCCCTGTTCCGTGCGCACGAAGCGATCGCGCGCCCCCGGGTCGTCGGCCGGCCCGTCGAAGAACGAGCGCGCGAGGGGCCAGAACTCGTCGAGCGTGGACATCTTGTCCTGGGTGATCGCCGCGGCGCCTTCGAGGCCGGTGCGACCGGTCAGCGATTCGAGCCTAGCGGTCAGATCGGGAACCGTCAGCTCGCGCAGGTACCGGCCATTGATCCACCGCAGCTTCTGCTCGTCGAACACCGCCGGCGACTTCGAGACCCGCTCGAGCGAGAACAGCCGCTGCAGCTCCTCGGTGGTGAAGAACGTCGTCTCGTCGTCGTGGCCCCATCCCAGGAGCGCGAGGTAGTTGCGGACGGCCTCGGGGAGGTAGCCGCGCTCGCGCAGCTCCTGCACGGACGCCGCGCCGTGACGCTTGGAGAGCTTGCGGCCGTCCGGGCCGTGGAGCAGCGGAAGGTGGGCGTAGACCGGCGGCTCGGCGCCGAGCGCGCGCTGGATGAGGACGTGCTTCGGCGTGTTCGAGTAGTGGTCCGCGCCCCGGACGACGTGCGTGATGCGTGCGTCGAGGTCGTCGACGACGACGGCGAGGTGGTAGACCGGCGTGCCGTCGGCGCGCGCGATGACGAGGTCGTCCTGGAGCGCGTTCTCGAACTGCGTCTCGCCGCGCACGACGTCGCGGACCAGCGTGACGCCCTCGTCGGGCACGCGCAGCCGGACCGCGCCGGTGCCCTCGTCCTCGCCGCGGAAGCCACGATGGTCGTGCGCCTCCTTGTAGGCCCGGACCTCGTCGGGACCGGCCGTCGAGCGGTAGGCGTGGCCCTGCTCGAGCAACTGCGCCACCACCTCGGCGTGGCGGTCGGCCCGCTGCGACTGGAACACCGGCGCGCCGTCCCAGTCGATCTCGAGCCACCGGAGCGCGTCGAAGATCTGCTCGACGTTCTCGGGAGTCGAGCGCTCGCGGTCGGTGTCCTCGATCCGCAGGACCATCTCGCCGCCGTGGCCGCGCGCCAGAAGCCAGTTGTAGAGCGCGGTGCGGGCGCCGCCGATGTGCAGGGCGCCGGTCGGCGACGGAGCGAAGCGGACTCGCATGGCAAGGCAAGATGCTAGAACCGCCGCCCGGATGCTGATCGGTGCCCACGTCTCCCCGGCCGGCGGCCCCGCGAAGGCCGTCGAGCGCGGCGTCGCCCTCGGCTGCCGCTCGATCCAGTTCTTCAACCAGAGCCCGCGGGCGTGGCGGCCGCGCGAGTACTCCGAGGAGGAGATCGCGGCCTTCAGGACGGCCATGGCCGAGAGCGACATCGACGCGCTCCTGATTCACGCCGTCTACCTCCTCAACTGCGCCTCGGAGGACACCGAGATCCGGGAGAAGTCGCACCGCGCGCTCACGGTCGCCCTCCAGGCGGGCGCCGCGCTGGGCGCAGCGGGTGTCGTGCTGCATCCCGGCTCGGCCCTGAAGAACGGCGGCGCCGTGGAGCCGGCGCTGGAGCGGGCGGCGGCGGTGATCGTGGAGGCGCTGGCCGAGTCCGAGGACTGCATGCTGCACCTCGAGGACACGGCCGGCGCGGGCGGGACGTTAGGCCGCTCCTTCGAGGAGCTGGCGCGGCTGGTCGAGCTCGCCGGCGGCGACGAGCGGATCGGCATCTGCCTCGACTCCTGCCACCTGCTCGCCTCGGGCTACGACGTCCGCACGGCCGAGTCGCTCGGCGAGGTGCTCGACGAGTTCGACCGCATCCTGGGACTCGACCGCCTGCGCTCGCTCCACGTCAACGACTCCGTGACGCCGCTCGGCTCGAACCGCGACCGGCACGCGAACCTCGGCGACGGCGAGATCGGCCGCGAGGGGTGCGCCGCGTTTCTCTCGGAGCCGCGCTTCGAGGGCCTGGCGTGCGTGCTCGAGGGGCCCGGGGCGGCGGGGAAGGCCGTGCAGGCGAGCGACATGAAGGCCGCCTTTGCGCTGCGCGACGAGGGCCTGGCTGCACGCAAGGGCCGCGGGCGGCGCACGCGCGGCCGCGCCAAGCGGTAGAGGGAAGCGGGCGCTCGCACGACCGCGTGAGCGCCCACCGTTCAGGGCCCGCCTGAGCGCCCGCCGTTCAGGCGACCGCCTGAGCGCCCGCCGCTCAGGGCCCGCCTGAGCGCCCGCCATTCAGGCGGCCGCGGAGGCGACCGGCACGACGGCGGCGCCGAGCACCCGGTCGAGCTCGGCCTTGAGCGCGGCGTTGCGGCCCGCGACGCGGAACTCGGTTCCGAAGCGCAGCCGGCGCAGGCCCGTCCGGGTGTGGACCTCGAGCACCACCTCGGACTCGCCGGGGAAGTCCTCGAAGATCCGCTTGAGCTCGTCGATTACGGTGGCGGGCAGCCGGCCGGCGTCGACGCGCAGGCACAGCGGTCGCGGCGCGCGCGCGGCGGCGAGCGCGACGGCCTGCTCGCGCGCGCGTTCGATCTCCGCCTCCGAAGGGTCGAACCGCTCGATGTCGGCCACCTTCACGCACACCTTGCCGTTCTCGCCCTTGTCGACCGTGCCGCGGACCATGACGATCTGGTCGGGCTGGAGCGCGTCCTCGGCGGCCAGGATCACCTTCTCGAAGACGAGCAGCTCGACCTGCGCGTCAAGGTCGTCGAGCGTCGCGAACATCACCGTCGACCCCGAGCGCGTCTTGATCTTCTTGCAGGCCGCGAGCATGCCGCCGACCTTGACCCAGTCCCCGTCGCGGCGCTCAGGCACGTCCAGGCACGTGGCGTCGCCCTTGACCCGCAGCGCGTCGCGCACGCGCTTGAGCGGGTGCTCCGTGATGAAGAGGCCGATGGACTCCTTCTCCATCGCGAGCATCTCCGGGCGGTCGAACTCCTCCGTCGGGATCGGCGGATGCGACGGCGCGGCGAACGGGGAGGCGCCCCCGTCGTCGCCGAAGCCGCCGAGGTCGAAGATCGAGCCCTGGCCGATCTGCGCGTCCTGCTGGACCTTCTGCCCCGCGGCCTGCGCCGACTCCAGCACGGTCAGCATCCCGCGCCGGGTCGCCCCGGTGGAGCCGAACGCCCCGCACTTGATCAGCGCCTCGATCGACTTCTTGTTCACCGTGCGGCAGTCCACGCGCTCGCAGAAGTCCCACAGCGACGTGAACGGCCCGCCGTCGTCGCGCGCCGCCTTGATCGCCTCGACGGCCGCGTAACCGACCCCCTTCACCGCGTCGAGCCCGAAGCGGATGTTCCCGTTCACGACCACGAACTCGTGGTCCGACGAATTCACGTCGGGCGGGAGGATCTCGATGCCCATGCTCTCCGCCTGGTTGACGAAGAACGGCACCTTGTCCTTCGTGTCCATCACCGACGAGATCAGGGCGGCCATGTACTCGGCCGGGTAGTTGGCCTTGAGCCACGCGGTGCGGTAGGCGATCAGCGCGTAGCAGGCGGCGTGCGACTTGTTGAAGGAGTAGTCGGCGGACTTCTCGTTCGTCGCCCACAGCCACTCGATCACGTCCTCCGCGGTGCCCGACGCGCGGCAGCCCGCGACGAACTCGGGCTTCAGCTTGGCCATCGCCTCGCGGTTCTTCTTGCCGATCGCCTTGCGCAGGTCGTCCGCCTTCGGGCCCGAGAAGCCGGCGAGCGACTTGGCGATCTGCATCGCCTGCTCCTGGTAGAGGATCACGCCCTTCGTCGACTCGGTGATCGGTCGCAGCCGCTCGTCGATGAAGGTGATGGTCTCCGGGTTGCGCTTGCCCCGCGCGTAAGTGGGGATCTGATCCATCGCGCCCGGGCGGTAGAGGGCGACGAGCGCGACGAGGTCCTCGAACTCCGTCGGCTGCACCTTGCGAAGCGCCTCGCGCATGCCCTCGGACTCGAACTGGAACACCCCGACCGCGTCGCCCCGGGCCATCATCTCGTACGTCTTTGCGTCGTCGAGGGGGAGGACGCCCATGTCGGGCCGGGTGCCGGCGGAGCGCTCGACGATGTCCAGCGCATCCTCGATCACGTCGAGGTTGCGCAGGCCGAGGAAGTCCATCTTCAACAGGCCGATCTCCTCGATCGGCTTCATGGAGTACTGCGTGACGGTGCGGTAGATCTTCGACCCGTCCTCCGCCGTGCCCGCGTCCGCGAGCTGCAGGGGGACGATGTCCGTCAGCGGGCGATCGGAGATCACGACGGCGGCGGCGTGGATCGAGGCGTTGCGGACGATGCCCTCGAGCCCCTGCGCCACGTCGACGATCTGCTTGGCCACCGGGTCCTTGGCGACCTCGGCCGCGAGCTCGGCCCCAGGCTGCAGGCAGTCGGCGAAGCTCGGCGGGCGGCCCTGCTGCGGATCGGGGATGAGCTTGGCGAGCCGGTCGCCGATCGCGTACTCGTGGCCGAGAACGCGCGCGGCGTCGCGCGTGGCGGCGCGGGGAAACATCTTGCCGAAGGTGATGATCTGCGCCACGCGGTCGGCGCCGTATTTCTCGGTGACGTAGCGGATCACGCGCTCACGACCGCGCACGGAGAAGTCGATGTCGATGTCCGGCATCGACACGCGCTCCGCGTTGAGGAAGCGCTCGAACAGCAGGTCGTAGCGCAGCGGGTCGACGTCCGTGATCTGCAGGGCGTAGGCGACGATCGAGCCGGCGGCCGAGCCGCGGCCGGGCCCGACCGCGATGCCGTTCGACTTGGCGTACGTGACGAAGTCCCACACGATCAGGAAGTAGGCCGAGTAGCCCATGCGGTCGATGACCGAGAGCTCCATGTCGGCGCGCTCGAGCGCGGCGGCGGGAATGGGATCGCCGTAGCGGTGGCGCAGCCCGGCCTCCACCAGCGACCGCAGGTAGTCCCGCTCCGGCTCGCCGTCCGGCGTGTCGAAGCGCGGGATGAGCTGCCCGCCGAGCTCCAGGTCCACGGTGCAGCGCTCGGCGATCTCGAGCGTCGAGGCGAGCGCCTGCGGGAGGTCCGCGAACGAGGAGGCCATCTCCTCCGAGCTCTTCAGATAGAACTCGTTGGTGTCGAAGGACATCTTCGGCTGCGCGAGCGTCGACTTCGTCTGGACGCACAGCAGCGCCGCGTGGTGGTGGTAGTCCTCGCGGCGGAGGTAGTGGACATCGGCCGTGGCGACGAGGGGACGCCCCATCTCGCGCGCGAAGCGGGCGATCGCCTCGTTGACTTTCTCCTGCTCGGCGACGCCGTTGCGCTGAACCTCGAAGTAGACGTTGTCCGGGCCGAAGGCCTGGACGAGGTCGTCGAGGTGCGCCCGTGCGTCCGCGAGGCGGTTGTCGACGATGCGGCGCGCGGCGCGCGAGGCCAGGCAGCCGGAGAGGGCGATCACGCCCTTGCCGTAGCGCGCCAGCAGCTCCATGTCCACGCCCGGCTTGCCGCGGTGCAGGCCCTCCAGGAAGCCGGCGCTCGACAGCTTCGTGAGGTTGCGGAAGCCCTCGTCGTCCGCGGCGAGCAGCGTGAGGTGATTGCGCTCGATGCCGCCCTCGTGGATGGTGCGGTCGTCCACGAAGTAGGCCTCGAGGCCGAGGATCGGCTTGACGCCGTGCTTCTTGCAGGCCTTGAAGAGCTCCACCGAGCCGTTCATGACGCCGTGGTCCGTCAGCCCGAGGGCGGGCTGGCCGAACTCGGCGGCGCGGGCTGCGAGCTTGTCGATCTTGCACGCCCCGTCGAGGAGCGAGTACTCGGAGTGGACGTGGAGGTGGGAGCAGGCGGGCGTGGTCACTGGGAGGAGGAAGCGTAGGCGCCGGACCGGACGCTTCGGGTGACGTGCCCGCTGCGTGCGCGATTCGGGTGCCGCGAGCGAGCCGCGGGCCGCGAGAGCTCGCGTACGGGCGGGCGATCGGCGCCGGCGGCGACCGGGGCGGCGGCGCTGCCTCAGGCGCCAGGCCGCGCCCGGACGGCGCCGCTGCCTCAGGCGCCAAGGTCCTGCGCGCGGTCCGTCCAGGCCTTGAGGAGCGCGACGGCGTGGCGGTCCCCGCGGACAACGGGGCGATCCCCGGAGCGGAGCGGCTCGGCGCGCAGCAGCGCGTCGAAGGCCGACGGGCTCATCGTCACCGTGGCATCCGGCCCGCCCGGCGGCGCCCACCGCTGCACGAGGACCGGCGCGCCGTCGCGGACGATGACGTGCATCGCCGTGGCAGCCGGGCCGGTGACCCGCTGGGCGACCGTGAACCGGTGGCCGCGCGTCCACGCGGGGTCGATGACGTGGGCGAAGGCGCGGAAGACGAGGTCCGGCGGCGGCGCGGCGCCCGCGCGCATCGCCTCGGGCAAGCTCAGCGTGGCGGTCCGGACGCCGAAGGCGAGCGCCTCCGCCGCGTCGCGCCGGCCCTTCACGCGCACGGACCCGCGCCACCGGCCCAGTCGCTTGTCCGCGCCCGCCGCGAGCTCGGCGAGCGTGACCGCGTCCGCGGCGATGTGGCAGGTCGCGAGCGTGCGCGGGCGCGGCTGCGCGATACGCAGCAGCGACCAGGTCTCGGGCCTCAGCGTGACCGCGTACGTGCCCGTGCCGCGGATCGTGAGATCGAAGTCGAGCGGCGTGTCCACGATCGCGCGAAGCGCAGGCAGCATCGCCAGCAGCAGCCGCGCGGCGGCGGCGGGGTCCTCGCGCGCCATCCCGACCAGCGCTCTGCGGAGCACCGGGCCGCCGTGACGCGGCCCCGGCGCCGCTGCGACACTCGGCACGGGAAGCGAGCGGGCCGGGAGACGCGGCTGGGAAGCGTCGCGGCCGGTGACGCGGCCCGGCGATGCGTCCGTGCCCGTGTCGGCGGCGAGCGCGGCGTTGCCGGTGACGCCGCCGAGCGTTGCGTCCGCCCTCGTGTCCGCTACGTTGCCGGCGGCGCCGCGGAGCGATGCGTCCGCGCCCGTGTCGGCGGCGACGGCGGCGCCGTCGGACGGCGCAGCGATCGCCGGATCCGCAGCGCGGCCCGCGGCCGGTGTCGCGGCGTCGTCGGGCCCGGCCTCGGCGACCGTCGCCTCGGGCGGAGGCGACGCCAGCCGCGCACGCAGCGCGGCCGCCGCGGCGTCGAGGTCGGCGGGAAGACGGCTGGGCTGCTCGGGCGCGTGACGGGTGGCGCCGGCGAGTTCCGCCGCGCGCGCGCGCAGGCGCTCGGTGGACGCCGTCCGCTCGATTTCGGCGATGCGCGCCTGCAGGCCGTCGGCCCCGTCCTCGCCGGCCGTGTCGCCCGCAGGCGCGGCATGCGCGGCGGCGCCGGCGGACGCGGCATGAGCGGCGGTGTCGCCGGCGGGCACGGCATGA
>JADMIO010960134.1_pt1 | contig 13720 bp, 23 predicted proteins | sample 8958161 | NCBI WGS metagenome assembly JADMIO01 (sample SAMN16585339, study PRJNA669376) | soil metagenome | isolation source: Crop rotation soil | place: USA: Cullars Rotation, Alabama | collected 2011 | reverse complement strand
CTGCATCTTCACGGTGCCGACCTGGTCGAAGAAGCCGCGCTTGCCGCTCATGGACTCTTCCATGACGGCACCGCGGATTTTCTCCGAGAGCTGCTGGCTGAGCAGATTGATGCCCCGCGAGTAGCTCTCGAAATTGAAGACGGTTACTTGGTCGCTCATCGGAGCGTCCTCCAATCAGTTGATGTTGGTGAGTGCTGATCGGAGGGGTTGCCCGCCGGGACGCTGGATCGCTCCTGGCCCACGGACCCACTGCCTTCCGCGATGACGATGCGGCGGACGGCCGGACTTACCGGCTTGCGGCTTCGTCTTGGGGGAGGCCTCGGCCCCTTGTCCCTCGACCCAGCCAGTGAACTCGTCAGCGATTTCCCGCCACGTGCGAGAGTCGTTGGCGCCGCGCTGGAGCGCCAACTTCAGGCACTCCAGGCGGCGGTCCTGTTTGGTCATCGGTAGCCCTGGCCGACACTGCCCGGCGCTGCCTTCTGCGCCAGATCGGTCATGCGGCGCACCGCCTCACCGTGGCCCGGATTGCCGCGGTCCAGGTAAGCAGCCCGGAAATCCTTGTCGCTCTCCAGGCGCGTCAGCTCAGCGCGAGCAGCCTCAGGCGACGTGATCGCCCCGCTACCGTTGCCGCCGGCCGCTGTGTCTTCCTTCAGAGCGGCGCCGAGGCGGGCCAGACCGTCCAGCATCTTGAACGAGCCCGCCTTGGTCTCCAGCGCGTCGAGGAATCCTTCATCGAGGCCGAAGTGGCGGCCGGCGCGTTTGGCCGCGGCCAGTTTGTCGTCGCGATCGGCGCCCCAGGTCTTCTTGATCTCGCCCGCCAGGTCGGCTGCGGCCTTCTCGGCCTGCGCCTTCTGCGCTTCGCTGCCGCCCTTCAGCATCTTCTGCGTCTGGCCGACGTGCCAGTCATGCAGCGAGGCGGCCTGCTTGGCCGAGAGGCCCAGCTCGTGCGCCTTTGCCCGGAAGGCGCCGGCGTAGTCGTCGGAGTAGGCGTCGAAGTTCTCGGGCTTTTTGAACTCGTAGCCGTCGGGCTTCTCCGGGCGGCCCAGCTTGGCATAGACCGCGTTCCAGTCCTCCGGCTTCGCATCCTTGCCCGGCACGATGACCTTGTCCTGCCCGATCATCTTCTCGAGGTTTGCGTAGCCCGCCAGCGCCTCACCTGGATTCTTCCAGCCCTTGCCCTCGATGAGCGGTTGATAGGTCGCGTAGCTGTCGCCAAGCGCGGGCTTCCAGTCGAACCCCTGCGCAGCGCCCGCACCAGCCGCCCCGGCTGCTCCACCAGCGGCACCCGCCGCACCTGCACCACCTGCACCGGCGCCAGCAGCGCCCGCGTTCGGATCAGTCGTCACTCGTCGGTCTCCTTGCCGTAGGGCAGGGCCAGCAGATCGCCGGCGCTCAGGCCCTTCATCGCTGCAACGTGCAGCAGGATCGATCGCTGGCCCTCGCGGAAAGCGGTCGTCACCGCGTCGCCCTCCACGAAGGTGGTCTCGCCGGCGTGGCAGAGCCGCGCCAGGTCCTTCATCACCAAGCCGTCATCCGGGAAGGCCCGGTGGTAGGCCAATCGCACCGCATCGGCCTTCTTGCCGTGCTGGCTGCGCAGCCACGCAACGGACGCGTGGATCAAGTGCTTCACGCGGCCTCCTGCGCGATCTGCCGCGCCTCTGCGCCGCTCTTGGCCGCCTGCGCCACCTTGGGCGCCAGCTCAGCCGCAGCGGCCGCCGCCTGCATCGTCTGGCGCTGCTGGCGGACGTCGTTGACCTCGTCCGTGCTGCGCAGTGCCTTGGCCGGCAGGCCGCTCGCGTCGGCCGCGATGCGGAATGCCTCGTCCTCGTTCAGGTTGTCCATCGCGTCGGGCTTGCCGGTTGTCTGCGCAAAGGCGGCGCCGATCTCGACCGTGCGCATGACCGCCACGGCTTCGCTTGACCGCTGCGCACGTGCCATCGGCGAGACGTACTCGATGTCCAGCTCGGGCGAGCTCCGCAGGACATCCGGCGGCGGCGGGATTCTCCCAGCGCGAAGCAGGATGTTGAAGGTGCGCCCGATCAGCGGATCTAGAAACTCGCTCTGCGAACGCCCGAGGTGCGGCCCCATTAGGCGCAGCTTCTCCTCCTGCAGCGCCAGCACCTCGGTGGCGGTCCGACCCGGGTGATTCGCCAGCAGCAGGAGCGACGAATAGAACGCCTCGCGCACCGCTTCCCGGCGCTGGTTCTCCATCTCCAACCCCAGCATGGCGTTGCCACCGGTCACCAGCGGCTCGTACAAGCGGCGCCCCTGAGGGTCGATGCCGCCGTAGATCACCCCGCCAGGCGTCGTGCGTATGCCGCGCACGCTCGCCTCGTCGGGCGCCAGCAGCGGCGGGTCGACTTGCTTTTCAGCGCCGACGATCGTCGTGCGACTCATCCGGTTCAGCATCTTCGCATCGGGCAGCGCCAGCATGGCGGGGCTGTCGCCGTAGACGCTGCGGCTGCGCTGCGACCAGCGCGGCACCTGGTAGGGGAATTCGTGATAGCCGCCTTCGCTGAGGATGTTGCCATCCTCCTCGCAGACGTAGATCGAGCACCAGAGGTGCGCCCTGTCCACCTTGCCCTTCTCGGGTTCGTAGTCGCCGACCGGCACCACGGCATGCAGGAACGGCAGCGCCTGGTCTGGCCGCTTCTCGGCATGCTCTTTCAGCTTCGGCCCGGCCGTGTTGCCCCACCGCTGCATGGCTTGGCGGGCCGTCCAACGGAACTTGCGGAAGACCGTGTCGACCTGCTCGTACTGGTTCTCGGCGATGTAGCACTCAGCCAGGTGGCGGCACGTGAAGAAGATGCCGCCGGCGGCCGGCGCTTCCTCCTCGTAGAAGATGCCGGTGCCGAAGTTGACCAGGTCGCTGTAGAGGTCGACCGCGCGGGCGTAGAACCGCTGCCCGCCGGCCGCGAAGGTGGCGAGCATGCGATCGCGCGCTGCCTGCAGCCAGGCCTTGACCTCCTGCTCGTCCGCCAAGTCGGCGTTGCGCGGCCGCAGCTCGAACCAGACGTTGGCGCTGTTCGTCAGCATGCCCCAGAGCGCGCTCGAGAGATTCTCCGAGGCGTTGCCCGGCGTGCCGTCGAACACCTTGGTCATGCGCTTCTCGCCTGGCGTGGCGATGCGGCCGTTGAAGTCTGCCCGGAACGGCGTGAACAGCTCGGCGATCTCCTGCCAGTGCTGCTCAGCCGTGCCGCGCTCGCTCGCCAGCGCCGCCTGGCGGGACAGCAGCTGCTTGGCGCGATCCTCGGCCATCAGGTCAGCCGGTCAGCATCGAGGTGGCGCCGCCCGCGTAGTTGGGCACGCCCAGTGGGCCGGAAGCCGACAGCAGCTGGCGGCCAGGGCCCGCGGCCGCCAGCGCGGTCTGGCGCTGTTTGGCGACCTTGGGATCGTCCGCCTGTGGCGGCTCCTCGACCTTCGGCGGCTTGGGCGGCTTCATGAAGCACATGGCTTAGCGTCTCCAGACGAACAGCTTGAAGTCCTCACCGCCCCGGCCCCAGCCGTGCAGCGTCGACTCGCAATGCGCGCCCAGCCGGAGCATCCAGCGGTGCGCCTCAATGTGATCGGCGATCGAGAAGGCGTGCGCCCTGTGCGCCCCAACCTCCGCCCATTTCCCGTGAAACATTTCGAGAACAGCGCGCGTCGACTGCCGGCCGACCTCGGGCCACCTCGGTGTCGCGAACATCCCGAGTTGCCAGACACCCGGCCAGACCTCGTGCGCGGCGAACGCCGCCACCGGCGTCAGGTCGTCAGCCGCCGCAACGAAGCCGATCTGGCAGGACGCCGTGGCCTCCGCGAGCGCCTGGCTGTCGTAGCGCCAGAGCGTGGCCTGCAGCTCGCGCCGGTCCGCCTCGCGCAGGTTGAACAACACGTGGCCCACGGCGTCGACCGTGAGCGGCAGCAAGATCACTCGTCGAAAGCTCCGACATGGCGTGCGCGTCGGTCATCAAGGCCGTAGTCCGCCGGATCGAAACCGCCCGACACCTGCAGGACTGGACGTCTCGCACTCTGAAAAACCTTCGCGAACCGCAGGCTCATCGCCCCATAGCGCGTGGCGCTCATCAGGTCGTCCTCGAGCTTCACAACCTTGCCGTCCTTGCGGTGGTAGAGCCGGAACTCCTCGAACCAATCGGCCAGGTGCGCGAAGACCTTGAACCGGCCGGTCAGCATGCGGTCGAGCAGCAGCATCAGACCGGCCTCGACTGAGTTGCCGCCGTCCTCGAACTGCGCATGCTCGGCCAGCATCTTCAGCTTCTGGGCGCGATACTGCGCCGAGAGGTTCTCGCCAGCCGCTGTGTCGTTGTTGCCGTCGTGCGGCCAGGCCCAGGGCAACCACTCGCCCCAGGCCTTCAGCGCCGCGGCGTGCAGCGCGACTGGCGCCTGCTTCTGCCGATAGGTCTTCGTCACGTAGAGGCAGTCGGCCTCGCGGTCCCAGGCGAGCTCCACCGCGGCGGTCGGGTGGTCCCAGCCGAAGTCGAGCGCGCCGATGCGCGGCCAGTAGTCGGGCAGCGCGAACGGTTGAACCGTGATCGCCTCTTCGGCGACCGGGAAGATCCTGCCGCTGCCCAGCGTCGGCACGCCCCGTGCACGAGCCTCACGCTCATGCGCCGGATATGTGGCGATGATCGCCGCTGCCTGCTCGGCGGTGTAGTGCAGCGCATCGTCGATCGTCATCTTCGTGACGTGCTTGCCGTGGTCCAGCTTGCCCTCCTCGGAGAGGAACATGCGCACCACCTCCGACATGCCCAGCAGCGGCGTGAAGGTCAGCACCCCCATGCCGCCGGTGGCGTGCGTGCGGGTCAGGCCTTCGGTGTAGATGTCCTGCGGCGGCTCTTCGTCGAACCAGACGCCGTCCAGCGTCTCGCCCTGCCACTTCTCGCGGCCCTGCTCGTAGCTCTTGAACGACAGGAAGCTGCGGCCGCCCGTGGAGTGGCGAACCAGCACCGTGTCGATCGCGTCGGCCATGTTGCGGGCCATCGTCCAGCTCAGCAGGTCGGTGCCCGGGATCGCCGCCGTGCCCCAGAGCTCGCGCGCCGCCGGCGGGCCCACCAAGAGCCGCTGCGGGTTGTCGCGAGTCGAGACGCCCGTCACGCCCGCTGCCCAGAGCCGCACCGGCCGGTCGAAGCGCCGTCCCTCCCACCAGGCGGGATAGCGGCCGGTCAGGTGCATCGCCCACTCGGCAGCGCCCGCCTTCGTCTTGCCGAGCTGGTTGCCCGCCATGAACAGCCGCTCGCGATGCGTCGCACCGGCGCGGTGGAAATCCTGCTGCTTCGGATAGGGCCGGTACTCGGCCAGCCCCCTGCCCTGCTCAATGCGTCGTCGTTTCTCCTCGAGCGCCGCCAGCCGCAGTAGCCGTAGCGATCTGGCGTTCGAGCTCGGCGAGTCTGCTGTCGAGAGCATCGTCGCTCAGGTCTCGCCAGTTGATGTCATGCTTGGCCTCGACGCTCGACAGCTTCGGATGAACGTAGGGCGCGGCATCCTTGGCCAGCGATGCGGCCTCGGCAGCCTTGGCCTGGTTGACCACGCTTCCGCTGTCGTCGATTGCTTGGCTCCAGGCCGCGCGCATCGTCTGCAGCATGACCTCGATCGGGGTAACGCCCTGTGCTGCCGCCTTGAGCGCAATCTCAAGCGTTTTCTTGGACTTAGAGCCCTTCGGGCGGCCACCACCGGGCCGCGGTCCACCGCGCGGCATGAGCCTTTGAATTCCTCTGGTTTCAGGAGCGTTAAAAAGCAAACGCCCGGCGGAGGGATCCGGCCGGGCGCGAAGATCGAGCGTGCGCGCTTTCTACTCGAAAACTGCCGCATTTGCAACATCGGGTGTTTCAGCCGTTCAGGCGACCCACGATCTGGTGCAGCCCTTGCCGCTTCCAGCGTCGGATCGTCTCCCGGTTCACGCGCATCTGCCGGCCGAGCTTTCCGGTCCCGATGCCGATGGCCGAGGCCCAGAGCACCCGGCGCTTTCGAGGGTCAACCCAGAGCAGCCAGGACAGCGCCTCATCCATCTCGTCGATCTTGTGCGAGGTCGGTCTGCCGCGTGCTTCGTGCCGCTCGCGTTCCATCGCCTTGCGGCCTTCCTCGTCCAGCGAGTTCCAGACCTCCCAGAAACCGCGCACGATGTCAGGCCACCCGCTGTAGACGCCGGCGTCTACGCCACCCGGAAGCTTTCGGAGCGTGTCGGCCGCCTCTTCGATCCGCTCCATCACAGCCTCTGCAGTCCAGAACGTGACCTGCTGGCCGTCGGAGAGGCGGGCTGCGAGCGCGTTCACGCAACCTCCGGCAGGTTGCCTTGCCCGACGGCTTCGCCTGGTCCGAAGAACCGGCGCTCGCGCGGTAGGTACTCGAGCATCACCTTTCCGGGGCGGCCGATGCGATCGTGATAGCGGCTCTTGACGATCGCGCACTCGGCCGTGAAGGCGTCGGGCTGCTCCTTCCAGATGACAATGCCGACGTCGGGCTTGTTGGCCCAGTGCGCGCTGTCGCTGATCGAGTAGAGGCTGGGGCGCTCGCCCTTCTGCAGCTTGGTCGGGTGCGCGACGACGATGACGTGCACGTTGAGGTTCTTCGCGAGGCGTTTGAACTCCTTGATGGCTCGGCCGGTGTACTCGGTGAGGCTGACCTCGTTGGGCCGGTCGTGGTCGAGCTCGTTCCAGGGGTCGATGACGAGGATCCGCGCGCCATGCCGGATGACGGCTGCCGCGGCCTTCTCCAGCACCCACGCGAGGTTCGCCAGGTCCTCGTCGTCGGGGACGATGAAGACGAAGTGCCGCTCGATGAAGGCGTCGGCAGCTGCGCGCTCTTCCGGGGTGAGCTCATGCTCCCAGCGCCGGCCGTGCCACTCGCGAAGAGTTCGCCGGTGGTCCGCCTGCGGGTGCTGCTCGAAGCTGGCGATCGCGACGGTCCAGCCGTGCCCGACAGCGCTGCGGCAGACCAGGTCGTTGACGAAGCTCGTCTTGCCATGGCTCGGCACGCCGGTGACGACGCAGAAGTCGCCCATGCGGATGCGGTAGTGCGGGTCGAGGAAATGCATGCCGGTGCGGTAGCGCTCGCGCTCCGGGACCGGCGGCAGCTCGCTCATCCGGTAAACGCCGTCGACCTTGCACCACTGTGCTCGCTTCAGCGTCTCCTGGACGCCCTTCTCTCCCCAGCGCAACAGCGCGTCGTTGAGGTCCTTGCAGCCCTTGGGGTAGCGCAGCCACTTGCAGCGGGCTCGCCCGAGCCGGAGCGCCAGGTCCTGCATCAACGCGACGCCCTGCTCGTCGCCGTCGGTGGCGAGGATGATCTCGCGCACGTCCTTCAGCGCGGAGCGCGCATGGTCGAGGTAGGCGTACTTCGTCGTCTCGCCGTCGCCGATCGGCTCCTTGGGCGCACCGTCAGGGACGGAGACGACGCGGGGGAAGCCGGCCTGCATGGCAGCGAGCGTGTCCCATTCGCCCTCGGTGATGATGAGCGGTTCGTCCTGCAGGGTGGTGTCGCAGATGGCGTTGAAGTTGAAGAAGCACTTGGTGGCGCCCTTGTCCTGCCGGTGCGTCTTCTCGCCGATGCCGCGGTACTTGTGGTTCACCGCCTCGCTGCCGACGAGGTAGGGGATCTTCAGCTCCTCACCACCACCGGGACCCTTGCAGCTTTCGATCCCAAGCCTGACGGCGAGCTCCGGGTCGAGCTTGCGGTCTTCCAGCCACCTGGTCGCGTGGGCGTTCAGCATGGCCTTCCCTCCATCCTCCCCTCCAGGCGCAGTTGTGGCAGTTCCAGACGACGCCCGAGGCCTCGATGGTCACGCTGAGGCAGGGGTCGCGTCGGTTCGCCGGCTTCCGGTTCGCCGAGCAGCGCGGGCAGGTCGTCTTGTGGCTGCCGATGGTCGAGCTGCGGAGCTTGATGCCGGCTTCGCGGAGAGCGGCGTCGTGCATGGCTCAGATCGCCCATCGCGTTTGGGCCTCTCCGTCGGGCGGCTCGACGTTGCGTATGACCGCTCCGACGTAGGCTCTCGGGTCGGCCTTGGTGCTGGCCGTCTCCAGCACCGCGCGGGCTTTGGCGACGTTGCCAGCTTGGCTGTCGAGCAGCTGCTTCACCAAGCCGCCAGCGGACTTGCCGAGGACGGCGCGGCCGCGGGCGTAGAGCTGGGTGCTGAGGTCCGAGAGATCAGGCGAACCGCCGGCAGGCGCACTTTGTTTTTGGTTTTCTTCCTTGGTTGGTGAAGGTGACTGTGAAGAGCATTGCCTTCGCATTGCGTCCGCATCTGCGTTGGCATGTGCGTTCGCATCACCGGTCGCATGTGCGTTCGCATCTGCCTTCGCATGACCCCAGCGGGTGCGAGCGCTTTCCTTCGCCTTGGTCGATTTCTCGGCGGCGGTCCCGAGCTCCCGGTTGACCCGGCGATGGCTCCACGTCTCACCCTCGATCTGGAAGAACGGCGACATGGCCTTTCGCAGGGTCGCCCAGCGGCGCGGAGTCACCCGGGCGGTCGCGGCCAAGGCGCTCTCCGGCAAGCTGCCGTCCGCGTTCCAGAGCGCCATGATCAGCAGCAGGTAGGCGCCGTGCTCCTCGGTCGTGAGGTGCATCGTGTCGCGCAGGTAGTCGCCGACGTAGAAGGGCATCCAAGCGCGGCTCATCGGTGCACGAGCTCCAACCGGACCATGATCGAGGTCGCCATTCCCCGGCCGAGCATTCGGCGCCGAGCGAGCGCGACCACCAACTTTTTCGCCATCACCGGCGGCAGCTGGCCGAAGAGCAAGAGCGCGGCGAGGAGTGCGAGGTGCGTCATCGCCGATTCTCTATCAGAGCGAAGCGCGCCGGATTCGCGCGGGTGCACCTGATGCACTGTGGTGACGCGGGGATAACTGCCCCGACTCGGCGCTGAGATTGGTCTTGCGCTCATGCCGCCTGCTCCATCGGGAAGCGGTCGACCTGGTTGCCGAAGACGTCCCAGCCGGGCCGGCGCTGGCGCGTGAAGAGTTCGCACCACCAAGCGTGCGGATACATGCGCTCGAGGTCCTGGCGCATCTGGGCCGGCTTCCGGCTGTGCTCCCGGCGCTGCGCCACGATCAGGTTGCGGACGTTGCGCACGGACTGCCGCGGCTCGCCGATCGTGCCCAGGAGGTAGAACTCGGCGGCGCCGCGCAGGATGTAGCCGGGCCCGAAGGCCCACTTCTTGCCGCCTGGCGTCTGCTTAGCCCAGGCGCCGGCGGTCTTGAAGGTGAAGCCCCATGCGCCCATCAGTGCCAGCGCGCGATCGAGCATCGGCGCGACGGCCCACATCACCAGCACGGCGTCAGGCGCCGCCAGGTAGTTGACCGGTAGAGCCGCCAGCTGCTCGTAGGTCATCGTGGGGTAGTGACGCTCGGCCGACTTCTGCCCGCCCTTGTCGCTGAAGAGGGCGAACTTCCACGGCGGGTCGCAGAGGATGACGCCGTAGCGCATGGGGTGGAGGTCGCCGAAGGGCCAAGGCTGCTTCATGCCATCCCCCTAGGCCGCTCGGCCGAACATCGCCGTCGACGGCAGGCCGTGCTGCACCTTCCAGACATGCAGGCACCAGTGCAGGACGGCCAGCGCATCGGCTTCGTTGTCGTCGCGCACGTTCCAGCCCATCGCCTTGCAGACGCGCATCGTCATCTTCTTCAGCTCGTCGCGCGGGCCGTGACCGCGGCCGATGAAGTGCTTCCGCACGGTGGCGTTGTTCGCCTCGGCGATGCGCGGCACCTGGTAGTCGGTCGCCACCATCTCCGCGACGCACGCGAGCCCCATCAGCTTCCTCGCCGTGTCCTGGCTGGTCTGCGGACCGATCCAGGGCGCCTCGAAGATCACGCCCCAGCACCTGGTCGCCGTCAGTTGGGCGTCGAGCCAGTCACGGAAGGCGCAGAGGTCGCGACCGAGTCCTCGGTCGGGCAGCTTCAGCGAGCCGCTCGCGACCCGGCCAGGCCCTTGCCACAGGGCCCAGCCGAGACGCGTCGCGAGGTCGAGGGCGAGGACCGGCCCCATGGTCAGTGCGCAGCTGCGCTCTCGGCGGCGCCGTTGGTCGCCGGCGCCTGGCTGGTGGCGTCGAGCCAGTCCAGCTGGTCGCCCTTGCAGAGGGCTTCGTAGGCCTCGCGGAAGGTGTCGACCGCCTCGGCGCGGTCATCGTCCTCGAGCTTGTAGACCCGGCGTGCGAGGTTGAAGTCGGCGATCTTCATGCCGAGCTCGCCCTTGATTTTCTCGTTGCGGATCTTCGCCGCCTCCTCGCGCTTCTCCTTGATCTCGGCTTCGATGCGATCGAGGTCGGAGGCGACCTTGCGGATGATCTCCTTCCGCGCCTTGGCGTTGTGGTTCGCCTTCGGCGGGTCTTCCTGGAATTGGTCGGCACGCTTGGCCATCAGCGGCCCTTTCGTGAAAGAGGGCGCCGGCCCGCTTGGACGAAGGCCGGCGCCCGAGTTGAACAGGGAGGCTTCACGTCTGGGAGACGTGGCCCTTCCGTGGGCCAGCCGATCCGGCGACGAGGCCTGTCGGGAAGACGAGGACAGCGCCGAATTGGGGTGGGCGGCAGCCTGGGGGAGCTGCCGCCCCTCGTGAGCGCGAGAGAGGGGATGAGGACGCTCACGATTTCGAACTCCTGAAAGCCCGCAGGCTGACGCGCAGCCGCTCCATCAGGTCGGTCATCACGAAGCGCGAGCCGCCGACGGTCAGCCAGCCGAGCACCAAGTAGCGCAGGAAGAGGTCGCTGCCGGCGCGCACGCCGCGCCAGCGGTGCAGCTCCACCAGCAGCGACAGGCCCTTCAGCGGCGTGGCGGGCTGCTTCATCTGCCGGTTTCCAGGATGCTGAGCGCCTGGTCGACGGCGCGGCGCTGCTCGTCGTTGAGCGCCGTCTGTCGGCCGGCGAGCTCGCAGATGACGGCGAAGACCTCGTCGCTCTCCCGCATGGCCGCGATCAGGTGCAGCGCCTGCGGCAGCGACTGGCCTTCCTGCCAGTTCTCGACCGAGCGCGGCGTCGCGCCGAGCTGTCGTGCAGCTTCCTTGGTGGACTCACGCGCGCCGATCCATGCGCGCATAGCGGCAGTAACTCGTTGCCGAACTTCAACAGCCCACCAAGTCTTTCGGTGGAAATCCGAAGATGACATTCCGCAATCTCCCGCCAGATAGTGTCGGCGGGAGAACGGGGACCTTGCAGATGAAGACGAACCACCACGACCGCCCGTCGCTTGCGGTTGGCAGCCAGAGAGCGACGGGGCGGTGGCGGTGGCGGACATCAGGAGGCCTTGCGCATCGGAAGCGCATGCGCCTTCGCGCTAAGTACAGCCTCGGGCAGCGTGACTGTGAGCACGCCGGCATCCGAGATCTCGGTGGCCTCGAGCGGGAGCTTCCAGGTTCCAACGTCGTCCGCCCAGGCGACGTTGGGTGGCAGCACCAGGCGGAGCCCTCCCTTGCCTTTGCCTCGGCCGTTGCCGTCGCGGAGCGTGAAGTCGCCATCCTGCGCAGGCATCAAGCGGAGCTGGCCGCGATCGGCGCCGCCGCCGATGCAGACCTCGACTCGCCCGCCAACGCACCAGCCTGCGTCCTTGATGCGCAGCGCCTCGCCCACCGGCGAGCCCAACGCCAAGCGCATGGTCATGCCGGCCTTCAGCTTGCGCAGTGTGATGCGCAGCGCCTCGCCCAAGCGTCGATGCCTTTCCTTGCGCTGCGGCGGTTCCAATCGGGTCCAGCCCATCCCCTACCCTCCCAGCTCGAACGGATTGACGGCGCAGGCGCGCGGGTCGCGCTGCTGCTCCTGGGTCACGGCCACCGGCGCCTTCTTCGGCCCAATCGCGACCAGGTAGGTCCGCGCCAGCTGCGTCAGGTGGAAGCCCTCGTAGTCCACCGCCGGCGCGATCAGCCCGAGGATGAGCAGCTCGGCGACGGCAGCCTCGCTGGCGAGCTCCCTGCCCTTCCCGTCTGCCAGGCGTAGCGCGCCCTGCGGGTCCGAAAGGCCCTCGCGCAGCCAGCTCTCGATGGCCCCCCGCAGCACCATGGCTAGGCCTCCTCCCGCGGCTGCTCGATCGGGTCGCCCGCGATCTGACGCCTGGCGGCGATGAAGCCGTCCCGACGCTCGCCCCGGCAGGGCCCGCAGAGTCCGTTGGTCTCGGCGAAGGGCTGGAGTTCCCGCCCGCAGCCGAAGCAGTCGCGCAGCTCGAGGAAGGGTCGCTGCATCAGGCGGCCTCGCTCTTCGGCGGGTTGTCGCGCATGAAGGTGCGAGCGCGCGCTGCCGTCTCCGGCCAGACGCGGCGGCCGGCGCGCAGCTGGCGCACGAAGTGCCGGTCCTTCAGAGCAGCGTCGCCGAACGCGGTCGGCGACATCCCGGAGGCCATCAGATAGGCCTCGATCTCGGTGAGCAGCAGATCGTTCGGAACGGTCATGATGGTGGGAATATAAGTGTGAACAATCCCACTTCGCAAGGGATTTTTCATCCGTGCAGGGGACTGGGGGATGGGATACGTCACACTCCATGGACAAGCCGCGGAGTCCCTTGGCGCCAGTCATCGAGCGTCTGCTGCAGGAGCGCGGCATCGCCGCAAAGCGCTTCTCGATCGAGAGCGGCCTGGGCGACACCGCGATTCGGGACATCCTCGAGGGGCGGTCACTGAACCCGCGGCACGACACCATTGAGAAGATCGCGAAGGGCTTCGGCCTCTCGATCGAGGCCCTGATCGGTCAGATCGGCGCGGATCCTGCCGGCAAGGCGCTGGCTCCCAACGTCCGGCCGGCGCCCGACGCCAAGCAGCTGGGGACCGGCGGTCTAGATCGCGACGTGCCGGTTCTCGGTGTGACGGTCGGCGGCGCGGATGGCGACTTCGAGACGAACGGCGAGTTCGTCGACTGGGCCCGCCGCCCCCACTCTCTCGCCGGCATCAAGACCGTCTTCGCGATCTATGTCGTCGGTGACTCCATGTATCCGGTCTACCGGCAGGGCGACCTGGTCTACGCCCAGCACAAGCGGATGCCGGCGCCCGGCGACGACGTCGTGATCGAAATGAAGCCGCTGGCTGGCGAAGAGGTGCGGCGCGCTTACCTGAAGCGCTTTGTCAGGATGGCTGGCCCGACAATGATCGTCGAGCAATTCAATCCGGGGCTCGAGCTGCCGATCCCGCGCGATCACATCGCCGAAGTGTCTCGGGTCTACCGCACCAACGAGCTCTACGGGATCTGACTCGCACTAGGTGCACGGGTAGATACTGACGAGCGCCCACCAGAGAACCACCCCCATGGATTGGTCCTCTTGCCGCTCTGGGTGAGTACTAAGGTAGCCGACAACACCAGCGGCCATGTCACCGACTGTCTGCCCTTCTGGATAGCAGAAGATGCGGGGGGTCTGGGTAAGATCGACCGCCATAGTAAACCCTTCAAGGAAGCCTTTGAGATAACCCTGGCAGTGGGCCGCGCTCTGGTACTGCAGGGCGGTTACTTTAGATGGGTCTGTATTTGCGATGACGACTTGAGCAGAGCAATCTTCCAACAGCATTTGGCTGGGGGTGACTTCGCCCGCTCCGGTTAATCCTAACAATGCCAAACTGCACAGCGTCTTCCGCATGCCTGAATGCTGCCATAACGCAGTCGGTACCGCTCGTGTGATATTTCCCACTTTTCCTGTTGACGGTGTGATTTATCACACCTAATATCCCTCCATCGACACCCGATGGAGCTTCGACCGATGCAGACTCAGACTCCCGCCGAGCCGACCGAGACCGCCCTGCGCCTGGCCATTGCCGGCATCGAGAAC
>JADMIO010800060.1_pt1 | contig 13721 bp, 12 predicted proteins | sample 8958161 | NCBI WGS metagenome assembly JADMIO01 (sample SAMN16585339, study PRJNA669376) | soil metagenome | isolation source: Crop rotation soil | place: USA: Cullars Rotation, Alabama | collected 2011 | reverse complement strand
CGTGCTCGACGCGATCCCGGCACGGCTGCGCGATGCGCTCGTCGACGTCGAGCACCCGCCGCACGCGCTCGTGATGCTCGCCGCGGAGGAGCTCGACGACGACGTGTCGTACCTCGCGGAGCTCCCGCGTGCGTTCGCGCGCGCCCGGCGCGCGTCGCTCGACCGGCTGCAGGTCTCGGCTGCGGCCGCGGGCGTCGCGCTGAAGCAATGCGCCGCGCAGCTGCGCGACGTGGTCGCCCTCCGCGCGAAAGGCGCGCTCGGCGCGGGAGCCCGCGACGTCGAGCTCCTCCTGCGCGTGGGGCACGACGTCCCCGACGGAGCCGAGGCGATTTACGAGCGCGCGTTCGCCGAGCTCTGCGACGCGCACGACGAGATGCGCCGTCTCCCGAAGGACGTGCGCGAGCACGCCCCGACGATCGACGTCGCGACGCGGGATGTGCAGGTCGATGCGCTGCGCGGCGCCCGGACCGATTGGATCGCCTCCCCGCCGGAGGACGCGGGTCTCCGCGTCCTGCCCATGCCGGCAACGAGCGCGAGTCACGGAACGGTCGGCGAGTACATGGACGCGGGTTCGCTCGGAACCTCGACGCTCGGCGTGGTGCACGTCGCGGACCTCGGCGTCGAGCGCAACGACTTCGAGCGCGCCTATCACGCCCTGATGCATCGCCACACGCTGGCTCACGAGACCTATCCCGGACACCGCATGGAGGCGATGTCCCGCCGCGACGCGTGTCCGCTGCGGCGGTTCATCGACGATCGTTTCTTCGTCGAGGGCTGGGGAGCGCACGCCGAGGACCTGCTTCACGAGACGGGCCGATGCGTCGGCGGGCCGGTCGACGACTACGTCCGCGCGTCGCGCCGGGCATCGCGCGCGACGGAGACGATGCTCGTCCTCCTGATCGAGACGCGGGCGGCGAGCGACGCGTCCGTCGCCGCGCTGCTCCATGCGATCAACCCCGCCCGCGACGTCGAGCTCGCGCTGGCCCGCCACGCGCGGTCGAGTTGCTACGAACTGACCTACTTCGTGGGCCTCGATCAGATCGAGCGCCTGCGGCGGGACGAGGAGTCGCGCCTCGGCTCCGCGTTCGACCTCCGCGAGTTCGACCGGCGCCTGCTCTCCGAAGGCCCGATCCCGATCGCGCTCATCGAGGAGGAGTGGCGCGCCGAGCGGAAGTGAGGCGCCGCCTGGAGTTCAGGTGGACCCGCCCTCGAACCAATCGCGGACGCGGTTCCACGACTGCTGCCGCACCTTCTTCCCGTGCGACGGAAGCCACCGCAGCCCGCCGACGCCGACGGTGAGCGTGCCGAGCTTCTTGTCCACCTTGCGCCACTTCTCCCACACCTCGAACTTCACGCCGCGCCTGCCCACGGGGAACTGCTCCAGCACCTTCGCGTAGAGCCACTTCGTGGGACGTCCGGAAACGCGTCCGCGCATCGCGCACCTCCAGAAGGGACATCGGCAGCGGGACGATTTTCATTCCCGCTCGCAGTACGCCTTCAACCCCTCGTCGAGCAGCATCCGCCATCCCTGCTTCGCCGACGCCGCGCAGCCCTCGGGGATCGACCCGACGCGCGCTTCCGAGACCTTCACCGTCGTCGACTTGCCGGAAGCCACGACGTCGAAGCGCACCATCGCGACCGCGGGGCCGCCGAACGAGAGGGAGATGTGGCCCGCGAGGTCGAGCGATCGCCCGGGCTGGATGCCGATCACGGTGAACCACACGACCGCCGATCCGTCGTCGGCGTGTTCGTACATGCGGCCGCCGATCGTCGGCTCGAGGCGCATGCCCTTCGCGTTGCCGAGGGCGTAGAAGCCCGGACGCCACCACGCGCCGATCTCCTCCGTCAGCGCGCGCCACACCCGCTCGGCCGGCGCGCGGACGGACGTCTCGTGCGCCGCGACCGTCCATGCGCTCGGTCCGCCCGGCGGGGCGGGCGCCGCCGCCGGTTTCGCCGGTTCGTCCTTCTTCGTCTTCGCCACGTCGTCTCCTCCTTCCACGTGTTCCGCCAGGCCGATCAGACGCGACGCCCAGTGCGCCTCGTAGGGCCTCACCCAACGCTCGTACATCTCGCGCAGCGGCACGGCGTTGAGGTGGTTCCACCTTTCGCGCCCGCTGCGCCGAACCACGACGAGCCCCGCGGCGACGAGCACCGACAGATGCTTCATCACCGCGAATCGCGACACCGGGAACTCCGCGGCGATCTCGCCCGTCGTGCGGGGGCGATCGCGCAGGAGGTCGAGGATCGCGCGGCGCGTCGGGTCGGACAGCGCCTGCCACACGGGCCGGAGCCGTCGCTCGTGACGCGGGACCGTCATGTGACCGCAAGGTAACAGATCTGGACGGCTCCCCGCCACCCCATTACCCTCCGCGCCGTCAGGTCAACAGGGAGGTTCGACCATGTCCCGCAACGCATCGATGCTGCTCGCCCTCGCGGCCGCGGCGCTCGCCGGCTGCACCACGACGTCGCGCAATGCCGCTCCGGTCGGCGACGACGGCGTGCGCTTCGCGCACTTCAAGGATCTCGTCGGCGACTGGGTCTCGAAGCCCTCGGAGGAGATGCCGCCCGCGAAGGTGAGCTACCGCCTCACGTCCGGCGGGAGCACCGTGATGGAGACCGTCTTCGCCGGCACGCCGCACGAGATGGTCACGATGTACACCGTCGACCGCGGACAGCTCGGACTCACGCACTACTGCGCGCTCGGCAACCAGCCGCACATGCTCGCGCAGCCGTCAGCCCCCGCGGGTCCGATCGAGTTCGACCTCGACTCGCTCGGCAACGGCGATCCGGCCACGCACATGCACATGCACCACGCGCAGTTCACGTTCGTCGACCCGAACCACCTGAACACGGCCTGGACGCTGTGGAAGGACGGCAAGGCCGCGCAGACGGTGCAGTTCGAGCTGACCCGCGCGAACTGACGCGGGGGCGCCGCTTCAGGGCCACGTAAGATCCCCGCGATAACGGAGGTCTCGTGGCCCAACGCATCCTCGTCGTGGAAGACGATCCGTCGCTCGGGCGGCAGATCTGCGCGCACCTGCAGGGCGCGGGCTTCGAGACGACGTGGCTCACCGACGGCGACGCCGCCATGCGCGAGCCGCCGCAGCCGTACGCGCTCGTGGTGCTCGACCTCATGCTGCCGGGTGCGTACGGCCTCGACGTGCTCAAGCGCATGCGCGCGGCCGGCAGCGCGGTGCCCGTGCTCGTGCTCTCGGCGCGCAACGAGACGCGCGACAAGGTCCGCGCGCTGCAGCTCGGCGCCGACGACTTCGTCACCAAGCCGTTCTGGCCCGACGAGCTGCTCGCGCGCGTCAACGCGCGGCTGCGCCGGCCCACGCTCGACGCCGCGGGCACCGTGCGCGCGGGCGATCTCGAGATCGACATCGGCGCGCGCGCCGTCACGGTGCGCGGCGAGCCGGTCGAGCTGACACGCGTGGAGTTCGACCTGCTCGCGGCTTTGGCGAAGCGTCCGGGCGCGGCCGTCGCGCGCGGCGATCTGGCCGAGCACGCGCTCGACCCGGAGCGCGAGGGCACCGAGCGCACGCTCGACGTCCACGTGTCGCGGCTGCGCCGCAAGCTGGGGACGGCGGGCAAGCAGCTCGCGACCGTGTGGGGCGTGGGCTATCGGCTCGAGATGCAGGCGCGGCCTTGAAGCTGCGCGCGCGTCTCGCGCTCACCGTCCTGATCGCCGCCGTCCCGCTCGTCGCGGGCGTGGCGTGGCTCCGGTCCGATCTCTCGCGCCGCAACGACGAGCGGTGGCTGCGCGAGTTCGCGGCGGCGCGTCTGGACGCCTCGGCGCGCGCGCGCTGCGAAGAGGCGCCGGAGAGGTTCTTCATCGTGTCGGGCGTGATGCGCGGACCGCGTGGAATGCGCGGGCCGGCGGGGCCGGGCGAGGACGTCGATCCGTCGCTGCCGCCGCCTCCTCCTCCGCCGCCGGAAGGCGCCGGCGAGCGCGATCGCGGTGAACGGGATCGCCCCGAGCGCGCGCCGACGATGTCGCGCGTGACGCTGCTCTGGGCGTACGCGAGCGACTTCACGTCGGCGAACCCGCGCGCGCCGCAGTTCCCGGCGTCGCTTGCGCAGTCGCTGCGCGCGGGCGAGGACTTCGTCAGCGAGCCGTGGCAGGACGGCGACCGCACGGGACGTCAGGCCGGCGTGCGGACGGCGTGGTCCGGCGGCGCGTGCGCGTTCGCGCTCGTGAGGTTCGCCCGCGGCGCGGAGGGCGAGATCGAGGCGTTCCCGCTCTGGATCGCCGCCGCCGTCGTGGCCGTGATGCTCGGCGTCGTGCTGCTCGCGACGGGCCACGTCGTGCGGCGCATCGGACGTCTGACCGACGGCGTGCGCCGCGCCGCGGACGAGCGGTACGCCGTGACCGTCGACGCGCGCGGCGACGACGAGATCGCGGAGCTGGGCCGCGCGTTCGACGAAGCCGGCGCGGAGCTGCGCGAGCACATCGCGCAGCTCGAGGCGCGCGAGGAGACGCTGCGCAATTTCCTCGCGAACACCACGCACGACCTCATGACGCCGCTGACCGTGCTGCAGGGCCACGTCTCCGAGATCCGCCGCCGCGTCGTCGACGGACGCACCGTCGATCCGGAGCTCGCGGGAATCGCGATGGAGGAGACGCATCACCTCGCGTCGCTCGTGCACAACATGGGCGCCGTCGCGAAGCTCGACGCGGGGCTGCAGCAGGTCCACCTCGCGCCGGTGTCGATGAGCGAGCTCGTGCGCCGCACCGTCGAGCGCTACTGGCCGCTCGCGAGTCCGCGCGCGATCGAGGTCGACTTCGCCGTGCCCGAGACGGAGGTGTGGTTCGACGCCGACGTGACGCTGCTCGAGCAGGCGGTGAGCAACGTCGTCGGAAACGCAGTTCGTTACAACCGCGCCGGCGGCCACGTGGCGGTGGTGCTGGAGCTGCGCTCGGAGAACGAGTTCTCGCTCCGCGTCGTGGACGACGGTCCGGGGGTGCCCGACGAGCATCTCGCGAACCTCGGCCTGCGCGAATTCCGCACCGACGAGGCCCGCGCGCACAGCCCCGAGGGCACGGGCCTCGGCCTCGACATCACGCGCCGCGTCGCCGAATTCCACCGCCTCCGGATCTCGTTCCGACGCTCGGAGTACGGGGGCCTCGAGGTGGAGTTCCGGGGCGTCCGCGGCGAGCCGCCGAAGAAAGTTTCGGGAGGGTGAGAAGAGACTCCGGGGCCCCGCGCCGCGCTCAGGATCGCTCGGGGCAAGGCGCAAGGCGTCCAGAGACTCCCATCGAGTCATGGGCGCCGCAGCAACGCAGCCCCGGGCGATCCTGGGCGCGGCCCTCGGGGTGCGGCTGCGCCGGCGCGGAGCGACCCATTCATCTCCGCGCCGCACGCGGGGCCGCGGAGTCTCTTTTCATCCTCCGCTTAAGAAGCTCGCAAGAGGCGTGTCTTACGGTCTGCCCATGTCCATGAGGGATCGCAAGGAGACCGCCATGAAGCCGACCGCGAGATTTCTCACCTTCGCCGCGCTGATCGCGTGCGCCGCCTCCGCACAGGCCGCCGGCGGCCACCCCGGCCAGGGCGGGCCCGGCGGACCTGGCGGTCTCGGTGGCCCGGGCGGCCCCGGCGTCGGCGGCCCCGAGCACGGACCCGGACCGATGGGCGTGCTGATCCGTCTGGCCGATGCCGACGCCTCGCACGACGTCACCGCCGACGAGTGGGCCGCGTTCCTCGCGATCGTCGACGCCGACGGCGACGGCGTCGTGGACCTCGACGCGCTCGTCGCCCTCCTGCCGGCGCCTCCGCACGAGCCGCCGGCCGGCGCGCCGTCCCGTCAGGAGATCTTGGGCGTTCTCCTCGACAGGGACGGCGACGGCACGGTGACGGTGGACGACCTGAACGCGTTCTTCGCGTCGCTGGACGCGGACGCCGACGGCGCGCTGTCTTCCGACGAGCTCGCGCCTCCGGAAGGCGGAGCCGGACACGGCCACGACGGGTCGCCCGGTGACGGGGGCCCTCCTCCCGACGCCGAGAACGGCGACGACGACGGCGAGGGCCGCTGCGGCCAGGGCCACGAAGACGGTCGCGGTCCGCGCAAGCTGGCCGAGATCCTCGCCCGCGCGGCCGACGCCGACGCGAGCGGCGACACCACGACCGACGAGTGGACCGCCTTCGTCGCGTCGCTCGACGGGGACGCCGACGGCGTCGTCGACCTCGACGCGCTCGTCGCGGATCTTCCGGTCCCGGCGAACGCGCCGGCCGACTTCGCGGACCGTCTGGGCCGCGCGCTCGACCACGACGGCGACGGCGTCGTCACCTCCGACGACCTCGGCTGGTTCTTCTCGCTGCTCGACAAGGACACGAGCGGCGACCTCTCCTCCACGGAGCTCGCTCCGGCGAAGAAGCTGCGCGGCAAGGCGCGCGGCGCCGCGCTCGCGCTGATCCGCGCGGCCGACGCCGACGCGAGTCACGACGTGACCGCCGACGAGTGGCGGGCGTTCCTCGACGGGCTCGTCGTCGACGCGGACGGCGCGGTGTCGCTCGACGACCTCGCGTCGAAGCTCCCGGCGCCGCGTCGCGGCGGCGGAGCCGACGCCGACACCACCAAGCGCGACGCGGCTCTCGTCCGCGCGTTCGACCGCGACGGCGACGGAGTCGTCACGGTGTCCGACCTGCAGTCCCTCTTCGATCAGATCGACCAAGACGCCGACGGAGCTCTCGCCCCGCACGAGATGCATCCCCGGCACTGAGATCCCGGCGTTCGGGATTTCAGCAAGGGCGCGCGGTCCTCACGGGCCGCGCGCCTGTTCGATTCCGGGGCCTCGCCCAGCCTCGAAACCGCCCGTTGCGGCCGTTCTCCGGGGGTGCGGTAGAGTTGCGCGCGCCATGTCCGTGCAGTACGTCCTCCCGGTCGGCGTTCACCTCGACACGGAGCCCTCCGGCGACGCCGCGGCGGAGCTCGACGAGGGCTACGAGGTCCACTGGCGCGACGCGGAGGACCCGCCGCACTACTTCTTCTACGCGCAGATCAGCGTGCTGCGGCTCGACCGGATCCTGCGCGACGCGCTCGCCCTGATGCCTGCGCGCTGCCACGCGGTGCTCGAGCAGCGCCGCGGCGACGAGGCCGGCGATCCCTCCGCCCCCGCGCAGGAACGTCACGTGAGCGAACTGCTTCCGCGCTCCGAGATCGCCGCCGTGTACGCGCGCTACCGCTTCCAGATCCTGCACGACGGCATGATCGGCTTCGGCTTCTACGACCCCGACTCGCCGCTCGAGGTCTTCCTCGACGACCACAAGCTCCTGTCGCTGTTCTCCGGCGAGCTCGAGCCGTTCGAGGGGCTCCTCGCGGGCCTGCGCGTGCCGCACCGCCGTCACCTCGAGACCGTGCTCGACCTCGGTCACGAGCACCTGCCGCTCGCCGCGCTGCACGAGCGGACGAAGGACGAGCGTCACGCGTGGCTCGCGCGCCGCAAGTTCGAGGTCGAGCGCTGCGCTCTCGCGATGCGGCGTCGCCTGCGGATGCACCTCGAGCCCCAGCGCCGGGACGAGGAAGCGGCCGACCACGACGACGAGTAGTCGCGTCCGCTACGAGTTGCGGATCGCCGCGAACGCCGACGGCGGGTCGACGTGGATGTCGAACGCCTGCTCCAGCTTCGTGATCTCGAAGAGGCGCGCGATCATCGGCGAGAGCGAGGCGAGGCCGAGGCGGCCGCCGTCGCACTCGATCATCTTCTTCACGCTGATGAGGATCGACAGCCCGCACGAGTCCATGACCGTGACGGGCGCGAGGTCGAACACGAAGCCGCGGATGCCGCGCGTCATGCGCTCCTTGCAGAGCTCCTTCAGCGTGCGCTTGAGCTCGTCGGACAGCGCGTAGTTGAGGAACGCGTCCTTGAGCTGCACCGTGCAGACGCCGGCCTCGGGCGCATCCTCGACGGACACGTGGCTCTCGAAGTCGGTGTGAACCATGGCTTCCTCCCTATCGGAACGAGGGGGCCCTAGCTTTACGGTAGCCTCGAACGCGACGCTTCTCAGGAGGACGACCGCATGCCCGATCCGGCCGAACGCCGGCGCACCGTGCTCCGCGCGCCCCGCGTGGACTTCGACTTGTCGGCGCTGGCCCTGGGCTCGGTGGGGTATCTCGCCTACCAGTGGATCTGGCCGGCGCTGGCGGCGGTGCTGCAGGTGCAGCCGACCACGATCGCTCCGTCGGGCGGACCTCCCGCGACGGTGCCGGCCGCGGTCGGGCTGAAGTGGGAGTTCTTCAGCAAGGTGTTCGGCTTCCTCGGCATCCCGTACGGAGGCCGGATCTTCGAGTTCCTCGGCGTCCAGACGGGCGTCCAGGCTCAGGAAGGCGGCAAGTCCGCCGTCTACCCGTTCCCGCAGTTCCTGAAGGCCGATGTGGACGCGTGGAAGCTCGTCGTGACGGGCCTCGCGCTGCTCGTGCTCTGGTCGATCGTCGGCGGCGCCATCTCGCGGGTGTACGCCGTCCGCACGGCGCGCGACGAGAGCATCGGCGCCGGCGACGGGCTGGCGTTCTCGATGGGCAACCTGCGTTCGTTTCTCCAGGCGCCGCTGTTCGTCATCGCGGCCGCGGCGCTGTTCTTCGGGCTCGCTTCGTTCGCTGCGTTCCTCGGCTCGCTGCCCTACGCGGGACCGTTCCTCTCGGTCGTCCTCTACCCGCTCGGGCTTCTCGCGGCGCTGATCGTCACCGTGTTCCTCGCCGGGTTGATCTTCGGTCTCCCGATCCTTCAGGCCGCGCTGGCGACCGAACGCAACGGCACGCTCGACGCCATCAGCCGCACGTTCTCCTACATCTTCACGCGGCCGGTCGCGTTCCTGGTCTCGCTGGTGATGGTGGTGATCGTCGTCGGCGTCATCCACGAGTTCGGCGGGATGTTCCTCTCCACGTTCCTCCACACGCTCCAGGTCGGCGCCGGGTCGGGTCCGAGCGACGGGTCCGACTTCCGCTCGCCGGGCCGCGATGCGCTGGTGCAGGGTTTCCTCGCCGGGAACCAGAACGGCCTGTTCTCCCTGCCTCCGCTCGAGGGCGTCGACTTCTTCGTCGGCGCCTGGCGCGTCGTCGCGTGGTTGTTCACCGCGCTGACGCTGATCGCGCTGAACGGCTTCACGCTCTCGTACTTCGTCGGCGGCCTGACGGACACGTACTTCCTGCTGCGCGGCGAAGTGGACGGCATCGACGAATCCCAGGTCTTCGTCGAAGAGGATGCCGCGTCGCTCGGCGAGCCGCTGCAGGGCGAGCCCGTGGCCGCGGCCAAGGAGGTCTGATGCGTCGGATTCTGGCTGCTCTGCTCCTCTGCCTCGCGTTCGCCCCAGGCATCGCCGGCGACGCCGAAGACGCGCTGGCCGGCTACCAGACGAAGTACACCAAGAAGGCCTACATCTCGGACCGCGAGAAGATCATCAAGGGCCTCGAGGCGAGCGCGAAGCCCGAGGCGGTCAAGGCGCTGGTCTACTGCGACGGCATCTCGCGCGACGCCCTGGAGGACGCGAAGAAGGACAACGAGAAGCTCGGGCTCAAGCTCAGCGCGGCGCAGGAGAAGCTCGTCGAGTGGATGCGCCTGGTCGCCGAGGACCTGAAGAAGCAGGGCAAGCCGCCCCCGGACTCGAAGTTCGCGTGGCCGCAGGCCCCCGAGTTCAAGGCCGTCGAGCAGGCGCAGGCCGACGTCTCCCAGCAGCAGAAGGTGATCGACGCGGAGAGCCGGCTTCTCTCCATGATTCTCGATTCGTGGGGAAGCCTCGTCGGCAAGCTGACGCCCGACGCGCAGAAGGCCGTTCAGGCCGATCTGACGAAGGGTCCGCTCGCGTCGAAGGACTGGGCCGTGCGGAGCGAGGCGTGGGAGCGGATCGGCCGGGCGAAGACCGACTGGGCGACCGACATGCTCCTCGCCGCGGTCGCCGCGGAGCCCGACCCGCGCGTGCTCTGCGTCGTGATCGACGGGCTTTCGGGCCGCGACGCGAAGAAGGTCCTCCCCACGATCCTGACGAAACTCGACGACGTGCGGTGGTCCGTCCGCGTGGCCGTGATCCGGGCCATCGAGAACACCCCGGCCAAGGAGGGGATCGACGCCCTGGTCAAGCGGATGGTCAAGGAGGACGGTCGCCTCATCGACGACTGCGCCCGCGCCATGCGCGCGCTCACGGGGCAGAACCTCTCGGCCGTCGCCGAGGTGTGGCGCATCTGGTGGGAGAGCAACCGCGAGAAGTGGACGGAGAAGCCGGCGGCGGCCGATCCCTCCAAGCCGCCCGCGCCCTACGCGCCTCCACCGGCCGACGTCGTCCGCGACGCGAAGAAGACCGGGTTCTTCGGGCTCGTCATCGAGAGCAAGCGCGTCGTGTTCGTGATCGACATCTCGGGCTCGATGAACGACTCCGCCGGGGCGACCGGCCCCGACGCCAAGCTGAGCCGAGCCGACATGGCGAAGCGCGAGCTGCGGCAGGCGATCTCGAACCTCGCCGAAGGCACGCTGTTCGATCTCGTCTTCTATTCGGGCTCGGTCCGCGTCTGGAAACCCGAGCTGCAGAAGATGGACACGAAGATCCGCAAGGAGGCCGTGGACTTCGTGGACGGCGTGGTGGTCGTCGGCGGCACCGCGACGTACGACGCGCTCGAGGCGGCGTATTCCATCGGCGACATCGGCAAGTTGCGCAAGCGGGATTCGGACCCGACGGGCGAGGGTCGCATGGACACGATCGTGCTCCTCTCCGACGGCAAGCCCACGGTGGGTCGCGTCATCGACCCCGACCAGATCCGTGCGGCGATCCGCGAGATCAACAAGACGCGCAGGGTGATGATCCACGCGATCGCGTTCGGCGGCGACGCCGACCAGAAGTTCATGCGCGGCCTGGCGGACGACACGGGCGGGACGTACCTGCTGCGGTGAAACACGAAGCGGCGGTCCCCTCGGGAGGGAACCGCCGCTGTCGAACCCTGCCGCAGCGCGCGCAAGCGCGTCGGCGCGAAGGCGCCTAGATGAACAGGTTCTGCTTCGCGCGGTCGAGGTGCTCCTTCAGGCGCTCGACGACCTTGCCGTGGATCTGGCAGATGCGCGACTCGGTGAGGTTGAGCACCTTGGCGATCTCCTTCATGGAGAGGCCCTCGTAGTAGTAGAGCGTGACGATCACGCGCTCCTTCTCGGTGAGGTGCTTCGCGACGACCTCGCGGATGTCGTGGAGCTGGATCTCGTGGACCGGGTGGCCGCTCGGGTTGTCGTCCTCGAGCAGGTCGATCTTGCGGTTGCCGTGGTTCTCCTCGTGATCGGTCCACTCGTCGGAGAGCGAGATGATCGCCGTGGCGTTCGCGCCCTCGATCATCGACGTGTATTCGTCGAAGTTCATGCCGAGCTGCTTCGCCATCTCGAAGAAGGTCGGCTCGCGGCCGAGTTCGCGCTCGAGGGCCTGCACGGCCTTGTCGATGCGCGACGCCTTGATGCGGACCAGGCGCGGGACCCAGTCGAGGCTGCGGAGCTCGTCGAGGATCGATCCGCGGATGCGGTTCATCGCGTAGGTCTTGAACTTGACGCCGAGCAGCGGGTTGAAGCGCTCGATCGCGTCGAGAAGGCCGAAGATGCCCATGCTGGCGAGGTCGTCGCACTCGACGAACGACGGCAGCGTGGCGGCGAGCCGCTCCGCGACGTAGCGGACGAGCGGCAGGTACTTCTCGACCAGCTGGTTGCGCAGCGCTTCGGTGGGCGCGGCCTTGTAGTCGGTCCACACCTGCGTCATGTCGGCATCCGCGATTCGCATCGATCCCTCCCTTTGAACGACCTCAAGGGACGCATCGCGGCGGCAATCCTAGCCGCCCTCGGGCGGCCAGCAGTCCCGGCGGCCCGGCTGCCTGAATTCCCCGTCGGACGTCCCATCGACGTCCATCCGGGATCAGGCCCGTGGCTTTGCGTCCCCGCCTCGCGACGGGTTTGCCTTGATCGGTCGTGCGCTGAAAAAAGAACTCTCTCTCACGTCGTCTTCCATCCGAAGACGGCGGAAACATACCTCTCGATTCGGCGGTGGCAACCCCACGAATGAGAATCTTTCAGCTCACATCGAAAGGACGACGCAAGTCATTGTAGCCAAGAGAGTTGCGCCTTGACGTGCACCGAGATCGCGGGGGAACGAAATTCGCTTTCTCCATCAAGTTCTCCGGTTTCAGGCTGCCGGTTGCGGGGGGCGCGGGTCATGGAGGGATGGACAGGAGGGAGCCCGTGATGAATGGGCCGGACCGCGCGCCCCGCCGCGGATGACTGCCCGTTCCGCGCTTCTCTCGACCGCGGAAGGGCTCACCAGAGATGTCTCCGCGGAGGGCCCGAAAGTTTCATCGTGAAATCCGAATTTCACATTCGAGTCGGGGCGCGTCCGAAGGGCGTTCGGATCCATCCGAACATTCAGCGCGGCGTCTGGGCGGGATCCGTCGGCGGCGACCTGCGGCCCGCGCGCTCGCGGAGCAGTTCGCGCACGCGCGGGAAGGGACGCCGCGTGCGCTCCGGGTCGAGAGCGTCGGCGCCGTAGAGCTCGCGGATCTTCACGTCGATCTTCGCGCGGCGCTCCTCCACGGGCAGGTCCTTCATCTCCGTGTGGAGCTGCAGGACGAGCGCGCGGTCGTCGGGCACGAGCTGTCCCAGCATGCGCAGCGCGTCGGGAGCGAGGCCGTCCTTGCGGAGCAGATCCGCCACCTCGAACCAGCGGACGCGCTCCTTCCACTTCGCGATCTCGGCCGCGCGCTCCTGCGGCGTCATGCCGAGCAGCCGGAGCAGGCGCATCTGCTCGAAGCGCTTGACGAAGTCGAGCACCTGACGCAGCCGCCACTCGCGCATCAGCGCCGCGCGCACGACGGCGCGCTCGGAAGGCGGCAGCGCCAGGATGCGCCGCTGCTCCGAGGCGGGCTTCTCCGCGAGCATCTTCGCGAGCGCCGCCTGCACGCCCTTCGCGATGCGGGCGCGCTTCTCCTCCGGAAGAGCGGGTTCGAAGCCCTGGGCGAGGCCCGCCTCCTCGAGAAGCCGGATCCGGCAGTGGTTGCGGAAGCCGCGCAGCGCGTTGAAGCGCACCCACGCGCGCTCGTCGGGCGAGAGCAGGGCGAGGCGGCCCTCGCCGAGCTGCTTCTCGATCTCGTCCATCTCGACGCGCAGGTCGTCGTGACGCCGCCGCAGCGCGTCGAAGTCGCGGCCGGCGAGCTCGCCGAGCCGCTCGGTGCCGACCTCGCGCGCCTTGCGGCGGAGCGCCTCGCGCTTCTCGGGCGGCATGGCGCGGAAACGCTGGAGCGCCTCGAACAGACGCCGCTTCTCGTCGGCGGGAAGCTCCCTGACGCGGCGGATCTGCTCGTCCTTGCTCGGCGCGGCTTCCGTCGGCGGCGGCGCCTTCTCCTCCTGGGCCGACGCCGGACGCAGCGGGAACGCCGCGGCCGCGAACGCGAGCAGGACGAGCGTCAGACGGAGCAGAGCCCGCACGGTCAGCCCCCGCGGGTCTCCGCGTCCTCGGTCGAGAGCGTGTCGAGCACGTCGAGGTCGTCGACGACCTGCGCGATCTCCGGCGCGTCCGCGGCGTCGAGGACGTCGAGGTTCGAAAGCACGGCGAGGTCCTCGGCGATCGCCTCCTCGTCGCGCGCGGTGATCACGTCGGGCGAGCCCGGACGCTGCGTCGTCCACCACGCGACGGCGCCGGCGGCGACGAGCACCGCCGCGGCGGCGGCCGCGATGCGCGGACGCAGGAAGAGGACGAGCCCGGCCGGGGGGAAAG
>JADMIO011478743.1_pt1 | contig 13722 bp, 12 predicted proteins | sample 8958161 | NCBI WGS metagenome assembly JADMIO01 (sample SAMN16585339, study PRJNA669376) | soil metagenome | isolation source: Crop rotation soil | place: USA: Cullars Rotation, Alabama | collected 2011 | reverse complement strand
TGACGACCCGCTCCGGCGCCGCGGCGTACTCGCCGGAGCACGACGAGCACTCGCTGATGATGCGCAAGCTGCGGGCGGAGCCCGGCTACTTCGGCGTCGCGCTGCGCGGGCGCGCGACGGCGTCGGATTCGAACACGCTGCTGTTCGTCGACCAGTTCGAGGAGCTCTACACGCTGGTCCCCGATCTCGAGGAGCGCCTGCTGTTCACGCGCGCGCTCGCCGGCGTCGCCGACGACACCGCGGCGCCCGTGCGCGTCGTGCTGTCGATGCGCTCGGACTTCCTCGACCGCGTCGCCGAGGATCCGCGCTTCATGGAGGAGCTGTCGCGCGGCCTCGTGTTCCTGTCGGCACCCGATCGCGAAGGCCTGCGCGAGGCGCTCGAGCAGCCGGTCGAGATGGTCGGCTACCGGTTCGAGAGCTCGGCGATGGTCGGCGACATGCTCGACGCGCTCGCCGGCACGCCCGGCGCGCTGCCGCTGCTCCAGTTCGGCGCCGCGAAGCTGTGGGACGCGCGCGACCGGAACCGCCGCCTGCTCACGATGCAGAGCTATCAGGCGATCGGCGGCATCTCCGGCGCGCTCGCGACGCACGCCGACGAGGTCGTGCGCAACATGACCGCCGGCCAGCAGAAGCTGACCCAGCGCGTGTTCCGCAAGCTCGTCACGCCCGAGCGCACGCGCGCGATCGTCGAGCTCGCCGATATCTACCAGCTCGACCGATCGCCCGACGAGATCGCCCGCGTGATCGACACGCTGGTCGCGGCGCGCCTGCTCGTCGTGCAGACCCGTGCAGACGCTGGCGGTGGCTCGGTCGAGATCGTCCACGAGTCGCTGATCGATCGCTGGCCGACGCTCAAGCGCTGGCTCGACGAGGATCAGGAGGACGCCGCGTTCGTCGCGCAGCTGTCCGCCGCGGCCAAGCAGTGGGAGGCTAAGGGCCGCCCCACCGGCATGCTGTGGCGAGGCGAGGCGATGGAGGAGGCGCGGCGCTGGTACGCCGCGGGTGGCCGAGCGCTCGCGCCGCGCGAGCAGGCGTTCCTCGATGCCGTGCTGTCGCTCGCGCAGCGCGGCCGCGCTTACCGCCGGTTCGCGCTCGTCGCGACGTTCCTCGTGCTGGCCGGCATCGCCGGCGGCGCCAGCATCGCGTACGTCAAGGTGCGCGCTGCGAACGAGGCGGCCGAGGAGAAGCAAGCGATCGCCGAGGCCGCGCTCGCGCGCGTCACCGCCGAGCAGCAGCAGCGCGAGGCCGCACAAGCGGCGCAGGCCGCGGAAGCCGCGAAGCGCGCGCAGATCGAGAAGGCCAAGGCCGTCACCGACGAGGCGCTGGCCGCGACGGGCGAGAAGCTCAAGATGAGCGCCGAGGAGCTCGCGGCGAAGAACGCGGCGCTCGAGGAAGAGAAGAAGGCCGCGCTCGCCGCGAGGGACAAGGCCGAGGACGCGTCGAAGCGCGCCGCCGCCGCCGCCGCCGAGGCGCAGAAGGCGAAGGCCGAGCTCCAGGTGAAGCTCGACGCCGAGAAGCAGCGGGTCAAGCAGCTGCAGGACGAGACCCGCAAGCTGTCGACGAAGTTGAAAGACTGAACGCTGCATGCCCGGCAGGCACCCGATTGACTGGGAAGCTGCCGAGCTCGACGGCTTCCTGAGAGATCTGACCGCCCGCAGGTACGCCGCCGATCGATTTGTTCACGCCGCATGCGCGTGTGGAAGCGACCGGTTTCAGCTCGAGGTCGATGCGGAGGAAGGATGCGCCCGCCGGACCTGCGCGACCTGTCGAGAGCCGCATCTCATCTGCGACAGCGCCGAGTACTGGGACGAAGCCACCCCGAAAGGCGTCGTGTGCGGCTGCGGCAACAGGAAGTTCCTGGTCGCGGTCGCATTCAGCCACCGCAAGGAGGGCGATGTCCGATGGATCACGGTCGGACATCGCTGCGTCGCATGCGGAGTGCTCGGTTCCACCGTCGACTGGAAGGTCGACTACGGGCCCACCGATCACCTGTACGGCCGGGTCTGAGCGCTCAGAAGCCGCCGCTGAGCATGAACGCGGCGCCGCCGGGCATCGGCGCGACCGACGGGGTCAGCTTCTCGACGCTGTCCGGGTACACCGTACGGCCGCGGTTCAGATAGAGCATCACGGCGCCGGTGGCGACGGTCGCGGCGCCCACGATCATCACGCCGACGGCGACGTGGCTCTTGGTCTCGGCGCTGCTCTTGAGATCCGCAACGCCGGCGAGGCGAGGATCGTCGTCGGCGCACGCCATCATCGAGCAGTTCTGCGCGACGGTGCGGTCGTAGCTGTCCATGTCGGAGACCGCGGAGAGATCGAGCATCGCGCCGATGCCCGCGACCGCGAAGCCGGTGCCGAACACGACCCACGGCTTCCACTGCGCCCAGCGATGCTCGACGTGCGCGGCCCGCGCGAGCGGATCGAGCTTCACGGGCACGTCCTGCGACTTGCCGCCGATTACGACCACCTCGACCGTCTTCGTCAGCAAGCCCTTGCCGGTCGCGACCACCTGGTGCGGACCGGGCGCCACGCGGCGCGTCTCCTTCGCGGGGCAGGTCGCGAGCGGCTGGCCGTCGAGCGTGACCTTCACCTCGGGCTGGCTGCACGACATGGTCAGGTCGCCGATCTGGTTCGCGAGCAGCTTCTGGTACGCGAGCGCCTCCGCGTAGACCGCCTCCTCGAGCGGCCGCGCGCCGTACTTGAGCGCCTGCGTGAGGTTGTCGGAGGCATCGACGGGCCTGTCGAGCTGGATCAGGCAGCGCACGATGTTGAACCGGATCGCCGGGTGGTCCCACGCAGCGACGGCCGCCTTGTACTTCTCGAGCGCCTCCGCGTACTTCTTGTCGAGGAACAGCGCGTTGCCGGCGTCGAGGTTCCGCTGCGCCTCGGCCTTCTGCGCATCGGTCACGCCGACCGACCACGGCGGCGTATCCGCGCGCGCAGGAGCAGCCATCCCCACCAGCACGACGGCAAACAGGATCGAGCGAAGTGTCATCGCAAGTCGATGATAGGGGTCAGACACAAGTTTCACAACTTGTGTGAGTCGAGCGGCGCAACGAGCCAGCCGGGCCGGAAGTTGTGAAGCTTGTGACTGACCCCTAGTCGTCGTCGGTCAGCTTCTTGCGCTTCTTGGGCTTCGCGTCCTCGTCGTCGTCCTCGATGTCCGCGTCGGCCTTCTTCTTCTTCTTCGGCTTGTCCTCGTCCTCGTCGTCGTCGGACGCCTTCTTCTTCTTCTTCATCGGCTTGTCGTCGTCGTCGTCGTCGTCGGCCGCCTTCGCCTTCTTCTTGGGCTTGTCCTCGTCGTCGTCGTCCGATGCGGCCTTCTTCGGCTTCTTCATCGGCTTGGTCTCTTCCTCGTCGTCCTCGGCCTTCTTCTTCGCCTTCTTCTTCTTCTCCTCTTCCTTCTTCTTCTTGAGCTCCTCGGCCTTCTTCTTCTTCTCCTCTTCCTTCTTCTTCTTGGCCTCGGCCTTCTTGTCGATCTTCTTCTCGGGCTCGGGCGGCGGCTCCGGCGGCTTGAGGGCCGGCGGCAGCACCTTGACGAACGCCGCGCCGGAGCCCGGCTGGTCGAACGCGAGCGATTCTTGAAGAGCGATCAGCTTCCAGTTGTCGCCCTCCTTCTCGAACACCGCGAACGCGCGCAGCGGCAGCGGCTCCTCGTCCTTCTCGACTCGCGTCACCGGCGCCGTGACCCACGCGATCTGACCGTCCGGCGTCGTGCCGGCGGAGACCTCGCCCGACACCGCCTCGCGCGTCTCGGCGTCCATCCGCTTCTTCCAGACCCGCTTGAGGTCCTTCTTGCCCTTCGTGATGTCGCCCGTGGTCGGCCCGACGAGCAGCGCGTCGGTCGAGTTCATCAGGTCCTCGCCCCAGACGTTCTGCTCGAGCAGCCCCTTCTTGAACTTGTCGACCGCGCCGCTCGCCCGGTCGTCGACCTTCGCCTGCGACATCGCGCCCGGCGGAACGACCGCCACCTTCTTCAGCTCCGCGCGGATCTCGCGCATCGACGGCGTGTGCGCGAGTGACGCCGCCGACATCGCCCACAGATCGTCGTCATTCGTCAGGACCGCGAGCCCGACGAGCTGCTTGCCCTCGACGTCGACGATGTCGAACGCCCACGCCGAGTGGCCGCCCTGCGCCGCGGTGACCGCCAGCGCGGCAGACCGCACCTGTGCGCGCGACTTCGCCTTCGCGTCGATCAGCTTGCCGAGCGCGACGAGCGCCTCGGAGCGCGTGACCATGCCGTCGGCCTTGCGCGGCCCGAACACGATCAGCGGATCGTTGAGCAGCGAGAACAGCGAGTCCGGCTTGCCGTGGTTGAGGGTCTCGTAGATCTCCTCGACCAGGCCCGCCGCGTCCTTCTTCGCGACCTTCTCGTCGACCGCAGGACCGATCGGCTTCGCAGGCGCAGCCGCCTTGGTGCCACCGCCGCACGCGGCGAGCAGCACGGCAGCTGCGACCGCAGCGAACCTCATGGTTAGCCCCGCGACGCGCGCTTCATCACGCTCGGCAGCGCCACGGTCTGCGCGGCGGTCGGCAGGATCATGTGCGGGACGGTGTCCTCGTTGTTCTGCGGCACGACCTTGAGCGTCGTGCTCTTCGGCAGCAGCGGATCCGTCCCCTTCGCGATGCGGCGCGGCGGCTCGGCACGGACGACCGGCTCGAGGTTGAGCACGCTGCCTGGGTTCTTCACGCTCGGCAGCTTCGGCACCGGGATCACGGTCGCCGGCGACTTCGCGCGCGGATACTGGTTGTTCGCCGCGACCACCTGCGGCGGAACCACGACCGGCAGCGGCTTGGGCGGGGTCGCCTTCAGCACCACGCGCTGCTGACCGGAGCGCTGCACCACGCGGGCGATGTCGAGATCCGGCTTCGTGTAGTCGTCGTCCTCTTCCTCGTCGTCCTTCTCGAACTGCTCGGTCTTGGGCCACGACTCCATGTGGTCGTCCGCGACCTTCGCGATCGGCATCGTCTTGACCGGCGCAAACTTCGCCACAGGCGCAGGGGCCGGGGGCGGTGGTGCCGCTGCCGCTGCCTCCGCCTCGTCCGCTGCTGCCCTCGCGCGCGCGACCGCGATTGTCCATTCCCAGTCATCTTCCTCTGCCGCAGGCTGCGGTGCCACATTCGCTGCCGCGACCGGGGCCGGAGGCTGCGTCACGCGCGGCGCGGGGGGCTTGATCGTGGGGACCTGCGCCACGGTGGCCGGCAGCGAGGTCTCGCGAACCACGACCGATGCCGAGGCAGCGGTCGGAACCACGCGGTGCTGACCGGTCGGCACGGGCGGACGCGGTGGAAGTGGCGGGGCAACCCGGGTGGCCGTGGCAGCTTTGGGCGCCATCGCCGGCTCCCATTTCTCGAGCTCCGCCGCTGCGAGATCACCGTCTTTCCAGCCGACGATGCGGCCGCCGAGCCCGTCATCCAGTACCGCGGGACGCATGGAAAGCACCCGTCCATCGGGGGTCAGGACGAGGCCGAAGCTGGATAGCTTCACGAAGCCCAGACGCTGCATCAGGCGGTTGATGACCGGCATGGTCCGGGGACACTGCACCCGACGGGCCATGTGCTCGAATTGCACCGATCGCGCAACGCGCTGGATCGTGGACCGGCCTCACGTACGACCGCTGCGCAACCCGATGGGGCGCCACCTCATCGGAGCCTCGGCCCCCGGGTCTCGACACCCATCCCCCCGGAGATCCCCGGGAGCTGTGCAGCTTTGGGACGTGTTACCGACCCTGGTACACCGGTGGCCGGCCCTCGGCAAATGCCGCGAGGCCCTCGTCGCGGTCGCCGCTGTACAGGGTGACGTCGTAGCACTGGCGTTCGAAGTCCAGGCCCTGCTCCAGCGATCCCGACGCGCGTTCGACGGCGCGCTTGGCCTGGATCACGGAGAGCGGCGCGCAGCCCGCGAGCTCCGAGAGCATCTGCTCGACCGATGCGTGGAGCTGACCGCGCGGCACGACGTCGTGCACGAGACCGATCGCGAGCGCGCGCGCGATCGGGATCCGCCTGCCGAGCAGGATCATCTCCTTCGCGCGCGCCTCACCGATCAAGCGCGGCAGGCGCTGCGTTCCACCCGCGCCCGGCATGATGCCGAGCCGCACCTCGGTCAATCCGACCTCGCTGCCTTCGACGGCGATCCGGAAGTCGCACGCGATCGCGAGCTCGAGCCCGCCGCCGTACGCCGATCCGTTCATCGCGCAGATCGTCGGCTTACGAATGTTGGCGATGTCGTTGATCGCCGTCGAGATCGCGTTGATGTACGGACCCGATTGCGCGGCGGCGATGCCCTTGCGCTCCTTGAGATCCGCGCCGGCACAGAACGCCTTCTCACCCGCGCCGGTGATCACGACCGCGCGCACCTCGGGATCGCGATCGAGATCGTTCGCGATCTCCGACAGCTCGAGATTGACCGCACGCGACAGCGCGTTGCGCGCGTCCGGACGGTTCAGCGTGATCCAGGCCGTGGTGCCCTTCTTCTCGACGACGAGATCCGACATGCGCGGACCGTACTACGAAGAGCGCTCTGCCTGCCGCCGCGCGCGCGCCTGCTTGCCCAGGTGCGCCTTGAGATACTTCGACGGCAGCTCGTGACCGACGAACGTCGCCGCCGTGCGCGACGCCTCCGTCAGCTTGTCGAGATCGATGCCCGTCTCGACGCCCATCGAGTGCAGCATCGCGACGACATCCTCGGTCGCGAGGTTGCCCGATGCTCCGGGAGCGTACGGACACCCGCCGAGGCCGCCCGCTGCCGCATCGATCGTGGTGATGCCCATCTGCAGACCGATGAGGCAGTTCGCGAGCGCCGTGCCCTGCGTATCGTGGAAGTGCATCGCGATCGCCTCGGGCGGGTGCTGCGCGAGCACCTTGGACAGCACGTCCTCGACCTGGCGAGGATTCGCGACGCCGATCGTGTCGCCGAGCGAGACCTGGTAGACGCCCATGTCGCGCAGCTGCCGCGTCAGATCGACGGCGCGCTGCGGATCGACATCGCCCTCGTACGGGCAGCCGTAGACCGTCGACACGTACGCGCGCACCGGAACATTCGCGGCGCGCGCGATCGGGATGACCTCGTCGAACGCTGCGAGCGCCTCGGAGATCGTCTTGTTGACGTTCTTCTTGTTGTGCGTCTCCGACGCGGAGAGGAAGACGGCGACTTCCTTCATGCCCGACGCCAGCGCGGTGTCCAGGCCGCGGCGGTTCGGCACGAGCGCGCTCATCCGCACGCCGGCCGGCCGGTGCACACCACGCGCGACCTCCGCCGCATCGGCGAGCTGCGGGATCCACTTCGGCGAGACGAAGCTGGTGATCTCGATGTCCTTGATGCCGGCACCGACGAGCGCGTCGATGAACTTCAGCTTGTCGGCGGTCGGCACCTGCCGCGCCTCGTTCTGCAGGCCGTCGCGCGGACCGACCTCGTAGATCGTGGCTTTCGCGGGCAACTTCATGGGACGGGCCCCGTCGAGGAACCATAGTGCGGCGCGTGCCGGTTGGCTAGCTCGTCGATGAGGGAGGGCGTGAGCTGCTCGAGGCTGTCGATCAGGTGGTGCGCGCCCGACTGGTCCCAGCCGCCGAAGTTCCCCGCCTTCACCGCGATCACCAGGCACCCGGCCGCTCTCCCGGCGGCGATCCCGGACACCGAGTCCTCGATGACAACACACTGGTGCGGCAGGAGGCCCAGCTCGCGCATCGCCGCCTGGTAGCCCTCGGGCGACGGCTTGCTCGTGCCGACGTCCTCGGCTGCGAAGATCACGTCGAACGCCGCCTCGGGGCCGATGTGCGGCAGCACCTGGAGCGCCTCGACGCGCGAGCTTCCGGTCACGAGCGCGCGCGGCTTGCCCTGCGTCCAGCGCAGCACCTCGCGCGCGCCGGGCAGCACGGTGACGCCGAGCTCCTCGAACACCTCGTCGCGCTTCATCGCGGTGCGCGCGATCAGCTCGGCGCGGTTCCACGCGAGCTGCGGATAGCGCGTCGCGAGCCGCTCGTAGATCGCGACCCACGACCGGCCGATCACGAAGTCCTTGTCGGACTGCTCGACGGCAATGCCCTGCCCGTCGAGCAGCGCGCGGGCCATCGCCTCGCCGCTCTCGCGCTCCGAGTCGACGAGCGTGCCGTCGAGATCGAACAGGTAGCCGCTGATCACGAGCGGCGTTGTAACACGCGGGCTTTCTTAGAACGTGGTCCAGTGCCCGTCGTCGCAGGCCCAGCTGCCGAGGTTCTTGTCATCGACGAACTGGCCGAACGTCACGCACATCTCGAACCCGAAGTTGAGATCGCGGCCCGTGTTGTTTTCCCACGTGCAGGTGGTGTCGAGCGCGTCGCCCGGGTGGAGCACCAGCGGCGCGGTCGGATCGAGCTTCATCTCCGGCGGGTGGAACGCGAACGACTTGTCCCACACCTTGTCGAACAGCGGCTCGTCCGCGGTCGCCGAGCCCGCGCGGGTCAGCTGCACGACGATGTGCTTGCCCCACTCGTGCATGTGCGGAACCATGAACCACATCTTCAGCTCGCGATCGACGACGCAGTGCTGCTTCTGGGTCGTCGTGCCCTGGCCGACGATGAGGCCCGAGTTCAGGAACGCCGTCGCGCCCGACGCGATGTACGTGCCGCCGGGAGGCGTGAAGTTGATGTTGACCGCGGCCTGACCGTCGAGCGTCTCGTCGGTCGCGTTCAGGTAGTGATGGTTGATCACGATCTGCGCGCCCGCGGGGATCGGGTACATGAGATTGCCCGGCGCCTCGTACGGCTCGCCTTCCTTGCCGTTGCCGGTGACGATGCGGAACGCGACCATGTCGGCGTCGGTGCACTCGCGCTGGAGGCCGGCCGGCTGCTTCTCGGTCGTGTAGTACACGACGATGTGGTGGCCCGGCTCGGTCTGGTAGCCGGTCGTCGACTTCACCTGGAGCGGCGTCTCGGCGATCGCGTCGGTCCACGTGCAGATCTCGTGGTCGGTGCCGGGCGCGAGGTCGCGCACGATCGGCGTGATGATCTGGAGGCCGTTCTCCGGCTTCTCGGGAACCGTGAGGTTGGGCAGGATCTCCTGACCGTTGGTGGGAGGTGCTTCATCGGTTCCGCAACCGACGAGCGACAGTCCGAGCATCACGTGGACGAGCTTGTTCATGGTTCCCCTCATCTAGTTGCCAAGACAGACCGACGGCGTGCAGCCGCACTGGTTACTGGAGTTGCAGGTGCACTCCGCACCGGAGCCGCACTGGGTCGTCGGACCCGTGCTCTGACACGTGTGCGTGCAGAAGTGCGTGGTGCGATCGCCAAAGCTCGAGCACAGCGGCGAGGTCTGGCTGTCCGAGCAGTCGGAGATCGACGCGCAGAACTTCCCGACGCCCATCTCGTTCCCGAGGTCGCCGGGGTGGCCGCAGTTCGAGAAGTACGCGTCCGCGGCGGGCGCGTCGGGATGCGTAGGCATGTCCTTGCCGCCGTCACATGCGGCGATCACGAGCGCGCTGGCGAGAACGATACGTGCCGGGCTCACGGGCACCCCCTTGCGATGCGCGGTGGCTATAACTGAGGTCCCGTCGCCGGCACAATGCTTTTCGTAACAAGGTGTTGAACTCCCTGTCGATTGCGCGATCTGTGCGAAGCGCCGCGCTTGGCGTAACCGGGGACCCAGCAACGGGCACAGTGCACGTGTGTCCCGGCATTTCCCGGGCACAATCACGGAGTAACCATGTCCCGCCTCACGTCCGTCCTCGGTTCGCTGGTCATTTCCGCCTCGCTGTTCAGCTGCGCCAATCACGCGAAGCAGTCGGTCGCGCTCTACGAGGCGGGCGACTACGCCGGCGCCGCGCGCGAGGCCGACGCTCAGCTCGCCCGGCATCCGGACGACGACGCGCTGTGGGGCATGCGCATCCGCGCGGCGCTCGCGCAGGGCGATGCGGACGGTGTGGCGAAGGCGTACGCGACGTATCGCGGCAAGCGCGGCAGCGATGACAAGGAGCTGCTCCGCGATCTGTCGATCGCGACGCTCGGTCAGGCGCTCGCGTCGCCCTCGGTGAAGCTCAAGGTCGCCGCGATCGAGGCCGTGCAGCGCGGCGAGATCGAGCAGCTCGCCGAGCAGACGGCCGAGCGCATGACGGACGAGGACGATCGTGTCGCCGCGGCAGCTGCCGTCGCGGTGCTGCGCGCATATCCGCAGGCGCCGCAGGTCGCGAGCGACATGATGCACTCCGAGGATCCCGAGGCGCGGCGGATCGCGATCGACGGCGTCGCCAAGAAGATCGGCAAGCTGATGGTCGAGGATCTCGAGAAGGCCGCGACCGACAAGGACGCGCGCGTGCGCCGCGTCGCCGTGCGCTGGCTCGGCCAGATCAAGGATGCCGACGCGGTCGCGGTGCTGACCCGCCACCTGAAGTCGGATCCCGACGAGAGCGTGCGCGCCGCCGCGGCGACGGCGCTCGCTCGCATCGGCATCGGCAACCTCGAGTCACTCGGTACCGCGGCGCTCAGCGACAAGTCGCTCGCCGTGAAGATCGCGGCGATCGATCTGATCGAGGCGGCAAAGCGGCCCGATCGGCTGCAGCAGATCGCGACGAGCGATATCGATCCCATGGTCGCCGTCGAGGCCGCGATCGCGCTCAAGGATCAGCGCCTCGCGCAGGCCGCGCTCGACAAGGCGATGGCCGCCGAGGGCTGGACGATCCGCGCCGGCGCGGCGAACGTCGCGGTGCGTGCGGTCGGCAAGGAGGGTGCGATCGCGGTCGCGCACAAGCTGCTCGCCGACAAGGAGCTCGGCGTCCGCATCGCCGCGGCGCGCGTGCTCGTGCACGCCGGTGACAAGGCGAGCGCCGATCCGGTGTTCGCGGAGGCGCTCGGCACGCCCGACTTCCAGCTCCAGGCCGCCGGCGATCTCGCCGAGCAGAACGACAAGCGCGGCCTCGAGGCGCTCGACGCGCTGGTGCGCGACGCGAAGCACACGGCCGAGCAGCGCGCGTCCGCGGCGTCGGCGCACAGCTCCGCGCACCGGGTCACGCCCGGCCTCGTCGCCGCGCTCGCCGACTCATCCGGCGTCGTCCGCGTCGAGGCAGCGGCGGCGCTGGTGTCGCTCTCGAAATAGGGTCAGACACAACTTTCACAACTTCCACAATTTCCGGTCCGACGGACCGCAAGTTGTGAAGCTTGTGTCTGACCCCTCTTGCTAGTGCGACTCGGTCTTGACCGACTTGGTCGATCCGCCGGTCTGGATCTCGATCTGCTTGCCCTTCTCCTTCTTGCCCGGCAGCGGCATCGAGACCTCGAGCACGCCGTTCTCGAAGCGCGCGTCGACCTTGTCGGGCTCGACGCCCATCGGCAGCGGGATCACGCGCTGGAAGGATCCGTAGGAGCGCTCGCTGCGCAGCACGTCGCCTTCGCGCTCCTCGTGCTCGCTGCGCCGCTCGCCCTCGATGATCAGCGCGTCATCCTCGATGCGCAGCGACACGTCCTTCGCGGCCATGCCGGGAAGGTCCGCGTTGACGAACAGCTTGCCGTCGCGATGCGTGACCTCGACCGTCGGCGAGAACGGCACCGTCATCATTCGATCGAAATCCTCGAACAGCCTGCGAAACATCCCGAACGGGCCGAGCGACGCGAGCGGACCGAGGCTGCCGGGCCCGCTCTGCCGGGTGAGCGCCTTGCTCTGTTGCTGCGGCGGTTGCGTGGCTTGCTTGCTCTCTGATTTTCCAGTCGTTCCCATGACGAACCTCCGGATCGAGAGCCGTGCATCCGATGTGCCTTGCGGCCGAGCTGCACTTTTTCCGGATGATGTGGCATCGTGCGCACGTGACCCGCCGATCGATACGCACCGCCGCGCTGACGGTCGTGCTGTTCGTCGTCGGGCAGATCGCGGCGCTCGCGCACGAGGCGTCCACGCGGCACATCGTGTGCCCGGAGCACGGTGAGCAGCTCGAGACGGTCGAGCTCGCATCCGGTGCAGCTCGTACCGACGGACCGCGCTGGGTAGGTGTCGAGGGTGACGGCAGCGGCGCGCACGCCGACTGCGAGATCGCCCGAGCGCTCGCGCAGAGCAGCGTCGCGCCCGAGGCCCCTCACCTCGCCCTGATCACGTTCACCCCGGCGGCGACCTCGATCGAGGTCGTCGCACAGGACCCTGCACGTTCGCTCGAGCTGTACCGGATCGCACCGAAGACCTCGCCGCCTCGCGCCGGCTGAGCCGTCTTCCACCGATCCGATCGTCCTCGTCACGCGAGGTGCAGTTTCATGTTGCGCGCAGTCGTATGCGCCGCCGTGCTCGTCACGGCCGCGCGAGTTTCCCACGCAGAGCCGGAAGATCCGGCCTGTAACGGCAAGGTCGACGGCCACGTCGTCGACGCATCGACCCACGAGCCGGTCGCGGCCGCCACGGTGCGGATCGAGAACGATCTGCTCGCGACGACCGACGATGCCGGCCGGTTCGTGCTCGCCGATCTGTGTCCGAGGGAGGTCAGGATCATCGTCGAGCGCGATGACTACAAGCCGTCCGAGAAGGCGCTGACGATCGTCTCGGGCAAGGACGTCGCGGTCGAGGTCGAGATGCTCACGTCCGGTGAGGTCATCGAGATCCGCGACAAGGCGCCGCCGCCGCCAGAGATGCGCTCGGAGGCGACGATCGATGCAAAGAAGCTCGAGGAGTCGCGCGGCAAGTCGTTCACCGCCGCGCTCGCCGCGGTGCCCGGCGTGTCGGAGCTCCGGTCGTCGACCGGCGTCGCGAAGCCGATCATCCGCGGGCAGTTCGGCCGCCGGCTGCTGCTGCTCGTCGACGAGGTCCGCCACCGCGCCCAGGAGTGGGGCCTCGATCACGCGCCGGAGATCGATCCGTTCACCGCCGGCAAGATCCGCGTCGTCCGCGGTCCGGGCGGCGTTCGCTACGGCTCCGACGCGATCGGCGGCGTCGTGCTCGTCGATCCGCCGGAGCTGCGCAAGGAGCCCGGCACCAACGGCGAGCTCCACCTGATCGGCCAGTCCAACGGCCTCGGCGGCGCGATCGACGCGCGCGTACAGAACGTGCTCTCCGCGGTGCCGGCGCTGTCGACGACCTTGGAGGGCACGTTCAAGCGGATCGCGGCGGCACGCGCTCCCGACTACGCGCTCGACAACACGGGCGCCGAGGACTGGAGCGCCGGCGCGACGGTCGGCTACAAGCTGAAGCTCTCCGACTACAAGCTGTCGTATCGCCACTACGAGGCCGAGCTCGGTGTGTGCTCGTGCCTGCGCGTCCACAACGTCGACGACTTCCTCGCGCAGGCGCGATCCGGCCAGCCGATCGGCGCCGACGAGTTCACCGCCGACTTCGCGATCGACCGGCCGAAGCAGCACGTCGCGCACGACCTCGCGCTCGCACGCGCGAGCTGGGAGCTCGAGCACCGCGGCACGCTGACCGCGACCTACTCGTTCCAGAGAGATCTCCGGCGCGAGTACGACGTGGTCCGCAACCCGGACACCGCCGGCGCGCAGTTCAACTTCCGGCTGATGACGCACGAGCTGAGCGGGCTGTTCGAGCACAACCCGATCCACCTGAACGAGCACTGGCACCTGCGCGGCTCGGCGGGCGTCGACGGGCTCGCGCAGATCAACGAGTACTACGGTCTGAATCTGATCCCGGACTTCAGGGCCTACGGAGCGGGTGCGTTCGCGACCGAGCGGCTGGTCGGCCACACGGTCGAGCTCGAGCTCGGCGCCCGGTATGACTTCCTGGCGCGCACGGCGTCGATCCAGAAGATCGACTTCCAGCGGCTC
>JADMIO011418079.1_pt1 | contig 13722 bp, 20 predicted proteins | sample 8958161 | NCBI WGS metagenome assembly JADMIO01 (sample SAMN16585339, study PRJNA669376) | soil metagenome | isolation source: Crop rotation soil | place: USA: Cullars Rotation, Alabama | collected 2011 | reverse complement strand
GAGCCGGTCGAAACCATAGATCGTCAGGCCGACGCCGGCGGCCACGGCCGCACCGATGGCCAGGTTCTTCCAGTTACCCGAGAGCGCATCGAGCACGGCCTGCCATATGGACGCGAGCCGCAGCGCCGAGGCGAGCTTGGTGAAGGCCGCGACCGCGGCCACCGTGGCGGCGCCAATGACAAACATCGCCGTCGCGATTCCGAGGAACCCGCCGGTGAACCTGTTGAGGTTCCCGAACGCGTTCGCGAGCCAGATGACGGCATCCGTGGCCTTGAGCATCGTCGGCAAGAGCTTCTCCAGGATCGGATAGACGATCTTCTGCTGGATGGTCTCTCCGAGCAGTGCCGAGGCGAACTGGTATTGCTGGAGAACGGCCAGGCTCCTATCATTGGCGTCGGAGAGCTCCATGACGGCCGCGCGCTGCTCGTGGGTCATGCGGAGCAGCCCCTGGAGCGCGGCGACCCCGCGCGTGCCGAAGATCTCCGTCTCGATCTGGGCTTTCATGAGGCCGTTCGGATACTTCTGCAGCGCGTCCGCGATCTGGTTGAAGAGTGCGAGCCCGTTCTGGTTCAAATTCGCGGGCACGCCGAGCTTTGACAGCGCGGAAATGCCTTCCGACGAGAACGCGGCCTTCGAGAGCTGCAGCACGTCCCGGATGGACTGCAGATCCTGCACGCCGGCAGTGCGGAAGAGACTGGCCGCCTGGGCCGCCTCGCGCGCGCTTGCGCCCGTCAGGTCCCGGATATTCATGACCTCGGTGCCGAAGGCGGAGTAAGCGTCGGTCGATCGCTTCACGATGGCTGCAATGGCGCTGAAGGCGGCGATCACGGCCGTCGCCATCCCGATCGCCTGCCGCTGCGCCGCCTGCTGCGCGGAGATCGCCTGTTGTGCGGCTGCCTGCTGAACCTGGGACTGCGCATTGGCCAGGTTGTAGCGCGCCGCCTCGGAGGGCGCGTAGTACGCACGCTCCTCCGCGCGCGCCAGCCGGCGCTGCGCGCTCTCGACCGCGGCGTACGCGTTCACAGTCTGGCTCAGCCCCTGAACGGCGAACGTCGTGGCCAGAACGTCGGTTACAAAGCTCATTTCGACATCTCCGCAACGGCCTCTGCTTGTCGGCGGTGCAGGTCCACGAGCTGCAAGAGCTCCTCGACGGAGGGCGGCTGGCCGAGGACCTGCGATGGCAGTTGATGCAGCAGCAGGACGCAGGCCTCAAACGTGGCGTCTTTCAGTCCCCCGATCACGAGCTCGCGGGCGGATCGGGGGTTTCTCCGTTTTTTAGGAGGGCCTGCATGGCGCTGACGGCGTATTCGTTCACGCCGTTCTTGACGGCCGCCCATTCGCAGACGTCCACGAACGCCTTGCCCAGCTTGTGGCCGACGATCAGGCAGGCTTCGAAGGAGAGTACCGGTTCCTTCAGAACCATCTGCAGCACTTTCACGCTGCCGAGGTAGCCCGGGTCATCTACGAAAAGCGGAGTTCCGTCCGGAAGGATGATCTTAATTCCGAACGGCTTCTTCTGGCCCAGAGCAATCTGCTGCTCGACGCTGCCTGACATTAGCGCGGTGGTCAAACTGCTCCAGCGCGGCGCGTCATCCATGCCGTCGGTGTAGATCACAAACCGCCAGCGCTTGCCCTTAGCCGTAACGGTAATGCTGTCTGTCGGTCGCTCTGGGGCTTCTGGCAGCGCAATGATCTCGGCGAAAGACGCAATCGCCGCCTCTTCTTCGGCGGGCGCTGTCGGTTCCGGAGCGGGCTTCGGCGCCGCGGTCTTCTGCATATCTTTTTGCACGCTTCAATCTCCCGGGTAATGCCGGCAATTTCCGTCGCCGGATCGGCGCTCACGCAGTGACATATTGCAGGGTCGCCAGCCCTCCGAAGGGCTCGCGGCCAACGTCGAGCAGCTCCAGGGTGTCGCCGACCTTCTCACGCTCCCAGTTGGCCCCGGCCTTTCGGATGCCGCCGCGGAGGACCATGCTCCTGTTGGACACGATGTCCGTGAACAGGATGACCATGTAGTCCGAGCTCAGGAAGCCCTCGATGGCCTGGGAGCCACCAGAATCGACCTGGCCTTTACAGGTTGCGTCCCATTTCTGGATCGTCTTGCGCATCTCGGGCTGTTCCGCATCGGCCGAGGTGTGGTCCGCCCATTCCTTCTCCATATTGACTTCGATGGTCTCCCACCGGCCGATAAGGTTGCTGACGGCGCCCGCGACGTTGCGCTGGCCGGGACTGTCGATGCCATAGATTTCCCACTGGTAGACCGTAACGTCTCGCCCTATGATTTTCATTGGATGGCTCCCGTCCTATTTCTTCATGACTTCGCGCTGCGCCGCCCGCAGCCGTGCTATGCGTGCGCCCTGCTCCAGCCGGATCACCGCGTCTAGAATCGGCCGCGGGATCGAGTGAGCGGTGCCGGTCGCCAGGAACTGCGCGTACCAGGCCGTATTCCACAGCGTGAGCTGTGTCCCGCGGCCGTTGAAGGTCACGCGGCTCTGCCAGCGCCACTGAAGATTGCCGCTCTGCCGGTTGAGAATGGCCGGGTCGATGATCGGCTCCCCACCGATCTTGTAGGGATGTCCCAATGCCCGCAGGGTCGCGGTTCGCAGGAACCCCTGGGACAGCGCCCGTGCCCGCTTGACCATTGCCCTGCCGGACAGCTCCTCGGCCCGCAGCACGGCCGGCACGACCGCGGCCGCGCGCTGCCGCGTCCGGACCGTCATCTTCCCGATATTGCTCTTACGGCTCGTCACGATCACGGGAGCGGCTCCAGTACGGTAAACTCCAGCGTCACGACCATCGCGGTCAGTGACTCGCCCTGCTCGCGGAAATACTGCTGGTACTGGTTGGTGATCTCAGCCGGCGTCTCCACGAGATCCGTGTTGTTGCATGTCCCGCCCTGGCGATAGTCCGCGAGCAGGGCGGCGCTCAGCAGTCCGAGCCGGTCGCGGACCGCCTGCGCGGCGTCGGTCACGCCATCTTCCAGCGTCTGGCGCGCATAGACGAAATCTACCGGGATCACCTGCGCGACCTCGTTCACCACGCTCTCGGCCGGCCGCGGAGGTCGCGCAAAGATACCGCATATCGGAAGCGCGAGGCCGCCTTGCTTACCCACCGGCGCCGCCGACATCGTCTCGGGCGTCTCCAGGACCTCGGCAAGAGTGGACTTGACCGTGTGGCGCAGCGCGCGAAAAAGGGACGCGGTCGCGCTGGCCAGCACGTCGCGGCCGGCAGTCCTCACGCTCAAGCGGATCACTTGCGCCACTACTCGACTCCCACCTGGGTCTCTGTGCAGCTCACGCGCATTCCCATGCGCACGACCGGGGTCTCGATGTATCCGCGCTTCTCCGCGGATGCGGCCGTGATGCCAAGCGGCGCCCGCGGTCTTTCGGTGAGCGTGGATGTGTTGGCTCCGCCTGGTTTCGCCCCCATCTTCATGGTCGCGGCATCCAGCCCGACGACCGAGCCGGAATACACGGGTCTCGCACCGAGTGGAACAGAGGGAGCGTCCACGTCGACGACCACATCGGATCCGCCTGGCTTCGCGCCCAGCTTGAGACTCACGTTATCGAGGCCGACGACCGAGCCCGAATAGATGGCGCGCATGCCGACCGGCACTTTGACCGCGTCCTTGCCGACGATCTGGTCGGACACGCCCGGCTTCGCGCCGAGATTGGCCTGGCCGGTCGCCAGCCACACGGCCCGATCGACGCCCCTGGGCGCTGCGCCAAGATGCACGGAGGCAAGGTCGGCGGTCACGGCCTGCGACGATCCGCCGGGTTTCACGCCCAGGCCGAGCGGAACCGCATCCACGCCGACGCCGATCTCCGGGCTGTCCATCTGCGCCGCCGCACCGAGATGGATGCGCACCGCGTCGTAGAAGATCGTCGGGATGGTGACGTTGCGCTGCTCGTCTGTCTCCCGCAGTGCCAGCGCCGCGCCGATGCGGGGCGCTTCGACCGCGACCCATGCGTCCACGCCGCCAGGCTTCGCGCCCAGCTTCACACGCGGGCTCTCGCCATACTCGCGCCCGCCGCCGGCATAGTCCAGCTCGTCGGCGCCGCCGGGCTTTGCGCCCAGCTTGACCTGCGGCGCATCGACCAGGACATCGGCCTCGGCGCTCGACAGTTTCGCTCCAAGATTGATCTGCGGCGCCTCGGTGTAGACCACGGGAGCGCCGGTATAGCTCGGAACGATCTCCCGTATGGACACCCGGCTCGTGTGACCGCCCGAAGCCGTGTCCTTGGCGCTGTAGCGAATATAGCGCGCGCTGTATCCGAGGAGGATGGGCGCGCCCGAATCCTCGAGGGAGAAGGCTCCGCCGTGGTCCGGCAGGATCGTACCGCCCAGGCCCATCCAGGAAGTGCCGTTGGTGCTGACCTCCCAGTAATCGGTAAGCGCTCCCTCGTATCCGACCTTGGCGTTGGCTGCGGTGAAGGTGACCGTGGTACCGGCGTCGTAGATCGCCGTGTACGCGCTGTCGCCGTCTACCGGGCCGGTCTGGTCCGGCCCGGTGGCGTTGTCTCCATCCGAGATGGTGGGATCCGCCGAGCAGGACCCGAGCGCCGTTTCGAATCCCGTCCCGCTGAAGAGCGCTACGGACATCGCTTACCCCTGGCTACGCCCCGAGCTCCAGCAGCAGTGACGGCGTGATCTTGATCTGATCCCCGCTGGCCACGTTGCGCGTGACGCTGAGGGCCCCCGAGCAGAGCAGTACTCCGGTATTGTCCGCCGTCGTCGCGAAGAAGAAGTGCGTGATGCCGTTGATCGGCAGACTGGCGCCGCTAAACGTAAACGTCTGCTGCAGCGCGGTTATCAGGCTGTCGGTTCCGGACGCGGCCTCCGGGAAGTTGGTGTCGTTCAGCGTCATGGATATGCGCGCATATCCCGACGTGGTCGTCGTCACCTCCTGGAGGTTGACGGAGAGTGTGTCCGCCTGCGCCGCATCCGCGGGATGCCCGGACACGCCGTCGAGCTGCCGCAGTCCCAGGTAGAGGTTGGTCGGCAGTGAGACGTGTTTGTTGATTACCTGGTTGAGCCAGCGCTTTCCCCCGGTATGCCAGAGCGATGAAGCGGTCATATCCCTCTCCTCTCATGATACAACAGAAAATCGTCTAATAAACGATTTATTTACTCGGCATCCAGACTTAGATCGGTCTCAGCGGCCGGCCGTCAAGCCTATAGCGATGCGCCTCTTCCGCCTTTAGGTGATCCCGGCCGGCGGGATGTTAATGGACGTGCAGAAGACCCACACATGCGCCGTGCTCGGAAATCGGTTGCGTACGACCGGCCCGCTGCGCAAGAGCCAGAGCGCGCCCCTCGTGTCCTTCAGGACGTACCGGTCGCCGAGAGACGCTTCGCTGCCGACCGGAAAATAGATCACCGAAGACTGCCGATCGACAATGCCAAGCCGAGTCGCCGTATCCTGCGCGCTCTTAGTCCCCTGCTGCAGATTGCCGCTAAGTGTCCCGACCGGATCGACGGCCGCCGGCACAAGATTCGTATCCTGTCCCACGACAAACCGCGGAGCGTATACCTCAAAGGTGTCCGTGAACTCCATGGCGGCCTTCTCTTGTGCGATCGCTTCCAAAGTCGCGCCGGCGCGACTTTTCCCTATGCGCTACTCCCCGTCGTCGCTGGTCGCGTCCAGGATCCGCAGCACGGTGGCCAGCGGCGTATCCGGCCGCCCGGCCTCAAAATCAGTGCGAGTCGGCCCGACCATCAGGAACGGCTTGATCCGCGCCGCCCTCCCCGCGAAGGCCGCCTTGATGCAGGTGACCTGCGTTAGTGCGCGTGCGGCTTCGGCCGCCCAGCTCTCTTCGAGGGTCACCGTCGCCCTGGCGTACTTGGCTCTGTCCGAGAAGGTCCGGGCCTCGTCGCCCTGCTTCTCCTCGATGACGTCTCCGCTCGGCACGCGCTTGACGCGGGAGGGCCGCAGCTTCGCCGCAGTGAGCAGGCCCAGCGCCTGGTCGAACCGCTCCTGGTCCAGCCCGGTAAGCCCGCCATACCCGCCGCCCGCGCCAAGGCATGGGAACCGATCCACGATCTCGCGCGCCATCCAGGCGAGCTCCGGATCGAGATCGGCATCCGGGAACGTAGTCGCGGTCTCCGTCAGCCGCCTCCGCACCGCTCCACTAACATCCGTCCAGGAGGCGAAATAGACTTCCTGGCGCTCCAGCACCGAGGAGCCGATCGATACGGCCCAGTTCAGCCGGTAGACGCCCGCGATCTCCCCGACAAAGGCCGCCTCCATGGTCTGCGTGGTACTGCTCGATCCAGGATCGACCGAGATCGCGGGCGACGGGCTTACGGATGTTCCGTCCGGCTTGGTGATCGAGAGCGCCACTTCTTCCGCCGTCAGCGTGAACGCGGTGTCAGCGGTCTCCGTATGGCGCGCGATGAGTAGTTCGCCGACGATCATCGATCCGGCTGCCTTCCTCCACGAAACAGCGTGGCGAGCCGACTGCTGTGGAACGCCGTCGCGACGCGGGCACCGAGCGAGAGTAGGAACCGGATCGCCGACAGGAAGAGATTACTGCTGCTCGGGTCGCCTGGCGGTGCGCTCGGGTTGAAGTTGCCCGTGCTCATGCGCTCGCCCTCGCAGTCACCGTGCCGCTGTTGGACCGGGTCAGGGTAAGCGTCGCGAGTGTCGTCGTTCCCGTCTTGTCCTTCAAAGTGAGCACGCCCGTAGCCTCGTTAAACGTGAACACGCCGTTGACGTTGGCGACCATCGTCTGCCAGTCGGTATCTGCCTTAAACGCCGCCAGGACCTGCGCTGCGGACGGCATCGGGATGATCTGCGTGCCATCCCAGTTCGCGAGCCATTTTCCTTTCACGTCGTCGCTCGTGGCCGGGTTGCCGAGCGCGCCAGCCGCGCGAAGCCTGGCCGTTACCCAATAAAGACCGGGCGTCGTGATCTGCGTCGGAAAATCCATCTGGTAAACGCCGGGATAGGCGCTCTCCGGGAGCACGATATTGAAAAGGCTCGGCGTGTTCGCGGGCGCGACAAACGTATGCGTCGAGGGCTTGTAATAAAAGCCATCGGTCATCCGGCTGATGTACACGTCGAGCGTGTCGCCTCCGGGCGGCAATTCTAGCTGGATCTCGTTGCTCATGCCTCGCTCAGCCTCAGTCCTTTATCACGCCCTTATCGCCTACGGTCTTGTCCTCGGCTCGAACACAATGGTGCAACTGCACTACCCGGCGTATCCGAACGCTTTCGGTGCGTCCGGATGCTGCACGGCCCCGATGTCTCAGGCTACCTGCGCCAACAGGAGCCGCCTATACAGCCGACGCTGCGCCGCCGTCAGGCCCCCGAGCCGATTCAAAGACCAGGGGCAGCCAAGGCGCGAATCGATGTACAGCGACACGGGATCGTTTGCCGATGCTGTACGGCTGTACGCAGACAGTTCGGAGATGCTGCCTGGCAAATACCCTGTGCCTGTCAGCCCACTATTGCCGATTATGAACGGGTTCGTCGTCGTGACGGTGCCAGGCGTGGCACCGCCCGTAAGCGTGCCTCCGTTGCTGAGAGCGCCGTCTATGTATATGTCCGGGAAGTTGCTGCCTCCCAGGTTGGACGTTACGATCCAATGCCACTTCCCGTCGTTAACGGCGGCAGATGAATCGCGGACCCTGAACGACGTGGCCGGATTTGCGATAGCCGTCCGGACTACGCCGGTAGCCATGATGTCCGCATAGAAACCGATCCCGGCGGAGCTGCACTTGCCGTAGATCCCTACCCGACTACTTGCCGACGTTTTGAGTACCACGCTAATGAAAAAAGGCCCGGTGCCAAAGGCCATCGCCGGTACGTCGCCGCAACTGATGAGATCATCCACCCCATCAAACCGCATACTCGGCGCCAGCCCACCCGGCGCAGGCGAGCCGCCCCAGCCCGAGCCGCTGCCCATATTCGTGAGCACGCCTGGCCGCTTCTGCACCAAATCCCACCAGCGAGAGCCGCCCATTCGTCCCGGCAAGCACTTCCACCAGGCGACAAGTCCATCATTGAGCCGACACCCCGGATTGAGTGGGCTGGAAAGATCTATTCTCCCTCGTCGTGAATGGGTTCGTGGCATGGCTACTGCATCGTGTCCGTGGAGAACAGGATCTCAAGGTAATTGCCGCTAGCAGCCAGTGTCCGGCCTGTCGTGTCGGCTATGATCGTGTAACCGACGACGCCGACAGGTGCGTCCCATAGCGGTATAGTTCGATCCTGAATGGTGGAGTTCGGCAGCACATCAATGTAAACGTCATGCGCGCGCTGCCCAATGGCGCTCGGAGCCGTCTCGGTGACGCCCCCGACCTGACGCAGCCAGTAGAAAGCGAATCCCGTGTTGCTGTTGAGTGCGCCGCCCTGGGGAGCCTCCAGGTGCAGATGCAGCCAGGCGTACGGGTTTCCATCGGCGTTGGCAGTTCCGACCGCGTTAGTTATCGTCCCGCTCTTCGTGACCACGCCCGTGGTGGTCATGCTGTTTAGCTCGGTGTTGAACAGGCTGATGGCCGTGCTCTGCGGAACACGCTTGAGGGTTTGCGTCGGCATTAACTCGACCGCCTTCCGTCAATGTAGATGTGGTCAGCTTTGCCGTCGAAGCGAATCGTGTAGTGGTGCCACTTGCCGTCAGACGAAGCCGATCGCACAAAATCTTGGCGGACTTCTTCCGCGCTCATGCATCGGTCAACGATGCGAACATCAGTGAATGACTTCTGAGCAGGCAGCGCCACCACCAATGCCGTGCCGAAGACTCGCGCCAGAAAGCCCCTACGCGTGATCTTGTCCATCAGTCAATCTTCCAGGTCGCGCCGTTTAGCTCGTTATCTGCCATCTTCCGCGCGCGTTCATCGGCAAGGGCCGCCGCCGTCTCTTCCGACATCCCCTCATTTGCAGCCAGAATATCTGCGGCCATCTCCGGGTTCTCAGCCAGCAGCTTTTCAGCCCGCTCCCGGAGCGCCGTTTGCGCCTGCTCGTACGCTGCCTGCCGCTGGTCGTGGAGTGCCGCCGCCACTTCGGAGCCGCTTGCTACTGCCCCGGCCCCGTCAAGTTGTTCTGCCGTTGAGCAACGCCGCGTGGTCGCCGCGTCAACTTCCGCCTGGGTAAACACACCCGCCTGTACCGCATTTGCGAGCGTCTCCAACACGGCCGGGTCTTTGGTGTCGATGTTGGTTACGATCTCCAGGAGTTTCAGCCAGCCCGAGAACGCCTGCTTCACCGGGTCGCTGTCCGGCTTGCCGTAAATCGTCGCCAGCCCCCGGCTGAGAGCCATCACGAACTGGTCTTTGCTGATGACGCCACGGCTGACCGTGCCAGCGCCCGGCGCGTTGAGCAAGTCCGCGATCGCCTGGTCATCGCCCGAAGCAACCAGCGCGGCGTAAGCCGGCAGGCTAAGTTCGGTCTTCAGTGTCTCTATAATCATGATCCCTAGACCCTTGTGAGCAGTAGTTGCACCAATGCCAGCGTCACGGCCGAAGCAGAGGACAAGTAGAACTCGATAATGTCTCCTGCCCCTACCGAAGTGGTCCAGCCGGTAAGTGTGCTGTCAGTTGATTTCGTCGCTGAGGATACTGCCAGCGGCGTGGAAGCCGAAATCTTATCTCCTGCGACCGGATGCGTAACGCCTCCATCAAACTGAGCGTAGGTACATTTCCGCACTTCGATGGACACACTGCCTGTCTGGTCCAGCAGAACGGTTCCGCTGGTGATGGTGCCCGCAAAGGGGCAGACGACCCTCAACGGAACACCCGCCGTAAGGACATCGCCGCCCTGATAAAACTCGCGGGACAGGATGACGTTACCTGGCGAGATCGCCGTCACAACTCCGCTGCTGTCTTTCCACTTGAGCGCCCCGCCCTGCGAATAGAGCACGCCACCGCCCGAAGGGTTCGTCGTCGGCGCCGTCGTCGCATTTGCGAGTGCCAGAACCGTCCCGACCGCACTGCCGAATTCTGAGCTGGTGCCGATCCCTACCGGGCCGCCGGTGAGGCCGATGACCCCTGAGCCACCGCCGCCGTAAATACTGTTCGTGCGCACAATGCCGGTTACGGCCACGTCCGTAGTGACGCCCAGATTGTAGATGGTCGTGGTCAGCGCCCCATCGTGATAGAACGACTCGAAGCCGTCACTCGCGCGCTGAAACGAGACCGAATGGCCGGTAAAACCGGATTTCGGCCGAACCGCAAAGCCGTTGCCTGAGCCGCTCTCCATCTGCCCGAACGAATAGCGGTTGAACGCGCCTGTCGGGTCTTGCAGCAGCACATATGCAGAGTCAGGGCTTACAGACGGCTGCCGGATAATGAGCGGCACGATGCCCGCACCGGTGGGCTGCATGACGTTACGCGCGGAGCTTGCCGGCGCGAGCAGCGCGACTGTCGAAAGGTCCGTGGCCTGGTTATCGATCTTCTCCCAGATCACACCATTGAACAGGAGTAAATCGCCTACGCCCCACGAGGAAACGCCATCGATCGTGGTCGTGCCCGCCGCCGACACCCGGTAATACTGCCCGTTGATACCGACGCCGCTGGCGAGCGTCGGCGTGTTCGTAGCCGCGTTCCAGGTGCCCTGGTACACCACCTCGCCGATCAGCCGAAGATCGAGGTATGCCTTCGTAACGGCGTCCTGCGCGCTCGATGGATCCCCGAGATTGGTAAGCTTATGGCCGCCCAGCGACTGATCCGCCGCGAATGCCCGCGAGCCATCCGCCCGGATAAACTCGCTTTCCGCATGGCTCGCCACCGAACCGGCGTCGCTGATCTTCGACAGGCTCAGCGCCGGGATATCGGCTGCCACCAGCGAGCGGAACAATGTCGCGCCCGGGCCACCGCTCGACGGGCCGGCAAACACCAGGTTCGCGCTCTGGTTGCCCGGCAGCGCGGCAAAGCCGACGTTCCGCCATTTGCCCGTGCCCGCGTCGTAGCGCGCCGTCTGCAGATCAGAGAGCGCGGAGAACGCGACATCGGACAGCGCTGCGTATCTGCTGGGCGCGACCGGGTACATTACGATGCCTCTTCCGAGCCCGGCCGGTCGGGCTCGGAAGGCGTATCCGACGGATACGCAGGCGGATCCGGCTGCTTCTCCGCCGTCTGCTTCTCCACCAGCCCTGCCAGGTCCGCACGCCCCTTCTGCCAGACGGCATGGAACTCCGCGCCGATATTCGCGAGCGCCATCGGGTCGAGACTTCGCGACTCCCCGGTCAGCGTCTCCTCTTTCACCACCTGGTCGTTCTCGTCCATGTACTGCAGTATTGTCTGGACGATGGTTATGCGATGTCCAAGACGGACGATCATAGAATCGGCCCTTTCGGAACTTCCAACAGGTCGTCGATCGTGTACGGATCGAACACCAGGTCAGGCCGCTTCATAAGGTCGTAGGGGAACCAGAAGTGCCCGTGATCTCCCCAGCTCGAACCCCACGAATTGCGGCACTTGAAGGCCTTGCGCCCGTCGTCGTATCCGACCGCGACTACCGCATGCGCGTCCATCTGCGGATTGACCGGCAGAGACGGCAGCGGCGGCGTCAGCGTGTAATTCTGCAGGCGCAGCCCATCCCAGACGATGAACGCGAAGAAGAAGCAATGGCCGAACGCGATCGCGCGCTTGAACAGGCTCAGGTCATAGAACTGCCCGGTAGCATCTCGCGTCAGGCCGAGCGACGAATAGGCCGGAAGCCCGCTCGGATAGGATAGCGGTATCCGGTGATGGAACGCTTCGTTGCCGACCTCGCTCGGCGGCTGTACATGGTAATGGGACAGGACGTACGGCCACAGGTTCTCCGCGCAATAGCCCTGAAACGTCAGGCTGTCCACGAGGCTCTTGATCGCTACACCGTCGCTGAATGCCAGGTTCGAACGATGCTGCGCCTCCTGGAGCATCGCATTGTAGTAAGTGAGCAGCCGGGAGAGTCGCCCCATGTTCGGCAGGCCGAGGCAGGTGCGAGTGAACTCCACGAGCGCAAGCCCGGAGTTGGGCACGCAGGCCCCGCCGTGATCCCCCTGATCGACGACCGATTGAAAGAGCGCGCTCTTGTCCGCGGCGGGCGGCATGGTGTCGCGCGTTCTGACCGGCTTCCAGGTCGCGACCGGCCCGGTCGAGCGGGGTATCCTGGCGAATTTGCGACTCACGCGTGCGCTCCCCGGCGTCGAAAGATCTCCTCGTGAACCCGCTGGATGACGTCCGCCTTATCCACGTGACGGCCCGGGCAGTCGTGCGTTGTCTTCGGGTCCTCCTTATGGAGCCGGAGCGTCGAGCTATCGAGGCCGGCCTTCATGCTCAGGATCGCAAGGGCGGCGACCGCGTTGTCGCGCACGCGCGCGCCCGGCCCGGTCACAAACGATTCGACGCTGTAGTCCCCGAGCATCTCCACGCCCCAGGCGACCTTGTTCCAGCTCGGCGAATGCACGCCCGGCGTTAAGAGCGACGTGAACACCCAGATTCCGCTCTGGTCCACGAACAGGTGCGGGCCGGCGCTCCATCCTTTCGTGTCCCGGTAGTAAACCTCAAGCCCGCGGATGTGCTGTAGTGTCAGGCCGGCCGGCCGCTCCAGAAGCGTTGGCTCCCCCGTGTTGTGCAGGACGATGAACTCCGGCCTCCAATCGGCGAACTTCATGCCGTCGACGTATTTGGCGAAGCCGTCCGCTGTGAACTTCAGGCCCACAATGCCCTTCCACATCAGCTTCCCTCCGGCGCGGACGCAACATTGACCGCTTCCACGTTTTCGGCCGCAACGGCCGGCGCTGGCGAAACCGGCAGTGCAGGCGGAGCCTGGTGGAGCGCGGACGGCGACAGCACGCCAAGAGCCATGGCCGCCAGTCCCGTTACCGCGGCGATGACGGCAACGCAATTGTGCAGCGCCAGGATCACCACCGCCACAATGCACGCGATCACGATCACGGTCATGCACACGATCATCAGCCGGTTCCCGTTTGCCATCGCTGCCTCTAAACGCCCAGCTCCGACAGCTCGGCCATAACCGCGTTGACCTGTGCGCTGATCACGCCGACCTCTGCCGCGAGATGGGGCATGTCGGCCAGTGCCGCCGCCAGCTGTGTATCGCGCTTCACGCCCTGGACATCGTGCAGCAGCTTGCCGGCGTCCCGGAGGAAAGCGGTCGCGCGAGGGAAAGCCGTAAGGATATTGGACTTCTTCAGGCCCGTCGCATCGCTTTCGACCCGGCGCCATTCCAAAGAGAGCTCCGCAACGCGGCTCTTTACGTAGGGGTTCGCTTCGATCTCCTGCATGAGGTGCGGGTTCTTCAGGTCCGCGGTCAGCTCCAGCTCCAGAGCGCCCGCGTGGACCAGGAACGCCGGAATAGTGCTGACGAGGTTTAGTACCGTGCTTATGTTCATGGCTATGCGCCTCCTGGCGCCTACGATTTGTCCGGATCGCCCGGCTCCATGCGCTCCCGGACGGGACCGTCGCCGAGCGATTGATTGACGCGCTCCTCTTCGGCAAACGCGTGCCCCAGCCAGCGCAGAAGCGGCTTGAAGTGCCCGACATCGACCCCGCCCTGGTTCTCCAGCTTGCGGACGTTTTCGATGATGGAGACCATCTCGTTCGCGGCCGCCACGCCGAAGGCGATGGTGAGCGGGAACCAGCTCTTGATGAGGATTCCCGCGCCCTGTGCGATGCCGACGATCATGGCGTACTGAACCATCTTCACGACCAGGCTGACGCGCATCACTTTCGAGCGCAGCTGGCCGAGCCGGATCGCCAGATAGATGCCGGACAGGG
>JADMIO011081524.1_pt1 | contig 13722 bp, 10 predicted proteins | sample 8958161 | NCBI WGS metagenome assembly JADMIO01 (sample SAMN16585339, study PRJNA669376) | soil metagenome | isolation source: Crop rotation soil | place: USA: Cullars Rotation, Alabama | collected 2011 | reverse complement strand
CCGAAACCGCCACAAGCGACTTGCCGTAGAGTCCATATCCGAATGCTCGCACCGCATTGGGATTGTGCTGCACGACAAGACGATGGTCGATGTTCGCCGCCAGCCATTCGTAGGCGGTCCGCACTTCCCGATCGACCTGGGGATTTCGATGCAGTCCGCCCTCTCCGCTCAAGCCGAGCCGTTGAAACGCGCGCAAAGCCATCAGGTCGTACAAAACGCCGGCATAGCCGAGCAGCATCGCAACCACGACCACTGCTGGGACATGCCGAAGGCTATGCCTCAAACCAAGTCCGTCGGTGCCTGCAACAGGACTAAGGGCCGCGATCGTCCACAACAACGCGGCCATCTGCGTAAACAGGACCGCGCGCCATCCGAGATCGTTGTTGACGATCGTCGACTTGAAGAACGAGGCGAGGACCAGTCCGGTCAGCGCCGAGATGGTCAGCAGTCTGGCAACTTCCTGCTGACGTTGGGGCCTCAATTCTTTCCGTCGCCAAAACAGGTACGAACCGACAAGCAAGACGCCGAACTCGATCAGATAGTTGATCGGCAGCATCAGGAACCGCGCGAAATACCGGGCGGCGCCTTCCTGCAGTAAGCTGTCGGAGAACGGAGATGCCCGGATCGTCAGTACGATGGGTGGCGATCCAAAGGCTCGATGCTGAACCATGTCGATGAGGTCGGGCAATGCAATCAGTGCGGCCGCCGCGCCGGCGGCCGTTATGGTCAGAACAGCGCGCCAGCGCCGATCTATGGCGAGTACGGCGATCCAGATGGCGACCGAAATGACCGCAGCCAAGGTGACCCAGACCGACAGGCCGGTCGCCGATGCAAACGCCATCGCTGCGAGAACCACGGCGCCAATCGAGCGATGGTCTTGATGCCGTTTCACGGCATCCGCCAGGATCAAAAAGCCCGTCCAGCAGGCAATCAGCGAGGCGACATGGTGGGGAACCCACAACAGCGAATTTGGCCAGCTGGCGACCTGATCGGCCCACCAATTGATCTGACCCAGCCAGAGCCCGGATCCAAGTCCAGCTACGACAACAGGGATGATCTGCAGGCCGGCGACGCCCATCAAGGCGAGCAGCATGGGGACGTTCAAACGGCCCTTCCGCAAGCCGGCCTTCTTGAACACCAGGATGCAAACACCAACCAGCGCAAGGCCGGTCCAGAACACCTGCCCGCCGACGGCAGCCCGCGCGTCGATCAAGCCGCCGCACAGCCGCTCGGCGAGCGCCGACAGCACATAATAATAGTAGTAATAACCCGCGGGCTCTTCGCGCAGGAAAAATGGGTCGAGCGGCGGAGCGCTTCCTGTCTCGACCAGAGCACGCACCGTCGCGGCGTGCTTGACCGTGTCGAACATGAGCAAGCTTGGATAGAGGTGCTCATTGATATCGACATCGATCCAGACGGCTGCCAGCAGCACAAGACAGCCTGCGCACATGACCAGCGATAGCCATCCGGGACGCGGTGCCCGCTTGAGCAAAACGATGCGCAATCCATAGGCGGCCAGGATGAGGTTGAATGCGAGCGCGGCCCAAAGCCCGAGAAAACGGGCGAGAAGACTGTCCGCCACCGGCAGAACGGCATAACCGACGACCAGCGCTGCGAGATAAATCCAGGCGGTACGCAGCCTGCGGAACGCAAAGACGTTGGTGATTTGGCCCAGCGCCACACCGGGCAAAACCAGAACCACGACGAATGACGCCACAGCAACGATCAGGCCAAGGATGTCGTGGATGCTGTACATCGTGCTGGCGGCGTTTTGGCCGCCACCTTGTGCCATCACGATGTAGGAACTCTTAATTGTTTACCGGCGCCGGGGTCACTCTTCTATTCCGGCCAGGGCTCGGCGGTCATCGCCGCCGCGTCCATGCCGACCAGCTCGGCCAGGCCCGCGTGATGGCCGCGCACGAGCGCCTCCAGCAGTCCCGCCTTGATCTCGCCGACGAGGCCCAAGCCTCGGAACACGAGCGAACTGTAGAGCTGCACGACACAGGCGCCGGCCCTGATCTTGGCCAGCGCGGTCGCGCCCGAATCGATGCCGCCGACGCCGACCAGCGGGAACGCGCCTTCGACCCGCACATAGGTCTCCGCCAGCATGCGCGTCGCCAGCGCAAACAGCGGCCGGCCGGAAAGTCCGCCCAGCTCATGGGCGGTCCCGCGATCCTTGAGCCAGGCCGGGCGCAGGATCGTGGTGTTGCCGATCACCATGCCGTCGACGCGATGACGGCGCGCCGCGCCCACCACGTCGTCGAGCTCGCTCAGCGAAAGGTCCGGCGCGATCTTGATCAGCACGGGCGTCACGCCGGCGCGCCGGCTCATGCGGGAACGCGCATCCATGACACGGGAGAGAAGCTCGTCGAACGCCCTGCCCTGCTGCAGGTCGCGCAGGCCCGGGGTATTGGGCGAGGAGATGTTGCAGGTGAAGTAGCTCGCGACCGGCGCGAACAACTCGATCTGCCGCACATAGTCGGCGATCCGGTCGGCGCTCTCCTTGTTGGCGCCGACGTTGACGCCGACGATGCCGCCGCGGTCGACGCGCGCGGCGAGCCGGCGCAGCACCGCGTCGGCGCCCTCGCTGTTGAAGCCGAGCCGGTTGATGACGCCCTCATCGGGTGGCAGGCGGAACAGGCGCGGGCGCGGATTGCCGGGCTGCGGCTTGGGCGTCACCGTCCCGATTTCGACGAAGCCGAATCCCAATCGCATAAGCGCATCAGGCACCTCGGCATGCTTGTCGAAGCCCGCGGCCATGCCGACTGGATTGGGGAAATTGAGCCCGAAAGCGCGTACCGCAAGCCGTCCGTCGTCCTCGGCCGGTCGCGGAAGCGGCGTGAGCCGCAGCGCGTTGATCGCGAGCCGGTGCGCGTTCTCGGCCTCGATGAGGCTCATTAGCGGACGGGCAAATGCGTCGAACAGGCCGATCACGGTTTGAGCTCCGGAAAGGCGTGGCGACCGTCGTCGCCGAGCGGCAACGGCTTCACCCAGAGCACCCGGTCGAGCGTGAGCGGCGCGAAAAGATGGGGGAAAAGCGCCCCGCCGCGCGAGACCTCCCACTTGAGCGACGGCCCAAGCGCCGCCGCATCGACCGCCACCAGCAGGAGGTCGGTCGCGCCGGCGAAATGCTTCGCCGCGGTTTCTGCGACCTGCGCGGCGGTCGAGAAATGGATAAAGCCATCGCGCGCATCCACGCTGGCGCCATGAAAAACTCGCGCGCGCTCTGCATCCCGCCACAGCGAGGCCTCGCAAATCTTGTAGATCGTGGTCGGCACGCGTGATGCCCCGCCCGTTCTCGTCCCGACCGACCGACGCCGTAGGTTGCGACCGGATCTGCTCGAGACAGTCAGTAGACTGCAGACCGCAGATGAGTCATCAGCGTCTGCCGCTGGGACCATCCGCAATTGCGCATGGGCCGACGTGAAGGCCGAGCCGAGCGCCTGTCAAATAATAAGTAACGGGAATAATTTCTATCTGGGGTTGCTGGACGGACGGAAATCACGGTTATAATTCCTAGATGCCGGACAAAAATCCCGCCGCCGTCTCCAAATCAGGTCTAGGGGATCACGCCATGCTGACTCATGCACAAATCTGGACGGCCCTCGACCGCCTCGCCGCGCGCGCCGGGCTGTCAGCGTCCGGCCTCGCCAAGAAGGCCGGCCTCGATCCGACGACCTTCAACAAGTCGAAGCGCATCACGCCGGAGGGCCGCGCCCGCTGGCCCTCGACCGAATCGGTCGCAAAATCGCTGGCCGCGACCGGCACCAGCGTGGATACCTTCGTACAGCTCATCGAGGACACCGCGCGCCCCGTAGCGAAGGCCGTGCCGCTGATCGGCTTCGCGGAGGCGGGTACCGGCGGCTATTTCGACGACGGCGGTTACCCGGTCGGAAAGGGCTGGGACGAGATCCCGTTTCCCGCGGTCGCCGACGAGAACGCCTATGCGCTCGAAATTTCAGGCGGGTCGATGGAGCCCGCCTATCGCGACGGCACGGTCATCATCGTCTCGCCCGCAGCGTCGATTCGAAAGAGCGACCGCGTCGTGGTCAAGACCAAGGACGGCGAAGTGATGGTGAAAGAGCTCAAGCGCCGCACCTCGAAGTCGATCGAGCTGCGCTCCATCAATCCCGCCCATAAGGAACGCACATTGGCCGTGCGCGACGTGCTGTGGATCGCGCGCGTCGTCTGGGCAAGCCAGTAGGCAGCGCCATCAAATTGTGATCTTGAATCCCTTACAGACCACTGCGTGACGGCGGTAGCCGGCGCAATGGGCATGTACCATGCCGAGCAACAGAAGGGGCAGGAGAATGTGCACGATTTGCGATCAGCAGATGATTGGACGGCGTAGGTTTCTCGCGCTTGCGGGATCCGGTTTTTTGGCGGGCGGCACGTTGTTTCGAGCCGGCCAAGCCGCAGCCGCAGCCGGTCCGACTACGACGGTCACGGCGGATGAGGCGCTCGCGAACTTGAAATCCGGTAACGAGAAATATGTGAAAGCCCCGGAAGTGTGCGCCGCCGATCTGACCAAGCGCCGCAGCGACGTCGCCACCGGGCAGAAGCCGTGGGCGACCATTCTGAGCTGCGCCGACAGCCGCGTGCCGCCGGAGCTGCTGTTCGGCGGGCTGGGCGTCGGCGAATTGTTCGTGGCCCGCAACGCCGGCAACATGGCCGTCGACTCGGCGACCATGGGTACGATCGAATATGGCGCGGCCGTGCTCGGCGTTCCGCTGGTCGTCGTGCTCGGCCACGAGCGCTGCGGCGCGGTGGTGGCGGCATGCGATGTCGTGACCAAGAAGGCGACGTTCCCCGGCTCGATCGGGCCGATGGTCCGGGCAATCGTCCCGGCGGCCCAGGCGGTGAAGGGCAAGCCCGGCGATTTCGTCGACAACGCGGTACGCGAAAGCGCCAGGCGCACGGCGGCTCAGATCGCCACCAAGAGCAAGATCGTCGCCGATCTGGTCAAATCCGGAAAAGTGAAGGTCGTCGCTGCGCGCTACGATCTCGACGAGGGCAAGGTCGAATATCTCTCCTGAGGTCGACGCCACGCGGCAGGGCAGCCTCAGCCCTGCCAGTACAGCCAGCCCGCGCGCACCAGATAGACCGTGCTGATGACGAAGATGATGACGCGCGACCACTGGCGGAAGCTGTGGTCGGTCATGCGCTCGATCACGTAAGGCGCGAGCGAGGTGGCGGCGATGGCAAGCACGATCGCCGGGACAGTCAGCTCGAACGGCACGCCCTCGAAACCCGACAGCGAGACGAAATAGACGCCGCGCACGACGTGGCTGATGGTCTGGATGATGGCTTTGGTAGCGTTTGTCGTCTTGCGATCGAGCATGCTCTTCTGGAAAAAAATATCGAGAAACAGCCCGCCGACGCCGGACAGGACCTGGACCGCGGTCGTGAAGATGCCGGTGATGAACGGCACGCCGCGCCACTCGATGTTCGGGCGCATGGATGAGGGCAACGCCTCGACGACGAAGAACATCGAACCGAGCGCGAGATAGACCATCGCCTTGTTGGGGACGAAAGCCATCCAGAACAGGAACGAGAACGAGATCGCCGCCCCGAGCAGATAGCGCCAGAAGATGGGCCAAAGCACGTATTGCCGCCATTGCACCACGCGCCAGGCATTGGCGAAGACCTGGATGACCGAGAACAGGATCATCGCCGGCGCAACGTCGAAATAGTTGAGCAATACGCCGATCAACACGAGGCCGCCGGCCATGCCGAACACGCCGGAGAGAAACGAGCTGACGATGATGGTGGCCGCAAGCACGGCCAGGGACAGGAGGGACATGCCGCCTACCCGTAGCAGATCGGGCGGACGCAATGCATCAGCGATTGAGCAGGCTTAGCCTGCCGAAACGTACTGTCAGAAAACGCAGGCGCTTGTTGCTGCGCCTCACCTACAAGGAGCTTAGGCATACACCTCTTGGCTGCCGTGAAGATCGAGTCCATGCGGCGGACTCGGTGCGCTCCCTCTCCCGCTTGCGGGAGAGGGTTGGGGAGAGGGCCGGCAGCGGGATTGATGCGTGTAATGCCCTCTCCCTAACCCTCCCCCGCAAGCGGGGGAGGGAACACCCGCGGCGCGAGCCTTATCAAACGCAATCACCGTAGTGCGGCGACATTTCAAGATGTGTGCACGCCTTAGCCCTCAAGGGGAGAGGGCGCAATCACGGGGGTCCGCGCGTGCTGACACACCAGAACTACGCCGTCATGGTGCAACGATAGAGGATACGGCGGCCGCCGCCGTAGTCCTTGATGCCCTTGTGCTGGACGACGCGGTTGTCCCAGATCGCGAGGTTGCCGCGGGTCCAGGTGAATCGCACGGTCGCCTCCGGCGACTTGATGATGTCGAACAGGATGCCGAGAATATTCTGGCTCATCACCCGGCTGACACCCTTGATGTAGGCCACGTAGGATTCGTTCACCGCGATCCACTTGCGGCCGGTCACGGGATGAACGCGCACGAGCGGCATCTCGAAGGGCGGCATCCGCACGCGGGCCTTGGTGGCTTCCTCGGGATCGAGATAGCGGTCGGTGATGTGTCCGGTCGCGTCCGCAGACTGGATGACCGTCAGCGACTCCAGATACGTCGCGAACAGGGGATCGAGGCTCTCATAGACCCACGCCGCGTTGCTGAACATCGTGTCGCCGCCCAGCTCTGGCAGCTGCACCGCCAATAGCGCCGTGAACGCGGGCGCGTCTGCGCGGAAGCCGCCGTCGGCGTGCCAGATGTGATTGCGCAGGTTCTTGTCCTTGAGCGAATCGATCATGGTCGCGTCCGGGTTCTCCGGCGCGCGCGGCGTGTGCGGACCCGCATAGTGGAAGAACTCGCCAAGGAAGCCCGCAAACGCCGTGAAGTTCTCGGGCGTCACGGTGCCGGGCTCGAACACGACCAGGCCGCGATTGTGCAACAGGTCGCGCAGCGAAGCGCGGAACTCCTCGCTCAAGGGCCGCCCGTCGAACTTGAAGCCGGAAATGACCGAGCCGAGCGCCGGCTGGATCTGGGATACGCGCACGCCCGCGGGCATGGCGGAGTCGGAGACGAGCCTGACAGCAGAGGTGGACATGGCGAGGCCTTTGTTCTTGGTTGCGGCGGCCGCGATTAAGAGGTTGATATTGCGCCTTTTTCCGAGTGCGAGCAAGTTCACGCCGAGCGCGCGAGCGCGCCGTCGATCATCTCGACCGTGTTCTGCAGGCCGTAGACCGCGACGAACGAGCCGAAGCGCGGACCCTTCTCCTGCCCGAGCAGCACCTGGTAGAGCATGTTGAACCAGTCGAGCGAGACGCCGGGCCTGCCGTCCTTGGCCGGCTTCTTGTCCAGGAACGGCTCGCGCCGGCCGATCTCATACACCACGTTCTGAATCGCCTCTGCCGTTGCGTCAGCGGGAAGCTGCGCTAGCGCATCGCGCAGGTCGGAGAGCGCCGCGCGCTCGGCGTCGGTCGGCTGGCGAAACTTCTTTTCCGGCAACACGAAGTCGTGGAAATAGTGGATGGCGTAGCCGACCAGCGCGGCGAGCTTCGGATGCGTCTGCGGCGTCACGCCCGGACGATAGCGGCCGATGAATCCCCACAGCGTCTCGGCGTTCTCCGCATTCGAGGACGACACGAGCGTCAGCAGCATCGAGAACGTGATCGGCATGTCCGGCTTCGGCGGATGGCCGGCGTGGATGTGCCAGACCGGGTTGCCGAGCCGCTGCTTGCCGTCCTGCCGCTCGTAGCCGTCGAGGAACTGGTGGTAGTCGTCGACCTGGCGCGGGATCACGTCGAAGTAGAGCCGCTTGGCGGCCTTGGGCTCGCGGTACATGAACAGCGACAGCGATTCCGGCGACGCGTAACGCAGCCACTCGTCGATGGTCAGCCCGTTGCCCTTCGACTTCGAAATCTTCTGGCCCTTTTCGTCGAGGAAGAGCTCGTAGTTGAAACCCTCCGGCGGCTGCGCGCCAAGCGCGCGGCAAATTTCGCCCGACAGCTTCACCGAGTCGATCAGGTCCTTGCCCGCCATCTCATAGTCGACGCCGAGCGCGACCCAGCGCATCGCCCAGTCCGGCTTCCATTGCAGCTTGCAATGTCCGCCGGTGACGAGCGTGGTCACAGGCTTCTTGGTGTCCGGGTCCTCGTAGGTGATCGTGCCCGCCTTGGCGTCATGCGCGACGACCGGCACCTGCAGAACGACACCGGTGCGCGGGTCGATCGGCAGAAATGGCGAATAGGTTTGCGCGCGTTCCTCCCGCAGCGAGGGCAGCATGATGTTCATCACCGCCTCAAAGCGCTCGAGCATCTTGAGGAGCGCAGAGTCAAACCGGCCGGATTTGTAGCATTCGGTCGACGACATGAACTCGTATTCGAATCCGAACGTATCGAGAAAGGCGCGCAAGCGGGCATTGTTGTGCTCGCCAAAGCTCGGGTGCGTGCCGAACGGGTCCGGCACTTGCGTCAGCGGCTTGCCGAGATGCTTCTGGAGCAGCTCCTGGTTCGGCACGTTGTCGGGCACCTTGCGCAGGCCGTCCATGTCGTCGGAGAACGCGATCAGCCGCGTCTTGACCTTGTCGTCGGTCAGCACGCGGAAGGCGTGGCGCACCATGGTGGTGCGCGCGACCTCGCCGAAGGTGCCGATGTGCGGGAGCCCTGAGGGGCCGTAGCCGGTCTCGAAGATCACCTCGTCCTTCGGCTTGCGCTTGAGGCGGGCGACGATCTTCCTTGCCTCCTCGAACGGCCAAGCGTTCGAGGTTTCGGCGAGTTCGCGCAGCGAAGCGACTTGGCTGTCCGCGACTGTCATACCTGCCTCCGGGGCGGAACCTATGAACCGCATGCCCTGGCGTCAAACGCTAAGTGATGGGTGAAAAACAGGCGTGAAGGTCTCGGCAAGACGGCGTTTCAATTTCGCTTCACGATGGCCGCATAAATCAGGTTCGAGTCCCAGTATCTCCAATACGGCAACGCGGCGCTGGCATTGATCACGATCGACAACAGGCAAATCGCCACGCCCGCAGTGCGCAGCGCCGGCCTTTGCGACAGCTGCATCTCCGGCAACGCCACGAGCGACACGAAGATCAACGGGATGAGGGGGACGATGTGGCGCGCGCCGTAGGCAGTTGCGCCGTTCCAGGAACCAAAGCTGGCATAGAAAAGATAGAGGATGCCGATCGCGGAGGCGAGGACGATCGCGTCGCGCCGGTGCGCGCGAATGAAGCCGGGCCAAACCACGATTGCCAGGATGATGGCTGGCGCAACGAACAAATAGCCGAACTGCAATGAAAAAAGCATGCCGATGGCACCGACCAGGATCGATCCCTTGAGCCATGCCTGAGACGCGAGCCAAGGCGAGCCGAACATCGAGACGTTCAGCCACAGGAACAGAGCCACCGCGACTGCCACGGGGCTGACGAAGAGCAACGCCCGCTTGAGCTGACCGTCGGCGATGTACATCACGAGCAGCGGAATGAGAATGAGCGCGATCGGCGGCTTCATCAGCGTCCCGACCGCGATGAACGTTCCGGCCAACAGCGCGGACTTGCCGCGCAACGCGAGGCTGTAGGCACCGATCGCGCACAGCAAGAGGTAAGGCTCGGTGAACAGCGTTCGCCCGTAATGCCAGGCGGGCGTAGCCAGGAAGGTCACAGCCGCGATGAGATCGACCTGAACGGGATTGGCCAGATACTTCTTGAGCAAAGCGCGAAACATGAACATCGCCACAACGACGGCGATGGCCGAGCAGCAAAGCGCAAGCGGCTCGATGAATTGCGAGCCGCGGAAAGGAAACAGAACGAGCGCCAACAGGAACGCAAGGCCCGGCGGATGGGTCGAATACTCGGGATGGCCGGCCGCCGGCGGATCCGCGTCGGCGCGAACGCGCGGCACCGGATGCCCGTCGCCGTCGCGATCCCAGCGCTCACCATCTCTCTCATAGGTCCCTGCCCAGGTTCGACGAACGCCGTTCTCAAACCAGACCGTGTGATGGTCCAAGGGCGAGCCGACAAATCGAAGCCCCGCCTGCTCACCACCGCGATGAACGGCAGCGTAATTGTTGGCAAGATCGAGATCGCCGTCGCGGAGCGCGCTGTTGATCAGGAGAAGGTAATGCGGCTCGTCGCCCGTAAGGACGCGCGGAAGGCCGAACCTCCACACAGTGGGTGATCCAGGCGAACTGAACGCAAGCGGCAGCAACAGCAGCAGGCTCGTCAACGCCGGAATGTAACGAGCCCACGGCCGTTGCATGGTCAACGTCGATCCTCCTGGAGTCGCGGAACCGACTCCGTCCCCCGGTCTTGGTGGTGTGGCTTGAGGATTCGGCGACATCGCGGAATCAGGCGGCTTGGAAATCGGATTTTGACACTGGTACGCTCCGGCCGCGAACACTAAAAAGCCGTCACCCGAGGGTCAATCCTTGCGTGTCCGCGATCAATAACGCCGCCCAACGTCTTGAGCCCTGGATGTGAGCGTCGAAAGTCCAGCCGCGCGCCCCGATAACCGCCGGTCGAACATGTTCGCGTCGCCGGCCGTCGCCGGCTGGCTCATCCTTGCGCTGGGAACAATCCTGCTGTTCTTGCTGAATCGGAACGATGTGGTTGCCGTTCGGCACCTGACCAATTCCGACTCGCTCTTTCCAACCATCTTTTCATGGGATTTCCTGCGCCAGCATTATTCGTGGGCTGGATTCCAATTTCCGCGAATCCCGAGTTTCGTTCCCGATCTGGCGCTGTACCTGCCGCTATTCTCGGCGCTCGGCGACTATCGCCAGGCGATCTTCGTCTATGCGATCGTGCAGGCATTCGCCTTCTTCGCCCTCGGCGGAGTGGTGGTAAGCCGAATTGCCGGGTGTCCCGTTATCAACGGTGCGTTGGTCCTCCTCATGGTCATGACCGGCGTACTGCTGATTGATCGGTTTTTTCCGCCTATCCCACATCACCGCCTCATCTTCACGCAAGTGGAGCATGGCGGCGTTGTGCTGATATCGCTTGCGGCCTTGGTCAGCACCTTGCCTCTGTTGACCCGCTGGGGATGGGCAGCAGCCGGCGCCCTTGTGACGATTTGTTTTCTCGGATTCCTATCCGATCGGCTCTTTGCCTTCGCGCACTGCCTGGCGGCGGCCACCGGTCTGGCGGTGCTCTGGTTCCTGACCTTGCTGCCGCGACATCGCGCATTGGCGATCGTCGCTTGCGTTGCGGCAGGTGTCGCGCTCGCGCTGGTCGCGGACCGCCTTCTGTTCCGGCAACCCGATATTCGACCGTCGGAGGTCGCCGATCACTTTGCGCAGTTCGTCGTCGGCACCGGCGCCTTTTTGCGTCATGCGCGAGTTTCGGCGACCTTGACGCTGGCCATTCCAATCCTCGTTTTCATCGGCGCTGGAATCTGGTGGTTGGGACGCCGCGTGAGCGGCGGCCCGCAATCGAGCGTTCTCACGTTCCGCGATAATGACGTCACGCCGATGTTCGCGTGGATCTATTTCGCCGTCGGGATGACCGCCGTCATCCCTATCACGGCTGCCATTTATATCGACGAAGGCGGGTACCGGTATCTCGGCACATTGCTTTATTGGCCGATACTGGGGATGGCCATCATTCTGGCGTCCCTTATTCCCCGAATCGTCATGCCGATGTCGTTCGCCTACTTGCCGGTCGTTGCGGCCATCATCTTTGCGACGGCCGGGCACAACGGCTTTGCGCCCCTGATTCTGCGCTGGGAGAATCCGCTGTCGATGTGTTTGCTCAAGGAACGCGACGCACTCGGTCTCAAGGCCGGGCTTGCGGAATACTGGGTCGCACGTCCGGCGATGGTCGGGACCGGCTTTTCGCTGCAGCTTGATCAGATTACCCGGAGCGGCGATGCCTATCTCTGGAGCAACAACTGGACGTGGTTCGACCGGTCGTATGCGGACCCGTCCGTACCACCGCAATACAATTTCATCGTCATGAACGAGATTCATGAATCTGAGGTGCGCCAAAAATTCGGCTCACCGGACCGGATCGCCGTCTGCGACACATTCACGTTCTGGCTTTACGATGACACGGCCGCGCTGCGTCGCAAGTTGCTCGGGCGGGCCGATTAGGACGACGCCGACAATCAGAACGGACTGATCGGAAAATAGCGCAGCCACAGGTCGGTGAAACGGCCCTGCTCCCAGACCCGGAACAGCGCGTAGTTGAGCGCCAGGCGGATCGGGTCGTTGCCGCGCTTGACCGCGACGCCGATACCCTCACCAAAATGGCGGCTGTCGAGATAAGGCCCGCCGCGAAAGACACAACAATTCTCCGAATCGGTGCCGTTGAGCCAGAACGCAAGCGAAATGGCGTCGCCGAACACGAGATCGACGTCGCCCCGCTTGAGCGCGAGGCGGGCGACTTCGGAATTCGGATAGGAGCGCACCTCGACCTCGGTAAAGAGGGTCTTGAGGTAGGCCTCATGGGCCGTGCCCGCGACGACCGCCGCCTTGCGGCCTTCCAGTTTCTCCGGCTGCGGATCGTCGATGGTGCTGTCGCGCTTGACCGCAAAGCGCGCGGGTGTTCGGTAATAGGGGTCGGTAAAGTCGATCTTGACGCGCGTTTCCATTGTCGCCGCGATCGAGGCGATGACCGCGTCACCCCGGTTTTCGTTCAGCGCCGGTATCAGAGTTTCGAATCGTCGCATCTGGATGGTGCAGCCGACCTTGAGCTCGTCGCACATCAGGCGCGCGAGATCGACATTGAACCCCTGAGGATTGCCGTCGGGACCCGCAAAGTTGAACGGCGGATAGTCGGTTTCGGTCAGGAAACGGATCACGCTGAGCCGTGACAGGTCAGGCCGGTCCGGACGCCGGCGCGGATCCCAAAACCCGGGGACTGCGACCGCGAAGTCCGCACTCGCGGCCTGCGCCCAGGCATCCCCAGGGTCGCTTAGCCGCATCACCGCGGTAAAGCCGAAGACGAGCACAAAAATGCCGACGAATGACGTGAGGGGGCTTCGCAAGGGCGGTTTGCTCACGATAATCTCAGGTTGTATCAGGGCGCGCGCTCGTCTTCTACGGTTATAATCGAAACGGGCAAGCCCTTGGTTTGCGTTTTTGCGTTTGCCGAGTTGCGTTCATGGCGCACAGAAGTAGCGTTGGTCTAGCCCTCGACCGCGAGAGAATTGCGGCATTCGCACCGCCGCGCGTACCCGCCTCCGTTACACCATTTCCCAACATCCGTCGGGTCAGCGGCCACGAGACCCTGCCGCCGCACGGCGACTTCCCGGAACTCGATTGCATCCGCCACCGCGTGCCGGCCGCGATCCTCGCAGCAGTGGAACGCCGCGCGATCGAAGTCGGCGTCGGGGCCGACCGGGTGCTGATCGCAACAGGAATCTGCGACGAAGACAGCTATATGAGGGCGCTGGCCGACTGGCTCGGCCTTGACTACGAAACCTTCGACGGTCGCACGCATGCCCATTGTCCGATCGACGCCAAGCGACTGGTCGAAGGCGTCAGGACCGGCCTCCTCCCGCTCGTCATCGATCGACAACTTTCCGTCGTCGTCGCGCCCCGATCGGTGCGCCAGTTCGTAAGCTATGCATCCCGCAATCCACAGCTGCGATTCCGGCTGACGTCGACCGAGCGGCTCAATCGCTTCGTATATGGCGCCAATGCCGAAAAGCTCGGGCGCTGTGCGGCCGCCGGGCTCCACTCCGCCTCCCCACACCTGTCGGCTGCGTCCCGCGCGTTGGCGCCGGGGATCGTCGTGGCCGCCGCCGTGATCC
>JADMIO010835466.1_pt1 | contig 13722 bp, 9 predicted proteins | sample 8958161 | NCBI WGS metagenome assembly JADMIO01 (sample SAMN16585339, study PRJNA669376) | soil metagenome | isolation source: Crop rotation soil | place: USA: Cullars Rotation, Alabama | collected 2011 | reverse complement strand
CTTTCCCACGCGTTCACCACCGCCGAAGCCACGCTCAACGACCGCATCGCAAAATTCGGTGAGGCAAGTCAGCCGGTGCGTGATTGGCTGGCCGCGCAGGACGCGGTTTTTGCCAACTGCTCTGAAGGACGTCATATCCCCGAGTCGGCCAGCAACGGCGACGCTTTGAATAAGGCCGATCGGGCCTACCAAATAGCCGCTGCCAATTTTTATGCGACTAATTTCGACGAGGCAAAGCAACAGTTCGACAGCATCGCCCGGGACCAGCAATCGCCATGGCGCACGATCTCGGCGTACCTGGCCGCCCGTTCAATGTTGCGCAAAGGAAGTTTTGCGGAGAAACCCGAGGAAGGCCGGCCCTTTCTGGCTGACGCCGAAACTCGGCTCAATGCGATCCTCAAAGACAACTCGATGAAGGCTTCACATCATGCCGCGGGACGACTGCTGAATCTGGTTCGGGTTCGACTGCATCCCGAAGAGAAGATGCATGAGCTGGGCCGGGCGATTGTGACTAAAGATGCAGCCGAGGACTTCAAACAGAGTGTTTGGGATTACACCATCCTCCTCGATCGCTATCTCGAGCGCGAGGACGACTCAACGCCGCTCAAGCTGCCGGCGAATTTCACTTCAGATGAACTGACTGATTGGATAGCAACCTTCGAGGGTGATTTTGAAAATCACTCAGCGCATGCGCTGGAACGATGGGAGAAAACTAAGTCCCCGGCCTGGCTGGTCGCGGCCCTCGCCACCGTCGACAGCAAACGGGCAAAGCTAAATGATTTGTTGGCCGCGGCCACTAATGTTGGGCCAACTTCGCCCGCCTATCCTTCAGTCATCTACCATAGCGTCCGCTTGCTCAGAGAATCAGGGCGCGCCGCCGAGGCGCGCGGAATTCTGGATAAGACTCTGGCGGCGCAGCGAAATGGCATGTCCGATTCGGCCGTAAACATGTTTCTCAGCCAACGAATGATGTTGGCTCAGAACTTGGAACAGTTCCTACAGGATGCGCCGCGGGTTCCGGCCGGTTTCAGCGATGACAACGACGGGCGCGAAATCCCTGACGATCCCGCCAATACCGGAGAAACCACCAAGGGGTCAAAATTCTTTTTTGATATCGACGCGGCCAATTCCTTCAATAAGACCATGCCGGTGGCGGTAATAAAGGATGCGGCCCTGTCGCGGGCGCTGGCCACGAACCTCCGGCGTGATGTAGCCCAGGCTGCATTTGTCAGGGCCGCCCTGCTCGACGATCGCGACTCGGCCAATCAGGCCGCGACGGTGCTGAAGGAATTGTATCCGGCCGCCGGCGAGTTCCTGGGGGCTTACCAGCGAGCTACCACGCCCGACGCGAGGCGCTTTGCGGCTGCGTTTTTCTCGCTTAAGTTTCCTGGTACGCGGCCCTATGTCACCGCTGGAGTTGGTCGTAGCACTCCGATGGACGACGTAGACAGCTATCGCGATAACTATTGGTGCACCGAACCGCCGGGCCCGTTTGGCGGGTCGTACGGCGAGAGCGGCGATGCCAAGCCCAAACCCGTCACGCCGCCTGATTTTCTGAAAGCCACGCAGTCAACGGCGGCCCGGCAAGTGGCCGCACTGCAAGCTTTGGGCACAGCCCCCAATTATCTGTGCCGCATGGCGATCGATTGGGCCACAAAGAATCCAACTGATCCGCGCGCTCCCGAAGCATTGCACCTGGCGGTCCGTTCGACGCGTTACGGGTGTACCGATCAGGACACTGGTCGCTGGTCGAAAGCCGCTTTCGACTTGCTGCATCGTAAATACCCCAATACCACCTGGGCCAACAACACCAAGTATTGGTTCAAGTAGATCGATAACGCGTTCGGAGAGAACAAAAGGGTGAGCGATACCAAATTCACAAATGCGCTAATCAACGAAACCAGTCCCTACCTGCTTCAGCACGCTCACAATCCGGTTGAGTGGTATCCGTGGGGAGATGAGGCGTTGGCGAAAGCGCGCTCCGAGAACAAGCCGATTCTGCTCAGCATCGGCTACTCGGCATGTCACTGGTGCCACGTGATGGAGCACGAGTCATTTGAGAACGAAGAGATCGCGGGCCTGATGAACGAACACTTCATCAATATCAAAGTTGATCGCGAAGAGCGCCCGGACCTCGATCAGATATACATGACTGCTGTCCAGATGATGACCGGTCATGGTGGCTGGCCCATGACCATGTTTTTGACGCCGGCAGGCGTGCCGTTCTACGGCGGCACCTATTTTCCGCCGGTCGATCGGTACAACATGCCGGGCTTTCCACGGGTCCTCATGAGTGTCGCCGAAGCTTATCGCTCACAACCCGATCAGGTCGCCAGCACGGCCACTTCAATGCTCGGTGAGCTGCGCCGGGTGGGACTGGCAGAAGAGTCGCGGGAGATTCTGACCACCGAAGTCCTGGACGGCGCCGGACGACGGATTACTGCAAACTTCGATGGGGTCAACGGCGGGTTTGGCAACGCGCCTAAATTCCCTCCCGCAATGACCCTCGAATTTCTGCTCCACCAGCACCATCGCACCGGCTCACCGGAAGCTCTGGACATCATTAGCAAAACCTGCCGCAAAATGGCGGAAGGTGGAATGTACGACCAGCTTGGCGGCGGCTTTCATCGTTATTCGGTAGACGCGAAATGGCTGGTGCCGCACTTCGAAAAAATGCTCTATGACAATGCGCTGCTGGCACGTCTCTACCTGCATGTGTACCAGTTGACGAAAGACGAGTTCGCGCGGCGCATTGCTGAGGAGACTTTGGATTACGTAAAGCGCGAAATGACGGACTCGGCAGGTGGATTCTACTCGAGTCAGGACGCTGATTCTGAGGGAGTCGAAGGAAAGTTCTTTGTCTGGTCGCGCGCCGAGATCCTGTCGGCTCTCGGTGATCGGCAAGGAGCAATCTTTGCCGATTACTATGACGTTACCGAGGACGGCAACTTTGAAGGTCACAACATTCTTCACGTAAACGAGACGCTCGAAGACGTGGCGAGCAGACATGATGTCTCCATTGATGAGGCGCGAGAGCAAATCGAAGCGGGCCGGCGGAAACTCTTCGAAATTCGCGAGCAAAGAATCAAACCGGGCCGCGATGAAAAGATCCTGACGGCTTGGAACGGCATGATGCTCGTCAGCTTTGCGGAAGCCGCGGCCATTTTGAACCGCAACGACTACGCCGAAGTCGCTCGCGGCAATGCCCGCTTCCTCCTGACCACACATCGGAGAGAGCATCTGTTGCTGCGCACCTCGCGCTCCAGCGAAGCAAAATTGAATGGCTATCTTGAAGATTACGCCGCGCTGATCGAAGGACTCGTAGCATTATTCGAAGCGACCGGCGAACTGGAGTGGGTCGAAGCTGCCAATGGCTTGGCCATGACTATGATTGAACAGTTCTGGGACGAAGAAGAGGGCGGCTTCTTCTTCACCGGCGGCAGTCACGAGCAACTAATCGTCCGCGCCAAAGAGTGGATGGACAATGCAACCCCATCCGGCAACTCAAGCGCGGCGCTCGGCCTTTTGAAGCTGGCCCTGCTGACTGGAAATGAAGACTTCAGAAGACGAGCTACCACCGTGCTGCGGTTGATGGCCAATCAGATTCGCCGTTTCCCTTCGGCTTTTGGGTATGCCCTAACAGCCTTGGACTTCTACCTTGCTTCCCCGCTCGAGATTGCCCTCATCGGCCAACCAGACGATCCCCGTTGGCAACCGCTGCGGCAGGCACTTTGGGACGTTTATCTCCCCAACCGGGTAATTGCTCCTTGTGTAGCGGATTTTGAACGGGCGGTGGGCCTGCTTCCGGTGCTGGAGGGCAGTAATACGCTGGATAACGAACCCACGGCGTTTGTTTGTCAGAACTACGCATGCCAGCTTCCCGCCAGGACTGCGGCCGAATTGAGCGTCCAGTTAGCTTCTCAAAGCCGCTCGACAGCTCAGCCATAGGGATTTTTCCCCACCCTCACGAAAAACCGATTGACGAGACCCCTGTCGGCCCGTTATTCTTTGGGTGGTCAACGATGTTGACCGTTGTCAAACTCTTGTCTCTTCGGCTCGCTGGAACAGACCTCCTCGCCGAAAACGTTCACAGGGTTCCCCTAACAGCTCGAAAATTAAAATGCCAAAACTTAATTGGAAGAGTCTGCTGCTTTTGACGGGTGTATGCATTGCCAGCGCCGCAATCTTCATCACTGGACTTATCTCTACCCTCCGCCTGAACTTCCTGGGCTGGAACGGCCTGGTATCTCTGGTCATCCTGGTTATTCTCACCCTCGCTTCAAGCCGCTTCACCGTTCCTTTCACCAGTGTCGATGGTTCCAGCCAGAGCAATAAATCGGTCGCCGACGCCTTCATCTTTCTGTCGGTGATGATGTACACGATGCCGCCGGCCAACAGCTTTGGTCCCTCAATCCTGCTGGCCGCTATTGTTGGTTACACCTCCTCGCAATCAGAATGGAAGAAATGGTCCACGATATTTGCCGTCGGTAACTCGATTATTGCCACTTTTGTGGCTTCAGTCGTTTTCCGCGGCATGCTGACGATCATCGCCGGCAGTGGCGCGTCTGGCGAAGGTGGCGGCCTGGTTTTGGACTTTCTGCTGTTTCCGCTTTGTGTGTTTGGCCTGGTGCAGTATGCGCTCAGCACCTTTGGGACGATCGCTTTCAGCGTTACCGAATCTACCGAAGGCCGTTTGACGTTTTCTCAGGAGAGTTTGATCTGGACCCTGATTACCCAGGTCGCGAACGTCACTTCCGCAGCGCTGTTTTATTCCGCACTCCATGGCGCCGGCATTCCCTTCCTCTTTATCGGCGCATTGATTACCGCTCTGGTTCACCTGCTCTATCGCTTTAACGAGAAACGGGTCACGGAAGTCACTCGGGCGCAGACCGAAAAACTTAAATACACCGAAGAGATTGCGGATCTGCACATGAATACGATCGAGTCTCTCGCTATCGCCATCGATGCGAAAGACCAGACGACGCATGGCCACGTCCGCCGCACCCAAATCTACGCCACCGAAATGGGCAAGCTGCTCAAGGTTTCAGAGCCCGAGCTGCGCGCGCTGGTAGCCGGTGCGCTGCTTCACGACATCGGCAAACTCGCGGTGCCGGAATACATTTTGAACAAGCCGGGAAAACTGACCGAGGCTGAATTCGCCAAGATGAAGATTCATCCGACCGTCGGCGGCGACATTCTCAAGCGAGTTAACTTCCCGTATCCGGTAGAAGACATCGTTCGCTTCCACCACGAGAAGTGGGACGGCAGCGGTTATCCGAAAGGATTGCGCGCCGATCAGATTCCGTTGGTCGCCAGAATTATCTCGGTGGTCGATTTCTATGACGCCACCCGCTGCGATCGCCCTTATCGCAAGGGAATGAAGCGCGAGGATTCGCTGGCGCTGCTGCAAAAGATGTCCGGCTCGTCCTTCGATCCGAAGGTCGTAGCCCTGTTCGTCAAACATGTGACCGAGTTCGATAACCTGATCAATAAAACGGACATCCAGGAGCAGGTCGAATCTGAAAACGTCGAACTTGTTAACAAGGCGCGTCCCGACGCCGGATTAGCTTCCGATGTTCTGGGCACTCCTGACGGCGCGCTCGGCTTCCGTTCCATTACCGAGGCCCAGCGCGAAGTATTTGCCCTGCACGAGATTGCTCAGACGATTGGTTCATCGCTGAACATGCACGACACCGTAACGTTGGTTTCCAATAAGTTACGGGCCATCGTGCCTTTTGACACTTGCGTGATCTTCATCGTCGATGAGCGATCAGGCAGGGCTATCGCGATGCACGTGGTCGGCGATCATGCAGATCTCTTCCGCATGCGCCGCATTAATGTCGGTGATGGCATCACCGGCTGGGTCATCGCCAATTCCCGCTCGATGTGCAACTCATCGCCCGAGCTGGATCTGGTTGGCATGTCCGACGAGATCTCCCGCAGCTATCGAGGCGTGCTGGTCTCGCCCTTAATTCGCGAAGATGGGGCTTTCGGCGCCATCAGCCTTTATTCCAAGGGCCGCACCTCTTACACCACGGAACACGTGCGCCTGCTAGAGTCGGTCGCGCAACACGCGGCGTCCGCGCTAAACAACGCGATCACCTTTGAAAAGACCAAGGAAAGCGCGTTGACCGATGGCTTAACCGAACTGCCGAACGCCCGCGGCTTCTACATGATGCTTGAGCAGCGTTTAGCCGAATGTCAGCGGCTGAACAAAGAGTCGCTGGCGATTATGAGCATGGACGTCGACGACTTTAAGCAGGTCAACGATCAGTATGGACATGCGCTTGGTGATCGGCTGCTCTCCAGTATCGCGCGCATCATTCGCAAAGAGTTGCGCCAGATGGACATCCTCTCGCGGTATGCGGGAGACGAGTTCGTGGCTATCATGCCGATGGCTTCGCAAACCATGGCTGAGTCCGTTGGTGAACGCATCCGCCAGGCAGTCTCAGCGCACAAGTTTTCAGTCCGGACCGGCAAGACAGTGCAGGTCGGTATCAGCATGGGTGTCGCGTGTTTCCCGAACGACGGTGAGACCACGGAAGAGCTGCTGACGGCCGCCGCGCGGAATATGCAGAACGACAAGCACTCGCGCAAGAATCTGCAAAACCTCGCGACCATGCCCACACCGGCGCGAATTGACCATTACACGTGATGCAGTATTGATCGTCTTTTTGAAGGGCACGCCAGCTTGGGCTGCGCGTGCTTTTCTGTTTAGTGTAGCTGTAAGACGCGGAAGCCCGCTCGGAGTAAGGGCGATGAACACTTCTGCGTGCGTGTTTCTGCACCTCCAGCGCCAATTGCACAACCGCACTTTTCTGTGTCTGTTTTGTCCGTGTAACCGACTCGCGTATAATCCACCGAGCCGTTAATAATTTGAAATACTGGCCAGCGCTAAGCTGGCCCTTCACTTTAGCGACAAAGAACATCGATGGTCCGACAATCGAATGCGGGTCAACAGGAACAGGCATCCTCCGGCGCTGCCGTAATGGATGAGCCTGGAAAAATGACCGCCAACAACACACCTGAATCACCAGAGTTTGAAGAGAATCGCGAAACTCTGCTGAACATTTTTTATCAAATGCTGCTAATTCGGCGCTTTGAAGAGAAATGCGCAGAGTCCTATAGCCTCGGAAAGATCGGCGGTTTTTGCCATCTTTACATTGGCCAGGAAGCCGTGGGCGTGGGGGCAATTTCCGCTCTGCGCCAGGATGACTATGTGCTCACCAGTTACCGGGAGCACGGCCAGGCCATCGCCAAGGGCATATCTCCGGATGCAATCATGGCTGAGCTGTACGGCAAGTCGGGCGGATGCTCGCAAGGCAAAGGCGGCTCGATGCACTTGTTCGATCGCGACGTCAACTTTATGGGTGGCCACGCCATCGTCGGCGGCCAAATTCCGCTGGCAACGGGTGTAGCGTTCGCGTGCAAGTACCAGGAGACTGACCGCGTCGCCGTTTGTTTCTTCGGTGAAGCCGCGGTGAACCAGGGAGCGTTCCACGAATCATTGAACATGGCCCAATTGTGGAAATTGCCATGCATCTACATCTGTGAAAACAACATGTATGGGATGGGGACTTCGCTTGAGCGCGCCATGTCTTTTCAGAACGTGGCCCAAAAGTCATGCGCTTATGAAGTCGCTTCTGAGTTCGTTGACGGCATGGATGTGCTTAAGATGCGACACGCCGTGCAGCGGGCCGTGAAGCGCGCTCGCGAGGAATCGCTGCCCACCCTGATCGAAGCCCGTACCTACCGGTACATGGGCCACTCAATGTCGGACCCGGGGAATTACCGCACTCGCGCCGAGATCGAAAAGTATCAGGAGCGGGATCCGGTCAAGACTTTTGCCCGCACTTTGATTGACGGCGGAGTCATGACTGAGTCCGATGTGAAGGATTTTGAAGCCAGGATTAAGGAAGAAGTGGAACGCTCGATCCAGTTTGCCGAGGAAAGCCCCGAACCGGACCCTGCTGAACTTTACACGAACGTTTACGCCAACCCGATCGACTGACAAAAAATTTTATGGCCGTAATGACGATGCGCGATGCTCTGAACGCAGCTCTCAAAGAAGAGCTCGCACGGGACAACACTGTATTCCTGATGGGCGAAGAAGTCGCCGAGTATCAGGGCGCTTACAAAGTTACCCGGGGCTTGCTGGACGAATTTGGGCCCAAGCGAATCATCGACAGTCCAATTACCGAACTGGGATTCGCCGGCTTGGGCGTCGGCGCGGCCATGACCGGTCTGCGGCCTATCATTGAGTTCATGACGTTCAATTTTTCAATTTTGGCCACTGACCAGATCATCAATTCCGCAGCCAAGATGCTCTACATGTCGGCCGGGCAGTACAAGATACCGATTGTTTTCCGGGGACCGGGCGGCTCAGCCTATCAGGTCTCGTCGCAGCATTCGCAGGCGATTGAATCGTGGTATGCATATTTCCCTGGCCTGAAGGTGGTAATGCCTTCGACACCGGCGGACGCCAAGGGTCTTTTGAAGACTTCAATTCGCGACGACGACCCGGTGATCTTTATTGAACAGGAAAGAATGTACGGCATGAAAGGTGAAGTGCCGGATGACGAGGACTTCACAATTCCCCTGGGAGTTGCCGACGTGAAACGTGAAGGTTCCGACGCGACAATTGTAGCCCGTTCTTTAATGGTCCCACTGGCTCTGCAGGCAGCTGAAAAACTGGCGGAGCAGGGCGTCTCGTGTGAAGTTATCGATCCACGAACCATTCGTCCCCTGGATATCGAAACGATAATTACTTCGGTGCGCAAGACGAACCGGGTGGTGATCGCCGAAGAGTCGCATCCGTTCTGCGGAATCGCCGCCGAGATCAGCGCTGAAATCACCGAACGTGCTTTTGATTATCTTGATGCTCCGGTGAAGCGCGTATCTGGTGTGGACGTGCCGATGCCGTACGCTAAGAATCTCGAGAAGCTGGCGATTCCGGATGTTAACCGAATCGTTGCGGCGGTGCGTGAAGTTTCCTATTTATAGTTCGGAGTTCCGCCTTTAGGCGGTCTCCACAGAAAAATCTCCGCCTGAAGGCGGCTCTCCGAAACTAAACAATGGCCACTCAAGTCGTGATGCCCAAGCTTTCGCCCACCATGGAGGAGGGACAGCTTGCCCGTTGGCTCAAAAAAGAAGGCGACAAAGTCACCATGGGTGAGCCGCTCGCCGAAATAGATACTGATAAAGCCACAATGGAAATGCAGGCGCTGTCCAACGGCGTATTGCGCAAAATTCTGATTAGTGAGGGCGAGAGCGCGCCGCTGGGACAACCGATTGCCATTATCGGCGAACCCGACGAAGACATCTCTGACCTGCTCAAAACCGCCGCCAACGCGAAACCCGCGAAGGCGGAAGCTGCGCCCGACAAACTTCCCGAGTCAGAGGCCGCGCCGGCCGTCGAAGTATCGCAGCAGGAAGCGAAGCCGGCTGAAGCCGCGGCGCAACCGGCGCCCACGGACGGCGGAAAGCCACAGACCAATGGCGGGCGCGTATTGATTTCTCCGATTGCTGCGCGCATGGCCGCGGAGGCAGGGATCGATTTCAAGGCGCTGCAAGGCAGTGGACCAGCCGGCCGCATTGTTAAAAAAGACATTGAGGCCGCAATCAGCAGCAAACAGCAATCGCCGGCAACGGCTAAGACCGGTTTGAAGCCGCTGCCCCGTCCCGGTGAACGAGGCGTTGTTTACGGGCCGTCAGCTTATCGCGATGAACCTCTCAGCGAAATGAGGCGCACCATTGCGCGGCGGCTGGTCACTTCGCTGGGACCGATTCCGCATTTCTTTCTGACGAGCGAGATCGACATGGAGCGGGCCGCCGACATGCGGCGCTCTCTCAACGAACTCTATCCGGACACGAAGATCAGTATCAACGACATCATCATTAAAGTTGCCGCGGTAACGTTGCTCCAGCACCCGCAGGTTAATGCTTCGTTCCAGGACAAGACAGTCAGGTATTACGAACATGCGGATATCGGTGTTGCGGTCGCCACCGAAAATGGCCTGATTACGCCCATCGTGCGCGCCGCCGATATGAAATCGTTGCCGGAGATCACCAGCGAGGTGCGCGAGCTGGCGGATCGGGCTCGCGCTCGTAAGCTGAAGCCGGAGGAATACACCGGCGCCACTTTCTCAATCTCAAATTTGGGCATGTTCGGCATCGAGGAATTTACCGCCGTCATCAATCCGCCTGAAGGTGCGATTCTGGCGGCCGGCGCAATGGCGCCGAAAGCGGTGGTCAAAGATGGCGAAATCGCCGCGCGCCAGACAATGCGTGTAACCATGTCCTGTGATCATCGCGTAATCGACGGCGCCGTCGGCGCGAAATTTCTCCAGACTTTCAAGCAGATTATGGAGAACCCGCTTTACCTGTTCGTGGGTTAGAAACAAATCATTGTTGACGCCTTTTCCGGATCGGGAGTAATCCCGATCTTTTTTGTGTTGTGAACCGATCGGCTGCCACAAACGAGACGGGATCCGTCGGTCCCTACCTGGCATTGATCACCGTTCAGGTGCTCTTTGCCACCATGCCCATCGCCGGAAAGCTCGCGCTGCGCACCCTGCCGCCCATGGCCCTGGTAGGCTTTCGCGCTGCCGGCGCAACTCTCTTGTTGTTGGCGGTGGCCAATGTCCGCGGCCGATTTCGCTTCATCGCATGGCGGGACTGGCCCTTGTTGATTCTCTCGGCCACCCTCGGCCTGATTTGCAATCAGTGGCTATACGTAACCGGGCTGTCGCTGACTACGGCCATAAACTCGACCCTGATCTCCACTTCCATTCCGGTGGCCACCCTGCTGGTCGGAATCATTCTGGGAACTGATCGGGCAACCACGCGTCGAACCCTGGGAATTCTGTTGGCAGCGGCCGGTGTCTTGTCGCTGGTGTCGCGGAGCGGTGGCGGTTTCTCAGCCGCTACGCGCTCAGGAGATTTGTTGGTTGTGGCGAACTCACTTTGCTACGGGGCTTATATTGCCGTGTCGAAGAGTCTGGTCAGACGCTACAGCTCGCTCAACGTTATCACCTGGATTTTTATCATCGGCAGTTTCGCCTGCGTGCCCGTGGGGATCGTCAGCTTGCGACACATTGAGTTGCAGAGCATCCCGCCATCGGTCTGGTTGGCGGTTATCTATATTGTGGCGCTGCCGACTGCGGGCGCATACTTTCTCAATGCGTGGTCCCTGGCCCGGGTGCCGCCGAGCACGGTCGCGGTTTTCATCTACCTGCAGCCATTGATCGCCTTTGTGCTGGCGCCGTTGATATTGGGAGAAGTGGTGGGGCTGGGTGCGATCTTGTCTTCGCTCTTAATCCTGGCCGGCGTACTCATAGTGACCCGTCGCCGAAGAGTGATGTTTGAGGAGATGCCCGGGGCGCCACGCCCCTGAGCGTGATTTGAGCCATGGCCTGGTTTATTTCACTTACCTTTCTGCTGCTCTATCTGCTCGGAGTATTCGTGTTTCAAGCTCCCGGCGAGATCCACATACTTCTGTTGCTGGCAATCCTCGTCCCGATTCTGGATTACGCCGCCGTGCGTCTTTTCCGCAAATAACTATTTCGCGGCGTTATGCAAATTTTGGCTGCACTGGCGGCACTGGCTACGGCGGCGCGCGTTAAGGGTACGGCAGTGCGCGCAACGAACGTACATTGCTTTCGCAAATAAATGCATGACGACATAGCTGCCGCCGAGAATGGCGACAGCTATGACTACATTGAGAAGAATTTCTTTCAGGGAAATGAAACGCGAGCAGCCTAAGCGGCCTTCTGTGATTCCTTGTGACGCTCGCTCGAGTTGAATTTTTCGCCCGCGATGACCAGGTATTCCTGGCCTCGCGTGTACCCTTGACGAAAAGCAGGCGAACCAGCATCAGCGCCATACTTTTCATTGAGGCGCGTCATCATATCCTCACACTCACGGCCGCGGCAATCGGGATGCAAAGCCGATTCAAACCCGAGGCGGTACTTCGCTTCATCACGATTGAAGTCCCCTCCCGCACCGGTGTAGTGCTCAGCTTCGGCATCGCGAAGTCCAATCCACCAGGCCTCACGCGCGCTGTCTACAGATTCGGCTCCCGCACGCTCCAGCGCGGTGCGTGCCGTAGCGGCCACTTGTTCCTCAGATGTGAACGCGATGACGACCGAGCGGCCGCGGCGCAACGCGTCCTCATAAACGAAGAGCTCATCGCGCGGGACACCTTCGGCCATGGCGCTCTCCAGAGCGCCTCCAGTGAAAGCGCCCGCGGCCGCGCCACCCGCACCCAGGATCACCGCCCCCAACAAACCGAATGCGAGGACGGGACCAACGCCGGGAATCAGAAATGAGGCGGCTACTGCGCCGGCTTCCAATCCGCCCGCCACCCCCAAGGCCGCGCCGACGGCGCCACCCAAGGCGGTTCCCACGCCCGGCTGTTCAGCTTCGGTCGTCGCCACGCGTGCTTCGATTTCGCTCTCACTAGTGTGCGGTGAAAGTACAGTTATCTCCTTTTCGGAAATTCCCAGTGATTGAAGGATGGCTGCCGCGCGACGCGCGTCCGCCAAAGAATTGAAAATGCCAACGATGCTCTCCATGATCTGTAACCTCCCTCCGATCACTTGCGCATACTGTGCCATGGCAGCTCGGATGTTATTAAAGTTGAAGGTTGTAAGAAGATCACAAGGTGACCCGGGCCGGTGTCTCGCACCGCTATTCATCTTATTTTTGGATTGAGCCCAATTAAATGACTATGTTAAGGTGTCATGCATGACGGTACTCGAGGAACAATTCGACATAATCGACAAGCACTGGCCGATGTCGGAAGGTGACGGCAAGGCTACGCGTAAGAAGAGACCGCGGATTCTCGCGATCACCACCGATTGCTGCACCGGTTGCGCCGGCTCGCCTGCTTGTATTGAGTACTGCCCCATCGAGGCGTGCATGTTCTGGGTACCGGACGAAGATCATCCGCCATTTGGACGCATCGAAGTTGATCCGTATCTGTGCATTGGTTGCCAGAAGTGCACCAGCAAAGGCCCGGACGGTGCGTTTTTGGATGGCTGCCCCTGGGATGCTATCGAGATGATTCCGACTGACGACTGGGAAGCGATGCACGGAATCACCCTGCCGGATTCACCGCCACCACCACCGGCGGCGTAGCGGCACGGGGCAAAGTCGAATGGGCGCGAAGCGCCGATATTTAATAGTCCCGAACGTTAGGTCGAATAACCTATTAGAAAGACATCAGAGGTCCAAAGGACCGGCATAGGTCGGTCCTTCGGGCCTCTCTCTCAACAAGCACTCTAGCTGACCCCGACCTCACAGCCGGGGCTATTCAACGACGGCGCTTCGCGCCTCATCGGCTCACCCCATCGCCGCATTCGGAAACGCCTTCATTGATGCGAGCGCAGCCAGTACGTAACACACACTCCCCATCAACATGGCGGCCTGGAACCCAAACATCAACGCCACAAACACAGTAGTCACTGAGCCAATGACGGACATGATGCCGTTTAGTCCCCAGTAGAACGGCGGCGCCGGCAATGAGTTCTGCCCAGTCTCGCGCAGGCCGCGCGGAAACGGCATGCCCATGGCCAGGCCCAATGGCGCAATCAGCACAATCGCGACGATGATCCGGCCCCAGAGCGGCAGCCACAACAGCGCCGGCACCAACTTTGGCAAAGCCAGCGCCTCGATCCCACCGATCACCGCAACTGCCGCGCAAGCCTGCCACATGGTCAA
>JADMIO010607300.1_pt1 | contig 13722 bp, 11 predicted proteins | sample 8958161 | NCBI WGS metagenome assembly JADMIO01 (sample SAMN16585339, study PRJNA669376) | soil metagenome | isolation source: Crop rotation soil | place: USA: Cullars Rotation, Alabama | collected 2011 | reverse complement strand
CCAGAGGTTGCCCGGCCGGAACGGGCCGGTCTGGCGGAACGTGTGCGCGGCGGCGGGCTGACGTCTGGAGAGCCGCAGGTGCCGCTCGAAGTACTCGATGGTGCGCAGCAGACCCTCGCGCAGATTGACCCTTGGCTGCCAGTCGAGCACCTCCCGCGCCTGGGCGATCTCCGGCCGCCGCTGTCGTGGGTCGTCGCTCGGCAGATTCCTGTACACGACCTTCGAGCGCGAGCCAGTCAGGTCGATCACTTCCTTCGCGAGCTGGCGCATGGTGAATTCCTGGGGATTGCCCAGGTTGATCGGTCCCGTCACTTCCGCGCCGGTGCCCATCATGCGCACCAGGCCGTCCACGAGATCGTCCACGAAGCAGAAGCTGCGGGTCTGCGTGCCGTCGCCGTAGACGGTGATCGGCTCATCCCGCAGTGCCTGCGTGATGAAGTTCACCACGACGCGACCATCCGCGGGGTGCATGCGGGGCCCGTACGTATTGAAGATGCGCACGATCTTGATCGGCAGGCCGTGGCGACGGTGGTAGGCGAAGAACAGCGTCTCGGCGCAGCGCTTGCTTTCGTCGTAGCACGCCCGCTCGCCTATCGGGTTCACGTGGCCCCAGTAGCCCTCGGGCTGCGGATGGACGAGCGGATCGCCGTAAACCTCGCTGGTGGACGCCTGCAGCACCTTGGCGTTGAGCCGCTTGGCGAGGCCGAGCAGATGCAACGCACCCTGCACGCTCGTCTTCACCGTATGGATCGGGTCGTACTGGTAGTGCACCGGCGAGGCAGGGCACGCCATGTTGTAGATCTCGTGCACCTGCAGGTAAATGGGCGCGGTGACGTCGTGCTCGATGACCTGGAAGAGCGGATCGTCGAGGAGGTGCATCACGTTGTGCCGCTCGCCCGTCTGGAAGTTGTCGAGGCAAAGCACCTCGTGACGCTGCCGCAGCAGCCGCTCGCACAAATGGGAGCCCAGGAATCCTGCTCCGCCCGTTACCAGGATGCGCTTCGAAATGGCCATCGTTGCCCTTTGGAAAGTTGGTGTTGCTGAACGGCACAGTCTGCCGCCGCTGCGCTCGAATGAGCCGCTTGTTCAACGCGTCCGCTTGGCCGCCGTGTCGCCACCTGGCGTCAGTCGCCCCGATGCGCAGCGACCTCGATGCCGGAACATCCGCCGGCCTCACACGCGCGGCGTTGGTCCAACACGCGGGGAATCAGCGCACTGGCGCACGAACCTCGACTTCGTCCTGCCCCTCCGACACACTCGGCAAAGCTTCGGCGTTAAAAAAGCAAGAAGCATGCTACGAGCGCGCCAGCCGTTGAACCGCAAGGGCTAAGCGTTTCGATTGCGCGCGTCGGCGTGCAGCGAGCGGGATTTTTCCCGGGAAAGTGTTACCTGATCGCGACAGAAGATAGCGCGCGGAGCGCGCGTTGGTCGCGCTCGCAGCTTCGCGTAGCTTTCGATGGAGCGCAATGCAGCGTGCGCGCCACGCCGCGTAGTAGCTCTGGTTACGTGGGCACCGCTAACTGAGTCGGCAGGCGCTGCGCGATCTCGACCTTGATGCCGCGCGTCGCCTCGACGTCGGTCGCGTGCAGCTGCCCCTTGATCATGATCCGGTGGAGCTGGCGCACCTCGTTCATGTCGTAGTCGGCGTTGGCCTGGTGCATGACGCTACGGTCGTCCCAGATCACCATGTCTCCCATGGTCCACCGGTGCCGGTACTCGAATTTCTTCTGCGTCGCGTGCGCCATCAGCTCGCCGATCAGCGCCTGCGCTGCGTCATCCGGCATGCCGACGATCGCCTCCATGCGCACGGGGTTGAGATAGAGGTAGCGCCGGCCGTTCTCCGGGTGCACGCGCACGAGGGGATGCAGCGCCGGCGGCGGCACGCGGCTCTCGTCGTCGACCTTCGCCAGCTGCCGGGGGCTGTATTTGCTCAGGTACACGTGCACGGCCACCAGCCCGTCGATGCCCTGCTTCGTCGCAGACGGCAGGTCGTCGTAGGCGGCGTGCATGTTGACGAACTGGGTATCCCCGCCGCGGCTCGGCAGCGACACGGGGTACAGCGAGGTCGCCTTGGGGGGCACCGGGTCGTTGGAGTGGTCCGTGTGGAAGGTCTCCCCGGCTATGTAGTACTTGCCCGGCGCCACCTGCTCGTTCCTGATCCGGAAGAGAAAGGTTTCCGCCGTGGCGCCCCCCGGATTTGCGGTGGTGGGGCATCAACTCGCCGAACAGGCGGCCCGCCTGCATGAACTGCTCTGGAGAGAACGCCTGGTCGCGGATGGCCAGCACGTGATAACGCGCGAAATCGGCATTCAGGCGGGCGCGCAACGCGTCCGATACCGGACGCGTCAGATCGAGACCGAGAATTTCCGCTCCCGTCGCGTGACTCGTGAGCGGCTTCAACTCGTAGTCCATGCCGACCTCCTCCTTGACCGGTGAATCGGGAAAGTATCCTCCATTGGAGGATCCCGATCCAGTTCCCCGTTTCATTCGTTTCGCGCGTTGCGCAGTGTGGCACTCATCGTGACAGATGCCATGAAGCGCGGGCGCATGCGCTCGAACCACACGGCTCCCGCGCCACTCAATGGAACGTTATGGCGGTGAAGGCGGAGGGTTCGCGCGCCCCTTCACCGGTCTTGAAGAGCGCGAACGGCGAAACGGGCATGTGGATGCCGCTCCGTAAGCCTTGTTCATCGCGGCATGCACATAAGGAGACTCAAACATGAAGAGCACTATCAGCGCAATTCTCGTCGGGAGCTTCATCGTGGCGGCGCAGGGCGCCGTTGCCGATACCCTGACCTCGGGCGCCGCAGACGACGCGGGCTACCGCCTGCCAGCGAGGGACACCTACGCCGATCGCCACGCGGGCAACCTCGCGGCAGTCACCGCATTTCCCGGCGCGGCCGACGATGCCGGCTACCAGCTCGTCGGACGCGCCGGCGAGGCGGACCGGTTTTCGGGTGAATCCGTGGCAGGCGCGGTCTGGGCGTTTCCCGGCGCGGCCGACGACTCGGGCTACCACCTGACGGCGCGCTCCACCTACGCCGACACGCACCTCGCGCACTCGGCGCACGAAGCGGACACCGCGGAATAAAGCGCCGGCGGCGGACGCTTCGCCATGTGAAGGCCGTGGCGCGGCGCACCGGTGCCGCGGAGGGCGGCTGCCTCGCGCAATGCGCGCTAGGCCTCGTCCTCCAGGCGGCTCGCCGTTCCGACCATGGTCTTCACGCCGTCCTGGTTCTCGCACCACACTTCCACCGTGACGCGCACGCTGCCGCCTTCCTGCTCACGGCTTTTCACGCGGCCACGCACCGTCAGGGTGTCGCCGACGATCACCGGCTTGATGAAGGAGACCGACATCCTCCCGCCCTTCACGAAGCCCTCTCCGGCGAACTGCATCATCAGCTGGGACACGTAGGCAGTGGACATCATGGCCTGCGCGAGCGGGGCGCGGAAGCCCTTCCTGCGCGCCCACTCCGGATCCGTGTGTATCGAGTTTGGCCGCACGCCCGAGTAGCAGTCGATCCGGCGCTGCTCAATCGCCTTGGTGAGCGGCGGCAGCTCGTCGCCGACTTCCAGGCGCCTAGCGGTTGCTGGTCTCACGGTGCACTCCCGACTCGGGGAAAATCATCTGCGTGAACTGCCCGCGCAAGAGGACCGCGCCGGTCTCCTCGTCGCGCGTCTCGAATTCGGTGACCATGTAGTGCCGCTCGCGCCGCTCGTACTTGTCGATCACCTTGCCGCGCGTGCGCACGCGCATGCCGGCGCGCAGCGGCTCCACGAACTCGAACTGCATCTTGGCGTGGAGCCCCGCGGGCACGACGTAGCGCGAATGGCGCATGAGCAGCGCCTGGTTCGCCATGAGCGTCGGGTGCGCGATCGCGCCGCCGAAGGGCGAGCCCCCGGCAAACCAGGGATGATGGTCGTCGACGGCATAGGCGTAGGTGTCGACGTCCTCGGGCTTGATGAGGAAATCATCCGACATGAACTCCTCCCCCACCTTCACCGCTTCGTAGGTCAGCGTCCTGAATTCCACCATGTCGGTGTTCCTATGCTCGTGTGTTCAAAAAATGAACCGCCAAGATTCTTTTCAATACCCCCTTGAGGGGTACGCCAAGGCCGCCGAGAAGAAAAAATCGAAATTGAACACGGGACCCGTGGCGCCCGAATAAATGTAAGACCGTGGATGAAGCAGGAAGAAGCCTCCCGGACATTTCCGGAGACTTCGATCCACCGCTGTCCCATTGTCGTTTTTCCTGGCGGCCTCCGCGTCTTGGCGGTTCGACTTGCAGTTCGCGGTCACGACGGGATGGCGAGTAGCTGCACGAGATCGCGTCCCACGTCGTCGGCCTTCTCGAGCCCCCCGATCGCCGCGAGCACCGCCGCGCGCTGGCGCTGCGACAGGCGCCGTCCCGCCTCATCGTGGAATTTCGCTTCGACGTCGGCGTCGCCCATCGGGTTCTTCGCGTGCCCGCGCGGGTAGATGAGCTCCTTCGTATGCGTCTCACCCGAATCCATGCGTATGGTGACGCGTCCCGGCGCGCCCTCGGGATAGGCGTCCGAAAGGCGTTTCTCTTCGCGCACCTTCACCTTGCGCATGAGGTCGCCCACGGCCGGATCGCGCAGGCGGGCGTCGGCGAACGATTCACCGGTCACCGCGCCGTCGAGGAGCGCGACGGACACGCAGTAGGGCAGGCTGTGATCCGCGGTCTCGTGCGTCTTCGGCGCCCACCGCGAGGCGTCCGAGCCCATCATCATGACGGCGGCCTGGTAGGTGTCGACCTCGATGGACGCGATCCGTTCGGGCCTCAGCCGCTCGCGGAGCTCGATCGCGGCCCACACCGATGACTGGCCGTGATAGCAGACCGGCAGGCCCTTGATGTGCGTCTCGGCGATCATGTGGCGCCCTTCCGGCAGCGCCCACTCTCCACGCACGCCGGTCGCCTGCCACAAGCCGCCCTCGCCCTCGAACGCCGCCGGCGGGCCGGTGAAGCCTTCCTTCGCGAGGTAAGCCGCGAACACCGCGTTGCGCGAGGCGTTCGGCCCGGCGCAGCCCTTCCACGCGGACAGGTCTCCGCGACGCGCCTGCGCCAGGCCGAGGTTCGGCACGAGCGCGAGGGAGACAGCGTTGCCCAGCTGCTCGCGCGTAAGCCCCAGCAGACGCCCGGCTCCGAGCACGCATCCCAGCGCGTTGTAGAGCGGCTGGTCCCAGCCCTTCGAATTGACGTCGACCGTCTCGCAGAAGCTGCAGTAGACGTCGTAGGCGAGCACGATCGCCGCCATGAGCGACTTGCCGTCCGCCTTTTCGGCCTCGGCGACCGCGACGAGGCCCGAGGTCATGTCGCTCGGATGGCCGCGGCTCTTCCCCATGTAGGTATCGCTGATGTCGAGCAGACGCACCATGACGCCGTTCGCGAACGCCGCCATCTCCGGAGTGGTGCGGAGCGCGCCGCCCCAGACGCTCGCTTCACCATCGGTCTCCGCCGCTTTCACGCGTCCGGCGATCTTGCGCGCCGCCGCGGAAAGCGGCTCCTCGTAGGCCCCCAGTGCGCTCGCCAGCGTGTCCATCAGGCGCAGCTTGCAGGCGCGCACGACGTCCGAAGAGAGCGCTTCGTAGCTCGAACGCTCGGCAAGTTGCACGAGACGCTCCGTGGTGGCGTCCCATTGCGCTGTTGTGGACAAGGTTCCTCCCGTACCAAGTGTGACCGGTGACGTCCGAGTAACGAGTCACGAGTCACTCCTATCAGATCAGACGGGCGCGCGCGTGTCCATCCGATTTCCGCATCGCGGAACCGCGAGCGATGAAGCCTCCGGACCTACAGCAGCTTGTCGAGGGTGATAGGCAGGTCGCGGATGCGCCTGCCGGTGGCGTGCCAGACGGCGTTGGCGATGGCCGCCGGGACGCCGGTGATGCCGATCTCGCCGATGCCGCGCCCGCCGAGCGGGCTGAAAACGGTGTCGTTTTCGTCGACGAAGTGGACCTCCATCTCGCCGACGTCCGCGTTGACCGGCACGTGATATTCGGCGAGATTGCCGTTGGCGAAGCGCCCGTAGTGCTCGTCGAGGTCGCTCTTCTCGAAGAGCGCCATCCCGACGCCCCACACGATGCCGCCCTTCATCTGGCTCGCCGCGAGCCTGGCGTTCATGAGGCGGCCGACGCTGTAGGCGCTCACGATGCGCGGCACGCGCACGGTGCCGAGGCTTTCGTGCACGCGCACCTCGATGAAGACGCTGCCGAAGGAGCGGCTCGCGTATTCCTCCTCTTCCTTGCCGGGCGCCGCTTCGCCGCGCGCTTCCAGCACCGCGCCCGTCCGGTCCATCAGCGACTCCACGTTTTCCCGCCTGCCGCCGTCGTTTGCGACGAGGATCCAGCCGTCGCGCAGGTCCATCCGGGAAGCGTCCTGGCCGTGCAGCGGCGAGGCGGCATCGCCCGCGGCGAGCGCCATGACCTTGTCGCGCAGCGCCCGGCACGCATTCTGCACCGCGGGCCCGACGCTGGCCGCGGTCATCGAGCCGCCCGAAACCGGCGCCTTCGGCATCGTCGTGTCGCCGAGCTCGAAGCGCACCCGCGAGAGCGGCACGCCGAGGGTCTCGGCGGCGATCTGCGCCATGATCGTGTAGGTGCCGGTGCCGAGATCCTGAGTGCCCGACTGGACGATCACGGATCCGTCGCGCAGGAGCCTGGCGGACGCAGTGGCCGGCATGCGGTGGGCCGGATAGGTGGCCGTGGCCATGCCCCAGCCGACGAGCCAGCGCCCGTCTCGCATCGAGCGCGGCTCGGCGTTGCGGCGCGACCAGCCGAAGCGCTCGGCGGCAAGGCGGTGGCACTCGCGCACGCGATTGCTCGACCAGCGCCTGCCGGTCGCGGGCTCGACTTCGGGGTAATTGCGCAGGCGCAGCTCGACCGGATCGATCCGGAGCTCGCGGGCGAGCTCGTCCATCGCGCTCTCGATCGCGAACGTCCCGGTCGCCTCCCCCGGCGCGCGCTGAAAGGTCGGCACGCCGACGTTCAATTGCACGAGCCGCTGCGTCGTGACGCCGTTGGGGGCGGCGTACAGCGCACGCGTCGGCTGCGTAGCGGCCTCGGCGTAGTCCTCCATGACGGAGGTGTGCGATATCACTTCGTGACGGATCAACGCGAGGCGCCCATCGCGGCGCGCGCCCAGCAGCACCCGCTGCTCGGTCTGCGGCCGGCCGCCCACGGGCCCGAACATCTGCGGCCGCGTCACGACGAGCTTCACGGGGCGCCCCACTTCGCGGGCCGCCATGGCGGCGAGGATGACGTGGGACCACACCGAGCCCTTGGCTCCGAAGCCGCCCCCGACGAACGGACAGATCACGCGAACCTTCTCCGCGGGGATGCCGAGCGCCTTTGCAGTAGTCTCGCGTACGCCGGAGACATACTGCGTCGCGTCGTACAGCGTCAGGCGGTCGCCTTCCCAGTGCGCGACCGTTGCGTGCAGCTCCATGGGATTGTGGTGCTCCATGGGCGTCGTATAAACCTGCTCCACGCGCGCCTCGCTCGCGCGCAGCCCCGCTTCGGCGCTGCCCCAGGATGAATCGGGCTTGCCGTGCGTCAGCTGCTTCGGCTTGTAGGCGCCGGCTTTCGCCTTTTCGAAGGCAAGCTTCGCGCTACGCGCCGCGTAGGAGACCTTCACACGCGCCGCGGCCTCGACCGCCTGCTCGAACTGCTCGGCAACCACCACCGCGATCGGCTGGCCGTTGTAGTGCACCTCGTGATCCTGCAGCAGGGAAAGCACGCGCCCGGCCGGGGGATTCACCGCGGCGCGGCCTTTCTTCGGCAGTGCCGGAGCATTGTCCGGCGTGAGCACGGCGAGCACCCCGGGCATTTTCCGGACTTCGCCTGCAACGATCCGCGTGATGCGCCCGTTGGGCACGGTGCTCTGGACCATCACGGCATAGGCCGCTCCCGAAGGATGGAATTCCGCGGCAAACCGCGCGCCACCGCTCACTTTCAGGCTGCCGTCGACCCGGTCGACGGGGCGTCCGATCACGGCCTCGCTCATGCCGCTCCTCCGGCGCTTTCCAGCGCTTGAGCAACCGCGCGGCGCGCGAGCTCCACCTTGAACGCGTTGTCGCGCAGCGGCTGCGCGCCCTGCACTGCCGCCTTCCCCGCCGCCTCGAGCACCTGCGCATCGAGGCGCCGACCGGCCAGCGCACGCTCAGCAGGCTCCGAGCGCCACGGCTTGTGCGCCACGCCTCCCAGCGCGATCCGCGCGCTTTGCACGACGCCGTCCCGCAGCTCGAGCGCCGCGGCGACCGACACCAGCGCGAACGCGTAGCTCGCGCGGTCGCGCACCTTCAGGTAGTGAGAGTGGGCGGCATACGGCGAGCGCGGCAGGCTCACCGCGACTATGAGCTCGTTGCGGGCGAGGTTCGTGTCGCGCTCGGGCGTCGTGCCCGGCAGCCGGTGGAACTCGGCAATCGGGATCCGGCGGACGCCCGACGGGCCCCGCACCTCCACGACCGCGTCGAGCGCCGCGAGCGCAACGGCCATGTCCGAGGGATGCGTCGCGACGCACTGCGGGCTCGCGCCGAGGATCGCGTGGATGCGATTTACGCCCTCGCGGGCAGCGCAGCCGGAGCCCGGCGCACGCTTGTTGCATGCCGGAAACGCCGTATCGTAGAAGTAGTGGCAGCGCGTCCTCTGCATGAGATTGCCGCCGACGCTCGCCATGTTGCGGAGCTGCTGCGACGCCCCGGCCAGGAGCGCCTGCGCGAGCAGCGGATAGCGCGCGCGGACGAGAGGGTGGTTGGCCGTCTCGCTGTTCCGCGCGAGCGCACCGATGCGCAGCCCCCCGTCGGGAAGCTCGGCGATTTCGGCGAGGGGCAGCCGCGCGATGTCGACGACGCGCTCGGGCTGCTCGACGAAGCCCTTCATCAGGTCGAGCAGATTGGTGCCGCCCGCGAGGAGCTTCGTGCCGGGCTTCGCGACCGCCGCAAGAGCATCCTCTATGCGTTCGGCGCGCAGGTAGGTGAAAGCGTGCATGGCGTCAGGACCGGGCCACGCGACGGATGGCGGCGACGATGCCGGCGTAGGCCCCACAGCGGCAGATGTTCCCGCTCATGCGCTCGCGGATTTCCTCTTCCGTCAGGGCCACGGGCCCGGTCGCTCGCACGTCCCGCGTGACCGCGCTGGCGGCCCCCGCCCCCGCTTCCGCGAGCAGGGCGACGCCCGAGAGAATCTGTCCAGGCGTGCAATAGCCGCACTGGAAGCCGTCGTTCTCGACGAAGGCGGTCTGCAGGGGATGCGCGCTCCCCGGCGCCGCCAGGCCCTCGATCGTCGTCACTTCGTCTCCGTCGTGCGCGACCGCGAGCGCCAGGCACGAGTTGATGCGGCGGCCATTCACGAGGACGGTGCAGGCGCCGCACTGGCCCCGGTCGCAGCCTTTCTTGCTCCCCGTGAGATGCAGGTGCTCCCGCAGCGCATCGAGCAGCGTGACGCGGGGATCGAGATCGAGCTCGTGTGTGCTGCCGTTTACGACGAGCCGCACGTGCACCGTCGGTGCGGCGGCGGGAGCGCGCGCCGCGCCCGGCTTTGTGCCTGACTCCGCGGAACGGGCGCGGGAGGAAACAGCGATACCCGTGGTCAAGGTGGTGGCCTCCAGGAAAAAGCGGCGGCGCGCGGCACCGGCCGGAGAAAGCGTGCCGGATGCACGATCTTCCTGCGGGTCCGGCCCCGCGCTTTCGACGAGACCGCCTGATTCGGACATGAGGATCTCCGGGTCGCGCGTGCGCAGCAGCAAAGGCGTCTGCTCCCGGCGACACGCTCCGCCCGGTTTTCATCGCACGTGAGGGAGCGACCCGGCCTCATTTGCGAAGTTCCAGGGATTCCCGATCGAATCGCAAGCGGACGAACGCGCACCGGGAATTCTTGTCTCTAGGAAAACTGCCCATGGAGGCATGTCATGCGCGCTCTTCCTGCAACCGTTGTGGCCGGTTCCCTTCTGCTCTCGTTGTGCGCCTGCGGCGACACGGCCAGGCTGCCGCACGATGCGGTCGTCGGCGAGCGGCCCGCGTTGCCGCCGCCGCAACACAGCCTGATTCCCACCGTGCACGTCGCGACGGCCAGGGGGTGGCCCGAGGGGACGCTGCCGCGGGCGGCGGACGGTCTTGCCGTTAACGCCTACGCCGCGCAGCTCGATCACCCGCGCTGGCTCTACGTCCTGCCGAATGGCGATGTCCTGGTGGCGGAAACGAACGCACCGCCCAAGCCGGAGGACGGCAAGGGCATCAAGGGCTGGTTCATGAAGAAAGCGCAGAAGAAGGCCGGGGCCGGCGTGCCCAGCGCGAACCGCATCACGCTGCTGCGCGATGCGGACGGCGACGGCATTGCGGAAACGCGCACGGTCTTCCTGAAGGACCTGCGCTCGCCGTTCGGCATGGCGCTCGTCGGCAACGATCTGTACGTCGCCCACACCAACGCCGTCGTACGCTATCCGTACACGACCGGCGCCACCGAGATCACCGAGCAGGGCGTGAAAGTCGCCGACCTGCCGGCGGGCCCCATCAACCACCACTGGACCAAGAACATCATCGCCAGCCCCGACGGAAAGCGCCTTTACGCCACCGTCGGCTCCAACAGCAACGTGGCCGAGAACGGCATGGAGGCGGAGGAACGCCGCGCCGCCATACTGGAGATCGATCTCGCGACGGGGCAGTCCCGTGTATTCGCCTCCGGGCTGCGCAATCCCAACGGCCTGGGCTGGGAGCGCGGGAGCGGCGCCCTGTGGACCGTTGTCAACGAGCGCGACGAGCTCGGCAGCGATCTCGTCCCCGACTACCTCACCTCGGTCAAGGACGGCGCCTTCTACGGCTGGCCCTACAGCTATTACGGGAGCCACGTGGACGACCGCGCGAAGCCGCAGCGGCCGGACCTCGTTGCGACGGCCGTCGTCCCCGACTATGCGCTCGGCTCGCACGTCGCCCCGCTGGGAATGACGTTCGCCGGCGGCAAGGGCCTGCCGCCCGCCTACGCCGAGGGCGTTTTCGTCGGCCAGCACGGCTCGTGGAACCGCAAGCCGTTCAGCGGCTATAACGTCGTGTTCGTGCCCTTTGCGGGCGGCCGTCCTTCGGGCAAGCCGGTCGAGGTGCTGAGCGGATTCGTAACCGAGAAGGGCGAAGCGCTTGGCCGCCCCGTGGGCGTGGCGATCGACGCCACGGGCGCACTACTCGTGGCGGACGACGTCGGCAACTCGATATGGCGAGTGACAGCAGCGGGCGGCGGCGTTCGGCAGGCCGCCGCTCCAACGCGCCCCAATTAGAAACTTTCTTTCTTAATGCGGCGGCTGTGACCACACCGCAGGCGCCGTGTGCCGCGTCGTGTAATCGGCCGCGCTCAAGGCAAAAAGCACGAGCAGCATGAAGACGGCCGTGACCGCGAACACGCGCGTCAGCGGCGATGCCCGCTCTAGGTGCATGAAGAACAGCCCGACGAGAAGCGCCTTCGACGCGGCAATCGCGAAGTTCAGCACCGTGTTGTAAGCGCCCAGCTCGACGAGCGCGCTCCCGCAGCTCAGGGCGAGCAGCGCGAGGAGCGCGATCCAGACGAGGAAGAAGGTGCGCGCACGCCGCGGCGGAGTCACCGGTAGCGCTCCAGCAGGTAGAGCATCGGGTAGAGAAAGATCCAGACGACGTCCACGAAGTGCCAGTAAAGGCCCGTCATCTCTGCGGGCGTGTCCCATCCCGCGCGGGGATGGCTTTCCCGCGTCCGCGCCGCCAGCCACAGCACGAGGCCGATCCCGGCCGAAAGATGCAGCGCGTGCACGCCGGTCGCCAGAAAATAGAGGTAGAAGAAGAGCTCCACGCCGTGCGCGTGCGGGCCACCCTGGACGAAACGCACACCCGGCACCAGGGCCTCGTTCCAATCGTGGCGGTACTCGATGCCCTTCACTGCGAGGAACGCAGCGCCGAGGGCGGCGGTCACGGTCAGCATGCGCGCGAGCGCACGCCGATCGCCGTGCCGGGCCGCATCGACCGCGAGCGCCATCGTGAGGCTGCTCGTCAGCAGGATCGCCGTATTGAGCGTGCCAAGCGCGAGGTCCGTGTAGCGGCTGGCCATGGCGAATGCCTCGGGCAGCGTGAGCCGGCCCCACGCATAGGCCAGAAACAGGGGACCGAAGAACATGACCTCGGTCGCCAGGAACACCCACGTGCCGAGCGTCGCCGCGTCGCGCTGCTGCGCTGCGTCGGCGAAATGGGCTGCGACCGGCTGCGACGCGCTGCTCATCGTCCGGCCGTCCCCCGCACGGCGTCGGACTCGGGCACATAGGCGTACGCTTCCCACGTGACGGCCGGCGTGCGCGCGAAGTTGCGGGTCGCGGGGGGCGAGTCCGCCATCCACTCGACGCCGATGGCGTTCCAGGGATTGGGGCCTGCCCGCGCCCCCCGGAAAAGCGACCAGAGGAGATAGCCGAGCGGAAGCAGGTAGCCCACCGCCAGGATCGAAGCGCCCGCGGACGAGAGCACGTTCAACGCGGTGAACTCGGCGGGATAGGCGTGATAGCGCCGCGGCATGCCGTAGTAGCCGAGCAGGAACTGGGGAAAAAAGGTCAGATTGAATCCGAAGAAGAGGACGATCGCCGCGGCACGCCCCCATGCTTCCGGGTAGATCCGGCCGGTGATCTTGGGCCACCAGAAGTGGATGCCGCCGAGATACGCCATCACCGACCCGCCCACCATGATGTAGTGGAAGTGCGCCACCACGAAGTAGGTATCGGTCAGGTGGACGTCCAGCGCCAGCGCCGCCAGGAAAAGGCCGGTCATGCCGCCCGTCATGAAGAGCCCGATGAAGCCCAGTGCGTAGAGCATCGGCGCGGAGAGCGTGATCGAGCCCTTGTAGAGGGTCGCCGTCCAGTTGAACACCTTGATCGCCGAGGGCACGGCCACCATGAACGAGAGTATCGAGAACACAATGCCCGCGTACATCGACTGTCCCGACACAAACATGTGGTGGCCCCACACGAGGAAGCCGACTGCCGCGATGCCGAGGATGGCGTAGGCCATGGTGCGGTAGCCGAAGATGCGCTTGCGCGCGAAGCACGCGACGATCTCGCTCACTACCCCCATCGCGGGCAACACCATGATGTAGACGGCGGGGTGGGAATAGAACCAGAAGAGGTGCTGGAACAGGAGCGGGTCACCGCCGAGCGCCGGGTCGAATACGCCGACGTGCAGCAGCCGCTCGGCGGCGATGAGGACGAGCGTCATGGCGAGCACCGGGGTGGCGAGCACCAGGATCGCGCTCGTGGCGTACATCGCCCACACGAAGAGCGGCAGGCGGAACCACGTCATGCCCGGCGCGCGCAGCTTGTGCACGCTGACGATGAAGTTCAACCCCGTCAGGATGGAGGAGAACCCGGTGACGAACACCCCGGCGGCGACGAGCAGCACGTGCGAGTTGGAAAACATCGTGGAAAACGGCGTGTAGAACGTCCATCCCGTGTCGACCCCGCCCTTCAGCATCGCCGCGAGGGTGAAGAGGCCGCCGACGACGTAGACGTACCACGAGGCAAGGTTGAGACGGGGAAAGGCCAGGTCGCGCGCGCCGATCATGAGCGGCAGCAGGAAGTTGCCGAGCGTCGCCGGGATCGACGGGATGAGGAAAAACCACACCATGATCACGCCGTGGATCGTGAAGAGCCGGTTGTAGGTGTCGGGCTGGACGAAGTCGCCCTGCGGCGTGGCGAGCTCGATGCGCATCAG
>JADMIO011432848.1_pt1 | contig 13723 bp, 15 predicted proteins | sample 8958161 | NCBI WGS metagenome assembly JADMIO01 (sample SAMN16585339, study PRJNA669376) | soil metagenome | isolation source: Crop rotation soil | place: USA: Cullars Rotation, Alabama | collected 2011 | reverse complement strand
CTCGTTCGCCGCCGGCACCGCCTGGTCGCAGAAGACCGCCGCCGGCGCGTTCACCGGCAGCCTGGTCGACGGGATCTACACGGCCGGCGTCGACCGAACGAAGGTGACGTCCGGCGGCGTCGCCGCGGCCGCCAACGGGTTGCTGACGTTCCACCGCTCCTTCGGTGACACCCAGGGGGACAAGACGGTGAACAACGCCGACTTCAGCGCGTTCCGCAACACCTTCCTCAGGTCCGCCCCGGACGCGGGCTACAACCCGGCCCTCGACTTCGACGGCGACGGCATCGTCAACAACGCCGACTTCTCCCAGTTCCGCGGCCGGTTCTTGAGGGCGTTCACGTACTGAAAAGGGGAGGGCATGGGGGCCCGCATGGCCGCGGTTCCCTTCTTACCCGAGAGGTACAACGGGCCTCGCCAGACCACCCGGTTCGCGTTTCACGAAATTGCTTCGCAGGCTCTCTCCGATTCCGCGAGGGATATACAGGGGTCATTCGACATCACGTCCTCCCCGTCATAATTGCGAATGACCCCTTTATGTCCGCCCGTCATAATTGCGAATGACCCCTTTATGTCCGCCTAATTGCGAATGACCCCTTTATGTCCGCCTAATTGCGAATGACCTGCTCTGATGAAAACCTCGATTTTCCCGTAGAATCGTGCCCATGTCACGGACGACGAAGTCGGCGACGGAGTTCGCCAAGGAAGCCCTGGCCGCGGGCCGCGCGGCGCTGCCCGACTACTCTTCACCCTTCAGCCCGAAGAAGTTCACGCAGCCGCAGCTGTTCGCGTGCCTGGCGCTGCGGCAGTTCTGGAAGACCGACTACCGCGGGACCGAGGTCCGCCTCGCCGAGTGGTCGGACGTCCGCGACGTGCTGGGGCTGGCGGAGGACAAGGTCCCGGACTTCACGACGCTGATCAAGGCCGAGGGCCGCCTCCTAAAAAGTGCCGCGTCGCCGCGCTGCTCGACCACACGGTCGCGCGGGCGTGCGCGTTGAAGCTGGTCGACCCGTCGGACGCCGACGACAAGTCGCGGTCGGCGGCCGCCGACTCGACCGGGCTGGAGTCGGGGCACACGAGCCACTACTTCGGCAGGCGGTCGGGCAGGAAAAAGCGGCGGTTCCCCAAGCTCTGGGCCGTCGTCCACGCCGCGTCGCACGTCTGCCTGTCGCTGGCCTGCGGGGTCGGCCCGGGGCCGGACGACCCGAAGTTCGCCTCTATCGCCGCCGACGCCAAGCGGCGGCTGGACGCGCTGGCGGCGATGCTGGCCGACGCCGGGTTCGACGGGGAACGTCACCACGAGATGCTCGACGCGCTCGCGCTGCTCGGCGTGATCCCGCCCGAGCGTGGCCGCCCGCGCGGCGACGGCCGCCGAGGGCAGCGCGGCGGCGGCTTCCGCAACTTCTGGCACCAGAACTGGGCGCGGGCGGAGGCGCTCTACGGCCAGCGGTGGCAGGCCGAGACGTTCTTCTCGATGCTCAAGCGACACCTGAACTCGTTCCTGCGCGCGACCAAACGCTGGAGCCGCCACCGCGAGATGTGCCTGAAGGCGATCACGGTCAACCTGATGCTCCTGGCCCACGCCAACGCGGGGCGGTAGGTTTTCATCAGAGCACGAATGACCCCTTTATGTCCGCCCCTTAGCTAGCGAGAGGAATTACCAATGCAAGACGCTGCGACGATTATCGCGACTAGAGATGGTTACGCTGAAGTGAAAGATGTCATTACCTCCTTGTTGCCGGCCGCACGCCTTCAAGGAGAGGTGTCCAGTTGGAAGACTATTACGGCTGAGGTCGAAAGTGGGACAATCGTCTTTAACAGCCTATCCTACACGGGACCAATGGACCGGTTTTCGCGAATCTGGCTGCCTATTAGCAGCAGGTTTGATCAGGTTCGCACCAAGAACAAAAATGCGAAGGAGAGGGCATTAAACACCCTTAATCAATGCCTCAATCAGCGGAAGTTATTGATCGGCGTTACTGCGGCGCCGGCATTTGAGGCAGACCCGCGGTTCTCGCAGTGCTTGGCTGCCGTCGCCGAGGCCGTCGGTGGCTTGATCTTTACTGGCGAGGCACTCGTGGAGCCGAGCGGACGGTTGATCTTAGATTTTAAAGGTCACTCCGATCTCTAGAGGTGACTGTTTACCGCCAGGAAAAGGGGGCCAGGAAAAGGGGAGGGGCCTGCTCTGTCTCGACCCCGTCGAAGTTCGGCGCATGTCCGGTAGCGCCCGTGCCTCGGTGAGTTTAAACGCTGCGGGATGGAGACCTGCAAATCGCCGCGGAAGGTGATGCGCGCGGCTTACGCGCTCGCCCTGGACGCGCTGCCCGGCGGACGTAAAGGGGTCATTCGCATTTACGTCCGCGGCTCGTCCCGCTCGGCGGCGGACGTAAAGGGCGGACGTAAAGGGGTCATTCGTGCGGACGTAAAGGGGTCATTCGCGAATGGCATTCGGCTAGCGCCGTAACTGTTTACCGCTCCCCCGTCGCCCAATAGTCCATCAGTAGCTTTTTCGTCGCCTCCAGCACGTTCTTTCCGTTCTGCTCTTGCGTGGCCATGACGCTGCTCAGCCGGGCCCACGCGTCGGCGGCCGGCGCCGAACGACTGCCGCCGCTCACCTTCCGCGCCACTACCAGCGGACGCAGCGCCCGCTCGGCCGGGTTGTTCGTCGGCTCCAACTGCTCGTTCCGCAGGAACCGCGTCAGCTCCGGCCGGTACCGCTTCACCCGCTTGTGCAGCCGCTTCGCCTCGGCGTGCGCCGGGGTGAGCTTGACCAGTTGGTCCAGCCGGTCCTCGAGCCGGCTGGCCCCCATCTCGTACTTCGGGTCGCTCAACGCCTTCCACCTCTTCTTGTGCGCGATCCCGTCCTTGCACCACCGCTTCAGCTTCACCGCCCACGGGTCGGCCGCGAACGACGCGTCCGCCGCGCCGAGTTCCTTGATCTCCCGCAACAGGTGGGTCAGGCAACGCTGCTTGTCGCAGTCGACCCCGTCGTACGCGCCGTAGAAATCGCACACCAGCTTCCCGCCGAACGCCTCGCCCAAGGCGTCCTTCACCACGTCGCCGCCGCGCGACGGGTCGACGACGAACAGCGTCGGCAGCGGCTGCGTGAACGCCCACGCCCAGGCGTTCTTGCCGTCGATCCGCCACCCGGTCTCGTCCGCGTGGATCACGCCGCTGGCGCGCATCCGCAGGACCAGTTGCTCGTACTCGCCCGCCAGCCACCGCGCGATCCGCTTCAGCTGCTTCACCAGCCCGCCCGCGCTGACGTTCAGCCCGGCCGTCCGCTCCAGCACGGTGCTGATCTGGCGGAACGGCAGCCGGTGGCGGACGCGGAGCATGACCCCCAGCGCCAGCGCGTTGAGCCCGACCTGCCCGTGCGGCACGTCCGCCGCCGGCGGCTGGTGCGCCGCCCGGCTCTCGACCCGCCGGTCGCAGTTGACGCAGTGGCCGCTGTGCGTGGTGAACTTCGTCACCAGCAGGTTGCTGGGCGTCAGGTCTTCGACCAGCCGCTCGTGCGCCTTGAGCGCCGCCAGCGCGCCCCGGCAGCGCGGGCACAGCGCCCGGCCCTTCGCGTCGGTCGCCAGCGGCACGTCGACGACCTGGTCGACCTTCGCCGGCGTCGGCCGCAGCGCCGCCGCGTGCCCCGCCTTGCGGCCGGGACGCTTCCTCTTCGCCCGCCTGGCGACGTTGGGCTTGACGAAGTCGGGGACGGCGGGCGACGACGTAGACGACGGCGCGGAGGAGCCGTTGGCGGCCGCCCGGTGCGCCGACTCCAACTCGGCGATCCGCTTCTTCGCCCGCGTCAGCTCCGCCGTGAGCTTGCGGACCTCGGCCTCGGCCCGGTCCGCCCGCTCGGTCAACTCGCTCAGCTCCTCCCACGCGGCCGCGCGGTCCAGCAACAGGTGACGCTCCCGGTCACGCCACGACCGCTCGCGCTCCCGCCAAGTCAACGGCGGCGGCGGCGGCGGCGGCGGCGGCGTGAAGTCATCCTCGACCGTGCGGCGAGCCATCGGGCGCGGAACCTACCGCCCCGGCGGCGAACGCGCAAGTCCGTTCTGCCCGGAAAACCCGGGACATCACGATGCGAGAAACCGGGGGGACGGTAAACAGTTACCTTTGATGACTGCCATCAAAGACTCCCGACCCCTTAGATTCGACCGAACGGTTATAGCTGAAGGCAATGCTACCATCGGTGGAGTCGGGCCTGGAAATGTCACTGTTTACCGGGTCGAAGGCTCAACTAACACCCATGTCATTATTGGTCAAAGCGGTGAAGTTGCAATCACCGTCGAAGAAGGCAAAGATCTGTATCTTAATTTCGGCTCCCGGATGCGAGCGGAGAGTTTCTTTGCACGGCGTGTTAGACAGAATTGGCCGGGGGTCCAGATGAAGGCGTTTGAGGTCCCTAAGTCCTTTGTCGACGACTTGCGTATGAGCTCGGTGCCCGAAGGGCTTGCGAAGAAATATCCGGATAGTCCATTGCGGGTCGACATCACGAAGGCGCCGGATCAGTATGGTCTGCGGCCACCGCAAATCGAGAAGCTTAAGAAGGAAATCCTGCAGGGCACGGGAAGGGTGATTAAGAAAGGTAATTAGATGAGCCGCGGTGAAATGCATCGTCTATCGCATGGGCTTGATCCTGACGAGGTCCCAGGTGGGATCGGCACCGTGAGGTTCGTAGTAACATGCAAGTCCGATTCCGAAAGAGTTCTGGATGAGGCAACGAGTGTGCTCAAGATTGTGGCAAGTCAGCAGCTAAGTCACTGGCCGACTGAAGAAGCGTGGCGGCGACTGCTGCCGCCGCGGTTCGTAGCAAGCTTTGCGGACGAAACAACTGTCGAACAAGACAGCAAATGGCTTGCGAAATGGCGGAGCATGTCACCCGATGAGCAAGTAAAGGCTGATACGGAGAGGCCTTGGACGTTAGATGAATGGACATACTGGCTGCAACCGGAGAAGCGCAACTGGTACTGGTGGGGCGCCGAGATGCCGGATCCCAATACGATTATTGTAGCGATCGAAGTGGAACACTGGCCATTTCCATGGGAGAGTCTGAGAAGACTATTCTTGGCCTGTGGTGCAATATCGGTGGAGACCGATGAATAATATGCTGTAGAAGCAAAAAGTGTGGACTGGGCAGCGGGAAGCTAAGCGTGGCGTGGATTCACACTTAAAGCGCCGCGCGGGTGCTATGGGTGGGGTACGTTTGGCCCGGCACTTTTCTGGGCGATCGGTGAAAGAAAGGATCGGGACGGGCTGACAAGAGGGAAGCTAAGGGGGTTCTTGTCGATGTGTCGACTGGAAATCCTGCGGGTAGCCTGCCGCAACTCGGAGCGGACGAGGGCGGTCAGAGGGGCCGTACCGCAATCACTAACAGTGTTCCCTTCGGCCCCCCGAAGGGTACAACGCTGTTAACTTGTGAGCCGCCGCGGGCGGAGAAACTGAGAGCGCCGCCCCACCTCCAAGACGATTGAGCAAGAATCGGCATCCTGCTGGCGCTCTATTCGCGATCTCGGTTGGCTCTGAGAATCCGCCCGTCTCCCGTAACCGCTTGTCAATCCACGGCCACCGACGCACGAACCCCACGAGGCGTCCTCGTTGGATTCTCTGTTAACCCGGCGGTGGGGCGTTTCGCGCCGTGATGCATTGGGTCGGGGAAAGGAACTCGGACTCGCAACCGCGGGGTTAACACCCGGTGCTTCGCGTGCCACCGAGCGCGGACGGCAGCCGGGGCGGCCAGCAGGGGGGCATTCGACATGCTGTCCGCCCATCCGTGCTTCGCTCCTCGCCGGCCATGGAACAAGCCGGCCCCCGCGTGCGGGTGCACGCGGGGGCCGGTCGTTTTAAGCACGATTCGACGGTGCGCCCGGGGAGAGGCCCGGGTTAGTGGGCCCCGACCGGGACGGCCGCGGCGGAGGCCATGCTGCCGGAGGCGTAGGAGCCGCCGATGAGGTCGTCCTCGAGGTGGTAGCCCTTCTCGCCGTGGAGGGCGAGGTCCAGGCCGGCCACTTCGTCGTCCTCCTTGGCGCGGAGGCCGATCGTCATCTTGATGGCGTAGGCGAGGACGAAGGACACGACGAACGAGAGGACGACGGCGATCGCCAGGCCGATCAACTGCTTCCCGACCTGCGCCATGTCGCCGGTGACCGGGCGGACGGCGAACCAGCCGACGAGGACCGCGCCCATCGCACCGCCGACGCCGTGGACGCCGAACGCGTCGAGCGAGTCGTCGTAGCCGAAGATCTTCTTGAGCTGCGTGCCGAAGTAGCAGACGACGCCCCCGAGCAGACCGAGGAAGATCGCCGAGCCCACGGTGACGTGGCCGGCGCACGGGGTGATGACGACGAGGCCCGCGACCATGCCGCTGGCGAAGCCGAGGATCGTCGGCTTCCCGTCCTTGAGCCACTCGGCGAACATCCAACCGAGGGCGGCGGCGGCGGCGGCGGTCTGGGTGGTTGCGAACGCGAGGGCGGCGACGCCGCCGGAGATCGGGGCCTCGGCGCCCGGCATGCCGATGGCCGAACCCGCGTTAAAGCCGAACCAACCGAACCAGAGCATGCCGGCGCCGATCAGCGTCAGGCCGAGCGAGTGGGGGGGCATGGCGATGCGGCCGTGGCCGGTGCGGGGGCCGACGACGAGGGTGATGGCCAGGGCGCTGACGCCCGCCAGCACGTGGACGACCGTGCCGCCGGCGAAGTCGAGCACGCCCTTCTGGAAGAGCAGGCCGTTCACGTTCCAGACCATGTGGGCCATCGGGAAGTAAACGATGAGGGACCACAGGATGAGGAACAGGAGCAGCGGGCCGAAGCGGACGCGCTCGACGACCGACCCGACGATGAGCGCGGGCGTGATGATCGCGAACATCCCCTGGAACATCGCGAAGACCAGTTCCGGCACGCCGGTCGGCACGGCGCCGACGGTGTCGCCCGAGGTGAGGATGCTGTTCCAGCCGGCGGGCTTGGTGATGTTGCCCTTGTCGTCCTTCTCCGGCGGGCTGGTGAGGGCCTTAAGGCAGACGAGGTTCTTGTCGAAGGCGATGATGCTGTTGGTCGCCTCGATCTTCTTGCCGGGGTTGGCCGGGTCGTCGTACTCGACGGTGCCCATCGAGATGAGCGACTTCGAGCCGTCGGCCTGGTCGACGACGGGGAAGACCATCGCGTAACCAACGACGACCCAGAGGACGCCGATCACGCCGCAGCATACCATGACGTTGAGGAACGTGTTGAGGACGTTCTTCGCCCGAGCCATGCCGCCGTAGAAGAAGGCGAGGCCGGGCATCATGAAGAGGACGAGGGCGGCGGAGATGAGCATCCAGGCGGTGGACCCGGTGTCGATCGTCGGGGCGGCGGGTGCCGCGGCCGCCGCGACCGGGGCGACCGCCTGGGTGGCGGCCGCGGCGACGTCCTTCACGGCGTCCTGGGCATGAGCGAGCGCTGGCAGTGCCAGGCACGCGCCGGCTACGAGGAAGGTGGCGAGCCGAGTCCGGCTAAGCATGAACATGATGCTGTCTCCAGCCAAGAAGGGGATTTGACCCGCCGTTGGACGAATGCGCTCCTCGACACAGAGTGAGCACGTCCTCGCCACGCGGCGAACTGGGAATTTCGTGTTGCCCTGAAAGAGCCCGGGGAAATCGTTTGCCTGCCGTTTGCCTACTTGGCAAGCTTCGTGCCAGTCTCATCAGGTGGGTTCAAGGTGACCGGTTCTCACGCTTAAGCCCTTGCAAGACTATCGCTTGCAGTTTTGTCCGGGCGGTACCTTGGGATTTACTGATCAGATCTGGAGCACCAAACCTAGGCAAACCGCATTTCGTTCAACCCGCCCGCTTAAAAAGCGTGCACGTCAATTACCGGACGGATGACGTTGCGGTTTAGCTCGGTCAAGTCGGGTGTATGTTAGGTAATAGATTGGTTCGTCAGACGGCGGCTTCGCCCGTCTCTCCGGTGCGGATGCGGATGACCTCCGCGACGGGGAAGACGAAGATCTTGCCGTCGCCGACCTCGCCGGTGCGCGCGTTGGTGACGATCGCGTTGAGTGCGGCGTCCTTGTCGGACGGCTTCACGCAGATCTGGAGCATCACCTTCGGGACGAACCCGACGTCCATCTTCGCGCCGCGGTAGCGTTCCGTATGCCCCCCTTGCCGGCCGAAGCCCTTCACTTCCATCGCGGTGACGCCGAGAATCCCCAGCCCGGCCAGGGCGGTCTTCACGGCGTCGAGCTTCTGCGGCTTGATCACGGCCTCGATCATGAACATGGCGGAACTCCCGATAGGGTGCGCGACCCCGTCGAAGGGCCGCTTGGAAATGGGCGTGCGCCGGGCGTTCGGGCCGGCCAACGTTTGGGCATTAATCAAACGCTGTACCAGCGTGATTACCGGCATCCGTAGAGGCGTCACTTCGGCACCGGGAAGGCGCTTGTCGCGCATGGAGGGCGCGGCGCCGAGTCGGGTCGGCCGAGGTTGGCCGAAGGCTGCTGGGAAGGGCGAATAATGCTGGAAATCCCGCACGCTGCGAGGGGGGCGTCCGTTCGGCGAGGGACGTCGCCGAACCCGTGAGTAACGCCGGAGCCGGACGGAGGAGCGCGTTCAAATCACGTGAGAAGACGCGGGTCGTTATCCAGGAGGGATGCCTCAGGCAGTGCGCGCTTGCTGGGCAGCGATTGAGCCCGGCGCACGCAACGCCGCAAAGTCAGGCGGTTGTCGGGCGTCGGCGGAGCCGGGTAGCGGAGCGCTGGCGGTGCGTCGCGGGCGGGGGGCGGCCTTCATTGTCGGTGTCGCGTGCGGGCCGTAGAATAGGGCTTGTCCCGTTCGATCCGGCCCGACGCGCCCGCCCGTGCGACGACGGCCCGCCCGTTCGGCCGCGCACGGCGGCCCTGTGAGTCAACCCAACAGCATGCAGATCCGTAACTTCTCGATCATCGCCCACATCGACCACGGCAAGAGCACGCTCTCCGACCGCCTCCTGATGCGCGCCGGCGCCATCACCGAGCGCGAGTTCCAGAACCAGATGCTCGACGACATGGACCTCGAGCGCGAGCGCGGCATCACCATCAAGGCCTCGGCCGTGACGGTCTTTCACGAGCACGGCGGGGAGAAGTTCATGCTGAACTTCATCGACACGCCCGGCCACGTCGACTTCCACTACGAAGTGCAGAAGGCCCTCCAGGCGTGTGAAGGGGCGATCCTCGTCGTCGACGCGACGCAGGGCGTCCAGGCCCAGACCGTCGCCAACGCCTACGCGGCGATCGAGGTGGGGCTGGAGATCATCCCGGTCATCAACAAGATCGACCTTCCGAGTGCCGACCCGACCCGCGTCGCGGAAGAAATCGAGCAGGTGCTCGGCTTCTCGGCCGAGGACGCGATCCTGGTCTCGGCGAAGACCGGCCAGGGCATCGACGAACTGATCGCCAAGCTCTGTGACCAACTCCCGCCGCCCAAGGGAAAGCCGGAACTGCCGACCCGCGCCCTAATCTTCGACAGCATCTACGACGATTACCGAGGCGTCATCACCTACGTGCGCGTCATCGACGGAGAGCTGAAGAAGGGCCAGAAGATCCGGTACATGGGGACGAACAAGGAGTACCAGATCAGCGACCTCGGGAAGCTGATGCCCCGCGCGGCCCGCGTCGAGCGCATCGGCACCGGCGAGGTCGGTTTCATCGTCGCGTCGATCAAGGACCTGCACGACGTCCGGATCGGCGACACCGTCACCGACGCCGTCACCCCTTCCTCGGAGCCGCTGCCCGGCTACAAGCCGATCCAGCAGATGGTCTATTGCGACTTCTACCCGGGCGGCAAGACCCAGTACGAAGAACTGCGCGACGCGATGGACCGGCTTCAGATCAACGACAGCTCGTTCACGTTCGCTCCGGAGTCGTCCGATGCGCTCGGCTTCGGCTTCCGCTGCGGGTTCCTCGGGCTGCTCCACATGGAGATCATCCAGGAGCGCCTCGAGCGGGAGTTTCACATCGAGGTGTTGCAGACCGCCCCGACCGTCACCTACGAGGTGAAGAAGACCGACGGCTCCGTCCACCGCATCGACTCGGCCAGCGAACTCCCTGACCCGAATCACCTCGAAGAGGTGCGCGAGCCGTTCATCCTCATGAACCTGATCCTGCCGAGCGACAACGTCGGCCACCTGATGAAGCTCTGCGAGGAGCGGCGGGGCATCTATAAGAAGACGGAGTACATCGGCTCGTCACGCGTGATCCTCGCCTACGAGATGCCGCTGGCCGAGATCATCTACGACTTCTACGACCGCCTGAAGTCGAGCACCAAGGGTTACGGCACGATGGACTTCGACCTCATCGGGTTCCGCCCCGGTAACCTCGTGAAGATGGATATCCTCGTCAACGGCGACAAGGTCGACGCCCTCAGCGTGATCGTCCACCGAGACCATGCCGAACAGCGCGGCCGCAGGCTGCTCGTCCGCCTCAAAGAAGAGATCGACAAGCACCTCTTCGAGATCCCGCTGCAAGCCGCGATCGGCGGGAAGATCATCGCACGAGAGACGATCAAGTCCGTCGGTAAGAACGTGACGGCCAAGTGCTACGGCGGCGACGTCACCCGCAAGCGCAAGCTGCTCGAGAAGCAGAAGGAAGGCAAGAAGCGCATGAAGCGGGTGGGCTCCGTCGACATCCCGCAGGAGGCGTTCATGGCGATCTTGGAGAGCGGGGACTGACCGTTCTGCTTTGACGCATGCCCTGAATTCCAGTGTAGGGCGGGAATCGGAGATCGGATGAGCAGCCGACCGGAAATTAACTCGATGCTCAAGCAGGTCGAGGGTTGGTCCGTCGAAGATCGGCGCGAACTAGCGGCCGAACTCATGCAGCCTCTGGAATCGGGCTCGGTTCCTACTGTTTGTGACAGCAATACCTCCGCACGCCGTTCGTCTCTGGGAGCGTTGATCGGCATTGCCAATCCGCAGGGGCGGTCGTTTACCGATGCCGAAGTCGACGCGCTCCGGTTCCAGGCGCTAAGAGAGGCGCACGGGCTGTGACGTTCCTCGCCGACGTCAACGTCCTGATCGATCTGGCCGTCAACCGCCAGCCGTGGGCCGCCGACGCCAAGCGGCTGTTCGATTCGGCAGCGGCGCGCGGCGTGACGGTGCTCGTCGCCGCGACCACACTCCCAACGCTCTTCTACTTAGTGAAACGGCTCTCCAACGAAGCGGCCGCCTGAGACGCGATCGATCGAACGCTCGCGGGAAGCGAGGTCGCGCAGGTGAATCGTTCCACGATCGTCGCCACCCGCGGCATGGCCGGTCGGGATTTCGAAGACAACATCCAGATCGCCTCCGCCGTCGAAGTCGGCGCTGACGTGATCGTCACCCGGGACCCAGCTGACTTCGCCAACTCACCCGTCCGCGTGATGTCGCCAGCGGACGTGCTCGCGGTGCTGGCACCGCAGCCCTAACATGGGCATACTTCCGCACCGGGGATGGCCGGCCGTCTTTGACCGGTTGGCGCCGACGGTTTCGAGCACTTCGGGGAACGCCTCCATGTCCACCGATCCCAGCCTCCCGCCCCCCCTGCCGCCGGCCGTGCTGCCTTACGCGGTGCCGGTCGCGTACCAGCCTTCCGCCCCGGTGTGGCGGGAGGACAACGTCCTCGTGGCCGTCATCGGCGCGGCTTTGCCGTGCAACTGCGTGAAGTGCGACGCGCCCGTCGAGCCCTCGCGCGCGATCCGCAAGGACTACTACTGGCACCACCCGCTGCTCATCCTGCTGATCTTCGCCGGCGTCCTGGTTTACGCGATCGTCGCGATCGTCGTGCGAAAGAAGGGGACGGTCACCTTCTGCCTGTGCGAGAAGCACCGGGCGAACCGCCGAAACGCGATCATCCTCGGATGGCTCCTCATCCCCGGCGGGATCGCGACGCTGATCGCCGGCGCCGTGAACAGCAGCGCGGTCATCGCGATCCTCGGCGGCGTCATGTTCATCGGCGGCATCGTCGCGGCCGTGATGGCTCAGCCGCTGAAGCCGAAGCGGATCGACGATCGCCACATGTGGTTCAAGGGCGTGTGCCAGCCATTCCTCGCGGAGCTTCCGGGCACGGTTCGCCAGTAAGGCGTCGTGTGACGGCGTCTCCGGCCTGCCTTCGTATGCGATTCGCGCGTGGTTCCCGCGCCGGCGTGGGGCGCATCGTAGGGCGGACACTCCTGTCCGCCACGCGGCGCAGCCGCGTGATTGATCGGGAGACGCGCCTGCGGCTTGCGGGGGCAGAAGTGTCCGCCCTTCGGGGCGCCGGGTCGCACCCATGAATGGCACGGAACGCGTATCAGTGCGACGCCATTGCAAACGCGATGATGAGCGCGATGCCGCCCGTGAAGAGCAGACCCGTAATGTTGATGACCAAGTTGAGCACGACGTACCAAGGCTTCGGCTTGAGCCGCACGTAACAGACCAGCGAGCCGATCGCCGTCAGGATCGCCACGGCCCAGCACAACAGGACTAGGATCGGCGCTACGGCGCCAAAGGGTCTCATCCACATCACGGACCGGCCGTTTGTCACGTTGCCGACGAGGACCATCCCGAGCACGAGCCAGCAGATCAAACCGGGCAGGCACGAGACGACGGCGGCCACCGGGTCGGGCGTCGTCGTTGCGGCCGACCGCTCCATCGGGCGGGCGTAGGCAAGTGGTTCAACGTTTATGTCGGTGGCGATCGGTTGGTTGTTCGGCATTGTCCCTCCCTCTGGCGGTCGGCATAACGGTCGGCGGCGGCAGGAACGGTCGATCCGCGTTCATCAGGCCATTCGACTTTGACGTCGAAGTTCGGCGGAGCGACCCGCCGGTAGCCCGCCGTGGGCCGCGTATCAGCATAGAGAAGCGGGCACGCCGAAGCGTCACCCTCCGTTCCAGCGCAACCGGCCTTTTCACTATCGGCCGCGCCGTCGTCGGGCCGGCCCTATTCCCGCCTTTGGCAAAGACTTCCGACTTTTCCGATCCTCCCAAAGCCTCGGCCGATCTAGCCGATACCGGTAGTGGGCGGCACGTCGTTCCGCCGCCCGCGGCAGCCAAATTCAAGGAGGCTCCTTTGCCCGGCATCCAAATCGGCCAGTTGCTCATCGAGCAGGGCGTGCTCACCGACGCGCAGGTCCAGCACATCCTCAAGGTCCAGAAGGTCTCGCACCGCCCGTTCGGCGACCTCGCCGAGCGGCTCTACGGGATCAACCCCCGCGCCGTGGAAGACGCCTGGGTCGAGCAGTACCTCCGCACGGCCGGGATCGTCGACCTCGACGAGGTCGAGGTGGAGAAGGACTGCCTCCGCCTCCTGAACCGCCGGCAGGCCTGGCAGTTCAACACGCTGCCGCTGAACCGCCACGACGACATGCTCTCGATGGCCACCAGTGCCGAGAGCCTCGTGCGGTCGGTGAACTTTTCCGCCCGCAAGATCGACGAGCCCGTCCACTTCCTGATCGCCGAGCGCGGCCAGCTCCGCGAGTTCCTGATGAAGCACTACCCGGTGCCCGAGTTCCTCGCGAAGTACGCCGACGAACTGAGCAGCGCCCACTGACGGACGCGCGCGGGACAACGTGGAAAGAACAAACGACGAGAGCCGCGGCGCACCGCCGCGGCTCTCGTCGTTTGCGTTTAAGGCAATTCGCGACGTCCGTCGTCACGCCGGCGGTCGCCGAGCCGGCGGACACGGATTTCGCGCCCACCGGCGGGGCCGGCACCGGGCCGCAATCGACCGTTAGAAACGGTACCGCCGGCCCGGTCCGGCTCGTC
>JADMIO010980278.1_pt1 | contig 13723 bp, 11 predicted proteins | sample 8958161 | NCBI WGS metagenome assembly JADMIO01 (sample SAMN16585339, study PRJNA669376) | soil metagenome | isolation source: Crop rotation soil | place: USA: Cullars Rotation, Alabama | collected 2011 | reverse complement strand
CGCGACTTCAAGTCACGTGAATTCCAAGCTTCGGATCCCACTGTGCTGGAAAGAGCAAGGTAGAAGATATAGAAGAAAGTATCAGAAGGATAGAGCAAGTGGTAAATAATTTATTTTAATAATATGTTTGATTCGATTACCATAGTGGGTGTTGGTTTAATTAGTGGATCATTAAGCCTTGCTCTTAAAGAAAAAGGATTAGTAAAAAATGTAATTGGCGTAAGCCGAACAAACGCAAGTATTAAGAAAGCATTAGAGCTTGGATTAATAGATGAGGCTTTAACATTGGAAGAAGCAGTAAAAAAAAGTGATTTAATTTATGTGGCTATACCTGTGGATGCGACACTTCCCATTATGCAAACTATAATGGATTTGAGGAACGAAAAACAAATTGTAGTGGATGCCGGCTCTACAAAAAATGCCTTATGCAACGCATTAGCAAATCATCCTATGCGACAAAGATTTGTAACATCACATCCTATGTGGGGTACGGAATACAGTGGACCAGAAGCTGCTGTGCGTAATGCTCTTACTGATTGTACCTGTGTAATATGCGAAAAAGAAAAGAGTGATGCTGTCGTTTTGGAAGTAGTTGAACGAATGTACGGAGCTCTCGGAATGAACATAATATATATGAATACTATTGCACATGATATGAGCGTTGCATATGTTAGTCATATATCCCATATTACCTCTTTTGCACTAGCTAATACAGTATTGGAAAAAGAAAAGAATACTATTTTTACACTAGCAAGTGGCGGTTTTGAAAGCACGGTTCGTTTGGCCAAGAGTAGTCCGACTATGTGGACTCCTATCTTTAGACAGAACCGGAAAAACGTATCAGAAACGCTTAAAGGCCTTAGAAGCAAAAGTGAAACAGGATGGGCCTGCTGCTCACTGATGTACAGGTAGCGGCGTTGGAAAAGGCAAGAAGATGAACAAAGTAAAGGGGAGATTGAAACCCATCATCCTGGTTATCTTGGGGCGTAAGCAGTGGCCGTTACTGCTTTGGCAAAACGCCCCTGCAAACATTTGCTGATAATAAAGCGTTAGCACAAGCAAAAAATGCCAACAATTTATTCGGACAAACTACTAATTTTAAATTATCAGGTGAATCGGAAACAGGCTCTGCTGAGGAGCAACCTGTCAGGTATAGTCTGGTGAATGGAAATGATAAAGCGGTTGATACAAACTCAACCGCTTTCCCGAAAAATCATTTTTATTCCCATACCTAAGAAAACCTATTCTGTCAGATTAAATATTAACGATTACATATTAATATAACATTCTTATTTTAATCGTTTCCTTTACTTTTTTCAATAAATTAATTGCCTGACTGCTCAGTTGTTTATTTACATCTAGCACAACATATCCAATCTTTTCATTAGTAGTAAGGTACTGGCCAATGATATTAATTTTTGCAGCCGATAATGCTGTGTTGATCTCGCTCAGCACTCCTGGTACATTATTGTGTATATGCAATATCCTGTGAGCACCTTCCAGCAAAGGAAGATTGAGCGATGGCACAGTATGACTACCAAAGGTTATACCTTTCTCTAAATAACTCAAGAGCTTACTACTCACATCTACACCAATATTTCTTTGTGCTTCTTCTGTACTACCCCCGATATGCGGTGTAAGAATCACATTACTTAAACCTTGTAGTGGTGTCTCAAATACATCACCGTTTTTTTCTGGTTCCCATGGGAAAACATCAATAGCGGCACCACTTAAGGCGCCCTCCAACAATGATTGACGAAGAGCATGCAAATCCACCATTTCCCCACGAGCATAGTTGATCAAAATACTACTCGGCTTAAATTGTTTCAACAGTTGTTTAGTGATAAGGTTTTTTGTTTGCGATGTTTCTGGTATATGAAGTGTAATTATATCCGACTTGCCTACTAGTTCTTTAATTGTTTTGCAGGAAGAAGCATTGCCTAATGGCAATTTTGTTAGCACATCATAAAAAAGCACTTTCATACCAAGGGCTTCAGCCAGAACACTTACCTGACTGCCAATATTACCATAACCGATAATGCCCAGTGTTTTTCCACGAAGTTCAAAGCTGCCTTTGGATTCTTTCACCCACTTACCTTGGTGGGCAGCAATATTTTTATCTGTAATGCGTCGTATTAGCATAATTGATGAACCAATTACCAGCTCAGCAACACTGCGTGTATTACTGTATGGCGCATTAAACACTACTACGCCATGCTGATTTGCAGCCTTTAGATCCACTTGGTTTACACCAATGCAAAAACAACCAATAGCTTGCAGCCTCGATGCAGCTTCAAGGACTTTTTCAGTGACCATCGTTTTGCTACGTATTCCCAACAGATGTACATTTTTTATTTCTTTTATCAGTTCTTCTTCCGTTAAAGCACCAGTAAACTTTTTAATACTAACATAGCCGGCATCTTTAATATTAGACAGGGCAGTTTCGCTGATACTTTCTAAAAGAAGAATATTAATTTTTTCCTTCGGATAGCTTGTTTGCTTATTCATGATCGCAAATATAGTAATGATTAGAAGTGGCGTTCATGTTAGTCACTTTTTGTATATTATAAATGAATCTTTTATTATAGAGCAAAGCATTGTGTGATAGATGGATGTTAAAGTAACTTTTTTTCTATCGCTTTAGCTTCATTCCAAAGTTCATCTAATTGTTCAAGTGTCATGGATGCTAAATGGAGTAATCTTTCAGAAGCTATTTGCTCCATATATTGAAATCTTCTTATAAATTTACGATTAGTATTTTCCAATGCAGTATCAGGATCAATACTTATAAATCTTGCATAATTTACCAAGCTGAATAATACATCTCCCATCTCTTCTTCCATAGCTTGCTGATTGTTTGAATGAACAGCTTCTTTCAATTCTCCTATTTCTTCTTCTACTTTATTCCACACTGGTGCTATATCAGACCAATCGAAACCTATCTTCGCTGCCTTTCCCTGTATCCGTGACGCTTTGATAAGTGACGATAACGATAGAGGAACACCTTCTAGTACAGATTTTTTTCCTTCTTTCATTTTCAATTGTTCCCAGTTTCTTTTTACATCTTCTTCATTACTCACATGCACATCTGAATATATATGTGGATGACGGGAAATCAATTTTTCACAGATACCATTTAGCACTTCCTCCATGGTAAATTGTTGTTGTTCTTTACCAATTCTGGCATAGAAAACAATATGCAGCAGCAAATCACCTAGCTCTTCTTTGATGCCTTTCCAGTCTTTATTCATGATGGCATCGGTGAGTTCATACGTTTCTTCTATTGTTAACGATCGAAGGGTATCAATGGTTTGTTTTTTATCCCACGGGCATTTTTCGCGTAGTTCATCCATAATGGTGAGAAGACGAAAGAATGCTTGCTGTGTATTATCCATGAAAAAATATCAAATAGTTATAGAAGTAAATAAAAAGAAAAAGATACCTAAAATGATAAACATAAGAAAAGACAGGAAATTGACAATAATGAATTTTAGAATTGTCTTCGCCCTTCTTTGCCCATAAAAGTTCCGCATTGCTTTATACATATAGAAAAATAAATAAAGTATAACTAAGTGATTGATCCAGATAAGCCACGCCCAGCCAGATAACTCAATTGCCCATGATAAAATCAATCCAAAGAGAATAACAATAAATGTGAAAATATACCAATGTATGGTGAACATGCCATGGTCAACATAATACAACTCTTTACGTCTACGATAAACCAATTGCAAGATAAGAGCAAACAACGGTAAAGACACAAATAGCATTGGGGGAAACGTATGTATAAAACCATTGAAAATTTTTGCCACAAAATCTACAGGGTTTTGTTGAAACATTTCATTTAAATGAATTTGTTTTCTAATCACATTCCTTTTCCACCATCCATCTTTTTGTTTTTTAGATAATCGCTGCTGAAAAGAATCGTATCCTGAAATAGTTTTAAAAGAATTGGGATAAAACCTGATTTCGCTGGTAATGGGTTTCTTTTCATTCTCCAACATTCTTTGCCAGGCACCTTCCCTTGTAAGGGTCGAATCACTAAATAGCAGATATACTTCTTTTCTAAAGCGGGCATCACTCATTTCTTCCCATTGTTTCATTCTAGACCCCTTGGTTTCGTGTTTTACTTTACCATCGAGATGTGTCATATTGAAAAACACGAGAAAAAAAATAGCTGATGTAAACACATACATCCTGATAGGATTGAGATAGTCAGCCCTCCTCCCCCTTAAATATTCCCTAGAAAGAAACCCTGGTTTTTTGATCAGCAATCCGAGTGTAGTAAAAAACTTTCCATCAAAATGAGTGATGTCATTAAAAAAATGCGTTATTAAATGCCAGAAGGTTTCTTTCGGTTCAATATTTTCCTGCCCACACGTTTGACAAAATCTACCAGCCACTTGTGCATTACAGTTGAGGCAATTTTTTTCTATTCGTTCTTTGAAATGCGACACTATTGTTTGTTTTATTAAAATAACGAAGAAAGGATAAGGTAGACATACAAAAAAATGATCTTGCTTTGTCTTGTGAATATCTATTTATTTTTACTCAAAATTGAATGATGCATAAAGTTCTCGGTCTACTATTTTTTTGTTTGGTTACTAAAGCCCATGCACAATATTATTATAATGATATCCTAGGCAACAAACAGGCAAGGGACAATTATTTATTGTTGAAAAAAAATAATATTAAAAAGGTCACTGTTACCAGCAGCGATCCTGACGGGACACCTACTGAAGGTTTTGCCATTTTGCAGGAAATAAATGCCTCTAAAAATGAAATGACCACCAGCACAAAAAGCTCTATGAATCCTATTTCAATATTGCGCACTACCTATCTCAGCAATAACTATCCTTCTGCTACAAAAGATAGTACAGAAGCATCCGTTTCTTTGACAACCTATACGTATAGTGATAAGAACGAATCTAATCTTTCAGTTATTTTTTCCTCTACCCACGAACCGGAAAAATCAGCAATTAAATTTTCGGAAGAAAGACATTACAGTTTCGAAGGCACACTTCCTAAAAGCATGTGGCGTATTAAGAATGGTAAAGATTCATTGCAGGTCTTATTTTTTACGGAAGAGCATGGAAGGATTGGTGAAGAGCGATGGATGCAAAAAGGTAAACTCATTGAAACTTATTATTACTATTACGATACAAATAACCATCTTACAGACATTGTACGGTACAATGCTAAAGCTAAACGATTATTACCCGAGTACACATTTGAATATGATGAATTAGGGAGAATAATGGGTATGAATGCTTTTATAAGCGGAACTAACCAATACCGCACATGGCGCTATACCTATGATGATAGAGGATTAAAAGAGAAAGAAGTCATTTTTAATAAATACAAACAGATAGAAGGTAAAATAATATATAATTATGAATATGTGACTACTTTTTAGATTAAGTTATTTTAATATAAGTAGTAATAAACATTTATTTAACATTCTCTTTCTTTATCCTCCTTCTTATAAAATTCTTTAAAAATGAGCCTTAATGATTGATCATAAGTAAGATAATTGTAGATCCAGTTAATAAAAACCTGAATGCGATTTTTTACACCTACCAATAAAAATAAATGTAACCCCATCCATATGATCCATGCAGTAAAACCGCTAAAATGAAGTTTAGGCCTGGGGATGTCCACTACGGCAAGATTCCTTCCGACGGTAGCCATAGAGCCCTTATCATAATATTCAAACTCGAACAATTTGGTAGATTTTCTTTCCATCCTAATGAGGTTTTCTGCTAGGTTTTCTGCATGTTGAATAGCTACTGTGGCTACCTGTGGATGGCCTTTTGGATATTTTGGCGTTTCCATATAAGCCACATCTCCCAATGCGTAAACACTATCAAATCCTTTTACTTTATGATACCTGTCCACTATAATCCGGTTGCCTCTTGTTATCAATGAAGGCTCAATTCCGTTTGGCACATTTCCTTTAATACCAGCAGCCCAAATTACCAATGATGATGGAATAATGGTTCCGTTCTGCAATAAAACAGCTTTTCCATCATAATCTTTTACAAGGGAATTAGTCATCACCGTTACTCCTAATTTTTCAAGATATTTTCTCGATTGCTTTGATGATTTTTCACTCATGGTTGCCAGGGTTTTGTCGGTTCCTTCCAACAAAATTATTTTCATTTTACTGAAGTCAAGTTCCGGATAATCTTTTGGCAATACATACCTTTTCAATTCCGCAATGGCACCACTTAATTCAACACCGGTAGGCCCTCCACCCACTATTACCACTGTCATTAACCGCTTTAATGCCGCTGCATCTTCTGCATGAATGGCTTCTTCAAAATTATAAATAAGCCGGTGACGAAGCTGTAGTGCTTCAGTGGTCGATTTCATAGGAAATGTAAACTTCTGCAAATCAGTATTACCAAAAAAATTAGTATCAGCACCGGTAGCCAATACCAGTACATCATAATCAAAAATACCAATATCCGTGACAAGCTTTTTTACTGTAGTATTAATAGATTGAATTTCTGCCAGACGAATACTTACATTCTTGCTGCCATGAAACATTTTCCGAAGCGGAAATGAAATATTACTGGCATCCAGACTGGCCGTGGCTACTTGGTAAAACAAGGGTTGGAACTGATGGTAATTGTATTTGTCTATTAATACAACTTCAAAACCTGGCTTATTATTCAGAAGACGGACGATTTTTAATCCTGCAAATCCTGCTCCAACCACTACTACTTTCATTGTTATTGTTTTACTATTCAAAAGTACATCAAACTTTCAATATTTTTTGAAAGTTTAGGTACAACACCGACATTATATAGTACTCCTGGAGCATTGGCACAGAAGCAATGTATAAAGAAGAAGAAAAATAAAAAGTGCTTTAATTGAACGACAAAAGAATACTAGTCAACATAAATAGTAAAAAATAAATATCTTACCAGTTTGCAAGTTTTGATTTTCCCATATTTAAAGGCGCGATACCGGGTGTAAAAACCGGAGAAGACAGCCATCCGGTAATGGCCTTATCATCAATAACTACAATATGGGCAAATGAGCTTTCGCCGGAGCGCTTTCCTTTTTCTTTTAGTTTTACTTTTTGTAATTGTACCGTTTTACTATGCAATGTCTCAAGGTCAAAATTAATCTGTTTTGTTGCTGCTGCATAATGAATCCATGGAAGACCCGTAAAAGTTTTAGGAAAGGAAAATGGTTGCTCATTTACAATTATCTCTGTTGTCCACTCATATTGCTGAAGAAAATTTACTGCAGGCGAAATGCTGATCTCCAATTTGCATCCATTAGCTGGAATACCATATTCTTCCCTATTCCAGGGATTGATACCGGTAATACGTACTTGATAAATGCCCAAGAAAATCGGCTTGCTGTTGTCCAAATATAAATGCTCTCCATTATATATTACTGTAAGATTACAGTAGCTACGTTCCATTTGTTTTCCATTAGTAAATACGGATTTTCTTCCGCAGTTTTGCAATGTGAAACTGCCATCTATTTCTTTTACTTTTACTAGTTCTCCTTTTTTTAAAATAAGAGTTGTACCCATAAAGGTTGTTTGAGAATGGCATTGCATAGCCAAAATGCTGAAACAACATAAAATCAACCGCATGCTATTAATTTTTAATTGTTAAAAATACTATAAGGAACTATTCAGTACAATTTAACTTAAAGATGCGATATTTTAGCATAGTGAGAATAAATAAAATCAAGTACCTAAGAAGCAAAATTAAATTATATGCTGAAATTATAATTAACTTTCATAAGTAACTTTATAGCATTTTATTAATAATTTTTATTATACCTTCTCTATACCCATAAATAATATAACAAGTACCGATTTTCTATCTATTTATACTAGTCATCTTTTAAGAATAAATTAATTAAAATTATATATAATTAAAGCACATTTATATTAATCTTATAAAAGGGGAGTGATATAACTTTTCTATCTGAAAATACTATCATAGCAAAATACTGTGCCCTATTTCGGCTACTGAACAATTCCTTTAATTGGCATTTACTCCTTTTGCAATATATTTGCGACCCGAAGAAAAGCGTATGGATACAATACAAATGGTAGATTTGAAGAAGCAATATCAGAAAATCAAGACTGAAATTGATACGGCTTTACAATCGGTTATTGATGATGCTGCTTTTATCAACGGTAAACCTGTTCAAGATTTTACTCAACATCTTTCCGAGTACCTGGATGTTAAACATGTAATTCCCTGTGCTAATGGTACAGATGCCTTGCAAATAGCCATGATGGCTTTGGAATTACAGCCTGGTGATGAAATAATCTCACCTTCTTTTACCTATATAGCTACTGTTGAAGTAATAGCCCTACTACGTCTTACGCCAGTATTTATAGAGGTTGACCCTAAAACTTTTTGCATTGACCCTAAAGCGATAGAAGCTGCCATTACTGCTAAAACAAAAGCCATTATTTCGGTTCATTTGTATGGCCATTCTGCACACATGCAAGAGATAATGGCTATTGCAGAAAAGCATAACCTTTATGTGATCGAAGATAATGCTCAAGCAATAGGTGGCAAATATAGTTTTAGCGATGGAACTATTAAAAAAAATGGTGTTATAGGAACGATTGGATGTACTTCGTTTTTTCCTTCAAAAAATCTGGGATGCTATGGTGATGGCGGAGCTATTTTTACCAACCATGATACATTAGCAGACAGATTAAAAAAAATAGCCAACCATGGCCAGAGCAAACGTTATTACCATGATGTAGTGGGCTGCAATAGTCGACTTGATACGATGCAGGCTGCTGTACTTGATATCAAGCTTCGTCATTTGGATAAATACATACATGCACGTAGCATAGTGGCTGATTTTTATGATAAAGCATTTGCCAATAACTCAAAGATAACTACTCCTTTCCGTGCTCATTATACTAATCACGTATTCCATCAATACACCATACTATTAGAAGGAGGTAGTCAGTCTGCTGCCTACAGAAACGGCTTAGTTAGTTTTTTGGCTGAACACAAAATACCATCAATGATATATTATCCAGTACCAGCACATCGCCAGAAAATGTTTAAAAGTTTTAGCAATAGCAATGTGGAATTAGAAATAACTGATTGGTTAACTGAAAGGGTGATTAGTTTACCAATACATACTGAAATGGATAAAAATCAATTACAATTTATAACCAGTAAAGTATTAGAGTATGTGGAGGACGAAGATAATAATCTTAAAATTTCTTAATGTGAATTTTATCAAAATAAAGTAAAAAATTATATATTATAATATTCATATTAATTAAGATAATAAATAATGAAAATTACCATTGTAGGAACAGGTTATGTTGGATTAGTATCGGGTACATGTTTTGCGGAAACAGGCAATCGCGTTGTGTGTGTTGATATTGACCAGACAAAAGTTGACAAGCTTTCAAGTGGTGTTATCACTATTTATGAACCGGGATTGGAAAAATTATTTCAACGTAATCTTAAAGAAGGGCGTTTGCATTTTACTACCAATTTAGCTGATGGTGTAAAAAATGCACAGATTATTTTTCTGGCATTGCCCACACCTCCTGGTGAGGATGGTAATGCTGATTTAAAGTATGTATTAGAGGTTGCAAAGGATCTAGGTAGAATTTTACAGCCCGGTGACTATAAAGTAATAGTTGATAAAAGCACAGTTCCAGTTGGTACAGCTGATAAAGTTCGAAATACCATTTTAGAAAGTGGTAAGGCTGAAGGAAAGAATATTACCACTGCTTTTGATGTGGTAAGTAATCCCGAATTTTTGAGAGAAGGTGTAGCAGTTAGTGATTTTATGAAGCCAGATCGTGTAGTGATTGGTACTTCCACAGAAAAGGCTAGCAAGATAATGGGTGAATTGTATGCTCCATTTGTAAGACAAGGAAATCCTATTATTTATATGGATGAAAAAAGTGCTGAACTCACGAAGTATGCAGCTAATTCATTCCTGGCTACAAAGATCACGTTCATGAATGAAATTGCTAGACTTTGTGAATTACTTGGTGCCGATGTAGACATGGTGCGAAAAGGCATTGGTAGTGATGAAAGAATTGGCAGAAGATTTTTATTTCCTGGTATAGGTTATGGTGGAAGTTGTTTACCTAAAGATGTACAAGCATTGGCAAAATCATCCGCGGAGGCAAATTACAATTTTAAAATACTCGATGCCGTTATGAAAGTAAATGAGGCACAAAAGACCTACATCATTCCAAAGATCAAAACATATTTCAATGGCGAACTGAAAGGAAAACATTTTGCCTTATGGGGATTAGCTTTTAAGCCTAATACAGATGATATTCGTGAAGCACCTGCCTTGTACATTATTGACGCATTATTAGCTGAAGGTGCTACTATTACTGCATTCGATCCGGAAGCGATGAACAATGTAAAAGGCGTAAAAGGTGAAGCAATTGCTTATGCTGAAGATCAATATACTGCTTTAAAAAATGCAGACGCACTAATCATTGCGACGGAGTGGAGCGAATTTCGTACACCGGAATTTGACCAGATAGCTATATTATTGAAAAAGAAAGTAATATTTGATGGAAGAAACTTATTTGATCTTAACCAAATGCAACAACTTGGTTATTACTATGCTAGCGTGGGGAGAGTTATAGTATAAAATAATTACAGCATTATATATTTAATTATGCTTATATGATTAAAAGATACTACTTTGGATTTTGTTTCATACTTTCCTTATTGTCAGTGATTAGCTAAATAATCATACATAATAATGCAATCAATGTCACATAAACGAATACTCATTACTGGCGCGGCCGGCTTTCTGGGATCACATTTGTGTGATCATTATATTAAAGAAGGTTTGCATGTAATTGGTATGGACAACCTTATAACCGGTGATCTGAAAAATATTGAACACTTGTTTAAACTTGAACAGTTTGAATTTTATCATCATGATGTTTCTAAATTTATCCATGTGCCCGGCAATCTTGATTATATTTTGCATTTTGCTTCACCTGCCAGTCCAATTGATTATCTGAAAATTCCAATTCAGACTTTAAAAGTGGGGTCCTTAGGAATTCATAATTGCCTTGGTTTAGCTAAAGCAAAAAGTGCAAGGATATTAGTTGCTTCCACATCTGAAGTATATGGTGATCCATTAGTACATCCACAAACAGAAGAATATTGGGGCAATGTTAACCCCGTAGGCCCTCGTGGTGTATATGACGAAGCTAAGCGATTCCAGGAAGCTATCACTATGGCTTATCATACTTTTCATGGTGTAGAAACAAGGATTATTCGCATTTTTAATACCTATGGGCCACGTATGCGATTGAATGATGGACGCGCTTTACCAACATTCATTGGTCAAGCTTTACGTGGTGAAGATCTGACAGTATTTGGCGATGGTTCGCAAACAAGGTGTTTTTGTTATGTAGATGACCTGGTGGAAGGTATATATAGATTACTTAGAAGTGATTACGATCAGCCTCTGAACATTGGTAATCCAGTGGAAATAACCTTAAAAGAATTTGCAGAAGAAGTAATTAAGTTGACAGGAACAGAACAAAAAATTGTATATAAAGAATTACCGAAAGATGATCCAAAACAACGTAAACCAGATATTACCAAGGCAAAAGAAATTCTTGGTTGGGATCCGAAAGTTGGCAGGGCTGAAGGTTTGAAGATCACTTACAATTATTTTAAAAATTTGCCAAAGGAGGAATTATACAAACTGCCAAAGAAATTTGTGAGTAGATAATATATAAATAATTTAATTATTATATATAATTTAATAGAAAACCAGACTCGAATGAAATGTCAGTGTTGTTTAATTGAAAAATAGAACAGGTAGAAAAAAATAAAACATTAAAAGCTCATGAGTCTTTATCAAGATCTTTTAGATAAAAACGAAAAGCTAGCCGTGATTGGCCTTGGATATGTAGGGCTTTCAATCGCATTAGAATTTGCAAAAAAAATCAAAGTAATCGGTTTCGACATCAACGAAAAACGTATCGATATGATGCGTAATCATGTCGATCCCAGTAATGAGTTAGAACAGGCAACATTCGATAATTGTGACATTCGTTTTACTAACAACCTTGATGAACTTCGCGAGGCTAAATTTTTTATAGTAGCAGTTCCTACACCAGTAGACGATCATAATGTGCCTAACTTGAAATCGATCAAAAGCGCATCAGCTACTATCGGCAAAGTAATCAAGAAAAATGATTATGTAGTTTTTGAATCTACAGTATACCCAGGCTGTACCGAAGAAGATTGTTTACCAATTATAGAGCAATTGAGTGGCCTTAAAATGGGCATTGATTTTAAACTAGGCTATTCACCTGAACGTATCAATCCAGGAGATAAGGAACATACTTTACAAAATGTTATTAAGCTAGTAAGCGGTTGCGATGTAGAAAGTTTAAATATTATTGAAAGAGTATATAAATTGGTAGTGGATGCAGGTGTTCACTGTGTATCAAGTATCAAAGTGGCAGAGGCCGCCAAGATCATTGAAAATACTCAACGTGACCTTAATATTGCATTAATGAACGAACTTTCTATCATCTTTGACAAAATGGGTATCAATACTTATGAAGTATTAGAAGCTGCCAGCACTAAATGGAATTTTTTGAAATTCTTTCCTGGCTTGGTTGGAGGACATTGCATTGGTGTAGATCCATATTACTTGACTTATAAAGCTGCAGAGTTAGGTTACAATTCTAAAATGATATTGAGTGGTCGTAGCATTAATGATAGTATGGCGGCTTATGTAGCGAAGAAAGTGCTACAGCATCTTATTAGGAATAATGGAAATATAAAAGAAAGTAAGGTTCTGATAATGGGAACCACATTCAAAGAAAATGTAAGCGATATTCGTAATAGCAAAGTAGCGGATTTAGTAAAAGAATTGCAATTATATTCCATTAATGTGCATGTAATTGATCCATATGCTGATCATGATGAATTATACTATGAATATGGCTTTGGATTAACGATAACGCCATCTAATGATTACGATGTAGTAGTGGTAGCAGTAAATCATAAAGAATATGTGGGGCTTGACGATGCATACTTTACTTATATAACAAAATCACATGGAATGATTGCTGATTTAAAAGGAATATACCGGCATAAAATACAAAACAGAATTTATTGGAGCTTATAGAAAAAGTTACTATTCAACAGATTTATTTAAGAAAATACAATAATTCTGCTTAATCAGTACAATTGCTGACTATTTTAATATTATAAGATGAAAAAACCAACTATAATTATTACAGGTTCAAACGGACAATTAGGAAAAGAGTTACAGCACTTAGCTGCTGATTATCCTCAATTTGAATTTCATTTTTTTGGACGCGAAAATATGCCAATTAACCATTTTAATGTGGTACTGAATATATTTGAAAGATTAATGCCTCACTATCTGATTAATTGCGCTGCATATACAGCAGTTGATAAAGCTGAGAGCGAGAAAAATGCCGCATTTCTCATCAACGCGGAAGCAGTTGGATTTCTGGCTGAAATATGTAAAAAATATAATACAAAATTTATCCATATCAGTACAGATTATGTTTTTGATGGGACAAAGAATACTGCTTATAAGGAAAATGAAGTTGTAAATCCTTTAGGTGTTTATGGTGCATCCAAGCTAGAAGGAGAACGTTTGGCAGTAGAAAAAAATCCTGCTTCCCTCATCATTAGAACTTCATGGGTTTATTCATCTTATG
>JADMIO010957533.1_pt1 | contig 13723 bp, 14 predicted proteins | sample 8958161 | NCBI WGS metagenome assembly JADMIO01 (sample SAMN16585339, study PRJNA669376) | soil metagenome | isolation source: Crop rotation soil | place: USA: Cullars Rotation, Alabama | collected 2011 | reverse complement strand
CGCGACAACTTGTCCACGTGGAATTCTAAGCTTAGGATCCCAATGTGCTGGAAAGAAAGCTCGGCGAACGGCAGATTTTCATCGATTGCGATGTGATTGAAGCTGATGGTGGAACGCGCACGGCATCGATTACCGGCGCGTTCGTCGCAATGAGTCTTGCGATCCAGAAGTTGCAAGCGGCGAAAAAGCTCAAGGAGAATCCCGTGCGCTCGTTCGTCGCGGCAGTCAGCGTTGGAGTGGTCAAGGGCGTCCCGATGCTGGATCTGGATTACCCCGAAGACTCGAATGCCGACGTCGACTTCAATATTGTGATGACCGACCGCGAAGAGTTCGTAGAGATTCAAGGAACCGCCGAGCGATTTCCATTCAGCACGACGGCTTTGACCGCGCTTCTCGAACTCGGCCGTTCCGGTATTCGTGAATTGATCGAAATACAACGAAATACATTGAAGAAGTGAAGCGCCTGATCCTTGCCACAACGAATGCAGGAAAAATCGTCGAGATTCGATCTGCACTGGGAGAATTGCCGGGCTGGAAGCTGGAAGCACTTCCTCCAGGTACGCCTGCGATCGAAGAGACCGGTGCAACATTTCTCGCCAATGCCGTTTTAAAGGCCGAACACTACAGTAAGCTCATCGACGATCTGACTCTGGCCGACGATTCGGGATTAGCTGTACGAGCCTTGGGTGGGAGACCGGGTGTACACTCCGCTCGTTATGCCGCAAATCCTACGGCCCGTATCGCACGCCTCCTCGAGGAAATGAAATCCATTCCAGATGGACAGCGCGATGCCGTCTTCTATTGCGCTCTTGCGATCGCGCGGGCCGGAAAAATCATTTGGACCGTTCAGAGGGATGTGGCTGGTATCATCCGTCACGTTCCTTCAGGAAGCGAGGGATTCGGTTATGACCCGGTTTTTGTTCTGCCTGAACTGAACCGCACCATGGCGGATCTGAGCACGGAGGACAAGAACCGCCTCAGCGCGCGGGGCAAGGCGCTCGCCGAACTCCGTAAATTCCTGCTCTCGCTCTGAGACTTTTTGCTGCCATGTCCGTCTGTCTCTTGCGTATCTTTGATTGATAGGAGAAACATGATCGCACTCATCATCCTGGCGGCCGTGCTGCAACAAGGAGGCCCCAAGACGCTCGATATTGATCCCGCAAAAATCCAGCCACCCCTTGTTGTACCCGCAGGCACGGTGATTCCCATCATTCTGACGAGCCGCGTGTCGACGAAGTACTCGAAAGATGGCGACGGCATTTACGGTAAGACTTCTTTCCCGATCACCGTAAATAACAAGATCGTTATTCCCGAAGGATCGTACGTCCGTGGAAAGATCACGGAAGTCCGCAAACCAGGGCGTGTCAAAGGAAAAGGCGAACTGACGCTTACCTTCCAGAGCCTGGTGCTTCCGAGCGGAATTACACTTCCGCTTTATACCTCGCTTGGCGGTGCGGGCGGTGCCGGCGAACGAAAGGGCGAAGCGACAGTCCAGGGAGACTCCAGTAAAGGTGAAGACGGGAAGACTGTGGGTACGGCCGCAGCCGAGGGCGGCTTGATCGGGGTCATTGCAGGCGGTGGTAAAGGAGCGGTGGCGCGGGCGGCGCAGCCGTCGGCACGGCGGCGGTTCTACTGAGCCGAGGCAAGGATCTGGTGCTTGAGCCCGGTACGACTCTCGAGATTGTGCTGGACCGGCCGCTCGAGCCATAGCAGCCTGTAGCGGCGGTCTATGACCGCCGACTATCTTGAATCAACGATATCCGGCGGTCATAGACCGCCGCTACAGTGACTACGGAGCCCTCAGCGACCGGGTGGGCGCTGATTTCTCGGATTGCGGTTGAATTCCGCAAACTTGCCTAAGGGAATGGACAGGCAATTCCAATCCTTCCCCCGGAACTCCTTCGCAAGATAAACGATCTGGCCAACGTGATAGCTCGTGTGCGCCAGCAGACGTAGCAGCGATTCATGAGCCAGAAACTTCTCGCCGCGAATGGTGACGGTGCGGAAAAGGTCGTCATCCTGGAGCGGTTCGATCGCCCCAAATAAGACCTGCCAACCCTCGTCCCACTTCTGCAGCAACTCAGCGCGTGTCACATTGGGATGCGATTCGAACTCGGCGTCCCTGTCGCGCCAGGGCTTCTCACCATCGCTCGTCAGGAAATCGGTAAAGCGGGACTTCAAATTCCCCGCCAGATGACAGACGATGACCGCAATCGAATTCCCGCCGCCCGGACCGGTCTTTACGAACTCGTCATCGTGAACTTGTTTGATGGCTCCTTCGCCCAGCACCTTGTAACGGCGCCATTCACCTTCAATGGAGGAAAGAATCTGTCTCACGCTGACAGTTTATCCGGTTCAAGGGCACGGCGGCGAGAGGTTGTTCCATCAATCGGAAATACAGTTCCTCAGTCTTGCGCAGCATCGTCTCGATGGAAAACTCTTCTTTGACACGCTGATGGCCGGCGGCACCGAATGCTCTTGCCATTCCCGGGTCATCAATCAAGCGGCAAATTCCCTGGACGATCGCTTCCGCATTTTCCACAGGAACCAGTAGTCCGTTGCGCCCCTCTTGCACAAGCTCCGGATTGCCGCCCACATTCGTTGCAATGACGGGAACGCCGGCAGCCATGGCCTCAAGAATCACGTTGGAAAGACCTTCCGTAAGGGACGGATGCACCACGATGTCCACCTCGCGCAGAATCTCCGGCACATCCTGCCTTTGTCCAGTAAAGATGACTCGTCCTTCGACATTCAACTCGCGCGCCAACCGTTCCATTTCCGACTGGTAGTTCTTCTGAATGGAAATGGCGCCAATCATCAGGAAGCGAATATCCGGTCTTTGATCCGCCAGTATCCTTGCGGCTCGAATAAAAAAGTCGATGCCCTTGCCGGAGACAAGGCGGCCTACGCATGCAACAATAGGGGCGCCTTCCGGGATCCCGAACTCACGGTGGATGGGTCCGCTGCCCATTCTTCTTTCAGCTTGGGCGGGTACGACGATACCGTTACGGACCACTTGGATTTTATTTTCAGATACGCCTTGCTCGATCAGCCACGTCCTGCCCGCCATACTGTTTGCCAGGACGCAGTCCGCCAGATGACAGGCAAGTTTCAAGGCACGAATTTTCCAAGGTGTGAGATACGCGCCGGTATCCCGGATGGATGCCAGAACGCGAGGACGCAGGGCAAGCCGCGCAGCAGGAACAGCAAATATATTTGGATTCCAGCCATAAGTGTGGACGATGTCCAAACGTGCGCTGCGGATATTTCGTGCCAGCGTCAGCTGTTTCCGGATGCTGCTCGGCTTATAAAAACTACCGGTAACTCGATATTCTGTGACCGGCATGTCCGCTTTCAACGAATCCAGCAACGGGCCCTCGCGGCGAAGACAGGCGAGTTCGACTTCGAATCGTGATCGATCCAGACCGTTGGCCACATGAACGAACTGCCTTTCGGTTCCGCCAATCAGGAAGTTACTCAAGAATTTCAGCAATCTTATACGGGATGTCTTCAATGGAATTACAGACTCCACCAGCTAAGAGCAATTAAGAATTGAACGGCCATGCGCCTGTCTGCCGCTTTCAGCACGGTTTGCATTAGGCCATGAACGTCGTCAGGAATGAGAAACGAACCGGACAGATTCCTGTTCTTCCTGTCGGCCGCCGCGAAAACATGGCGCAACCGATGTTGTACGGCCTCAAGCAGGCCGTTTTGATAACGGTGATTCACGATGGTGCATTCACCCCGCTTACCCATCTCACGCAGCAGTCGATGACAATTGGCCGGGGCATAAGCAAACTCCGCCGCCTTCAACATGCCGATGTCGTGCTCGGAATCGCCAATGGCGGTAACCGGTTTATTGGAGCATCCTGCGTACCGCTTCACGAATTTCATTCCCGAAGCCTTGTTCGTGCGCTTCTGGACAATGTATGTGTCTGCACCGCGAGCGATATAGGTCAGCCGTGAAAACTCGGGATTCTTGAGCAAGTTCCGGACTTCCTCCGAAGCCAGGCCTGAGGTGAGGCGCCCTTGATAGCGGTAGGCCCGGATCGAATATTCATAACCCGGATCGGTGAAGACACCCGGGAGATTGCTAAGGGCTTCCCTGAACCGGGCAAGTTGCCCTGCCGTAATGCTATCGATGAGTGGCACTTCTTTTTGCCGAACCGAATCAAAAAAGACAGAGCCGAATTCGGCGACGCCCCCCGATAGACCGTATGCTTCGCAATACTGACGAACGTGATGAACACCGCGACCGGTGTTGAGGACGACGGAGAATCCGTGAGAACGCAATAATGCCAACGACTGAAGACCGCTGAGTGTTGCGTGAGCAAAACCCAGAATCTCCTGATCGAAGACGCCATCCAGGTCCATGAAGAAGAGCGAATCCGACCAGGCAGGCTTGCGGCCGCCGATGAATTCGGCGCAGAACTCAGTCATTGCATATACCAGGAAATCTCTGCCGGCCTGGTAGCGCCGATTGTTGACCTCAGGCTCTTTATGCCGGGCAAGGTTGTCCGCGGCACCCTTCATGACCATGGTCCCGTAGAGGATCTTGTGAATGAGGATCCGCTCGGATATAGACGTATCGCCACTTTCTGTGGCGTACGCCTCCATTAATTGCTGCTGTGATTCTCTAGGCAGTCGGAACTCGAACATCGCCGCGGCGAGGTCATACGCAGGATCCACAACGTCAAGTTCGGCACCACCGAAATTGTGCTGTTCGAAGTCTGTCTTGTATGTGGCTTCGGGTGTTTGAATCCATTCTTCCGGCCGCATTCTGCCGTCCACAAGCGTTGGCATTGCCGTGACATATTCATATAACTTCTTGCGCAAGGCCGGCAGCTTCAGCCGATTGACGTATGGTCCGTAAGCCACGCGGAGAATGTCGAGGATTTCATCCGCTCCGGTCCATCGATAGGTTCGACGCTCCAGACGGCAGTCACCGGTTAGGGTCAATTTCTGAGACCGGGCGGCGACATAGGACGCCAGTACGGGGACCATCCGGCTGTTGCCTTCCACTCCTGCAGCCACGGCCGTTCCGTCGATCCATTCCGTCAGCAAAACTCCGTTACGCAACCCGATGACTTCCGGAACGAATCCTTTCAAACGCGTGCCGGCGAGGTAAGCGTGATAGCCCAGCCATCCCCAGCCCGCACTCTTGAAGAACACTTTTTTTGTTTGCGGCGTGCGTCCGGCCCCGCAAAGTTCGATCTTAAACACGCGCTTCTCGCGCACGTGGTGCCCATCCTTCGAATGCTGAGCCAGTCGAGCATTGATCTTTTCGACACTTTCATCTTTCACGATACGAGCGGAAGACCAACCTTGGGAGGCGTAATATTCCGTGCAGAGCGCCTCGACTGCAGAAGCAGTCAGCAACGTTGTCTTGTGAAGTTCCGGTCCGTTGATGGTAAAAACCTGCGTAGCCTTATCAATGCCTGCAAGCTGAACCCAGTTTGGCTGTGCCGGGTGCGTGGGAGCGAGAACCGCAATGCGGGCCGGCTGAACTCCGAAATGGTTCAGTATTTGAAGAGTCAACCGAATCGTTTTTCCCGAAGCTGCGTAGTCATCGACGACGATGACGCGGGCATTTCGAGCCACCGCTTGGCGCAACTGCTGTTCTTCCGACCGTGTGGTGCCCGTCTTGGGACGAATGCTAAACCACGAGACATGTCTCCAATTCTTTTCTTTTAAGTACTCACACATAAGAGGAGCGAAATAGGCTCCCGCGGTACGAAGGCCGACCACCACAACCGGCGTATCTTCCGGCGGAAAAGCGGCGCAGAAACGTTCGATCAACGAGATCACGTCATGGTGAGCCATGTCTTGGGAACGAAAGGCTTCTGGAAGTCGCATCCGGCGACTCAATAATGGAAGGGGCAAGCGCACGCGAAGCAGTTCGGCGGAAATGCTCCGCAGTTTTCCAAACGCCAATGCGGCGGACGCGGAGTCGGAATCGGAAAGAAGCATCTGGCATACATGTTCGAGACATGCATTCCACTGCTGTCTCCAGCGCCAGGCTCCGCGATCCCTGATCCTTAGACCGGATTGGATGGTGTCAAACAGCAACTGCGCGGGAGGCAACACCGGCCTTAATTGGGGAAGGCGGGAGTAGAGTGGCGAGACATTCACCAAACGTGAACCGAAGTAATCGTCTGTCGTGCACGCAATGGCACAAACGAACAGGTACAGATTGATTTTCGACTCTTCGCGTTGCCAACCCGCAAGCGTCTGGAAGCGGCCGATCTCTTCGTCAAAACGGCGCAACAAATCCTGAACCGACAGTGCAGGATTCAAACACCAACTGTATCGTGAGTAAAACTGATCTTCCGAAACACACGAATCATTCATAGTCCGTTCCGACTTGTAGCAAGTCTTGTTCCAGTGGAATCGCTATTCCGTCGGGGTAGTTTGTGACATCTACAAATCGCCGCGAAGTGTCGGATCACGTGGATTGTCGGATGTGGCTAGCCGTTTGCTAACAAAAAAGGGCATGGCGTTGACAGCTTCAATTCAACGAGCAATGGCCGAAGGCGGTCCGAAGACGGTCGTTTGCCGAGCACTGAGAAAATTATTGTGGCCGCTGGCTCACACCGGAACTCTTGTTTTTACGGAATGCGATCTAAAGAAACCCTTTCCCCCAATGCCCCAAGCCCCCGGAATCCTTTTTCGAGAGGCCACGCGCGACGACGTGGTCTTGTTTGAAGATCAATCGCTGTTCCTTGATCGTCTCAATCAGGGTCACCGTTGTTTCATGGGGATCGAAGAGAAAACGGGAAAACTCACGAATTACCGCTGGATCAACACTTCCACCCCTCAACACATTCCGGAACTCGACCGCTACCTGATTCTCAAACCGGGGGATGCGTACGCCTACGACCTGAATACCTTACCCGAGTTCCGCCGGCGCGGCATCGACGCATTCACACGTCATAATACATACAGTTATTTGCGCGATACGGGATGTACGCGGCTGCTGGCGTACATTCACGGCGACAACTATCCCAGCCTGAGTGCGGCGCGCAAGATGCTGCGCATCATCGGCCGTGTCTGGTACATCCATATCAAGGGGTGCCAGCCGATCATGATCGGTGGCCGCAAAGCCGGTTTCCCCGAGTTAAGAAAACTGAACCTGGACGTCGTGCGCTCGCTGAGTACGGATTTTTAGTTCTCCTAGCTTGCAATCTCCCGGGCCGTGGGCGCCGGGGTCTGCTTCAGACTCGCTGCGACTTTCAAAGGCGAGCCTGTAGCCTGCAGGATCTGCCCCTTTCGGATGTGGCGCTGGACTCCAGAACGATTTAAGAATACTGAACCTGGACGTCGTGCGCTCGTTGTGTACGGATTTTTAGTTCTCTTAGGCTTGCAATCTCGTGGGTCGTCGGCGCCTCCGTCTGCTTGAGACTGGCTGCGACTTTCAAGGGCCAGCCGGTCGCCTTCAGGATCTGCTCGACTGTTACACCGGGATGATGGGAGGTCAGATAGAGTTCTCCGGATGTGGTGCTGGTTTCCAGAATGCCGAGATCCGTGATCACGGTTGTCGTGCCTTTGCAATGAGGAGTGGTCAGGAAATCGAGGCGCTCAACAAAGACCCTGGTGCTGTGCCGCACGATAATGACGATCTCACGTACGTTGGCCGTGATGTGTGGCGCTCCTCCCGCGCCGGGCATGCGCACCTTTGGAGATTCATAGCTGCCGATAACCGTAGAATTGATATTAGCGAAACGATCGACCTGTGCGGCGCCGAGGAATCCAACATCGATGCGTCCTCCCTGCAACCAATAGGTGAATATCTCGGGCACACTTGCAAGAAACAGAGCTGTGTCGGCAAGTTGCGGATCTGCAATTGAAAGCGGCGCGACGCCGGGCCTGGATCCGATAGCACCCGACTCGTAGACGAGCGTCACGTCCGGCGCATGAAGCTTCTGCGCGACGCCCGCAGCCAGACTTGGCATTCCGACTCCGATGAAACAAACCACCCCGCTGCGGAATTTTCGGGCCGCCGCGATTGTCATCATTTCTTCGGGTGTATAGTTCACCTCGGCTGTCATACCGCCACACCCTCCATAACGTTTTGGTCAATCCATTCGAGAAAGCGGTTGCGGTCGCGCGAGATCGACTCCCAATCGCGGTAGAATGCGTTGTCCCGCCCGTAGTATCCCTGTGCATAGGACGGCCGGGCACCACCGGGTACTTCCGCAACGGCAGAGACGACCCACGACGGAATCACGATTCCACCCGGCACTGGCTCCAGCTGTTCGCATATTTCTTCGACAGTCACGATGAGGGACCTAGCCGCCAACGCAGCTTCTTTCTGGATGCCGGCAATGCCCCAAAGCTGCACATTCCCAGACATATCCGCCCGTTGCGCGTGAATGATCGTCACATCGGGATTCACCGCGCGCACTGCGGTTACGGTTTCACCTGTAAACGGACATTGAATGGCTTGGAAGACCGGCGTGTGCGTCGAAAGATCCGAATTCGGCTCGCCGCGTAACACACCAAATGGAAGACGAGACGCCCCGGCAACGAATGCCGCGGTCAGCCCGGCATGTGTATGTTCTTCGATCTCCAGAGGGTGAGGCCATCCGTTCTCCACCGCATCTCTGAATCGATGCAGCAGACCGACGCCTGGGTTGCCCGCCCATGAAAAGACGAGCTTTCTCGCACAGCCCATGCCGATCATCTGATCGTAAATAATATCCGGCGTTAGCCGCACCAGAGTCAGATCGCGCCTCTGTTGCCGAATAATTTCATATCCCGCAGCAAACGGAATCAGGTGACTGAATCCTTCGAGCGCCAGCGTATCGCCATCATGAACGTACTGTTCAATTGCTTGTTTTAGGTTTGTTACTTTGTCCACAGCGGTGAATAAGCAACCCGCCTTCCACAACGGGATACGCACGCATCAAGTAATTTGAGGAGGATCGAACAAATAGTTTAGGATGGATGGGTCCAGAAAGTTCGGGGCGTAGCGCAGCCTGGTAGCGCACCTGCCTTGGGCGCAGGGGGTCGGAGGTTCAAATCCTCTCGCCCCGACTTTTCAAAATGGAATGACTGAAGCGGGCCCAACATGGGCCCGCTCTTTTTTACGCACAAACACCTCGCTCAAAAAATTTCGACCCCACCCATACTTTCGCCATCCCCTAAATGCACTTAACTCAGCAAATCGAGCAATTGATCGCAAAACAAAAAAGGGGAATACAAATGAACGCAGAACTGGTCAACAACGAGTTGGTAATTGAGATCGAGGAACTTGAAGGAAAGATCGCGCCCTCTTCATCGGCTACTTTTCTCGACTAAGTAAAACGATGGTATGGCTGAGAAAGGAATTCTCGGCCATACCTAACTGCCCTATACCAACCCGGCTATACCTAACATTAAGTATAGATAGGTATCGGATTACCACCTTGCTGCCGACCAAACTTCCCTATTGCTGTCGGTGTTTGTCCTGCATAGACTGATAACACTTATTTATCACTTCGGGATGGACTATTCGGGACGGACTAGAGGAAGTATCAATGCCGCAAAACGGTGAAGTTAATCTGAAATTCGGCGTCTACAGGAACGTGTGCTGCGGTGCAGAGATTGTGATCTCGGAAGGCGTCACATTCCCGGACTGCGAAAAACACGTCCACCTATCCACGTCTTGGGAACCGCTCGTCATGAGCGACGATCGTGCTCCGAATGTCAGTATGTTTTTTCTAAGCAAGACGAACAAAGATTCCGCCGCCTAGATTTTTCGGCCGCGAATGACGCCAATCACGCCAACGGCGATGCGTTAGCGTCATTGGCGTCATTCGCGGCTATGACTTCCCCTGTTCCCCTTTCTATCTTCCGGGCAAGGCGTTCTGCCTGCTGATGATGGCCTGATCCGTACTAGAGAGACCGTTCAGCACTGTGATCCGTCCCACGTTCTTTGAAGGTGTCTGCTCGATCAGGTCGTTGAGGATCTGCGAAGTAAGATAATTTGCAGCGTCATTGTTGCTTCCGACGGCCGCACTGAGTTGTTCCATTGAACGTAGTTTGGATTCACGCCGATCCGCTTCGTTTTGCGCGGAATCGTACTGTGTCTGAGCGGCCTTGATGATTTGCTGGGCCTCAACCTGAGCACCGGCGACAGTGCTTGGTAGTGTGAGTCTCCTCGGTGTAACGTCGGCGATATCGACGCCCCACTCCTCTTCGAGAGAAATGCCGCCCTTGAAGCCGGTGATATGGCCTTCGCTGTCCATGATGGGCTCGCCCCCGGCGCGAAAATTCTTGATGTAGTCGCGCACTTCCGTTCCAAGCTGGGGCTGGTGCGATTCAATATATTCCTTGGTCTTGGTTTGCAGATAGGTGCGGACCAAGCCATCCAGATTGATCGCCAGGTTCTGCCTGTCTTCCTCTTGATGCTGAACGTAGTAACGCTCGACGGCCGTGGGATCCGCTTTCTTATAGATGGTGATGCTCATCTCCTGAATCATGATCTGACCGTCTGCCGTGATGATCGACTGCAGCTTCTCGAGCTCAATTTGGGACCTGTTTGCATTGCCCTCCGCCTGGGCCAGCGGAAAGTTTTGAATCTGCTGTTGATGGGAGACCAGGTACATGCTGTACCAGGGCCAGTAAACGCGGATATCGGGGCCGGATCCCTGCCAGGAAAATTTATTGAACATATTCAACCGGTAGGTCGACTCCTGTTGTGTGGGCCGGGTGCAACCGCCAAACGCAGCAGCGAACGCGAGGATCGTCAGTATCTTTATTTTTGTCATGTTTTTACCTCTGCCCCGTGCCCAGGAGAAACTCGATCTTCTCTGTGCTCTCCGGCCTTTGGTGTTGTTTGATCGCGTTCGACATATCCAGAGTACGAAGATAGGTCTGCTGGGCTGAAGTCAGCCGCTGGATGAAATCTGCGTACTTCTTGTCCACTTGTGCCCGGCGGTTGGCTGCTTTTTCCAGCGAGAGCTGGCCCTCGAGCTTGGCCGCGTTCAGAAGATTGTTCCGCTGCCGGTCCAGGTCTGCCTGGACGGCGCCTTGCTGCGGCGAAACGTTTCCGGGCCAGACCGCATAGCTCTTCTTGTCGATTCCATATTCGTCATTGAACTGAGCTTTTCCAAGCTCAGCCTGAATCTGGGTGTAGACCGGCAGCTTGGCATCACGTAGTGCCAGTTCTGCGTTGAGAATCTCGGCATTGGAGTAGTTGTGGACGACGGAGCGGGCAATACCTTCAACGTCTTTTTTGACGATGCCTTCAGCGTCCGTGGTGTTGACGAACCACTTTTTCCGCTCTTCCGGAGTCTTGCCTCGGGAAAACGCGACATTCATGTCCACGAGGAGTGCGCCGTCGGCGGTTTGATAAACCTCTTTGGCTTCCGAACTACGATCCAGCGGCAGATCGATCCAAATCCTGCCATCCCAATAGTCCGTTCCGGTGACCGTAACACCTGTGTACTGCCAGGTCGGCCCATCTAAAAACGAGACGTTGCCGCCGTAGTCTTTAAGGACCTTGACGTGATGCTGCTGCACATCGCTGCATCCACTGATTGCGATACCTGCGGCGCCAAGCGAGAGCGCCGCTAAAAACAGTCCCAGTCTTCTCATAATGTGTTCCTTGTATTCCCTTCGGGGGATCAAGAATGGCACCTGAAGACTTTTTTTCAAAACGATCTCGTTGCAGGCGTTCGCGAAATGGCCCTTCACGGATAGGTCACGGACTTGCTAAGAATGTTGAAGAAACAATGAACGCACAATCTGTTTTCAATTCCATCGGCCGGACCGCGCGTAACCACGGCAAAACTGCGGCTCTGTATGACGTCCTCATGCGAACCCTCAATAAGTGTCTCTACGTCAGGACACTGCAATGTGCGATCTTCGACAGCGCGAACCCGCAGCCCATGGAATTGCCCCCGCACTTGCGCTTCGTGAAGCTCGAATCGCAAGATCTGTTCAAATACGCGCAGACGCCCGAGTACGAGATCAGTTCCGAGTTTGTGAGCCAGGCACTGGCCAAGGGTGACGAGTGCTATGCCATCCTCGATGGAGACGTTCTCGCAAGTTACGGTTGGTATTCCCGGAATCCTACACTAACGAATAGCAGCGATCTGATTCTTCACTTCGATCCCAGGTATATCTATATGTACAAAGCGTTCACCCTCGAACGCTACCGGGGACAACGGCTGCACGCTGTCGGCGTCACACGATGTCTCGCGCTATTTCAATCTCTCGGCTTCAAGGGCTTGCTGTGTTACGTGGAGTCGAACAACTTCGATTCGTTGAAGTCATCCTATCGCATGGGGTATCGGAGTTGCGGCCAGATTCATGTGGCCCGGATCGCAGGTAAGTATTTTATCTGGACTCAGGCTCAATGCCGCGAATACGGACTGATGCTTCGCCTGAACCCCAGCCGCCGCAGTTCCATCGGGGAGCGCGCCTACCAAACCCGCTAAGAAACCAAGCCCCTTTCCTTCCGCGACGGCTCTTGATTCAGGCGGCTTTGCACAACCGTTATTTGTCGTTGGGTTCTTACTGTAGCGGCGGTCTATGACCATTGGTGTCCAAAATAGAGCGCGAAGCGCATCCGAGTTGAGCCGCGCAAGCGGCGGCAGATTGTAGCCCCGGCCGGGAGGCCGGGGTTTTCCAGCCAAAAGAGACCGAGCGCCGGAGGCGCGACACATTCCCTCGCGATTCTGTCGCCCCTACCGGGGCTTATCTCCAACGAGGTTGCCCCCGGGCTTACGCCTGGCTTACGCCCGGGCCTACAATCTGGCGCCCCGCCGCGCTCAATAAGGACGCGGCTTTCGCCGCGGCGTTCTTTCCAAACTGCCTGTTTACCTCAACCCAATTTGGACGCAAATGGTCATAGACCGTCGCTACAGCGTACAAACATCGACATGTGCAAAGCCGATTCAGGCAGATCCTTATATACTGTGCCTGATCTCATGATTTCAATTCGCAGTCTTTCCATTCCCAAAAAAATCGTCGCGATCATTATGATCATCAGTGCCGCCGCACTCATCCTGGCCGGCGGAGTCCTGATCGCATACGATCTTTTCGTAGCGCGCCGGGATTTAAGGGCGAGCACGGCGACGTTGGGAAAGATTATTGCCGATAACACCACGGCCGCCATCACCTTCAACGACACGAAAGCTGCCATCGAAACCCTGAATTCTCTACGCGCTGAACCTTCCGTTGTTGCCGCGTGCATTTACCGGCCGTCGGGTCTCTTCGCTGAACATCTGGTGGCAGGCGCAACGCCTTGTCCTCCGCAGCCGATGATACAGGACGCGATGGACGGACATCTGTTGGTCGCCGTTCCCGTCGAGTTGAACGGCAAACAAGTTGGTGTTGTCCAGTTGCGCGCAACACTCTCGCCAGCTTATGCGCACCTTCGCGTCGAAATTGGAGCTCTTGCCACCATACTCGTTATCGCGGCGCTTTTTGCATTCGTGCTCTCCGCGCGGCTTCAAAAATTGGTCTCGGAACCCATTTTGAGTCTGGCTCGGACGGCAAATGATGTATCTCAAAAAAAGGATCACTCGATTCGCGCAGCCAAGCACAGCGACGACGAGCTTGGCACGCTCGTTGATGCGTTCAACGAAATGCTCAAGCAGATCGAAGAGAGAGAAAAAGAACTGGTTCAGGCCAATCGAATGAAAGATGAATTTCTGACGACCTTGTCGCACGAACTACGGACGCCACTCACCGCGATCTACGGCTGGGTCGATATCCTTCGAAACACCAAGTT
>JADMIO010965052.1_pt1 | contig 13724 bp, 11 predicted proteins | sample 8958161 | NCBI WGS metagenome assembly JADMIO01 (sample SAMN16585339, study PRJNA669376) | soil metagenome | isolation source: Crop rotation soil | place: USA: Cullars Rotation, Alabama | collected 2011 | reverse complement strand
GCCGCGACTTCAAGTCACGTGAATTCCAAGCTTCGGATCCCACTGTGCTGGAAAGTGGAGGCAGCGCACGCGCTCTGATAGGTGTTAGGTGATGGGTTTTAGGTGTTAGGGGAACGGGGCAGACACCTCGTCCCCCAGAGCCTAACACCTATCACCTAACACCTGTGACCCATCGAAAGGAGTACCTGCCGCCATGCAGATCGGCGTGATGATGCGATCGGGGCGGACGCGGGCGTCGGGCGCGACCGACAACCCGCTCCGCTGGAACGAGCTTCGCGAGATGGCCCAGCTTGCCGACGACGTCGGTATTGACACACTGTGCATCCCGGACCATCTGTTGTTCCGGAACGCCGGGAACGTCCAGTTGCCGGAGGGCGAGACGAGAGGCAACTGGGAGGCGTTCAGCATCATGAGCGCCCTGGCCGCCAGCACGAAGCGGGCGACGCTGCTGCCGATGGTCGCCTGCACCAGCTTCCGCAATCCGGCCCTGCTGGCCAAGATTGCCGACACGATCGACGAGATCAGCGATGGGCGAGTCCTGCTCGGGCTTGGGGCGGGCTGGCACGAGCCGGAGTACCAGGCATACGGCTACCCGTTCGATCACCGGGCCAGCCGCTTCGAGGAGGCGCTCCAGATCATCGTGCCGTTGCTGCGCGGCGAGACGGTCACCTTCAAGGGCAGCTACTACGAGGTGAACGACCTGGTGCTGGTGCCGCGCGGCCCCCGTAAGAGCGGCCCGCCGATCTGGATCGGGGCGCGCGGGCCGCGGATGCTGGGGCTGGTGGCGAAGTTCGCCGACGCCTACCACACCGATCAACTGCTCTCGGTTGGCAACACGAAGGCGGCCGAGGATCTGTTCCAGGTCGTGGACGATGCGTGCCGGGCGATCGGGCGCGATCCGGCCACCTTGCAGCGGACGTCGGGGTGTACCGTCGCCGTGGAGGGGGCGGAGGAGATCGACGGTGGGGTGCCGGCCGTCTCGCTGCACGGCTCGACCGAGCAGATCGTGGAGAGTCTGGCCGCGTATGCGTCGGTCGGGGTGACCCACTTCACCTGCTGGCTGCTGCCGCTGACGATGAAGGGCATCGAGCGGCTGGCACCGGTGGTGGAAGCGGCGCACAAGCTCTAGCGGGGTGTTGGGTATTGGGTGTTGGGTGATGGGGGAGCGGTCCGATGCGCCGTCCCCCCATAACCCAGAACCCAACACCCAGGACCCACGCTGCGAGACGTGACCATCTGGCTGCGTATGTTGGCCATAGAGAAGGTAGATGTCGATGACAGCCACCTCCACGAATCGGGAGCACCAGTGCAATGCCCGAGGCCAACGAGCGCAAATTCCCCCACGTCCTGGACGAGCTTCGCGATCTCAGCCTCGAAGCTCGGTCCGGACAGCTCGATCCAGTGTATGGGCGTGAGGACGAGGTCACACGTCTGCTTGACGGGCTCCAGGCCAACGCGATCGTCGTGCTGCGCGGCGCGAGCGGCGTTGGCAAGACTGCCCTCTGGGATGAAGTCGCGCGGCGGGTGAGCCGCGGCCAGGTACCCGCTGAGCTTTCCCAGCTCAAAATCCTGGTGACGTCAGTCACGCAGCTTCAGCAGGGCTGTCCGTATGCCGGCTACTGGGAACAGAAGCTGGGGGAGATCGTGCTGGAGCTGGAGGGGCTTCGGCAGCGAGGGGCCCTGCCGCTGCTGGTCATCTCGGACCTTGGCAACCTGTTTCGGGTGAGCCGCACCAGCCGCGACGACCAGAAGACGATCTCCGACGACGTGCTGAGTCAGATCGAGGCCGAGCGCCTCTGGGTGGCCGGCGACGTCACTCCGGAGCTGTACCGGCCCGGCCTAGCCGACGATCCGCGCTGGACGCGGCGGGCCCGTTTCGTGGACCTGGGTCCGCTCAGCGGTCGCGAGCTGGGCCAGGTGCTGCGCCGGGTCTGCGCCCACGACGTCGCGGTGGCGCACCCGCCGTTCGCTCGCGGTGACCTCTCGATGGTGGCCGGTGTCCCGAGCGCCTGGCTCCAGGCGATGCCCGGGCCCGAGGCGTGTGAAGCGACGCTGGCGCGGGCCGTCGAGCTGAGCGACCGGTTTACGCCGTCAGTGGCGCAGCCGGCCGGGGCGCTCCGCCTGTTGCGGCTGGCCGCCGAGCAGCGCGAGCTACACGAGGCTGGCGTGGGCCGGGCGCTCAGCCGGGACACTGGCGTCCCGCTGGCATTGATCTCCGACGACGTGCCGCTGCCGCACGGCGCGATTGTGGCGCGCCTGTCGGAGCGGGTGATCGGGCAGACCGAGGCCGTCGAGGCGGTGGCGAACACGCTGACGCTGGTCAAGGCGGGCCTGAACGATCCGCGCCGGCCGCTCGGCGTCCACTGCTACACTGGGCCCTCTGGCACCGGCAAGACCGAGCTGGCCCGCGCCACGGCCGAGCTGCTGTTCGGCGACGAGCGAGCGCTGGTCCGCTTCGACATGTCCGAGTATTTCGGGCCGTCGAGCGGCGAGCGGCTGGCGGGGGATGTGGTCGGGCGGACGGCCGGGCGCCCGCTGAGCGTGGTGCTGTTCGACGAGGTCGAGAAGGCGGACCTGGGCGCGCTGGACATTTTGCTCCAGATCTGCGGCGATGGGATCGTGTCGACGAGCAGTCGGCAGGCGAGCCTGCGCCAGGCGTTCGTCGTGCTGACCTCGAACGTGGGCTTCTCGACCGGTCGCGAGGTAGTCAGGCGGCCGCCCGGCTTCCCGATCCCGGGCGCCACGCCCAGCACCGATCAGTCCGACGAGTCGGTCCAGGTGGCCCTCCGCGAGCGGTTCCGGCCGGAGCTGCTGGGCCGGATCGACCAGGTGGTAGTGTTCCAGCGCCTGGACGACGCGGCCCTGCGGCGGATCGTGGAGCGGGAGCTACGGCTGGGGTTGTCTCGGTACGGGCTGGAGCGCCGCCGCCTGCGGGTGACCTGCGACGACAGCCTGGTCGATCGGCTGGTCGAGAGCGGCGCCGATCCTCGCTACGGGGCCCGCCCGCTCCAGCGCGAGGTGCGGCGGACGGTTCTGGAGCCGATCGCGCGGTGGCTGGCAGCCGAGCCGGAGGCCCGCGACCGCGACATCCGCGTCGTCATGGTCAACGGACAGCCAACGGCCCAGGTGGAGGCGGTCCGCGCGCCAGTGCGCCTACCGGAGGAGCGGCGGGTGGCCGCCGTCCACGGCGATCCGCACTGCCTGAGCGTGGTCATTCCATCCCGCTAAGCGTCGGACGTTGAGGGGGCGGTCACCAGAGGCCGCCTCCTCACGACAGCGCACGGGTGAGCCGGCCGGTAGGCGGTAGGCAGAGAAGTCTACCGACCTCGTTCCGACGGGCGAGCCAGCATGTCCCCCGCGGGCGAGGCAGCATGTCCCCCGCGGGCGAGGCAGCATGTCCCCCGCGGGCGAGGCTTGCCTCGCCCCTACACGGCCCTCGCCACTCGCTACTCGCTACTACGTGCCTGCGTATGTGGCTGGTGCATCGGTCAAATCCCCTGGCCGATCAGCTCATCGACGTGGAGCGAGTGGTGCGTCTTCTTCCGCGGGTGTTCCGTTCCTCACTCCGGCTGGCGCTCCTGCCGCTGGCCCTGCTGCTGACAACGGCGGCGCTGCTGCCGGCCAGCGTGCCGACCGCCGAGGCCGCCGGCGAGTGCGCCGCCTTCGTGGCGGACGTCAACTGGCCGGACAACTCCCACGTGACCACCAATCAGGGCATCGAGAAGGTCTGGCGGCTGCGCAATTGCGGTCCGGCCTGGAGCGGCGTCAAGGCCGTTCGGGTGGGTGGCAGCTTCGGGCCGAGCGAGCTCGGGGTGCCAAACGTCGGGGCGGGCCAGACCTTCGACCTGCGCACGACGATCCAGGCGCCCGGCGGCACCGGCACCGCCCGCGCGACCTATCAGCTTCAGCGCGGCAACGTCCGCTTCGGCCAGACGTTCTGGGTCCAGCTCGTGGTCGAGGCACCCAAGCCATCCTCGCCCGCTCCGAAGCCGCCAACGCCAGCACCGGGCCCCACGCCGGCACCAACCGTGTCGAAGCCGAGCGTCGATCAGGGGCGAATCGACATGATCAAGCGGCTGTACCGCGAGCTGCTGGGCCGCGAGGCCGACCAGGGTGGCCTGGACGCCTACTACAAGGGCGGGCTGAACGAATCGCAGATCCGGCAGTCGATCATGGGCTCGGAGGAGTACCGTCGCCGGCAGCAATCGACGCAGCCGACATCTGGTCGCCAGACCGGCAACGGCAACGTCTTCCGCCAGGCTGGCTACGGTGACCAGTGTACGGCCTACGCTCTGGACCGGATGCACGATGCGACCGGCCTCTGGATGAAGGTCACCGGCAACGCTGGCCAGTGGGCCGACCAGGCCCGGACGGCCGGCTGGACGGTCGGGACGGCGCCATCGGCTCGGGCGGTGATGGTGATGCCGAACGCCTCTGGCTACCGCTACACCGTGCGCGACGACGGGAAGTCGGCCTCGTACACGACGGCGGTGAACGTGGTGGGCCACGTGGCCTGGGTCGAGCAGATCAACGGCGACTGGGCGCTGGTGAGCGATCAGAACTGGCGGCGGCCCGGCGAGGTCGGCAAGCGCTGGGTCTACGTGAAGGGTGCGCCGCTCCAGTTCATCTACGCCGACCGCTGACCTGGAGACGGCCCCCTCCCCCCGACCCCCTTCCCATTGCGATCGAGAGGGGGAGCCAATAGCGCCGGTCCATCGCGGGGGGCTTTTCAGTCGGAGAGGTGGTCGCAGGCGGCCCAGCGGGTGAGGGTGCCCCAGGTCTCCCCCTCCGACTGCTGAACCTCGATCTCGGTGACGGCGCAGTTAGCGTTGGGCACGCGCCAGACCAGATCGAGATCGAGGTCACGGCAGACGTCCTTGATGGTCGCGCCGACGATGCCGCCATGGGTGACGACGACGATCTGCTTGCCGTCCTGGCCGGCGATCACCTGCTCCAGGCCAGATCGGGCCCGGGCGACGAGGGTGTGGTAGTTCTCTCCCTCGGGGAAGCTGACGTCGTGCTCGCCGTCACGCCAGCGGCGCAGGATGTCGTCGTGGTGGGCCCACATCTCGTCGGTGGGGGGCGTGCCGTCGAACGAGCCGCAGTTGATCTCGCGGAACTCCTCGACGATGGCGACGTCGTGGCCGGTCGCCGCGGCGATGATCTCGGCGGTCTGGCGGGCGCGCTTGAGCGGCGAGCTGTAGATCGCGTCGATCGGCAGCCCCTTGAAGTAGGCGGCCGTCTGCTCGGCCTGGCGGACGCCCAGCTCGGTGAGCGGGTAATCGACGATCTTGTAGGAGAACTCGCGGAGGATGTTGGCCGGGTTCTGGCCGTGCCGGACGAAGTAGACGGTGTTTCTCTGCATGGCTCTCAAGTGTAGCGTGACGATGGGCGAGTACTTCGCCGCGTTGATGGTGATGGCGTTCGGGATGTCATCCCGAGCGGGCGAGGCACGAGCGAAGTCGAGGGATCTTGGCTGCTGGAATCCCGGACCGAGATCCCTCCACTCCGCTCGCAAGCTCGCTTCGGTCGGGATGACAGTTGGGAGTTGAGCGACCTCGCGTAGCCTGTCCCGAGAGAAGCTGAGAGGATCGGGATGACAAGGAAGGCTCGACACCCATCGTGATCAGCATGGCATTGTGCTAGATCGGTTCGAGTAGCTCGACGCGGTTGCCGAACGGGTCGGCGACGTAGAAGCGGCCGTAGCCGGGTAGGGGCTCGTCCTCGACGATGGTCAGGCCGGCGGCGGCCAGGCGCGCTCTGACGGCGTGCAGGCCGCGGACCTGGTACGCGACGTGGGCCTTGAGGGCCGGTCGGAAGTCGGCTTCGACGCCGATGTGGAGGGGGATGCTGCCGGTGTCGAACCAGACGCCACCTCTGGGCTTGAGGTTGTCGGGCTTTTCGATCTCGACCAGGCCGATCAGCTCGCCGTAGAAGTGGCGCGCGGCCGGCTCGCCGCCGGCCGGCATCGCGATCTGGACGTGGTGGATCGGGGTGAGGTCGGCCATCGGCTCAGCCTCCGGTCTCGGACTTCGGAACGACCTTGACGCCGGCGATCTGCTCCTGGACCTGGAGCGCGGCGGGCGGCGCCTTCTTCCAATAGCCGGCCGCCCTGGTCTCTTCGAACACCTGCTCGGCGAGCGAGCCGAACAGCAGCCGCACGCCAAGCTGGCGGCCGAGGGCGGTGGCGAGTCCGACGTCCTTGCGCGACATCTCGACGGTGAAGCCGGGCTCGAAGTCGCGGGTGAAGGCGGCGTTGGCGAGGCCGTCGAGCGAGGCATTGCCGCCGCTGCTGGTGCGCAGGATGGCGTGGGCGAGCTTCGGGTCGATGCCGGCTTTGGTGGCGAGGATCATCCCCTCGATCGAGGCCTGGAGGCAGATGGCGTTCATCATCTGGTTGACGAGCTTGATGGTGGCGCCGGCGCCGGTCGGCCCGACGTGGTGGATGTTCTTGCCCATCGCCTCGAACATCGGCGTGAGGCGTTCGAAATGCTCGGCCTCGCCGCCGACCATGATAGTGAGGGTGGCGTTTTTGGCGCCGGTGGTGCCGCCGCTGATCGGGGCATCGAGGTAGCCGACGCCCTTCTCGGCCAGCTTCGGGGCGATCTGCTGGTGGGTCTCGGGGCCGACGGTGCTGAGGTCGCAGAAGACCTGGCCGGAGCGAGCGCCTTCGATGGCACCGCCCTCGCCGAGGTAGACCTTCTCGACGTCGAGCGGGAAGCCGACGCAGGTGAAGAGGATGTCGACGCGCTCGGCGACTTCGCGGGGCGAGCCGGCGGTCTGAGCGCCCTGGCTGGCGAACTCGTTGACGATGGCCTGGCTGCGATTGTGGACGACGAGGGGGTAGCCGGCGACCATCAGGTTGCGGGCCATCGGCGCGCCCATCTGGCCGAGTCCGACGAATCCGAGAAGGGGCTTGTCAGGGCCTGGCATGCGCGGGCTCCTTCGGGATGGTGAACGGGGTGTTGCTTCGTGATGCTAGCAAACGTGGCCGCCCCTCACCGCTGACTCTCTCCCGTGCGCGGGCGAGGGGGAGATGCGACGTGCGCCGGCGTGGTCAGATGACGCGCAATCGTGCTCGAACGTGGTCCGGTCGTGGCTCAAGGTGGTCAAAGCCAATTGAGCCACTCGGGGGGAATGGGGCCGAAATTGGGTTCGATTCCGCGGGAACGAGTTTTTTCGGTGTGGGTGGGTGTAGTGGATGCAGGCGGGCGTGGTGCGCTCGATGATGGTCATGCAGAGAGATACCCGTACGTGGCTGGCTCACTGGTTCCAGTTGGAAACACACCCCATTCCCGGGGCTGCCGCTCATCTCGCGGCATCGCAACAACCTACAGCGACAGACGTGTTATGCGAACGGATTTTGCGGCTATCGACATCGCCTCCGGCCAAGGAAGCCTCCAGATGGTCATTTGATCACGCACGCCAAATGTTCGCATAAAGGCTCAGCCTGTTGAAGAACCCGTCGGCGGCATGGTGGGGCCATCGATCGGCGGGCCAGACGGCTCTGAGCGGCCCGATTTCGGCCGTTTGAGGCTCTTTCAGCGACGATCTGAAGCCTACTGCAGGATTGCAAGCGACTTTTTCAACAGGCTGGGCTATTATCTGTAGTTGAGATTGATGTCAACACGGGGGTCCGCTGAGTGGCAGTGCAAGCTTGACTGTGTAGGCTTCGGCAGAGAGAATGAAGCATCTCGAATAAGGATGCGGTCATGGCGTGGGAGCGCTGTCGATACTGTTATTCGGGCGAGGTGGACTGTAGCCTCTGTAGAGGTCGAGGAACCGTCGAGTGCGATAGATGCCGCGGTCGGCGGAAGATCGAATGCCGATGGTGTGGTGGCACCGGCAAAGAGGCCGACGGTCGGGAGTGTTCGTACACCTGGTGCCGCTGGGGCGAAGTCGAATGTGAAGAGTGCCGTGGGAATGGCGAGACAGACTGTCCCGAGCGCTGCTCAAGAGGCCGAGTGCAGTGCCGTGACTGCGGTGGACGAGGAGAGGTCGAAGCAGCGGACTATTAGATCCGCTACTGAAGCGAGGTAGTTATGTACCCGTTACAGAAATGGGAATACCTAGAAATACGTATGACTCAAGATACATACACTAACGATGATAGCGAGTTCACCTTAGCAATTGATGACAATGGAAGGAGTTGGACTATCCATATCCGTCGTTTTGAAGTTCATCGTGGAGAGCATACATTTAGATTTTATTATCGTGATTATCTACCAATAATTAATGAATTGGCAAGAGAGGATTGGGAGCTGATCAGTGGCAGGACGAACTACTTAGAGCTGCTATTCAAGCGCGCTCTAAGATAGTGATTCGTCTCATGACTCACCGGCCTAGTTTATTTAGGCATCAAGGAAGCTACGCATAACGCGTGTTAGGCGCGTTTATTATTCGAACAGAGTGTGACTGCCGACACACCGTAACGGGCCTCGACCATCCAATCATTGTTGTTCCGCAGCCTCATTCCACCGCGCTGTGCAGCCTGGCGTCAGCTGCCCCTCATGGACCTGTGGCAGGGACTTCCGAAACATCAATCCCTATCTTCTGTGCTAGGGACCTGACGTCTTCCAAGAACTTCATCCTGGCTTTCTCCATGCTGCTGAACAGGTCAATAATCTCGATCGGAGCCCCTTCTAACAGATTGTGCTGACCTATATCCAATCTCTCTTTAGCGTACGGATCTGTTTTAGTGAGTGAGTGGTCAATAAATTCAGCCTGATTTAGCATATCTTTCACCAAATCAGGTACGGCCTTATCTTCTTTATAGTGATCTAGTATATATATCATGTTCACTTGAAGGAATCTTCTTGTCTCGGATACAGATTCGGCAACCTGACTATATTCTTTATAATCATAAAATCTACCAATATAGTTCATAGAGAATGCCCGCTTATAAGAATGCTTAAGTACTTCAACGGCGAGATTTCTAGCTTTCTCATCCCCAGTCTGGACCGGTCCAGGTCCACCGATTATCGCTGGCTCTCTTGTGGCCAGTTTTGCAGGATTAATTTTATAGACAAAGATGAATAGGGCCAGTGCTCCTCCTGCTCGCACGGAAAGCCCAGCGAGCGTTCCTTGGATTTCCAGGAAACCGGTAAGCGCGACGCCTACGGCACCGGCAGCAAGCGCCATCACGACACGGAAGACCCACATCTGGGCCTCCGTTGGGGTGCCGACAACGACCACCAGGACCAGAATGACCACGACAAACAGCACCCCGATGCCCAGCAACAAGACGTCAGTGCTCACGATGCCCTCCGTCGATGGGTTCGACTTCCACCAGCGAGACGGGCGCTCCTCCCTTGGAGCGGGCTCTGAGTCACACGGCCCAGATGACACGAGATCTCGACCAGTGCGGCTATTCTCGTCTGACCCTGAGTCGTTGTCAAACCGAGATACGTCAAGCACGCCTCGCAGACCTAGCCACGGCTCTGGCCGAGTCTGTGACGTACCGTAGTCTGAAGTTCATTCAGATAACACGTGTTACTCGCTGACTTTATCCGAAGAGAACTCGGCTTCGTGGCACTGCTGCATGGTAATATCTAGTCTATGCCTCTCCCCGATCTCCCGCTCACCAGAGACCAGCGTCGCTTGCTCCGTCAGCTCGATGAGCTGTGGAATTGGGGCGATAAAGCTCTGTCCGGTCGGCCCCTGCCCACGACTGACTTTCGGCTCACTATTCTGTTCCAGTTGACGGGAGCGACACATCGTCTGGTACGTGGGCTCATCGCCCAGATCAGAGGCGGCTCAGTTGACGGGCTTGAGGGGACGATTCGTCGGATGATCGAGGCGCTCATCACGGTCAAGTACATCCTGGGCGAGGACAGCCAAGACCGGGCAATCGCCTTCATCGCCGATGACGTTCGATCGCGACGCTCCATGTGCGAGCGGATACTCGCTCTCATGAAGAAGAACAAGGCGCCTGTCATGAGCCTTGACACGACGGAGCAGGACTGGCGCGATCACCTGCACAGGCTCTCAGCTGAACTGAAGCGGCTGGAGACGGTCCACGCAGGCAAAGATCTGAAGTGGCCATCTCTTGAGGAGCGAGCCCGACTGAGCGATACCGGGGAGCTGTATGCGACCGTCTACTGGCTGTTCTCGCACACCGAGCACCTGACCTCGCGTGGTCTCAATAAGTTCATGAAAGAGCGGGATGGCGACATCTTCTTCAACCTAGAGAATGACGCTACGACGATTGACCCCTTCATCCGGATGGCCTGTATCTACTACGTGTCGTTCTTGAACGAGTGTAGCGAGCGGACCGGGTATCCAGAGAAGAAGGACTTGGCGCGCTTCGACAGCATTGCCACCCAGTGGATGCAAGTTGCCAACCCCAGGCTCCCCAATCCCGTCCCGACCTTGATGTTGCACGATCAGTCCAAGACAAATACCACTGCTCGTGATAGTGCGCCCTAGCACGATCTGCCGGGCGTCCCGAGCACGTCAGTATCCCAGGTCAGTCGTAGATGCCAGGAATATTACGTGAGATCGTCGCATCCGATGTGTCCCTGGCTCACCGGCGGTGACCACGAGGACAGGTACGATGTGGCATCCACGTACGGCACGTGGCGGCCCTGCGCGAGTGACGATCTGCGCGACGCTGCCGCCGTGTGCCGCACCGCGTGCGGCATGGCAGGGCATGTGGCGTGGCGGCGCTGGACAACTGGCCCTCCCGACGAGTGTAGGGCGCCGACGCGCTCCATGCCGCGGCTGGGGATGGCTCCGCGGCTCGACGCATCGCGGGATCGCCGGGTGGGGTGCGTATCGGGCCGAGTTTGGTGGCGCTGAGACGTTAGCGGCAGTTGGCGTGCCGAGGGATCGACTCCCAGTCGGTCAGGCGCTGCCCGCGGCGGGGTGGGCGACAGGCTCGCGGCGGAACTGGGGGGCCACCTGCTCCATGAAGAGGCGGATGCTGTTGTTCGCGACCTCGGCCGGCATCGGCCCGATGCGGAACACCAGGATCAGGCCGCCCACGCCGATCTTGTCGATTTCGGCGATGGCCTCGGAGACGGTGGCGGGCGAGCCGCACAGGATCGAGTGCTGCACCTGGTCGCGCGCGGCTGGCGAGGTCTCCTGCTTGAGGGCGATGCCCTGCTCCTGGTTGACCTTCTTGCGCATGGCGGAGCGAAACTCCTGCTGCGCCTCCCAGGCTGGAAGCGCCAGGCGCCGCGCTTCGGCATCGGTCTCGGCCACGAAGATGTTGCGCCAGACCCAGGTGTCGTCGACGTTGCGCGCGATGGCCGCGTCGTCGAAGCCGCTCTCGCGCATGGTCTGGCGATAGAGGTCGATGCGCCGCCGGGTGACCTCGTTGGTCTGGATGTTCATCAGGAACGGGCGTCCGGCGCGCGCCATGTCGAGCGTCGCCTCGTCGCCGGAGCAGGCGCGGATGATGGCAGGATGGGGCTGAGTGTACGGCCGCGGTCGTAGCAGCGGCAGGCGCAGGTTCCAGAACTTCCCCGTATGCTGGTAGTTCGGGGTGGTCCACGCCTTGATCATGATCTCCTCGGCCTCGATCAGGCGGTCGTAGGCCTCGGTCGGCTCGATGCCGTAGCCCTGGTAGTCGTAGATGTTGAAGGCGGTGCCGCGCCCGAGCCCGACCACGACCCGGCCGCGGCTGATATTGTCGATCAGGGCCATCTGCTCGGCGAGGCGGATCGGGTGGTGCAGCGACATCTGGGCGACGGCGAAGCCGATGCGGATCTGCTTCGTGCTGGCGGCAAGCGCGGCGGAAAAGGTGACGGGATCGACGTAGGCGCAGATGCCGTCGAAGTGGTGCTCGGCGAGCCAGAGCATGTCCATGCCGAGCGCATCGCAGAGCTGTGCTTCGGCCAGCGTCTCCTGGATGACGCGCTGATCGTCTGATGGATCCATCGCGGCCGGGAACAGGAAGTTGCCGAATCGCATGCGGTCCTCTCTTCATCGAGGAAGAGGGCCCCACGCCCGCCCCCTCCTCACCCAGCACGGGTCTTGAGGTGCATGGGGCCCCTGTATCCCCACGCCCCCTGTATCCCCGTGTCATCGCGATGGAGAGGGGAGACTACGGGACGCCCTCAGTTCATCATGAGCGTTGGTGCACCAATGGCACACGGTGGCGTCTCGGAATGACAGGCGTGCGTGAACAAGCTCGCGGCGGGGCAAGACGACGTATCACCACCTAACACCCAAGACCCAACACCTATCGCGCGGGGGCGGGCTGGACGATGGCGTCCTCGCCGCGGGTGCGGACTTCGTACAGCTCCATCAGCCGGCGCGTCACTGGCCCGACGCGCCCGGCTCCGACCGTGGCGCCATCCAGCGTGACGATCGGCACGATACCGGAGCTGGTACCGGTGACGAAGATCTCGTCGGCCTCGCGGAGCTGATCGAGGCGGAACGTTCCTTCCAGGGTGTCGATGTCGTCTTCGCGGGCCAGCTCCAGCACGGCCTCGCGGGTGATGCCCCACAGGATGTAGTTGGTACACGGGGCCGTCATCAGGGTGGTGCCAAAAACGGCGAAGACGTTGCAGGAGGCTGCGTCGGTGATGGAGCCGTCGCGGACGAAGATGGCCTCGTAGGCGCCGGCCGCGTTGGCCTGGCTACGGGCCAGCACGTTGGCGGTCAGCCCGATCGCCTTGACGTCGCAGCGGGCCCAGCGATCGTCGGGCACGGTGATGGCGGCGCCGCCGTTGCGCAGGATCTCGGCAGGCGGGGAGGTGACCGGACGGATCGCCACCAGGGTGGTTGGCTTGATCTGGGCGGTGGGGATGGCGTGGGCCCGTGGCGCGACGCCGCGGGTGACCTGGATGTAGATCTGGGATTCGTCAGCCTTCTCGCGGGCGAGCAGGTCTTCGGCGATGCGCCCGATCTCTTCGGCCGATGGGTCCAGCTCCAGGCGCAGGCTATTCGCGCTGCGGTCCAGCCGATCGAGATGGCGCTGTAGCTCGAACGGCTTGCCGCCGAACACGCGAATGACCTCGTAGATGCCGTCCGCGAAGACGAAGCCGCGATCGTTGACCGAGATCACGGCGTCGCGCTCGTCGACGATCTCGCCGTTCAGATACACCAGCGCCACAACACACCCCCCTTACCCGTTGGACGTTGGACGTTTCGCGTTAGGACGGACTACGCGGGCTTCCTCAACTTCCTGCTGTCATCCCGACCGAAGCGAGGCACGAGCGAAGTGGAGGGATCTCGCCTGTGGAATCCCCGGCCGAGATCCCTCGACTTCGTTCGCAAGCTCACTCCGCTCGGGATGACAGGGAAGAAACACGGATCACCCTCTATGAAATCCGCTGTATGCACTGATGGCGTCGAACGTCCAACGTCCAACTCTACACCAGCACGGCGGCTCCGGCGACCTGCATGATCGACGTCTCCATCGCGGCGGCGGCCGGCGTCGAGTGCTCGTTGCGGCGGCGGGCGAGTCCAACCGTTCGCACTAAGGCCGGCCGGGCGATCGTGACGGCATGCAACTGCCCAAGCTGGACCTCGTTCGCCACCACGGCCGGCGGCAACACGGACAGCCCGATGCCGCGCTGGACAAGCTGCTTGATCGGGCCGAGCCCTGACAGTTCGACGGCGACGCGAAGCTGGAAGCCGGCCTCGGCGCAAGCGGCCTCGACCAGGGCCCGCACGCCGTGACGGCGATACGGCAAGATCCAGGGCTCGTCCGCCAGATCTTTCCAGCACATTGGGATCCTAAGCTTAGAATTCCACGTGGACAAGTTGTCGCG
>JADMIO011064048.1_pt1 | contig 13725 bp, 13 predicted proteins | sample 8958161 | NCBI WGS metagenome assembly JADMIO01 (sample SAMN16585339, study PRJNA669376) | soil metagenome | isolation source: Crop rotation soil | place: USA: Cullars Rotation, Alabama | collected 2011 | reverse complement strand
CAATGGGATCAAAAAATTTCCGAAGCCACCTGTCAGCACGGCCGTGAAGAGAAAGAAGACCATCAGCGTGCCGTGCATCGTTACGAGAGAAATGTAGAACTCCGGTTTCATGATGCCGCCCGAATAGGCATCGGGCATGATTTTCGCCATGAACGGGATCAAGGTGGTGGGAAATGCAAGCTGCAATCGCATCAACAGGGAGAGGATTCCGCCGACGACCGCCATCGACATCGCGGTCAACATGTATTGGATGCCGATGATCTTGTGGTCCGTACTGAAGATATACTTCCGAATGAAGCCAAGTTCGTGATGGGCATGCTCGGTGTCATGTTGCATGATGAACAATTCCTCCTACTGCTGAGCCTTTACTTCCTGGAACCATTTGTTCAATTCTTCTTCATTCGGATCCACGGTCAAAAATCCGGACATGCGATAGTGCCCCAGGCCGCACAGTTCCGCACACGCGATTTCGAATCCATCCCTCTTGAAGTTTTGCGTATCCGGCGTGAGCCATATTTCGATCTTCATACCGGGGACCGCGTCCTGCTTCAGTCTGAAGTTCGGCAGAAAGAAACTGTGGATCACATCATTGGACTTGATGCGGAAAAGTACAGGCTTGTTGTTGACGACGTGCAGTAATGCGATCGACTGGATATCATCCTTACCCGCAGGATCGCTCGGATCCATGCCGAAGGCATCCGTCGATGAAACAAATTTCGGATCGGTTTTTCCAAAAGCGCCATCCGGACCGGCATAACGGAAGTTCCAGTTGAACTGTTGTCCAACCACTTCAACGACGAGAGCGTCCGCGGGCTTATCTGAAAAGTAAATATCCGCCCAGACTCGCTGTCCCATGAAAACAAGTACGGTCAGGATGACCGACGTGCCGATCAACAGAATCGCTTCGGCCTTCGGATTGTCGTGCCAGTAAGACGCTCGTTCATTTCCCTGCTGTCCATATCGGGCGACGAAGAAGCCGAGCAGCGCTTGAACGATGACAAAAGCGATTCCGCACACCAGAAGGACCGCGGTGAAGACCTGGTCGATCTGACGGCCTTGAACGGACGCGAGTGCGGGGAACCAAAAAGGCTTTCCTATGAAGAAATACAGGGAAAAAACGATCAGAACCAAAAGCAGAAAGCCGAAGAGCATTCCACTGATAGTGATTCTCCCCGGGCCGGTGCCATCCGCCATTTCCATCCCTCCTGAGTCGGGTAAACCGTGAGCCGCCAAGCAACCCAGAAATCTAACAAAAGACGCACGCTGAAGCCACACGATAATTTGGAAGCAAGAGATTCAAACTCGGGATTCGAGCGGGACTTCGCCCCTTATACGTAGGGACAGGCTACCCACCGGCCATCCTTAAACTCCAGCGGCGGCACTTTCTCGGCGCAGTCGGCGTGAGCAATAGGACATCGCGTGCGGAAACCGCAGCCCGAGGGCTTGTGAATGGGATTTGGAACGTCGCCGCTGAGACGGATACGCCGGTTTTGGGCCGCATCCGGATCCGGCCGCGGCACCGCAGACAACAATGCCCGCGAATACGGATGCATCGGCGTCTTGTATATCAACTCGGCCGGCCCGATCTCGACGATGTTACCGAGATACATCACGGCAATCCGATTCGAGATGTGACGCACTACCGAAAGATCGTGCGCGATGAAGAGATAGGAGAGCTTGAATTCGTCCTGCAGATCCTGCATCAGATTCACAACCTGCGCCTGAATCGAAACGTCCAGCGCGCTGACAGGTTCGTCTGCAATCACAATCTTTGGATTCGTCGCAAGCGCCCGCGCGATTCCGATTCTTTGCCGCTGCCCGCCGGAGAATTCGTGCGGATACCGATTCGCCTGCTCCGCCGACAGTCCGACCTTACTCAGCAGCGATGCCACGCGTTTCTTGCGACGTGCAAGATCATCTTTTGTGTGAATCTTTAGGGGCTCCTCCACGATCTGGCCGACAGTCATTCGTGGATTCAGAGACGAATACGGATCCTGAAAAATCATCTGAATGTCGGTTCGATACGGCCTCATATCGCTACGGCTCAACGAGGCCAAATCGACAACGTCCGAACCACGGTAATAAAGAATCTTTCCCTCTATTTCGACTCCATAGGTCATGGCTCGGAGAATATTTACGATCGCGCGGCCGACCGTACTTTTTGTTTCACCCTTATTCAATTCAAAACTAACGCCATCCACGGCCTTTACTTCGGCCACCTTTCGTGCGAAGACTCCGCCGGTAACCGGAAACCGAACGCGTAAGTTTTCTACTTCCAGGATTTTTTCCATGTGCAAAAAGCGTCCTACGGCTAAGCTGGCAGACTCATCAAATGGCAGCGAACCCAGTGCCCGGGCGATGTTTCAAGCAAGTCGGGCTCAACCAGTGGACACGGCTCAAACCGTTCGGGGCACCGCGTCTCGAACTTGCATCCAACCGGCAAGTCGAGAATACTGGGCACATTTCCAGGAATCGTCTGCAGGCGGTGTTGCTTCTCGCCGTCAACGGTTGGCAGCGAGGCGAGCAATCCACGGGTGTACGGGTGCTGAGGATTTCCAAAGAGCTCCTTCACAGGTGCAACTTCTTGAATCTTTCCGCCATACATGACGATTACGCGATCGCACGTCTCAGCTACCACCCCGAGGTTGTGGGTAATCAGCAGGATTGCGTTGTCTTTTCGTTGTTCCTTTACTTTGAGCATGAGTTCGAGAATTTGCGCCTGGATAGTAACGTCCAGCGCCGTGGTGGGCTCGTCTGCGATCAATAACGAAGGATCGCAGGCAAGGGCCATCGCGATCATGACTCGTTGGCGCATACCTCCCGAATATTGATGCGGATAGTCGTTCATCCGGCTTGCGGGATCGGGAATCCCGACAAGCTCTAGCATCTGTACGGCTCGGTGGAACGCTTCTTGTTTGGAGACGTGTTCGTGCTGAAGGATCACTTCCATGATCTGCTTGCCGATGTTGAAAACAGGGTTCAACGACGTCATCGGCTCCTGGAAAATCATGCTTATCTCTTTTCCGCGGACTTCGCGGATGTCTTCCCACGATAGCTTCAACAAATCTCGTCCCTTGAAGATGACAGAGCCGTCGATAATCTTGCCGGGCGGATCTGGAATGAGACGGAGGATGCTGAGAGCGGTAACGCTTTTGCCGGAGCCGGACTCTCCGACTAGACCGACAACCTCTCCGACACTAATGTCAAAACTGACGCCGTCGACCGCTTTTGCAGTCCCGGCTTCGGTTCGGAAATAGGTTTTCAGACCGCGGACCTCCAGGAGCTTCTCTGTCACCGCAGCCTCGAATACTCTTTGGGGTCGAAGGCCTCGCGGACCGCTTCTCCCACGAAGACAATCAGAAGGAGCGTCAGAAAAACCGCAGCGAGCGGAAAGAAGACTAGCCACCAATCCGTAAGGTAATTCATTCCCTGCCCGATCAATTCACCCCAACTCGGTGTGGGTGCGGGCAAACCGAATCCGAGGAAGTCCAACGCGACAAGGGCTTCGATGTTCGCTACGATCGCAAAGGGAGCGAATGACACTACCGGCGTCAGAGCGTTGGGCAGAATGTGGCGAAACATTACGGCGGGTTCGGAGACGCCCATAGCTATGGCGGCTCCAACATAGTCCTTCGCCTTTTCTCGATAGAATTCTCCCCTTACGTAATACGTAATTCCCATCCAGTCGAATACGGCAAGAATCACGATCAGTAGCCAGAACGACGGCTGCATCACCAGATTTCTCCCGGGAATGTAGATCGGAACGACGATCGAACTCACGATGATAATCGTGTACAGAAATGGCAACGAAGACCAAACCTCGATCACCCGCTGGCCAAGAATGTCGAGCTTGCCTCCAAAATAGCCAAGCATGGCGCCCACAGTGATCCCGACGACATAACTGCACGTCAGGACAAGCAATGCAAATGTCAGAGACACGTTGAAACCGTATGCAAGACGCGTAAAGACATCGCGAGCACGGTCGTCGGTTCCAAAGATGTGTTCGCGGGAGGGATGATGCGGAGGAGAGCCCGGCAGATCCAGCAGCGACTCCGTCGGGCTATACGGATAAAGCGGCATCAAGACCCAGCCTCCACTCTTTTCGGCGGCCAGTTTTTGTTTCAGCTGCCGATAGTCCGGTTCACCGATGGCGTCCATTCCAAACTGAGAAGCTGGATAGTAATTGATGATCGGAAAGTAATAGCTTCCTTGATAGTGAACGATAAGGGCTTTGTTGTTCACCAGCACCGGCAGAATGAAGGAAATGGAGTACGCCACAAGGAGAATCAGAAAAGAGTAGTAACCCCGCTTCAGCGCTTTAAATTTGCGGGCACGCTTGCGAAAGATCGAAATGGATCTCTTCGCTGCAAGGGGTGGCCCCATTGCGCCTGCGCCGACGGACTCTTCGATTGGCGGTAGGATTTCCTGCTTCATTTGAACCGGATTCTTGGATCGACAATGACGTAGACGATGTCGGAGAGAATGTTTCCGACCAGCAGTAACATGCTGGAAATTACCAAAATACCCAATGCGACGGGATAGTCGCGCTGCAAGATCGAGGTATATCCAAGATATCCCATGCCATCGATGTTAAAGACTTTCTCGATCAGAAATGATCCGGCAAGGATAATGCTGATCACATGGCCCAGCCCCGTCGCGATTGGGATCAGGGAATTTCGCAATGCGTGTAGGAAGATGACGCGGTTTTCATTCAGCCCTTTTGCGAATGCGGTTCGGACATAGTCCTGGCCAAGATTCTCCATCAGCGAATTCTTGGTGAGGATTGTCAACGTCGCGAACTCCGCAATCATGTAGCAAACGACCGGTAGGAACATGTAATGGATCTGGGCGGTGATCTTCTGAAAGAACCCGAGGTACTCCCAGTTGTCGGGCCGGAACCCACCAAGCGGAAAGATGCTCAAAAAACTGCCTCCACCGAATAGCACAAGCAGGGCGGTTCCCAGGGCCCAGCCCGGCACGGAGTAACCGAGAAACACGACAAAGCTGCTCATGAAATCGAATTTGGTTCCATGCTTGACGGCCTTCCAGACGCCGAGCGGAACACAAACGAGATAGCTGAGAACAAAGCCGGTTAATCCGAGGAAAATCGATATGGGAAATCGGGACTTGATTACGTCCCAGACCGGATCCTGATAAATGTATGACCTGCCAAGGTCCAGATGAAGCACATTCCAAAGCCAGAGGGCATACCGAATATGTACAGGCTTATCGAAGCCGTAATAGCGCTTCATCTCCTGGATGGCTTCTTCTGGGATCTCGACAGATCTTGCCGCGCCGCCTCCACCGCCTCCCTGTTGCATCGCCATCTTATAACGCATAATCTGGCGCTCAACCGGACCGCCGGGAACGAAATGCATCACCACGAACACCGCCAGCGTGATCCCGATGAAGGTAGGGATAATTAAAAGAAACCTTCGAAGAAAATACCCAGTCATAGCGTCTTACTTGGCAGCCTGTTTCTCCTCCTCTTTTTTAGCGTACTCTTGCCAGAATCGATCCTCTGTCTGACCGACCTCCAGCTTGGCTGAGGAATCGCGCATCGCTTGGTCCAGCTTCTGGGATTTGACGGGATCAATCCACCAAAGTTGTTCAGGCCCGATCCCTAGGAGGAGATTGGATTCATATCGACCGGTCCGTGTCAGAATGCCGGTCGGTTGCCCGAACCTGTTCCAGAAAACCAGCCTCTGCGCCGGCGGATACCAGTGGAGGATGTAGTGGTACTGCTCGGTCATAATGCCGTCGAGCTGTTGGAGCAATGTCACACGATCAGCCTGATTGAACGCTGTCTGGTATTTATCGAAAATCTGATCCATCCGCGGATCCTTGAATCCCGTAATGTTATTCGTGTCGGGAACATCCGCCAATCGTGAATGCCATTCCGCTTCGGGATTTGGAAAAACGTCGGAACCCCAGGCGGCAACGACTATGTCAAACTGGCGCTCATTCATCAGTTTGAACTGCGTTTCTGCTGTGACCAGCCTGAGATTCATGGTGATTCCGACTTTTCTCAGATCGTCCTGAAACACGGTCAAATAGGTCTCGGACTGCTTATCGTCGTAGAGCACCTCGATTCCGAGCGCTCTGCCATTCTTCGTTATGTGTCCCTGGGCATCATGATCCTTCCAACCGGCATCAGCCAACAACTTCAATGCGGCTTGAGGATCAAACGTGTTCTTGGGATTGTTCGGATTCTCGTAAACCGTACCGGGATAGTAGGAGTTTTCCGGCAAATACTCCTTGAAGAACAATTTGTCCAACATCAATTCGCGGTTTTGGAGCAACGTCAGCGCCTTCCGAACGCGCACGTCATCGAATGGAGGACGGCGAGTATTAAACGCGTAACCCTGAATGCCGTGCGGCATGTTGTTGAACACTTTTCTCTTCTGAATCAGTCCTCTTTGAACCGCGTCGAAGTCGAGTTCCTGAACCCAATCGCGGGAACGGTTGACAAAGTACAAATCGAGATCGCCCTTCTTAAACATTTCAAAAGCCAGATTGGGATCGCGCACAGTGACGATTCGAAACTCATCAAAGTTATTGAGACCGACATTCCAACGCGCTTTCTCGGCCCAATAATCCTTACGACGTCGAACACTAACGGATTGGCCTTTGTGGACATCGGATTCATTGACGATATAGGGACCGCTTCCAGGAAGGAATTTGAAGTTGTAATCTCGAAGGAACGCCGCGCCGTCAACGCTCTTTAAGATGTGGGAAGGCAGAACCAGCATGGTTGAGAAGACATAAAAATTGAGCCAGCTCAATGTATTCGCCTTTACCCGCACAATGTACATGCTCTCGGCCACTGGCTTTTCAAATTTCGAATACTGTGCGTAATTGGATGGATCCTGAAGACCCTTATCCGTATTGAACGTCCAGGTAGCCACCACGTCATCCGCAACGACCGGCTGACCATCGGACCACCGGGCATTCGGATTGATACGGAATCGGAATGTCATCTTGTCCGCGGAGATTTGCCAGTGTGTGGCCAAACCAGGGACGAAATCCAGGCTGGTTGGATGAAGGTTCAAGAGTCCTTCATAGACCATTGCATCGATGGTGTAATTCACCGAACTGTTGTGTTCGGGACCTGCGATTCGAAGTGTGCCGAAGTCCTGCGTGTACCTTCGATATAGCCCCCCCTTTACCGCTCGCGGGTCTCCAATAAAGTCGAAGGTGGTGTTCGTCTCCCATCCGTCGCCCTTGAAACCCTTGCCTCCTTGATCCGCAGGCACTGAAGGGTCAGCGCCGACATCAGGATTAGGAATCGCGGCATAGTCGTCCTTATTCATCGAAACAGGCGTTGTCCGTGCGGCCGGGATAGAACCCGGTTCCGAGCTGTCCTGTTTTGTTCCGCCGCAGCTCACGAGAAACAACGAAACAAGCACCGCTGCTGCACAGCGATTCCAATAAGGGCTCATCGGCGTGATCCTTTCTGTCTCGCGGGCTTCTGAGTTTCTTGAACCCCTTGCGGCCAACTCATCACTTCGATCCCCCTTGCGCTTGCGGCGGCGACTGTTCCTTCTGCGCAAATTCCAACCAATATCGATCCTCTTCCGGCCCGACTTCGAGTTTTAGAGAAGGGTCCCGAAGAGCCTGGTCGAGTTTCGCCTGTTTAGATGGATCGATCCACCACATCTGGGGCACTCCAGGACCTGTCCCAGCTCCGAAATAATCACCCGTTCTCGAAAAATAACCGTTAGGCGTTCCGAACTTGTTCCACCAGATCAAACGAGAGTACGGAGCGTACCAAAGAAGCGCATAGTGATATTCGTTCGCTACTATTCCGTCGATTTCTTGGATCGCCCGAATTCGATCCGCGACGTTGAACATCGTGTCGTATTGCTTGCAGATTTCGTCTATACGCGCATTCTTGACACCGGTGATGTTGTTGTTATCGTGCTGATCGGCGAGTTTGGAACTGAATGAAGTCTCCGGATTCGGAAACAGCAGCGCGCCCCATGCCATCATCGACAATTGAAACTGCCGCTCGCTGGCTACCATCTTAAAAAGAGTTTCCGGCGTAATCATTCGCAGATTCAAACTGATTCCAACTCGTCGCAAATCTTCCTGATAAACCGTTAAGTAGGGCTCAAAGTTCTTGGCGTCGTACAGCATCTCGATCTGAAGGGGCTGACCATCCTTCACCAATCGGCCCTGTGAATCGCGATTCTTCCAACCTGCTTCCGCCAAAAGTCTTACAGCCTGTTCTGGATCGTATGGGGTTTTCGGATTATTGGGATTTTCGTAAACGGATCCCGGAAAGTAAGAGTTGTCGGGAGTGTATTGATTGAAGGCAAGTTTTTCGATCATTTGTGGCCGATTCACAAGCAGGGCAAAAGCCTTACGAACCCGAAGATCACTGAACGGTTCTCGACGCGTGTTAAACGCAAAGCCGAAATACCCCTGAGGTTGAGCATTAAAGATCTTTCGCTTCTGAACCAGGCCGCGCTGGATATTCTCAAAATTCATTTCCTCGACCCACTGTTTGGCGCGAGCGACGGAGTAATAATCGAGGTCTCCTTTCTTGAACATTTCCAGTGCCAGGTTTTCATCTCGAACGATGACGTATCTCAGTGCGTCAAAATTGCCGAGCCCGACATTACCCCGCGCCTTTTCTGCCCAGTAATCCTTGCGGCGCCGGACCGTTATCGATTTCCCTTTATCAATGTCTTCTTCGTTGATCGTGTACGCGCCGGATCCTGGCAGAACTTTAAAGTTGTACTCCTTGACGTACTTGTCTCCATTGACATCTTTCAGAATGTGTCCGGGCAGGATCGCCATTCCCGAAAAATAAATAAAGTTTCTCCAATTAAGATCTTTGGCCTTCACGCTGACAATGTACTTACTTTCCGCCACCGGACGTTGAAGCTTGCCGTAAGTTAATTGATTTGACGGCGACTGTAGTGTCTTATCCATCATGAAGTCGTATGTTGCAACGACATCGTCCGCAGTAACTGGCGTCCCATCGGAGAACTTTGCGTTCGGATTAATTCGGAAGCGGTAAGTCATCTTATCGGGCGAAATCTGCCAATGCGTCGCCAGCGAAGGCATAAATCGAAGGTCGTTTGGATGAATGCCCAGAAGCGCTTCGTATACCAGGGACGTTATTCCGTAATTGAATGCCGTATTAGCCTCAGGGCCTTCAATTCGAATGGTCCCTGGAAAATCCGGCAAATGATCTCTGAGCATCCCGCCTTTAACGGCATGAGGATCTCCAATCAGATCGAAATCGGTATTCGTTTCCCAGCCGTCGCCCTTGAAACCCTTGCCACCTTGCTCGGCAGAAACCGATGGATCCGCGCCGGCATCGGCGTCTGGGAAAACGGGATAGTCAGCTTTGTTGACGGACACCGGTACTGCGGGAGCGGAAGGTGTTGCGACGTTGGAAGACTGGTCCGACGGGGCTCTTCCACTGCTACAACCGGTAAGAAGCGCCAACGTCAGCAAGAGTACAAACCCAAAACCCAAGTATCTCCGCATGTGGGTTCCTCCGAAAATTAAAGGAAAAATCAAGTTTATCAACACATGTTTGACACGCGAAAGGACCAAAAAAGATGCATAACAAACCTCGGCGAAAAGGAGACAACCTTCTCCAGAGGAGAAATTGGACCAAGCGACGAATGCTCGATCACGAAAAACGTGCCGAATCGCGCGAAATTCTGTGCCGCCAGACAGATTGGGTTGCCTGATACTCTAAGGCCCGCTAAGACTGGCCTGGTCAGTTCCGTTCGTATGTAATCTTCTTTGACCCTGCCTCGCAACTTCCGACGACCTTGGCGTCCTTCACATCTGAGGCCGCGACGATGTTCAACGTATAATTTTTAACGCCTTTTGCATCGAGTTTGGCCGCGATTTCGGCCTTCAATTCTTCACAGGCCTTCTGTTCAGCCAACGTGGATACGGCGAATAGCGCCATGACAACAAGCATGATCCCGAATCGTTTCATCGTGTGCCTTCCTGAGGCGCAGTATACGTCATCGCATTCATTCACCGGGACGCGCCCGATTGGCAATGAAAACGTGGATGGCCGCTTCTTGCAATGCGCAGATCTGATACTGATAATTGACGCGGTTACCCTGCAGTTTGATCCCCGCGGTTCCTGGAAAGAAATCAGAGTAAAGGCGGTATCGATGGAATGGAAATGGTGCGAATGCAATCGCAAGCGTGAGGATCCTACCCATAAAGGAATCGGGGACTCGATCGTTTGTTCCAGGTGCGAGAGTTTCATCGTATGCGATGTTTGCAAATTCGAACGTCGTGAGGTCGGAAACTTTCCGCTCGCAGTCCTCGCGCTTGGAACCAGGTTCGTCTGCCATGAGCACGTTTGGACTGCAATCGCCAGGGCAGCGCCTTCCACAGACTCCAACTGAGGCACTCGCAACATTTCATAATGGCGAACGGTCAACAAATCATGCGAAGCGTTGGTTTCGCGATCATCAGGATCGGCGAACATTTCACAAGAGACGAGGTTGTTTTTGCGGAAAAGGGCGATCTTCTCCTATTGGGCGCGCGCACCCTTGCAGGATCAAATCTCGTCGTTAATTCTGGCGACAAGAAACTTGTCGCCGCCGGTCCGATCCTGGCCGCCTGATTGCGATTTCGTTCAGTGATTCAAGGAAGAAAATCGATGGTGCAGCCGCGTTCATGTGGCATGATTTTCGATTTCTTGAAAGGTAAAGGGGAACGCTAGTATACCTTTTAAAGAGGCGTCGAAACGCATGAGTTCGCGATCCACATCGGTCTTTCCCGAAGTCGAAGACGATGTTTCCAGCCAGATACAACCTCTCTACCACGTCATCCTGCTGAATGACGAAGATCACACGTATGACTACGTTGTCGAAATGCTGGGTAAGGTCTTCGCAATGTCGGAAGCCACGGCGTTCGGCCATGCCGTGGAAGTGGATACGAAGGGAACGACGATTGTGCTGACCTGCGAACTGGAAAAGGCCGAGCTGAAACGAGACCAGATTCACGCTTACGGCCCGGATTGGAGACTTCCCCGATCCCTGGGTTCCATGGCCGCAGTGGTCGAGCCTGCGGCATAGCTCACTTCAGACTTGCCTGGTGTCCGGCCATCGGCGCCCGGGCAACGCATCGATCTTCCAAAAATCGAGAACGCGCGCGACAGTGTCGTCCACGATATCTCCGATCGATTGAGGCTTCGTGTAAAAAGCGGGCGCCGGGGGCATGAGAATCGCTCCGATGCGCGAGGCATCCAGCATCAATTGACAATGACCGGCGTGCAGAGGCGTCTCTCGAAACAGAAGCACGAGCGTTCGCCGCTGTTTCAAAGTGACATCCGCAGCGCGCGTCAGGAGATTATCATTCGCGCAATTGGCAACCGACGACAGCGTCTTCACCGAGCACGGCGCCACGATCATGCCGTCGGTTTGAAAAGAACCGCTGGAAATCGAGGCGGCCAGATCGCGAATCGGATACACGTGGTCCGCAAGTTTCTCAACCTCGTGGATTGAGTATGGCGTCTCCAGCGTGATCGTTGCCTTGCCCATGTCCGTTATGACGAGGTGGGTCTCGACATCCGGCCGTGACTTCAAAATCTCAAGAAGGCGGATTCCGTAGATAGCGCCCGTTGCGCCCGAGATACCGACGATCAGCCGGATCATTTCGTAGACCTCTGGCACTGATCGCAGGGGCAGATTTCGCGAAGAAAATCGAAGCTGAAGATGCCGGTGCGATGTCCATCGGTCCACTCAAATTGAAGCGCATACTGCCCGACGATTTCGACTCGCCGGAGTTCGAGACTGTCGGGAACGTGCATGGGCAGCAGGATTCGCGCGCCCGTCATTTCGTCTCTGCAGGAAGCGCATGGACACTCACGCCGGAGAAGAGGGGCCGGGAAATGGCTTTCATGGCCGTCGGCCCAGATGATCATCAGCTCAGCCGGGCTGATTCTCTTGATCTTCGTGGGCGCCGACGCTTTCGGGTCGAGAGGCATTACTCGACCTCGAGGACGGGCGCCTCAAAAGAACGAATGCTCACCTGAGCCGCGACTTTCTCCGCAATCTCGCGAAGCATCCGGGAACTCGGCGCAGACGGCTGCGCCAGGACGATCGGAGATCCGATGTCGGATTGAGTGCGGATCGCAAGATCGAGAGGAATTTCGCCGAGAAATGGAATTCCAAGCTGTGCGGCCACGCGGCTGGCTCCACCCTGCCCGAAAATGAAGTCTTTCGATTCGCAATGCGGGCAAATGTAGTAACTCATGTTCTCGACGATCCCCAGAATCGGCACACGCGTCTGCTGGAACATGCGCAGGGTCTTCATCGATATTTTCAGTCCAACATCCTGCGGCGTGGAGACAATCACAACGCCCGTGAGCGGAATCGACTGAGCCAGCGTGAGGTGAACATCGCCGGTTCCCGGAGGGAGATCGATAACGAGATAGTCGAGTTCGCCCCAGTCGACATCAAACAAACACTGCTGCAGCGCTTTCGTCGCCATCGGGCCGCGCCAGATCAGCGGCTGATCGGCTTTCGCAATCAGACCCATCGACATGAACTTCAGGCCCGCGGCAGGCTCCGGAATGATGCGCGTTCCGACCGATTTGGGAGCGGCGTCGGTTCCCAGCATGATCGGCGCGGTCGGACCGTAGATATCGGCGTCCAGTAATCCAATGCGGGCGCCCGCCGCGGCCAGGGACGCGGCGATGTTGACGGCAATCGTCGATTTGCCGACGCCTCCCTTACCGCTCCCGACGGCGATGATGTTCCGCACGCCCTTCAACGCGGTCTTGTCGGACTGCGGCGCCGAACGCACCTCGCTTGTCATCTTCACGTCGACGTGTTCCACGCCCGGCAGTTCCTTCACCAGAGCGACAGCCTGATCGCGCATCTGATCCTTCACCGGACAGGCCGGCGTCGTCAGATTCATATCGAATCGAACAGCGCTGCCTTCGATCCTGAGGTTGCGGATGAAACCAAGTGAAACGATGTCTTTGTGTAGATCCGGATCGAGAACTTTTTTGAGTACATTGAGGACCTGTTCTTCGCTGAGTGTTGTTTCTCGATCTTTGTTCCAGAAAGCCATGTACGCCTATCTCCCTTGTCGGTCTGCAATCAACCCTTGATTGTAACACTTGAAGCTCGAGCAGCCTCCTGGAGTTGGAATTCTGGTCGTGGGTCAGTTTGAATTTACCGCTTTCTTATAAGGACCACGCGGTCGAACTTCGACGCCGCCGCACCCACCATGGCAACACAAAGACACTTCGTTATATTCTTCCACATATGAGGAAACTCACATGCATTCTGGCGTTCACAATGGTTTGCTTGATTTCGCGCGACGCTCGAAGTGCGGCTAGAGATTCAAACTGACCTCCTACCGAAATTCGGGTAGTCGAATCTTTTGATTTTCTTTGACGCAACTCCGGGGTGAATTTACCAGACGCAAAGTTATCGCAAAGGGGACCACGCTGCCCGGAATTCCCGCATGATCGCGTCGTCGAAACCGACGAAAACCGGCTCGACAACAAGCAGGACGCCGAACCGGGCTTCAACCCTTCTCCGAATTTCCCGAGCCAGCGCAATCACGTCCGCAGCGCTCGCGCCATCCTTGTTCACCAGCGCCAGAGTGTGTTTGCTGGAAACGCCTGCTCGGCCCAGAGTGTAGCCCTTGGAAATCCCAGCGCGTTCGATCAGCCATGCCGCGGCCGTCTTGATCATTCCCGAGGGGGCGTTGTAGCGT
>JADMIO011602947.1_pt1 | contig 13728 bp, 12 predicted proteins | sample 8958161 | NCBI WGS metagenome assembly JADMIO01 (sample SAMN16585339, study PRJNA669376) | soil metagenome | isolation source: Crop rotation soil | place: USA: Cullars Rotation, Alabama | collected 2011 | reverse complement strand
ACGCCCTTTCGGTGGATCGCCCGCCGCAGCCCCGAGCACGTTCGCTGATCCGATAGCTACGCCGCGGGCGACGCGGCAGGCGACGCCTCCGGACTGCCGAAGTTCAACGCCGCCGGGTGGACGACGGACCACTTGCCGGCGATGCCCTGGCCGTTGGTGTCGCCGGGCTTGGTGTCCCCCGAGAAGTAGTACAGCGGGTGGCCGTTGTACATCACCTGGTTACTGCCGTCGGCGCGGACGGTGACGCCGATCGAGCCGGGAATGCCGGCCGCCAGCTCCGGCTCACCCGTGACGCCGAACGGTGGCCAGGCCTGGGCGCACTTGTTGTCGCAGGAGCTCTGCGACGGCAGGTCTTCGGAGTACATGTACAGCGTGCGGCCGTCGCTGTCGGTCAGGATCGTGCCGAGCTTCGGATCGTCGCGGGTCATGATCGTCGGCTTGGTGGCGATCGGCGTGGCGCCGGGACCGGGGGTGGGAGTGCCGGCCGGGCTGGCGGCGGGCGATGCCCCCGGCGTCGCTTGCTGCTTTGCGCTGGCCATCGGCACGATGATGGTCAGCGCCACGACCACCACCACGATCCAGCCGACCGGACGGTTCCAAACGGGACGCGTGCCTCGCTCCTCCATGCTCGCCTACTCCTCGCCGCGGGCGGATCCGCCCCTGCGGCTTGTTCCCCCGGCGTGCCCGGACGCCGCGCCGGGGCCGTACCCAGTGGAGCGTCGCGGATCTGCCGCCGTCAACTCCGCGTTGGCGGCACGAATCCGGTCGGCTCCGTCCAACCCGCACGATACACGAAAAACCGTCGATTCGCGCGGCGCAATCGTTGATTTCGAAGATCACGACATTCGCGCTCACGTCGGTCGCCCGCACGGGGGCCGGACGCTGCGCGCATGAACCGCCGATTCCGTGCCGCCGATTTGCAATGAGACGTTCGGGCCGCGCCGCCCCCCGCTCCGTCGTCCCGGGCCATCTGCCCCTCATCCCCCCGGCAGTCATCCCCCTTGCCGTCAGCCCCCCGGCCGTCATCCTGAGGCGAAGCCGAAGGATGACGGCCGGGGGGCTGACGGGATCGGGATACCGGGCGCAGAGGGCAGGATGTCACGGGGGCAACCGTCCACAATGCCGACGGTGCATCTGGGAGACGCGGATAACTTGACGGCGTTGTTTTGCAGCACGTACAGTCACCGGGAGCGGTTCTTGCCACTGGTCACGGTCGTCCCGAGCCGGCCGCGGGATGAGCCGGGGTGGCTGACCGCGCGAAGTCCCATGCCTCGGCCTTGCTCATGCCTCACATCGCCACCCCATAAGGAAGGACGCCCATGGCACGCTCCAATCTCGGATTCGGTCCCCTCGGAGGACGTCGCAACCTGCCGATCGATCGGCGGTTAATCGCGGCGGGATTGCTGGCCGGGGCGGCGGTCGGCGTGTGGACCGCCGGCAAGGCGCGAACGCTGACCACGAAGGAGCGGCCAACCCAGCTCATCGATTGGGATCAGGCGCGCGGCATCGCGGTCAACATGAACCGCGCAAGCGCCCTCACCTCGACCGAGCGGGCGCGTCTCGACGCAATGTACCGGGAGTTGGTCGAGCGCTGCGTGCCGCTCATCAGCAAGTACACCGAGAGCGAGCTGCCGAACCGGCTCGACCAGGTCTACGCGTTCGACCGTGTCGACTGGATCAACGCCAACATCGACGCCTTCCGGATCATGTTCGCCCCGTTGGAGGAGCTAAACCCGCTGGCCAACGGCAAGAACACGGTGGCGGCTGCGCTGTGGGGAGGATTCAACCAGACGGTGCTCAGCGCCGAGCTGGGTCTGCTTCTCGGCTATCTCGCCCGGCGCGTGCTTGGGCAGTACGACCTGGCGCTGTTGGGCCGCGAGCCGGTCGTCGGCGGCAAGCTCTACTTCGTCGAGCCGAACATCCGGATGGTCGAGCACGTGTTGAAGCTGCCGGCGGCGGACTTCCGCATGTGGCTGGCGCTGCACGAGACGACCCACGCCTTCGAGTTCGAGGCGCATCCGTGGGTGCGCGAGCACTTCAACGCGATGCTCGAACGCTACTTCGAGTTCCTGAAGCAGGACGCCGAGCATCTCAAGCAGGGTTTCCGCGGCCTGAAGGTCTTCGTCGAGCGAGCGCGCACGCGCGACAGAGGCGAGGGGAGCTGGATCGAGGCGCTGATGACACCGGAGCAGCGCGCCCTCTTCGGCGAGATGCAGGCGACGATGTGCATGGTTGAGGGTTACTCGAACCACGTCATGAACGCGATCGGCCGCGATCTGCTGCCGACCTACGACCTGATCGCGCGCCGGTTCGAGCAGCGCCAGCGCCAGCGCACCTTCGCCGAGCAGCTCTTCGCGCGTTTGACGGGGCTCGACGTCAAAATGGAGCAGTACCGCCTCGGTGAGGCCTTCATCGACCGGGTCGTCGCCGACCGCGGCCACAATTACGCCCGCCGGATCTGGGACGGGCCGGAGTTCTTGCCCTCGATGGACGAGATCCGGCATCCCGATAGGTGGCTGGCGCGGATGGACGCGCGGGCGGAAGCGGCGATTCCGCCGGCCGCGGCGGGATAGGCGAACCGGACAGAATGGATCGGCACCCCGGCCTCCGCTGTGACCACCAGCCGGTTGGGGCGGACCTCCGTGTCCGCCCGGCACCCGATGACGTTGGTTGCCTTCCGCCGGGCGGACACGGAGGTCCGCCCCTACGAGTTCGATCGATGAACGATCGCGCTCGCGTCTTCGACGCGCTTTGCCGTGATGCAGCGGCCTGCCAGCATTGCCCGACGATGGCTGGGCGGCGGCGGGTGCTGTCCAAGGCGAACGGCGCGCTCGACGCACGGGTGCTCTTTGTGGCGGAGGCGCCGGGGCGGTTGGGGGCGGATCGCACGGCCGTTCCTTTGGTGGGTGATGTCAGCGGCAAGCGGTTTGATGCGCTGCTGGCTGCGGCCGGGTGGGGGCGCGCCGAGGTGTTCGTGACGAACGCGGTGTTGTGCAACCCGCGCTCGTCGGACGGCCGCCGCAATCGGGCGCCGTCGCGGGCCGAGCTGGAGGCCTGCGCCGGGCTCCTGCGGCGCCAGATCGAGGTCGTGAACGCGCCCGTCGTCGCGCCGCTCGGTGCGGTGGCTCTCGCGGCGCTCGACCGGCTGGCGCCGCACGGGTTGAGCCTGCGCGACGCCGTTGGCCGGCCCGTGCCGTGGCGCGGCCGTTGGCTCTTCCCGCTCTACCACCCCAGCCCGCGCGCCCTCCTGCACCGGACAGACGAGGCGCAGGCCGCGGACATGCTGGCGCTGCGGCGGTTCGTGGATCGGCTGACGGAGTGGGAGGGCGCCGGTTTCGCACGCCGTCATTAGGGTGTGAGGGGATGAGGCACGGTGGTTTGGAGGGGGGCGTGATCAATCACGCCCCCCGTGCAAGGTTAATGGCGGAAATGGCGGGTGCCGGTTAGCAGCATCGCCATGCCCGCGGCGTCGGCGGCGGCGATGACCTCGGCGTCGCGGACGGAGCCGCCCGGCTGGACGATGGCCGTAACCCCTGCGCGGACGGCCGCCTCGACGCCATCGGGGAAGGGGAAGAAGGCGTCGCTGGCGAGGGCGGCGCCGGCGGCGCGCTCACCGGCTTTGCGGGCGGCGATGGCGACGCTCTCGACCCGATTTGGCTGGCCGCTGCCGACGCCGACGATTGCCCGCTGTCGGGCGAGGACGATCGCGTTGGACTTGACGTGCCGCACCGCCTCCCAGGCGAAGATGAGATCGGCCAGCTCGGCGTCCGTCGGCTGGCGGTGGGTGACGACGCGCCAGGTCGCGGGGTCGTCGACGGTTGCGTCGGACTCCTGCACGAGCAGGCCGCCGGCGATCGGGCGGACGTCGACGAGGTCGAGGCGCCGATCCGGGCCGGGGGCCGGGAGCGCGAGGAGGCGAAGCTGGCGCTTCCTGGCGAGGACCTCGCGCGCCTCGTCGCTGAAGGCCGGGGCGACGATGACCTCGAAGAAGACGGGGGCCATGCGCTCGGCGGTCTCGCGGTCGAGCGGTCGGTTGAGCGCGACGATCCCGCCGAAGGCCGAGACCGGGTCGCCAGCGAGCGCGGCGTCGAATGCGTCGGCGAGCCGGTCGCGGGTGGCGAGGCCGCAAGGGATGGTGTGCTTGACGATGGCAACCGCCGGCTCGGCGAACGCACCGATCGCCGACCAGGCGGCGTCGGCGTCGAGCAGGTTGTTGAATGAGAGCTCCTTGCCGGCGAGCTGGACGGCGTCGAGGACGCCTTGCGGAGGCGGGCCGGCGACGAGGCGACGGTAGGCGGCGGCGCGCTGCTGCGGGTTCTCGCCGTAGCGGAGGTCCCGCACGCGGCGACCGGCTATGCTGAAGTCGTCCGGAAATCCCTCGGCGCCGGGCGTGCCGCCGCGTAGGTAGTCGGCGACGACGGTGTCGTAGGCGGCGACGTGGGCGAACGCCTTGGCCGCAAGGTGGCGGCGCAACGCGTCGTCGATCCGGCCATGCCGCAGGTCGTCGAGGACCGGTCCGTAATCGGTCGGGTCGGTCAAGGCGACGACGCCCGGAAAGTTCTTGGCGGCGGCGCGGATCATCGCCGGGCCGCCGATGTCGATCTGCACGAGGGCGTCGGTCAAGGGGACGTTCGGATCCCGGACGGTGGCAGCGAACGGGTAGAGATTGGCGGCGAGGAGGTCGATCGGGGTGATGCCCTGATCGCGGAGCTCGTCGACGTGCGTTGCAAGGTCGCGCCGGGCCAGGAGGCCGCCGTGGATCTTGGGGTGCAGGGTCTTGACGCGGCCGTCGAGGATCTCGGGGGCGCCGGTGACGTCCGCGACGGCGGTGACGGGCACGCCCGCGTCCTCGAGCGTGCGCAGGGTGCCGCCGGTCGAGACGATCTCGTAGCCGAGGGAGACGAGGCCGCGGGCGAGGTCGACGATGCCCGTCTTGTCGTAGACGCTCAGGAGTGCGCGCATCTGGAGTGGGAACCCTTTCGCCGAACGTGAAGCGGACCGGCCGGGCTGGCCGGGCTGAGGGCGATGATAACAAAGGCGGTGGGGCGCCGGCCCGCTCATTGGGCGGCGGTAAACTGGAGGTGAGATCGCCGCCGGGGCGAGGGCGCGGTAACGCCGCAACGATGCGGTGGGCGAGGAGGCAGACCGTGGCGTCCAGCATGAGCATGACGTTCGAGCTGAACGACGAGCAGCGAGCGCTCAAGGAGACGGTGCGCGAGTTCGCCGAGGGCGAGATCGCGCCCCATGCCGCCGCGTGGGACGAGTCGGGGACCTTCCCGGCTGACATCATCCGCCAACTCGGCGAGCTAGGCGCAATGGGCGTCGCGTTCCCGCAGGAGTACGGCGGGCTGGGCGCGGGGGCATTGGCGCAGGCGGTCGTGATCGAGGAACTGGCGCGGGTGGACTCCTCGGTCGCGGTGACGGTCGGGGCCAGCGTCTCGCTCGGGGGCGAGCCGATCCTCCGCTTCGGCTCGGAGGCGCAGAAGCAGCACTGGCTCGTGCCGCTGGCGCGGGGCGAGCATCTGGGGGCGTTCGCCAGCACCGAGCCGGGGATGGGGTCCGACGTCCAGGCGGCGGCGTCGACGGCGCGCGCGGACGGCGCCGAGTGGGTGATCAACGGGACCAAGGCGTTCATCACCAACGCGGGCAACGGGCTGACCGGCTTTGTGATCGTCACGGCGCAGACGGCCCTCGCCGACGGGCGCGGCGCGCTGAGCACGTTCGTCGTGCCGGCCGGCGTCTCCGGGTTCGAGCCGCAGCGGCAGTACCGTAAGCTGGGCTGGCACGCCTCCGACACGCGGGAGCTCGTGTTTCGCGATTGCCGGGTGCCGGAGGACTCGCTGCTCGGGCCGTTGGGCAAGGGAGCGCGCGTTTTCCTGACGACGCTCGACAGCGGGCGGATCGGGATCGCGGCGATGTCGGTCGGGCTGGCGCAGGGGGCGCTGGAGCAGGCGACGGCGTACGCCAAGGAGCGCGTCGCCTTCGGCACCCGATCGCGCGGCAACAGGCGATCCAGTTCAAACTGGCGGAGCTGAAGACGCAGGTCGAGGCGGCGCGCCTGCTGACCTACCGGGCCGCGGCGTTGAAGGACGCCGGCAAACCGTTCACCGAGGAGGCCGCGGCGGCGAAGCTGTTCGCCTCCGAGGTGGCGGTGCGCGCCGCCGAGGAGAACGTCCAGATCCACGGCGGTTTCGGGTACATCGAAGAATCCGCCGTGCCGCGGTTCTACCGCGACGCGAAGATCCTGACGATCGGGGAAGGGACGAGCGAGATCCTCAAGTACGTGATCGCGCGGCGGATGGGATTGACCGACTGAGCGTGCGCGGTGCCGAGAGATGCCGCATCCGACGGGGGGTTGCGCCGGACACAAAAAACGTGTTCCGACAATCCTTTCGGCCCCCTGACGATCCGAAGTGACCTTCGATGCGTCGGGTTCCGAGCCGAATCGTCGGAACACGCTCCTTTCATATCACGCCGACTACCGCCTGTCAAGACCCTCCCAAGGCCGGCGCGGCATCGATGCACGATCTGCGGCGAGGAGGTCGGCGAATCGTGTCGCTCGCGCGAGGGGAGGAACCGGGCAGCCTGTTCCCGACGGAGGCGCGGTTCGATAGAGTAGGTGGCGGGTCCCGACGAATCGGCGAGCGCTCATGCGGCAGTTGGAGGGGGTGGCGGGTGAGGATCACCGATCTCAAGTGTGCGGTCATCGGCGAGAACCCGGTGGTGCGGGTGGTCACGGACGAGGGGATCAGCGGGTACGGGGAGGTGGAGTCGTACAAGCCGTACCTCAAGCCGCACGTGCTCTACCTGAAGCCAGCCCTGCTGGGGGAGGACCCGACGAACGTCGAGCGGGTGATGCTGCGGATCCGGCAGCGCGGCGGGTTCAAGCCGTGGGGCAGCGCCGTCAGCGCGATCGAGATGGCCCTCTGGGACGTGGCCGGCAAGGCGGCGGGGCTGCCGGTCTACAAGCTGCTCGGCGGCAAGGTCCGCGACCGGGTGCGGGTCTACAATGGCGCGGTGCGATTCCCGATGACGGGCTACGACCCGGACGATTTCGCCGAAAACGTCGCCAAGATGAAGGCGGCCAGAGAGGGCTTCACGATCATCAAGCAGGGGATCGGCTTCCACAGCCCGATGAAGCGCGAGATCCCCTACTTTTTCTACGGGGAGCCGGCCACCAACCCGTTCCACGGGCATCCGGACCGCGGCCTGCTGACCGAGCTCGGCCTCAACCACGTCGTCGCCTGCGTGGCGGCGATGAAGGAGGTCCTGGGGGACGAGGTCGGACTGGCGCTGGACTGCGGTCCGGGCTGGATGGTTCCGGGCGCGATCCGGCTGGCGCGGGCCCTGGAGCCGCTGAACGTGATGTGGCTCGAAGACCTCCTCACCGGCGATTACGTGCCGTGGGTCTCGGCCGACGCCTACCGCGAGGTGACGCGGAGCACCTCGACGCCGATCCACACCGGGGAGCAGATCTACCTGCGCCACAACTTCAAGGACCTGATCGAGGGGCACGCCGTTCGCATCGTTGGCCCCGATCCGTGCGATGTCGGAGGCATCGCGGAGCTGAAGTGGATCGCGGAGTACGCCGACCTGCACGGCATCCTCATCGCGCCCCACGGCACGGGGAATGGGCTGCTCGGCTTGGCGGCGCTCGTCCAGGTCTGCGCCACGCTGCCGGCCAACTTCATCGCGTTCGAGTACCCCATCGGCCGCCCGGCGTGGTGGTATGACATCGTCGACGGCCTGCCGGATCCCGTCGTGAAAGATGGCTTCATCGACGTCAGGGATCGGCCCGGGATGGGTGTGGACCTCAACGTCGAGGTGGCGCGCGTCTACCTGCTGGATGGGGACGAGGATTTTTTTGACTGACGTTTGATCCGTGCCCAGTCGGCTCAAGCGTTGGTTGACGTTGGCAACTCGAGCATCGGGCTTGGGATCGCGCCGTCGCGGTGTCGGACAGATCCTGCCGCAAGGGCCTCGTTGCGTCCGACAACGCCCGCGCTACAACGACATATTGTGGGCCAGAACTTGATTGACGATCCCGACCTGCACCTGACGCATATCCTGCGCGAGGACGTCCCACGGTACATCGCCGGATGTGGAAGGGCAGGGCACCGCGTGGGCAGCGAGGTAGCGGCAGACGCTTTGCTGGGTCGCCTCCCGGTCCGTCGGGTTCTGCGCGCGGGATAGGGCATAGAGGCCATCCATCGCCTGCGAGAAACCGTTCCACTCGTCGACCAGCGAGGCGCCTGGAAAATACGACGCGAGCTTCGACCAGATGACGGCGCTATCCACGGCCCATTGGGCGTGCGCGGCGGTGACGGCCGCGCTCGTCCCGCCGCTCCCGGGCGGCGTCAGCCCAACCAGTGCGCGCGTCGTCGACTCGCTGATGGTGGTCACGAGATCGGTCTTGATCTGGAGCTGTTGGGCGTGATCCTGCCAGCCGCGCGTCACGATCGGCACGATGATGCCGGAGAGAAGCGCGCCGATCGCGAGCACGACGAGCGGATGCGATAGGATCTTGGCGAGGATACGCGTCTTCGGTGGCCCGTGGGGCGTCGGCGTGGCTGTTGAGGGCGCTGAGGGATCTGTTTCGTGCGCAGGGGCGACCATGGTGTGAAGCCTCCGCGGTCAACAATCACGAGACTTCGCGGCCGCAACGCAGGAAGCGCCGATCCAGGCGGTCAACGCCCGGACCATTTCGGTGCCTTCCACGCTACACCAACCCGCCCCGGTGTCAAGACCGATGAGCCGGGCGATGCGGAGCGTCCTTCCCGGCTCCGTCGGCGGTGGTGCAAACCCGCTATCAGCGGCCTTTCAGGTGTCAGGTTCGGACGGACGGTATCAGGGTATCAAGGGCGGCAGGACGACCTCATGCGCACGCCGTACTGTTGCCCGTTGGTCTTCACGCCGCCGCGGCGCCTTGGGCTCGAAGCGGCGGCGCGATCGTTTCGCGAAGCCCTAAACGAGGGGGAAGGCCGTCACCGTCCGAAAGTATCGGGGGCTGGTACCCCAGGCAGGGCTCGAACCTGCGACCGGCCGCTTAGAAGTCAGCCGCGCCCATCGCGTCCGGCCCGACGGGGCCAAATCCCGCATGCCCGTGCGGGCCTTGGGGGTTATCGCGCCAGGCCCATCCGCGCGAGAGCAGCCGCCGCGTTTTCCCGGAAGCAGCCGTCTTGCGTGCCCGAGTATAGTCGGAGGCGCACAATCCCGCGCGAGTTCGCGCCCTTGTTGCAGACCCCCCTTCGGTTCGGCGCGCTCGGAGCGCCTTCCACGCGCGGGCGACGGCCCGGTACGACTCGTGCCGCCAGCCGCGGGGCGCCAACGCGACACGCACGCGCACTCTGCTCGTCGTCAGCGGCAGTCCGTCAGCGCACGCCACTGTGGTACACCTGCCCTAAGGAGCGTCCAACAGGCAGCTCGGGTATCTGACCGCCCGGCCGCGGCATGTGTCCGACTGGTAGGGTGGATACGGTGCGGCGTGGAATGCAGCAGCTAACCGGGGAAAAACAGGGGGAAATGGGGGTTGGCCGGGGAGCAGGGATTCGAGCGCCAACTGCCTGATCTAGCGTTTGCGAGGCTACGGTCCATTGCCGTCCACCGCGTCCGAATTCCCTAAACTGTCGGGCTTTTTCGTCTAACCCGTCCACCGCGATGTATGGTCGTCTCCCGGTTTTGGGGTAGAAATTGGGGTAGAGCCCGGGTTATCGAGTGAACCCAACTTGGTGGACCTCTCGCCGAGTCACGTTGCCGCTTCTGCTCGTTTGCTCCCCAGCGTTCCGTCCTGGCCTCACTGCCCCGTGCCCTCCGCCCAGCAGCGGAGCAGCCGCGCTGCCTCCGCGGCCACCTCCAGCACGATCTCGGCGGCCGGCTGCGCCCGCGTCATTCCGCCGACCGACTACCCGGCCCACAGCGAAATCGCCTCGATCGCGCCGGTCGCGCCCCGCGTGGCCACGTCCAACTCCCAGCGGCGGAGGACCACCGGCGTTCCGTCCAGGCTCGGCCCCTCGCCCATCACCTCGCCCGAAGGCGGCGGCCGCGCCCGCGAACGGTGTCCGGCGGGCGCGCCGCGAGCAGTGCTACGACGTAGCGCGGGTGGGCACCGGCCTCCGTCGCGGCGAGGAAGCGCGCCCCCAGCCACGCCCCGGCCTCCCCAGCCGCCAGCACCATCGCCGCGGCGCCCTTGGTGCCATCATTCTATTCGGAGTGCGTGCTTCGGTCGCGCCGGCTCCACGGGACTGGACGCTACGCTGTGGGGACCGTGCGCTGCTCTAGCCCCGAGGACCGCTGGACGGAGATGGTCGCACGGGCCCTGCGGGACGGGCTTCGCAGTATCGCTCGCGACTCCGGTGTTTCCCACGAAACGGTTCGTTCAGTCCTCTCTCGCACGTTTGGAACTGGCCTCGTTTGGCAGGGTTGAGCCGAAAACGGTGGGTTTGGGCCGCGCTCACGCAATACCGTTAGGTAGACCATAGGTAGATCACAGAGACCTCCCAAGCTCGTTGCGGGAGGTCCGGACTACGCTCGAAGACGCTCTCCTGAGGAGATGCGTCGCGGCGACCAGTAACCCGCTACTGCCGTGCCGGAGGGCCGGGGTCACATTCTCGGGACGTGGCGGGACTCCGTGTCTCGTCAACGAGCCGAACCAACGTTGCGCTGCCTAGGCCTAGCCCGACCGAGGGCGGGTGTCCTGCTCTGGATGACAAGTGGCACGCTGGTCTCGGAGGCGATGGCCGCGTAGTGGAAGAGGTCAGGACGGCGGTAGCAGCAGGTTTGGCGCACCCTTGGGCAACGGCGCCGGAGACCCCGGTTGACGGCTGGCTCTCGCGCGATCGTGCACACCGGGTCCACCTTGCTACTTTTCCTCAATCGGGTTGACCGCGCCTGCAATCGGTCCAAGCAAGTCCAATATGATCATGTATGATCAACACTACGCGTGATCACCTACTCGGTCCGGCACGACACCTCGCGTTGCGGATCAAACCCCGCGAACGGCGCCGTTAGCCTCAGCAAGGCGAGCGTCTCGTCGAGGTCGGCCGCCAGTCCGGCGTCGAGTACCGGGCCGGGGTGACGCGTCGCCGCCGCCGCGAATAGCCCCCGCCGGCGTAAGAGCTCCTTGCGCACGGCCACGCCGATCTTCGGCTGCCCCTCGAGCACCAACAGAGGTAGGTAACGATAGTAGATTTCGCTCGCGCGGCGCCGGTCCCCTGCCTGCCATGCGCGCCAGATGGCGACCAGTACCTCGGGAAAGGCGAATCCGGTCATCGTACCGCTGCTGCCCCGTCGGAGCTCGTCGAGCAGGTAGACGCCGCCCAGTCCGCCGACGATCGTGGCGGAGCGATCACCGAGCAGGGCGAGCGTCTGCGCCACGCGGTGCGGTGTTGGGGGATCCTCGAGCTTGATCGTCGTGATGGCGGGCACCGCGTGGACCAACTCGGCCATGGCCGGCGGGGAGAGCGTCACCCCGTTAGCCGGCGGAAAGTCCTGCAGCACGATCGGCACGGGCACCGCGGCGGCGATTCGCCGGTAGTGCTCGGTAAGCGCGGGCCCGGGCAGCACGAACGCCGGGGGTGCCACCATGATCGCGGCCGCGCCCGCGTCGGCGGCCTCCCGCGCCGCGGCGATTGCGGCGTCGGTGCCCTCACGCGAGACGCCAACGACGACCGGCCTGCACCCGGCGACCACCTCCATCGCTAGCCGGACGACCTGGTGGTGTTCGCTGTCGGTGAGTTTGGAGGCCTCGCTCGCCACGCCCAAAACAGTGATGCCATCAACTCCCATCCCTACGGTTGCCTCCAAGAGATGCCGGAGGCTGAGCTCGTCGAGCTCGCCGCTATTGGCAAAGGGCGTGGCAAGGATCGTGTAGACTCCGCGAAGTCCCATCCAGTCCATGCGCTGCTCTCCCTTGGCACGCTCGCCCCCATCCTTGCTGCAGTGGCCCAAGCCGACCCCTTCTCGGGCCACGTCTACGGCCCCGCAGCATGTTGGGCCGGAGCACCATGCGTTCGTCGGCGCCGTCCCGGTGGTGGCCGAGATTGGCGATACGGCCTTCGGTCATCTTGGTGTTCTCGCTGACCGGTGTCGCGGCCGAAGGCGGGTTGAGCACCTCGTTCGGCAGCTTCCACAGGGGGGACTCCGACGGCGACGGTTCGGTGCGGTACGAGTTGAGAGCGACGAAGGCGACGGGTCGCTTTCGCAGCACCGCGGCCAGCACCGCCTTGTTGAGGACCGCCCCCCGCGCGCTGTTGATTTGGATTGTACCGGGTTTGACGGCCGCGGCCTCAGCAGGCGCGAGAAGTCCCCTGGGTCTCCTCGATCCGCGGCACGCAGAGCACGACGCCATCGGCGCCGCCCGTCACGGCCCGCGGCTCGTCGGGGCCGACGCAATCGAGCCCGATCTCGCTCCTCGGCACCGATGCCTCCTCGCTGCATCCGTGGACGGCACGCCGATGCGACGCTGCAAACCCTGTCCCATCCCGGACATCCAGCCTACAGTTAGCGGGAACTGATACCTGGCAGTCACCAGAAATAAGACGACTGAGACTACGCAAGCGCAAAGTGGCGTGCGATGTGTGAATTGATGATTCAAGGAAGTTGCGCCCTGCGCCACAACAACACGCTCCGATCCGATCGTGCCTTGCCGCACCTTCCGGTCGGATGCTGCACTCTCGCCAACAAAAGCACGGCCCGGACAGCAAACTCCTCCCGTAGCCGGTCATTTCCCACCCACGGCCGGAGTGATACCGTCGGTCTCGCCTGCTTCGTCGGCAAGGAGGGTGGCCACGAGGTCGGTCCCGTGCTCGGCATAGCACGCTTGCGCGGCCGCGATGTCGCGGCGCAGGATCGCCGCGAGCATCGGGCGGTGGAGGCCGACGATGCGCCGCGGGTCGCGGTTGATCTTGTTGCGCAGCACCATCGCGCGGCGGATCTGGCCGATGTATGTCTGCCAGACCTGCAAGAGAAGACGGTGATCGGCCAGCTCCAGGATCTTCGTGTGGAAGGCGATATCCTCGCGATCGACCGCCTCGACGTCGCCCCGCGCGGCGGCATCCTCCATGACCTGGATGATCGCCGCGAGCTGAGAGAGTTCTTCGTCGCTCGCCCGCTCGATCACCCGCTGCACAGCGAATCGCTCGATCATGTTGCGGAAGCTGCAGAGTTCGTCGAGCGAGCGGCGATCAATCGTCGAGACGAATGCGCCGCGAAACGGGATATTAACGACGAGCCCTTCCTCTTCGAGTCCCCGCAGTGCCTCGCGCAGCGGCGCCCGACTGATGCCGAGCTGGCGCGCGATATCGGCCTGGATCAACGGCGTGCCGGGCGGGAGCCGGCCTTCCAGGATTGCCTGGCGCAACGCTTCCATCGCCGCGCTGGCGCGGGTGGTTCGCCGCATTTCATCGAAGAGGACTGCCGTCATGCGTTTGCCTTCCCCATCCCACCGGTCAGCCGCTTTGCGTGGCGCTGGAGCGCTTTCGACTTCCTGCATCGGCCGACCCACGTCGAACCCGCGCCGACAACGGCTGGCGCGACTGTCCGCTCAGTCCCAACTGGATACGCCACAAACCGGTCGAGGGGATGCGTTCGGGGCGACCACTGGCACTTGACGCCCATGCCCGTATCCTCTACGATCCTACAGTCGATTGTCGACAATCGCAAGACGGTTGTCGGACCTTTCCAGCACATTGGGATCCTAAGCTTAGAATTCCACGTGGACAAGTTGTCGCG
>JADMIO010991080.1_pt1 | contig 13728 bp, 11 predicted proteins | sample 8958161 | NCBI WGS metagenome assembly JADMIO01 (sample SAMN16585339, study PRJNA669376) | soil metagenome | isolation source: Crop rotation soil | place: USA: Cullars Rotation, Alabama | collected 2011 | reverse complement strand
GCCGCGACTTCAAGTCACGTGAATTCCAAGCTTCGGATCCCACTGTGCTGGAAAGTCACGCCGGACCTGATGCCCTCGGACATCACGGGTACCGACCTCGTCCAGGAGGATCCCTCCACCGGACGGCGTCAGATGGTGTTCATGCCCGGACCGATCTTCGCGAACATCGTTCTGGCCGACGAGATCAACCGCACCCCGCCGAAGACCCAGGCCGCGCTGCTCGAAGCGATGCAGGAGCATCGCGTGACGATTCAGGGACGCACCTACGAGCTCGAGGAGCCCTTCTACGTCTTCGCGACGCAGAATCCGATCGAGCTCGAAGGCACGTACCCGCTGCCCGAGGCGCAGCTCGATCGCTTCATGTTCCACATCATCATCGATCATCCGCCGGAAGACGAGGAGTTCGAGGTCGTCCGCACGACGACCGCGGTGCTCGCGCCGAAGTTCGAGCGGCCCGTGAGCGGCGAGGATCTGGTCGCATTTCAACGATTGGTACGGCGGGTTCCCGTCGCCGAACAGGTCATGCGCTACGCGCTCGGGCTCGTACGCGCGACGCGCCCGAAGTCGCCGACCGCGCCCGACTTCGTGCGCAAGTGGGTGGGCTTCGGCGCCAGCGTCCGCGCCGCGCAATACCTGATCCTGGGTGGAAAGGCGCGCGCGCTCACGAGCGGCCGCTATCACGTGAGCTTCGAGGACATCCGTGCGCTCGCGCATCCGGTGCTGCGCCACCGGATCCTCGCCAATTTCCACGCCCAATCCGAGGGCATCACCACCGACTCGTTGATCGATCAGCTGCTCGGCGCGTTCGCCGCTCCGAAATCGGGGATGTGACGTGGATTCGATCGGGCGCGGCGGCGCCGTTCCTGGGGCTCAATTCGTCGACCCGCGCGTGCTCACGCGGATCGGCAACCTCGAGCTGCTCGCGCGCACGGTCGTCGACGGCTTCATCAACGGACAGCATCGGTCGCCCTACTTCGGCGCCTCCGTCGACTTTGCCGAACACCGTGGGTACGTTCCAGGCGACGACATTCGCCGGATCGACTGGCGTGTGTTTGCGCGGACCGATCGGTTTTACGTCAAGGAGTACGAGGCCGACTCGAATTCCAATTTTTCGGTGATCCTGGACGTCTCGAAGTCCATGCGCTTCGGAAGCCACGGGGTCTCCAAGCTCGACTACGCGAAGTTCCTCGCCGCGTGCCTGACGTATCTGGCCCGCCGGCAGCGCGACCGCGTGGGCATCGTCACGTTCGACGAAGATATCGTCGAGCACGTGCCGTGCTCGGCGAAGCACTTCGAGCTCGTGCTCCACGCGCTCGACCGCGCGACCGCCAAGCGCGCGGGCAACCTCGTGCAGCCACTCACCAAGATGGGCGAATACTTCGGCCGCCGCGGCATGATCGTATTCATCTCGGACCTTTACGAGGATCCGGAAGTCATCCTGCGCGCCCTCGGACCGCTGCGCTTCCGCGGCAACGATCTGATTGTCTTCCACGTGCTGGATCCCGCCGAAATCAGCTTTTCCTTCGACGACGCATCCACGTTCGAGGATCTCGAGAGCGGCGAGCAGATGCCGATTGTGCCGGAGGCCGCGTCCGCCCAATACCGCGCGCTCGTCCGGCAGCACATCGAGACGCTGACCACGAAATGCGCCGCGCAGCGAATCGACTACACACTGTTCGAGACGTCCATGCCCCTCGATCACGCCCTCGCCAAGTACCTCGGCGCGCGGGAAAGGCTCAGCAGGACTCGTTGACGGGTTCCCGGGTTCCCGGGTTCACAGGTTCACGGGTTCACAGGTTCACGGGTTCACCGGGTTCTCGGGTTCTCGGGTTCTCGGGTTCCCGGGTTCTCGGGTTCCCGGGTTCTCGTGCGCGAGGAGTGTTTTCTGCGAAGCCACTCGGAGTCCGAGGTAGCAGATTCTGCGGCGTGACGCTTGGTTAATTTCCGATCGTGCGAGGATCGTGTGGGCATGATTGCTGCTGGACTCGAGATGTGCCCGTTGCGACCTGCTTTGAGGAACTCGACGTCTACAAACTCGCAGTCGAAATCCGTCGCGAGATCGTACGGCTGTCGTCAGGGGGTCAAATCGCCCGTGACATCAGGTTTGTATCGCAGATTCGCGACGCGGTTCGAGGAGCGCCGCGGAATATCGCCGAAGGCTTTCCCAGAATCGTACCCGGGGAATTTGCCCGCTTTCTTTCGTACGCAAGGGCATCGCTGGACGAAACAAGGGCCCACGTCGTCGATGGCCATGAGAGTGGCTACTTCAGCCATGAGGAACGCGAGCGGCTTGTGATACTGATCCGGCGCACGATTGGCGCAATCAATAGACTGGTCTCGTACCTCGAATCTCCCGACGCCTGCCGCGCATATGACGAGCTGCGAAAACGACATCGCAGTCGCCCACGTCCCTCGCAACGCTCTCGACCCTCGAAGCGGTGAACCCGAGAACCGAGAACCCGAGAACCTGCGAACCAGCCCGAGAACGCGAATTTGGGCCGCTCAACCCGCCTTCATAATTTCTCCACAATCCTCCGCGAACATCGATTCATGGAGGATTTGAAATGAACGAAAGATACGGCCCCCCGCGCTGGCTGCCCTGGGTCACCGGCATCGCGTTGGCGGTCGTCGCCGCCACGCTTGCCTACAACGCAGGACTCTCGCAGGGGCTCGCCGGACAGGGGGCGGCCGCGGCGCCCGGCGTCTACAGGGGTTGGCACGGATTCGGACCCTTCTGGCTGCTCTTTGGCCTGTTCTGGTTCTTCGCAATCTTCAGAGGCTGCTGGTGGGGATGGGGCGGACCACGCTACTGGCGCTACCATCGCGGCTATCGCTACTGGGATGACGAGGTGCCGCCTGGGTTCGACGAGTGGCATCGACGCGCGCACGAGCGGGAAAAGGGCGAGCCGCCGAAGCCGTCCGCCAGCTAGCATCAAGATGTGGCCGCGCAGACCATCCTTGTCGTAGACGACGAGCGCCAGATCGCGCAGATTGCGCGGGACTATCTGGAGCGGGCGGGCTTTGCCGTCATCGCGAGCGGTGACGGCAAGAGTGCGCTGAAGATCTACGAGGAGCAGCGCCCTGACCTCGTCGTCCTCGACCTCGGGCTGCCCCGCCTCGACGGCCTCGAGGTGGCAAGGGCGCTGCGGCGCGGCTCGAACGTGCCGATCATCATGCTCACTGCGCGCGTGGACGAATCCGACCGCTTGCGCGGCTTCGAGATCGGCGCGGACGACTACATGACCAAGCCGTTCAGCCCACGCGAGCTGGTCGCGCGGGTCCGCACGGTGCTGCGACGGTCGAATACGGGAGCGATGAGCGACCAGTTCGAGGTCGCCGACCTGACGATCGACGTGCCCCGGATGCACGTCGAGCGCGGCGGCACGGCGATCGACCTCACGCCGACCGAATTCAACCTGCTTCTCGCGATGGCGCGGCATCCCGGCCGTGTGTTCACGCGTGCGCAGCTGCTCGACGCGGTGCGCGGCACCGAGGTGGATGCGTTCGAGCGCGCCATCGACACACACGTCAAGAACGTTCGCCGCAAGCTCGAGCCCGACACCCGTCATCCGCGATACCTCTTGACCGTGTACGGAATCGGGTACAAGTTCAACGAGTCATGAGACGTCCGCCGCCCTGGTGGCCCGAGAACGAGCACTGGCCTCCGAGAGGACCGGCCTATCGCTGGCATCAGCAGCGCTCCCGGTTCGTGAGGCGGGCGGGCTGGTGTATGTTCTGGCCGTTCTTCGGATTGATGTGGCTCGTGTTCGGAGGCAGCCGATGGTTCATCGGGGACTTCGGACGCGGGGACGGGTCGGCGGTTCCGATGGCGGTCCCGCTCCTCATCGCGGGCGCGCTGTTCGTCGTGGCCTTCACCGTCGTGATGCGGCGCGTCGCCGAGCCTGTTGGCGACATCGTCGCAGCCGCCGACCGCATTTCGAGCCGAAACTTCGCGGTGCGCGTTCCGGAGCAGGGCCCTGAGTCGGTGAGGACCGTGGCGCAGGCGTTCAACACGATGGCCGCGCGGCTCGAGACCCAGGATCAGGCGCGCCGCCATCTCATGTCGGACATCGCGCACGAACTGCGGACGCCGCTCGCCGTGCTGCAGGGGCGCATCGAAGGGCTGATTGACGACGTGTATCCGCGGGACGAAGCACGCCTCGGCGAGCTGCTCGAAGAGACACGCGTGCTCGCCCGTCTCGTCGACGACCTGCAGACGCTGGCGCACTCGGAGAGTGGCACGCTGGTGCTGCAGAAGGAGTCGATCGATCTCGCCGGAGTAGCGCGCGACGCGGTGGCCGCGCTGTCGGCACGGGCGGACGCGAAAGGCGTGAAGCTGGACGTGACGTCGCCGCACGAGCTGCCGATGGTGAACGCGGACCCGGTGCGCGTCCGCGAAGTGCTCATCAACCTGCTGACCAACGCGCTGCGCCACACGCCGCCTTGCGGCACGATCACCGTTAGGCTCGAACCCGCTGATGCGGGCGTCGCGATTTGGGTGGCCGACACCGGCGCCGGCATTCCCGCCGACGATCTGCCGAAGATCTTCGATCGCTTCTACAAGGGACGCGAGTCGTCCGGGTCGGGGCTCGGCCTCACCATCGCGCGCGACCTGGTGGTCGCACATGGCGGTACGATTCGCGCGGAAAGCCGTCCAGGCGCGGGAACGACCATGTTCGTAACGATGCCAGGTTGATTCTTGGGGCATCGCTGAGGGGTTCACAGGTTCACAGGTTCACGGGTTCACGGGTTCTCAGGTTCTCAGGTTCGCGGGTTCACGGGTTCTCAGGTTCGCGCGCTAGCGGTGTGTTTTCTGCAAAGGTCTCTCGGCGTCCGTATAGCAGGTTCTACGCTGCGAAGTGTTGGTCAGCTCGAAATCGTGCCGGGGTCGTGAGGGCCTGATTGCTGCTGGATCCGAGATGTGCCCGCAGCAACGAAGGCTTCGCCAGAGTCGCACCACGCGAGTTTGCCCGCTTTCTTGCGTACGCGAGGGCATCGTTCGATGAAACAAAGGCTCACATCCTCGATGGCCATGAACGTGGCTATTTGAAGGACGAGGAACGCGAGCGCATTCTGATACTCATCCGACGCACGATCGGTGCGAATAACAGACTGGTCTCATACCTCGAGTCTGCAGACGCCCTCCGCGCGTATGACGAGCTGCGAAAACGAAATTACAGCCGCCCACGTCCAAAGGCGACGGCCTCGACCGCCCAAGCAGTGAACCCGAGAACCGGAGAACCTTCGAACCCGAGAACCGAGAACCGAGAACCGAGAACCACCATATACAGTTCAATCTTCCAAATGTCTCCGCGCAGCGGTCTGAAGTCGTTTCTCAAGTTCGCGTTCCCAGCCGGCGTCTCCATCTATCGCCGCACCCGTCTGCTCGGCCGTGCGCTCCTCTTTCCATTCCCCGGCGTGGAGAAGGTCTTTACAGAGATCTACCGCAACAACGCCTGGGCGGACCCGGAGTCGGTCTCGGGCCGCGGCTCTACGTTGGCGCGCACGAACGTCATCAGGAGTGAGCTGCCCGCGCTGCTCGCGGAACTTGGAACGAAGTCGCTGCTCGACGCCCCGTGCGGCGACTTCAATTGGATGCGCCACGTAGACCTTGGCCCGGTGGATTACAAGGGGGCCGACGTGGTGCCGGAACTCATCGCGCAGAATCAAATGACGTACCGGCGCGCGGGCCGGGAGTTCGTCGTGCTCGACATCACGAAGGACGAAGTCCCGCGAGCGGACGTCATCCTCTGCCGCGACTGCTTCATTCATCTCTCCTTCGAACACACGCGCGCTGCCGTCGAAATCTTCAAGCGGAGCGGCTCGACCTACCTGCTCGCGACGACGCACGCGAACGAGCGCGAAAACGTGGACATCGAGTCGGGCGGCGGCCACTACGTCAACCTGCAGCTCCCGCCCTTCACCTTCCCCGACCCGTTGCGCCTAGTCTCGGAAGACCCCGAGCGAGGCAAATGCCTCGGCCTCTGGCGCCTGAAGGACTTGTAGGGCACGTTCACCTGGTCAGTCCGACCTTACCCGTTCAATTTTCCGAATTTTAACGTTCGGACCCCCCGCCCGGCCCTCCGCCCTCATGTATTATTCCTGACCTCAACAAGACGAGTGCAGCTTCGAGACGCGGAGGTTTCCCCGTGCGCCGACGTGTCGTGATGGTCCTGGGACTCGCAGTCCTGTTCTCAATGGGTTTGGGTTGTGGCCCGACACCCGTGACCGAACTCGGCCCCGCGGATGGCGCCGATTTGCGGCCCGACGACACCGGCAGGGTGGGCGTCGGCGCCACGGCGCCGGATTTCACGCTCGCGAGCTCCGACGGACGAACCATCCAGCTCTCTAGCTTTCGCGGCCGGTTCGTCGTGTTGGTCTTCTACCGCGGGCATTGGTGACTCTGGTGCAACGAGCAGCTTGGAAAGCTGCAACACGGGCTGGAAGGCACCCAGATTGGCGCGCCCGCGCTCCTCGGGGTCAGCAGCGATCACCCGGAGGAATCGCTCAAGCTCGTTCGTGGTGTGCGGGAAGTCTACGGCATCGAACTCACGATGCCGCTCCTGTCTGATCCGGATGCGGCCGTGATCGGGCGATACGGGCTGGCGAACATGCACACCGCGCCGGGTCCGGACGAGCGCCCGTATGCGACCCCCGGCACGTTCATCATCGATCCCGCTGGTATCGTCCGCTGGCGGATGGTCGAGGAGAACTGGAAGCTGCGGCCGACCAACGAACTGGTCGTGGCCGCGCTGCGCGCCGTGCAGCGTGGAGAGGACGCGTCGCGTCTGACGCTCGACGCCATGGCGGTCGGCGACCGCGTGCCCGGTGACGAGGCCGTACCGCAGACCGAGTCCGGCCGCGGCGTCGAGAAGATGGTGGCGATTCCCGCCGGGCCCTTTCTCATGGGCGACCGAGGCCGGCAGATTGATGACTCCATCGGCCACGTCGTCGATCTGGACTCTTACTACGTGGACCGGTACGAGGTCACGAATCGAGACTACGGTCTCTTTCTGACAAGCATCAAAGCTGCTGCCGATCACCGCAAATGTCATCCAGGTGAGCCCGCGAACAAGGACCACACACCCGGGTTCTGGAACGACTCGCGCTACAACGGCGCCGATCTGCCGGTCGTCGGCGTCGACTGGTTCGATGCGTATGCCTACGCCGCGTGGGCAGGCAAGCGGCTTCCGACCGAGGCGGAGTGGGAGAAAGCGGCACGCGGAGGCGCGGAAGACACGATGTTCCCGTGGGGCAACGAGCTCAGCGAACAGCGTGGGAACATCAACCTCGAAAGCGGCGAGCGTGCGGTGGGACAGCCCGAGCCGGATCACGCGCACGGCCCGAAGCCCGGCGGCAGCTTCAAGGCCAACGGGTATGGCGTGTTCGACATGACCGGCAATGTCGAAGAATGGTGCTTTGATTGGTATGGCGCCGACTACTACCGGCGCTCACCCGCCCGCAATCCAGCGGGGCCCGGCAGAGGCGTCTTCAAGGTGGTTCGCGGCGCCTCGTGGCACCATGGGACCGGGCGCAATTCGACGCGGTACACGCACCAGCCGAACGAGCGCACCGTATTTTTGGGGTTTCGCACCGTCAGGTCATCACCGGCGCGACCCACCGCGGGCAGGACGACGCAATAATCGGAGCGTTAAACCGTGGCGTTCGCGGCCGGTTCCTCGCGGGCTGTCGCCGTCTTCGCTCCGGAGGCGACGCGGCCCAAGTGAAACGGCACGCTCGTCACCACGACATTGGGTTTGAACAGGAGCGCTCCCTTGATCATGAGGGCGTGCTGATTGTGCAGCAGATGGTGCCACAAGCGGCGCGGTACGAATTCGGGAAGAATCACGGTGATATACCCGTTCGGATCGGCTTCCTGCAGCTGTTCGATGTACTCCAGGAGAGGCTCCATGAGCGAGCGGTAAGGCGACTCGAGCACGACCAGCTCGATATTCCGACCCCACTCCGGCCATAGCTTTCGAACCGCCTCGGTGCCGGCGGGATCGATTTCCACGTAAACGGCGCGGACGTCATCAGACAATGTGCGCGCGTACCCGAGTGCCTTCACGACAGCACGCTGAACGCCGCCGATCGGCACGAGCACGACGTGACGTCCCGCCGGCCTTGGATCCCAGCCGCGCAACGTGAGCTCCGCCGACACTTGATCGTAGTGGCGACGTGTGATCTCGAAGACCGCGACCAGGATCGGAATCATGACGATGATGATCCAGGCGCCCTCGGCTGACTTGGCCGCCGCCACCACCATCAAGACGATGCCCGTGACCACCGCACCGAAGCCGTTGATGGCCGCACTGGTCTTCCAGCCGGGGCCGCCTAACGAGCGCCAGTGCAGCACCATTCCTGCCTGTGACAGCGTGAAGGAAACGAAGACACCGATCATGTACAGAGGAATCAGCGAGTGCGTGTCCCCGCCGAAGATAATCAACAGCACCGACGCGAGCACGCTCAAAATCAGAATGCCGTTGGAGAAGGCGAGACGATCGCCCTGGTTCATGAACTGGCGCGGCAGAAATCCATCGCGAGCCAGGATCGAGGAGAGTCGCGGAAAGTCTGCGTAGGCGGTGTTCGCGGCCAGCACCAGGATCGCCATCGTCGCTGTCTGCACCGTGTAGTACGGCCATCCACGTCCGCCAAACGTCGCGCGCGCAATCTGCGAGACAACGGTTTCCGAGTCGTTGGGCACGATCGCATACGCGTGGGCGAGCAGCGTGATACCCACGAACATCGCGATCGACATGACGGCCATGGCCACCAGCGTCTGCGCCGCGTGCCTGCTTTCGGGTGGGCGGAAGGCGGGCACGCCGTTCGAGACGGCTTCAACGCCGGTCAACGCGGTGCAGCCGTTCGCGAATGCCGTCAGGATAACGAATAGCGGCAGTGACGTGGTCCCCGGTTGCAGGGCCGGCGCCGATGTCGCCAGCGGCTCCAGCGTTCCCGTGAAGTAGCGCCACGCCCCCACTCCTATCATGGCAAGGATGCTCACGATGAAGATGTAGGTCGGACCCGCAAAGAGCCGGCCGGATTCCCGAATCCCGCGCAGGTTCCCCATCATCAGCACCGCGACAAACGCGAGACACACGACGAGAGGTTCGAGATGCCAGTGCGGCACGGCGGACGTTATTGCCGCCACGCCCGCCGCGATGCTCACCGAAACCGTCAAGACGTAATCAATCAGCAGGGACGAAGCGGCGATGAGAGACGGCAGCCGTCCCAGGTTCTCCTTGGCGACGATATACGCGCCGCCGCCATTCGGGTACGCGTGGATCGTCTGGCGGTACGAGAACACCACGACCGCGAGCACCGTGGCGATGACCGCGCCAATGGGCGTCACGAGGCTCAGCGCCGCCACGCCGCCGATCGTCAGCACGCGCAGAATCTCTTCCGTCGCGTACGCGACGGACGACAACGGGTCCGATGAAAGGACGGCCAGTCCCGTCACGCGGGAAAAACGTTCGTGGTGGGCGAGGTGCGAGGGAATGGGAGCGCCGACGATCAGGCGCTTGATCTGTCCAAGGAACGATTCTTCAGCCAAGGACGGCCCCCAATCGCCGACGGAGTTAGCTGACGGGCTCGAGGTTGGAGTCCTCTACCAGCAGTGGCTGGATTCGCCCCAGCGAGCACCAGGTGTTGTCACTGGGCTCCTTGGGTCCCCCGTATCGTTCGGCGTGGCGAACGAATTAGGCGCTGACCTCGATTATGGGGGACGTAGCGCGTCAACAGTCGCGAGAGAGGAAGGCCTTCATGAAATACTTATGTGTTCTTTATCACTTCTTCATGCCGGTCGGGCGACCGCAAGACGCAACCTCTATTGAGGACGCCAGTCAGGTCATCGAACGCTCGTGAATCGCCGCTTCGCTAACGCATCCTGGAGGGCGCGAAGCAAATCCTCGCATGCCGCGGCGATCGTGCGCTTCTCCCCCAGCGACAATGCCAGGGAACGGACATTGCTGTTCTCGCGCGACAGCTTCACGATCTCCGCGTTCAAACCCATGAAGCGGTCGAACGCGGACGCCGCGGCGGCAAGCTGCGCCTTTGAGTCAGGACGAGCCAGTTGTGCGAGCGTGTCAATTGATCGCCGCGCATCCGCCGCCAACGTGTCCATCCGCTGCTCGAGACGCGTCATGACCGCGTCATCGGGTTCGGCGATGTGCGGGGCCTGCAGCGCCTGAATCTCGCGCACGTCCGTCATGGACGTTGCGGCGAGGGCTTTCAGCCGCCACGCGATGTCGGTCGCCCCACTCGGCACGGCGCCAGCGAGCGAATCGCGGACGGCATCCGCTGCTTGCTGCGCGGGACCAAATGAAAGGCGCTGCGCCTTGACATTCGTGCTCTGGACCGCCAGCCCGAGAGTGTCACGAGTCAGCTTTTGATACTCTTTGAATCGGCCAGTGAACTCGTCCAGCAGTTGGGTTTCAGGCGCATAACCCAATCGGCGGAGCACGGGTGCCAACGCATCAAGGTCCTTCTGAACCGCCGTCAGACTCTGTTCCGCCTCACCGGCAAACGCCGTCGCTGCCTGTTCGGTTTCCGCCATTACTGATCGGTTGGCCGCGTCGCCCGTCTTCGTAAACTGGACGAGGAGGTCGGCCGACAGACGACGTGCGTCCAACAATTGTTCCAGCGCCGATTCCGTCGTCTCGCGACACGCGATTGCCGTCGCGACCAACAACAAGACCATCCCGCATCGGCTTCCCGCGATGCGCTGTGTGAGTTTCATGGTTCTTTCACCTTAGAGCCGCCTGGCTTAGGAAGTCATAAATCGGGCATTAGGATTTCCGGGATGGCGTGATCCGGCGCCTTCAGCTTTGACCGCACGGCTGACGTCGGATAGCCTGACGAATCATGCGTCGCGTTATCGTGATCGCGCGGGTTGCGGCTTCCATCGGCGCCGTCCTTGTCGCGACCGCGGTGTATTCTCGAATTCCGCACGTCAATCCGACGACGATTGCGTTGACCTACGTCGTCGTGATCCTGTTTGTTTCGAGCTCGTGGGGTATTACCGAAGCGACGGTGGCTTCGCTCGTCGCCGTGGGCTGCTTCAACTTCTTCTTCCTGCCGCCGGTCGGGGCATTGACGATTGCCGACCCGGAGAACTGGGTGGCGCTGCTGGCATTTCTCTTGACCGCGGTCGTCACGAGCCAGCTGTCAGGACGGGCGCGACAACGTCATGTCGAGGCCATGGGGCGCCAACGCGATCTCGAGCGGCTTTATACGCTGAGCCGATCGCTTCTCCTCTCCGAACGTGGCGCATCCGTCCCCGGACGAATTGCGCGTCATATCTCGGACGCTTTCGAGCTCCCGGTTGTCGGTTTTTACGATCAACGCACGGATGCCGTTTCGTGGGCCGGCTCCGCCGAAATTCCAAACATTGACGCGAAGCTTCGAGAGGCGGCGAGAACCGGCGCGTCGTCCCGAGACTCCACCGGCCTCGTCTTTACGGCGATTCGTCTGGGCGGTACGCCGATTGGGAGTGTGGCGTTCTCAGATGACGGGATCAGCGACACGGTCCTCCAATCGATTGCCAATCTGGCCGCGATCGGCCTCGAGCGCGCCCGCGCCGACGAAGCCACCGCTCGCGCCGAGGCGGCGCGGGAGAGCAGCGAGCTGCGCGCGACGGTGCTCGACGCCTTCGCTCACGAGTTCAAAACGCCCCTTACCGCCATGAAAGCGGCGTCGAGCGACCTGCTGGCGAGCGGCGCCGTTGCTCCGCGTGACCGCGAGTTGATTACGATCATCGACGAGGATCTGGATCAGTTTCAGGCGCTCGTGAGCGACGCCGTTCAAATGCTGCGAGTCGACGTTGGCGACTTTGCCCTTCACCTGGGCCGCCACCGGCTCGGCCCGATTGTCGCGGCCACGCTGCGGCAGTGTGCCGGACGCTCGGATGGACACGAGCTCGTCAATCGCGTGCCGGAGGACTTCACCGTCGACGCCGATCGCGACCTGCTCGGCCTGGCGCTGCGGCAGCTGGTGGACAACGCTCTGAAATACTCGCCGCCAACGTCGACCGTCGACATCCAGGCAAGCAGCAACGGCGCGGTGAGCATTGCGGTTCACAATTCAGGGTCGACGATTCCCGAACGCGAGCAGGCGCGCATTTTCGAACGATTCTATCGCGGCGCCGGCGCGCGACAGATTCCAGGGACCGGGATGGGTCTGGCAATCGTTCAGCGGATCGCCCAAGCGCACTCGGGCGCATTGACGGTGTCGAGCTCGGCGGAGGACGGCACGACGTTCTCGCTGTCGCTCCCGCGCGGTGGAACGCGATGAGCGCGCGAATTCTCGTCGTCGACGACGACCCGCAGATTCGACGGGTCATGCGTGTCACATTGACCGGGCAGGGCTACGAAGTCGACGACGTCAAGAATGGCGAAGCCGCGCTGGAGAAACTGCGCGATGCGCGGTTCGACCTCGTGCTGCTCGATATGAACATGCCCGGCATGGGCGGCCTCGAAACGTGCCGCGCCATTCGCGCGCAATCGGAAGTCGCGATCGTCATGCTGACCGTTCGAGACGCGGAATCCGACAAGGTCGAGGCACTCGATGCGGGGGCCGATGACTACGTCACCAAACCCTACACCGCACCAGAGCTCCTGGCGCGTATCAGGGCCGCCTTGCGGCGCACGCCGTGGACCCACGGACCGACCGGCAAAATGGCATTGGATTCGGTCGAAATCGATTTCGACACCCGCGAGGTCACCTCGCGAGGCCGGCGGGTACGACTGACGCCCAAGGAATTCGAGCTGCTCCGGTATTTCGTGGCGCACCCGAACAAGGTGTTGTCGCATCGCGAGCTCCTGCAAGCGGTCTGGGGTCCCGACTACGGCGACCAGGTGGACTACCTCCGCGTCTTCGTGAACCAGCTGCGCAAAAAGATCGAGAAGAGCCCCTCCAACCCTGCCTATCTTCTGACCGAACCGTGGGTCGGCTATCGACTGCAGTTACCCGCCGCGTCCGACACGCAAACGCACCAGTAATCTTTACGGCCCCTTTAGGACTTCCTTAGCTGGTCGCTCTTACAGTCGATCTGTGAGGAGGCAACCAGTGCTCGATCTCTGTTACATCGTCGCGGGAATCGCAGGCTTCGTCGCCTTGTGGGGAATCACAAAGGCGTGCGACCGCGCATAGAAAGACTGCCATGTTCGACTACGTTCTCTCCGGCATCGTCTCGTTGTTGTTGCTCGGGTACCTCGGGTGGGCGATGTTCCGGCCCGAGAAGTTCTGAGGCCTGTCATGACCAGCGCGGGCATCGTGCAGATTGTCGTGTTCTTCGGCCTGATCCTGCTTCTGACGAAGCCGATCGGGCTCTTCATGTCGCGGGTCTTCCAGGGCGAGCGCACGTTCCTCCATCCGGTGTTTCGGCCCGTGGAGGTACTGGTGTATCGCGTCTGCGGCGTCCGTGAGGATCAGGAACAGGGTTGGATGCGGTACACCGCGTCTATTCTGGCATTCAGTCTGTTCGCATTTCTGTTCCCGTACGCCCTCATGCGGCTGCAGGGACTGCTGCCCTTGAACCCGCAGGGGTTCGGCGCAAGCCAGGTCAGCCCCGACCAGTCGTTCAACACGGCCATCAGCTTCATGACGAACACGAACTGGCAGTGGTACGCCGGCGAGTCGACGATGAGCTATCTCGTACAGATGGTTGCGCTGACGGTGCAGAATTTCGTCTCCGCGGCCGCCGGTGCGGCTGTGGCGGTCGCGTTGATC